>Ga0256830_1002009_pt1 | contig 13846 bp, 10 predicted proteins | sample 128326metaG_FD_190537 | JGI IMG/M metagenome (GOLD analysis project Ga0256830, IMG submission 190537) | Hydrothermal vent microbial communities from Lau Basin, Pacific Ocean - 128-326 | ecosystem: Environmental > Aquatic > Marine > Hydrothermal vents | place: Pacific Ocean: Lau Basin | collected... | reverse complement strand
GGGACACTCTTTGTAGGGTCGTCCCACTCCACGAGGAGCGCAAGCTCCCTCTGGTTGTAGAGTGCCTTCACCGACAGGGAATCTATCGTGGGCATGTAGAGCCTCTCGTCCTCGACGAGCTGCGCCGTGGTGTAGAGGCTCGTATAAGGTGCCTTCTCCCACAGGACATCGTCCACGGTCTCGGGAAGGTCCGTATCGACCCTCACGGCCCTTATGAGCCTCTCCCCCTTGGGCTCCTTGTACGGTGCGTTGAGCGAGGCCACGTAGTTGGCTACATCCCACCTCTCTCCGATATCGAGCCTCTTGCGGCTCGCGGGGTCGTCGAACGACGGCATCTGGGTCCCGGGGATACCCGTTGTTATCCTCCTGAATATGTCCCTCGGGGTGCCGCCAGCCCTGAAGGTCCAGCCCTTGGTAAGGTTCCGCGGCCAGGTCGTAAAGCCCCAGTCGTCCCTGAGCCGCTTTGACGTGTCCCCCCTGCCCCTCATGCCGTGGCACTCGCTGCACCTGTCCTCGAAAAGCTCCCTTCCCCTTTCGATACTCTCCCTGCCCGGCCTTGGCTGCGCCCCGTACTCCACGGACGCCTTCCCGACCGGCTCCATGGCCGCGAGCTCCTTGAGAAAGGCCACGAGGTCCCATATCCCGTCGTCGTCGAGCACATCACCCCAGCCCGGCATGGCCGTTCCCGCAAGCCCGTGCTTTATCACCCTGAAGATGTCGTCATCGCCGGGAAAGAACTCGTCCGGCGGCGTGGACCTGAACTTGTACGTGCCGTCGGTGAGGTCCCTGGGAGGGGGCGAGAGGTATTCCGATGCCGGCCCGTCACCGAAACCATCCTCGCCGTGACACCACCAGCAGAGCCTCTCGTAGATCCGCCGTCCCCTTGCCGGATCGCCGGCCTCGGCCCTGGGCATGCCGGGCAGGAGGAGCAGGACAAGGACCATCAGGAACGCAGCGCCTCTTTTCATCCTTCCTCCTCCTTCCACCTTCTCGGGGTGTTGCCGGTATACTCGTAGAGGAAGAGTATCACCTTCCACACCTCGTCCTCCTTGAGATATCCCTCCCATGCGGGCATCGAGGAGAGGGCCGGCCTGGACTCCTCCGGAAGTCCCCTGCCTCCCTTCACGATCCTCCAGAAGAGGTACGATTCGCTGAGTTGCGCTATGGTGTCCGTGCCCGCAAATGGAAGCGGCGCCGGATCGAGCCCCTTTGCAAGATGTCCCCTGCCGTCGAGCTTCGGTCCGTGGCAGAAAAAGCAGTTCCTGAAGTAGATAGTTCCGCCCTGCCTTACATACTCTTCGAACCTCTGCGGGTCGTCCTTTTCGAGCCTCCTCAGGGGGTTTTCAAGGGTCGAAAGGTCGAACGTCCTCCCGTACGCATCCATGGTGCGGGGAGGTGCCGGATGGACGGTCCTCGCAAGGACCGGTGCCTCGTAAGAGGGCCTGAGGTTCGCGTATGTCATGAGCGCGGCCGCGGCCGCAACCGCGAAGATCACGGTATACCTCGTCCTCTCCCTCCCGGGTTCGGCGAAGAGCCTTTTTACAGGCCCGAAGAGCCGCTCCGTTCCGGCCTCGGTCGCCGTCATCGCAAGGAGGATGACCACGACGGCGAAGAACATGTAGAGTGTGACGAGGCTCGAAGGCACCGGGGCCTGGGCAACAAGGCCCGGCACCTTTAATACGAGGTAGGCGGCTATGGTCGATAAGGCGAACTGTAAAGGGCCTGGTATCCTCATCCTAACGTCCGTTTGACAGAAACTCCTTCTTTATCCGTTCGAGGTCCACCGTCGCACCTCTGCCCGAGATCGTCTCGATGTATGCGGTGACCGCCTCCATCTCGAAGCGGCTCAGCCCCACGGGCGGCTTCGAGACATCGGGCATCGGGCTTACGGTGTCGGCCGTGCCCTTCTTGCCGTAGCCCGGCACGACATAGGCCGATGGGTCCAGCATTGACTCCAGTATGTACTCGTGCGGGTTTGTCGCCCTGCCGCGGTAGCGTGGATCCTCCATCCGCTTTGCCGCGGTTACGGCTATCTCCCCGAGCCAGGGCGCCCTGCCCCTGACCCTCTTGTGGCAGAGTGAGCAAGACCCCTTTCCCTTGAATACCCTCTCGCCTATGAGGATGAACTCTTCCACGGTCATCTTCCCGATATCGACGAACTCCTCTTCAGGGGGCGGAGGGGAAGGGGTTACGTCCGGGGCGACTAGCTCCACGAATGCGGTGTAGAACACCACGGCCATTACGGCGAAGGCCGCGTATCTATAGAAGACCTTCATCCCTCTTCCTGCCGTTAAGGTAGAAGATTAATACCATGAGGGCCATGAAGACCACCGTGCCTATGGAGACGACCCTCGTTGCGTAGGTGATGGACGGGGTGAATGCATGGGCGGAGGTGTCGCGCACCACCCCGTATACGTGCCAGTGCTGGCGTATCGCGGACCTCACAAAGCCCATGAGCCCCATAAGCCACGTGAACGATACTGCCAGAAGGACCAGGGCGTACTGGCTCCGTGCGGGCATCTTGCCCCAGCGTACCGGCCCGGTCCTCTTTGCGCCCCTGAAGAGTACTGCGTCTATGGCCGTACACGCGGCTATGGCCAGGATGGTCGTTACGACCTGGGGCACGCTCGAGGCCACCTTGTAGACCGTGTTCGTAAAGTAGCCGTAATAGACGCCGAGGAATATTATGTTCAGGACCGCCGCCGAGAATACCGCCGCCTGCGCGGCCTTGCCGAAGGCGGCCCACCTCACGGTGGCCTCCAGGTTCGAGCGCCGGTGGAGGAGGAAGCTAAGGAAGGTGAAGAGTATCATGATGTTGACGGCGATGTTCTTTGCGGGCATGAGCCCGAGCGGGCCGAGCACGGGGTGGTATTGACCGCCGATCGCCCTGACCTCGGACGGCCTCATCTGCGGGGTATGGGGCGTGAACCATACGAGGAAACACACGGCTATGACAAAGGCTATGTACTTTATGTACGGGGTGTAACGCTCCCCGCCGTCCGAGCGCTCCATGCCGCACCACAGGTAGTAGTTCGCCGAGAGGAAGAGCGCGCCTATCAGAACGGCCTGGATGATGAAGAGCCATCCGAAGATGCCTCCCATGAGGGTGATGCCCATCTGCTGGCTGTACGCGTATATCTCGGCGGTGAGCCAGTAGCCTGCAAACGGCAGCGGCAGGAGGGCTGCGACGGCGATGAAGTTTGCGGTGTAGCCCATCCAGTCGTAATGCGCCCTCTCGCCGTCGGAGCCTGCGCCCAGGAACCTGTAGGCCGCGTACGCGGCGACTATCGCTCCCCCGAAGGCTATGTTGGCCATGAACCTGTGAAGGTTGAGCGGGTTCCACAGCGGGTTGTTTATGGCCTCCCACAGCCTGCCGCTGAAGAGCCCGGATTGGTAGACCCCGCCGGGGCTCATCATGAAGGTCGTCCAGGCGTTCGCGATCACCATGATCGCGATACCGGTCAGGTTCAGAAGGCCCCCTATGCCCATGTGGACGAGCTTCGCCCTGCCCTGCCTCATCGTCTTCCATCCGAACCGGTAGGCGTAGAGGCAGGCGTTCTCCACGACGAAGAGCAGAAGGTAGGGCGCGAAGGTCGGGCTGAATATCCTCGACATGTACTTCATGAGGCCCGGGTAGAATGCGAACAGGACGGCGGCAAGGACCGCCCCGAACGCGGCCGTAAGCGTGTATGCGGTCGTACTCAGCCTTATGAACTCAAAGGCCAGCCGGTCGTAGCGTTCGTCTTTCCTCAGTACTCCTGCGGCCTCCATCACGAGGACGAAGACCGGCACGGCCAGAACGAAGGCGGCGAACCACAGGTGAAGCTGTGCCGCGAGCCAGACGGCGACCCTCGGGTTCACGCCCTTGATGTGCCTGTAAAGATGCGGAGAAGCGGCCTGGTATGCGCCGGCCGGACCCGCGGGATCCGCTGCATGGGCTGGATCCGGACCGAGGCAGGCTAAGGCCAGGAAGGCGGCCGTCAAGAGAAAAGGCAGGAATAGCCCTCCGGTCGTTGGCCGGCCCGTATGTGGAATCGGTGTGGTCATCGCGTCTGAAGATAAGCCGGCATGCCCCCCTGATTACCCCTTGTAAACCAGCGAGAGGCCCTGCAGCCCCAGGAGCGCCGCGTCAACGAGCAGGAACAGAGCCAGGGAGATTGCAAACGCAATGAGAAAGAACAAGAAGGACTTCATGGGCAATCACCTTTGACAAGGGGCGGATGCAGACCGGAAACCTGCCGTCCCTTGTTGACACACCGTTGGAAATCGATTAGGCTTATTGTGACACCATCTGAGCATGCATCGCGAGCGCCTGTCTACGTCGGGACGTACAGGCACACATTCCCCGCAGCGGGCTTCAAGGTTAGGGGCTAAACACATTCGGGTGATTTCTTACACGCGACAAGATCGCCAGAGCCGCTGCAGGGAGCTTCACAACAGACAAAGGGTCGTTGCGCGGCCTCCTCACGGCAAGTTCTACGCCAGCCGGTTCAGGGCCGGCACGCAATTACGACCCTTGAAGCCTCTCAGGGCTTCCATAAGTATTAACAGCACATACCTGCGCTTGTCCAGAACTTTTTGAGGATGCGCGGCGGGCTTCAACCCTGTACCGTAACCCAGGGTGGAGAAGCGTCAGTGGACGGTTCTCCGCGCAAACGGCCCTGACACTCTTTCTTGGTGATGCCGGAACTGAGACTTAATCTTATTACAAGGGAATGGGTTATAATCGCCAAGGAGCGGGCGAGGAGGCCCGAGGACTTCAAGGGTATACCCCTCAGGAGACCCCAGGCCGATTACCTGAAGGCCTGCCCCTTCTGTCCGGGGAACGAGGACAAGACACCGCCGGAGGTCTTCCGTGTCGGTGACGCCGAAGGCCGCTGGAGGGTGCGCGTGGTGCCGAACAAGTTCGCCGCGCTCTCGGACACCGGTGAGGTGAAACGCACCAGGGTGGGCGTAAAGAACATGGTGGCCGGGGTCGGCAGGCACGAGGTGATAATAGAGACCCCCTTGCACAACCTGAACCCAGCGCTGATGGAGCCGAGCCATGTGGAGGAGCTGATCCACATATACAAGAACCGTTTCCTCGACGCATACCTCGATCCCAGGGTGGAGCACGTGATCATATTCAGAAACCACGGGGAGCGCGCCGGCACATCGCTGGAACATCCGCACTCCCAGCTCATCGCAACACCTGTGGTGCCCGTCCAGTTCAGGGACAGGGTTATGGCCGCCATGCATTACTTCGATGATACCGGCGAGTGCATGGTGTGCGACGTACTTAAGAGCGAACTCAAAGACGGCTCGCGTGTCATATTCGACTCGGAACACTTCCTTACCTTCATACCGTTCGCGGCGCTCAGTCCGTTCCACACCTGGATATTCCCGAAGCGGCACAGCGCGACCTTTTCCACCATAACGGAGCCAGAGATAAGGGACCTGAGCCTGCACCTGCAGGGTGTGCTCGCAAAGCTCCACCGCGGGCTCAATGACCCGGACTACAACTTCGTCCTGCGCTCGAGCAGGCCGAAGGATGCGGGCAACGACTACTGCCACTGGTACCTGTCCATAATACCGAGGCTTACCCGCACGGCCGGCTTCGAGATGGGGAGCGGAATGTACATAAACACGAGCCTGCCCGAGGAGAGCGCCGAGTTTCTGAGGTCCACGCCGATAGACTGAGGATGCACGGCTGAAGAAGCAGTTCCCTGCAGCTCTGTGCGCACCTTAAATAGAGCGGATATAATTAAAGACATCTTTCTTGTCGAAGCCACGAATCCAGCAAGATGGAATCCAGGAAGAACCCGCTTCCAACGGTCGACATAATAATAGAATTGAAAGGCGGGGGGATAGTTCTCATCGAGCGCAGGAACCCTCCTTACGGGTGGGCCCTTCCCGGCGGGTTCGTCGACTGGGGGGAGAGCCTGGAGGATGCTGCGCGAAGGGAGGCCCGGGAGGAGACGAGCCTCGATGTGCGCCTGGTCTGCCAGCTTCATGCCTACTCGGACCCTGAAAGGGATCCCAGGTTTCACACCGTCACCGTGGTCTTTGTAGCCGAGGCGGACGGCACCCCGGCGGCGAGGGACGATGCCAAGGCGATAGGCGTCTTCACCGAGGACAACCTGCCCGGGCGTATGGCCTTCGATCACGCGGATATTCTCAAGGACTACTTCAGGTGGAAGAGAGAGGGGTTCGGGATCTTCAGGATCGGGGGCGGCTGAGGCCGTCCGGCGGGGTGCTACCCGCCGACCTTCTCGGGTTGAGTCGTCTTCTTTTGGACCATGGCGACCAGCGTCCCGGCGAAGGCCGGCAGGTCCGAGGGAATGCGTGAGGTCACAATGTTACGGTCGACGACGACCTTCGAGTCTTCGTACAAGGCGCCGGCATCGGCCAGGTCGGACCTGATCCCGCTGTAGCAGGTGGCGCGCCTTCCGCGAAGCACGCCGGCCTCGATGAGCAGCAACGGTCCGTGGCATATGGCCCCGACCACTATACCCCTTTCTACAGCCTCTCTTACCAATCGGACCATCTCGGGTCTGGTGCGCATCCTGTCCGGCGCATGGCCGCCCGGTATTATCACCGCCGCGACCCCTTCGAGGTCACAGTCGGCGGGGGTCATGTCGGCCCGTAGCGGGTAGCCGTACTTGCCGTGGAACGTGCCCTTGGACGGACCGACGACGTGCACCTCCAGGCCCGCCTCCTGCATCCTGTAGTAAGGATACATCGCCTCGGTATCCTCGAAGCCGTTCTCTATGAGAAGCAGCACCTTGTTCATATCCGTCATCCCCTCCGTTCCATGACATCTCGATGTGCCGGCCGGACCGTTGAAGGTCAGGCCGCACGGAAGCGATCATTGCGACTTAGTTACGAACCCCGACACATAGAGAGCCTACAACAAAAACAGCACATGTCAATATTCCGGATATGCGACAAGGCGCGGTGGAAGGAACCGTCACCCCTCTTGCTTTTCCTGTTGACCGTCGGGGACCCCCTTTGCGACCCCTTCCCGCCCGGGCGGCGGTAGAAGGCCCCTCCGAGCCGCGAAGGCCCATCTAATTCGTATCGCGGATGCGCATCCCGTCCGTAACCTTGGGGACCCCGGCCGCGCCGCGTCCGGTTGTCGAGGCCTCTCTCGAACGGCCCGTGAGCCTCAGGGCCGCCACACCGGCAACGACCATGACCATGCCGATCATCTGGATCGTATCAAGGCGCTCACCAAGCAGTAGATAGGCCCATACGACGGTAAAGACCGGCCCGATGGAGCCTATGATAACGGTTCTTGCCGCGCCTATCCTCTTCATTCCATAAAGGAAGAATAGAAAGGGCAGAAATCCGGAGAATATCGCGAGCAGTGCCGCTATGGCCCACGCCTCGAGGGCTCCTGGGTAAGGCCCGCCGCCGAAAAACACCCCGAAGAACCCTGCCAGAAAGGCCGTGGAGTAAAAGGTCAGTCGTATGGGCGACACCTCCTTCAACACCTTCTCGCTCAGGGCGTTGTAGACGGCGAAGCACAGGGCCGCCGCCAGTGCGAACGCGATCCCCCTGGCGTTGAGTGCAAGAAAGTCCATCCTGTCCGCCCTCACTACCAGGGCGAGCCCGGCGAAGGTGGCGCCAAAGGGCAGGAGCCTCGACAGCGCCTCCCTCTCGCCGAGAAAGATCGTGAGTATGACCACAGTCATGGCCGGATAGGTGAAGACTACCAGGGTCGAGAGAGACGCGTCTATCATCTCGATCGAGTAGAGGGAGAAGAGCATGGCGCATCCGATCCCGACGATGCCCATGAACGCGAATAGAACGAACTCGCCGAGGGTCGCGCGCAGGCCATCCCTGCCTTCGACAAAGAAGAGGGTTGCGAGGATAAAAGGCAGCGCTATGAAAACCCTCATGAGCATGAGTGTCATGGCATCCACGCCGTAGCCATAGGCGAGCTTGGCCAGTATGGACTTGAACGAAAACCCGAACGCCGCCGCGATGACCAAGAAGTAGCCAGATGCGGACAGTCTTTTCATCGAAAATACACCTCTCATAAAAAAAGGCCGCGGGTGTCAAAACCCACGGCCTTTAGAGAAAACACCTTCTGTGTGTGGTGGCTACACGAAAGCCATGGGCGCGGTACCGCCGGCAGGCCATTCGTTGAGCCAGGCTACGACAGAGCCGGTTGCTGTAACCTTGACGTTGCGGGCCACAATGAAGATAATTATACCGGCCGGATCTTCATTGTCAACTTCTTTGTGCGGTGGAGTCCTTGAACAACACTTGCCTCGCGGCCGCTCCGTTACGGGCGGTCTTTAAAACCACTCACTGCTAAATCCTGCGGCAGTTTGCGGAGTCATCGCTGATCGACAACGCTTTTGTCCGGTTTTATGAGGTCAGCCTTCGCGAATGTCCCTGTCAATGGATGCAGCGGTATCCGAGGTGTCATGCATGCCTCTTGGCACCTCGTTTGCCTTCTTTGTCGATATGATCCCTTGCGCGGATGTACTCCATTGTTATTATTGATGCCAACAAACCCGGACCTTACGGCCAGCCTCGATATTGCGCCTGCAAAACCGCTCGCCTCGATGCAACAAAAAAACCCGGAACCGCCGGTTCCGGGTAGTATCGCCTGGTAGCGGGGGCAGGATTCGAACCTGCGACCTTCGGGTTATGAGCCCGACGAGCTACCGGACTGCTCCACCCCGCATCAGAGGTTAATAGTTTAACAGGCCCTGCATCCCATGTCAAGGCAGGGATGTTTCTTGTGTTAGCATAGCGAAAATGTCCCCATGGAAAAGAGATGACGGCACGGTGAGCGTGGCATTGATACGACGCGGCGCGGCTTCCGTCGAGCCCCGGCCTTTCCCTGTTTATCAGTCCCATGTTTCCTGGTATAATCTTAGTTTATGGCAAGAAAAAAGACAGGAAGAAGAGAGCCTCGGGAATCACCCTTCGAGCTCGTCAGCGAATTCACCCCGAAGGGGGACCAGCCCGGTGCGATCAAAAGGCTTGTAGAGGGGGTGCTCGCCGGAAGAAGGCACCAGGTACTTTTGGGTGTTACAGGCTCCGGCAAGACCTTCACGATGGCGAAGGTCGTAGAGACGCTGGGCAGGCCGACGCTCGTCATCGCGCCGAACAAGACGCTTGCGGCACAGCTCTTCGCCGAGTTCAGGGACCTCTTTCCCCATAACGCCGTGGAGTACTTCGTCTCCTACTACGACTACTACCAGCCCGAGGCCTATGTGCCCACCACCGACACGTACATCGAAAAGGACGCCTCCATAAACGACGAGATAGACAAGCTCAGGCACTCGACCACCCACTCGATACTCACGCGCAGGGACGTAATAGTGGTCGCCTCGGTATCCTGCATCTACGGCATCGGCTCACCGGACGACTACGCCTCCATCCACCTCTATGTCGAAAAGGGCATGGAGACCGGCAGGGATACGGTGCTGAAGAGGCTCGTCGAGATGCAGTACGAGAGGAGCGACTATGACTTTCACAGGGGGACCTTCAGGGTCAGGGGGGATTGCGTGGAGATATTCCCTGCCCACGAGGGGGATACCGCCTTGAGGGTCGAGTTCTTCGGCGACGAGATAGATTCGATATCAGAGATGGACCCGCAAAGGGGACGTGTCCTGAGGAGGCTTCAGAAGGCGCTTCTGCACCCGGCGAGCCACTTCGTCACCACGAGGGAGAACCTCAAGCGGGCCATAGACGGCATCCGTGAAGAACTCCGCGAAAGGCTCAAGGAGCTCGAGAAGCAGGGCAAGAAGCTCGAGGCCAAGAGGCTCGAGCAGAGGACCCTCTTTGACCTCGAACTGCTCGAGGAGATGGGTTACTGTCCCGGCATAGAAAACTACTCGAGGCACCTCTCCGGCAGGCTTCCCGGCGAGCCCCCGTACACGCTCATGGACTACTTTCCCGAGGACTTTCTGTTGTTCATAGACGAAAGCCACATAACGGTGCCCCAACTCGCAGGCATGTACCACGGCGACCGTTCGAGGAAGCAGACGCTCGTTGAGTACGGCTTCCGCCTGCCCTCGGCCCTGGACAACAGGCCTCTCAGGTTCGAGGAGTTCGAGCAGAGGGTGAACCAGGTGATATACGTCTCGGCGACCCCCGGCGACTATGAGCTTAAAAAGTCCGAGGGCGCGGTGGTGGAGCAGATAATAAGGCCCACTGGGCTCATGGACCCCGAGGTGGAGGTGAGGCCGGCCGGCTCGCAGGTCGACGACCTGCTCGGCGAGATCAAGAAGAGGGTCGCCAGGGGCGAGAGGGTCCTCGTCACCACACTGACCAAAAGGACGGCCGAGGACCTTGCACAGTACTACGAGGAGATGGGCATCAAGGTAAAGTACCTGCACTCGGATATCGAGACCCTCGAGAGGGTGGAGATCATAAGGGACCTGAGGCTTGGAAAGTTCGACGTGCTCGTGGGGATAAACCTCCTCAGGGAGGGGCTCGACATCCCGGAGGTGTCGCTTGTGGCCATATTCGACGCTGACAAGGAGGGTTTTCTCCGCTCGGAGCGCTCCCTTATCCAGACCTTCGGCAGGGCGGCTAGGAACGTGAACGGCAAGGTCATCATGTACGCCGACACGGTGACCCGCTCCATGAAGGCTGCGCTCGACGAGACCAACCGGCGCAGGAGGATACAGGCCGAGTACAACAGGAAACACGGGATAACGCCCTCCACGATCAAGAGCAGGATCAAGGACGTGATGAGCTCCATATACGAGGCCGATTACTATACCGTGCCCGCGGCGGCCGAGGAGGCCGAATGGTACGTCGCACCGCACGAGATACCGTCTAAGATAAAGGAGCTCAAAAAGGAGATGGAAGAGGCCGCAAGGCATCTCGAGTTCGAGAAGGCCGCGGAGCTGAGGGACAGGATCAGGGCCCTCGAGAAGATGCAGGTCGAGCTGGGCTGAACCGGAGGCCGTCGCCGTTTGGGTGATACCCTCATCCCGCCTTCCGTGCGCTTACCTCTCTATGAGGCTTATCTCCTTGGTGAAGAGTGCGGAGTTGGGGATGAGGACCTTCTTGTCCTCGGCCTGGATGGTGGTGTACCTGAAGTCTATCGCCACAACGGTGCCCTTGCTTGCTCCCACGCCGATGAGATCGTTGATAGTGAACGGCCGGTAGATGAGTATGAGGATGCCCGCGAGCATGTGCGAGAGGGCGTCCTTGAGCGCAAAGCCCAGTGCAAAACCGGTGAGCCCAAGGCCGGCCACAAGCGCCGAGACGTTTATCCCTGCGGTGCCGAGCGCCGTCATAATGCCGAAGACCACCATGGCGGTCTTCGCACACCTCGATGCGAGGTTCGTTATCTCCCTGTCAAGGCCGGTCCTTGTGCCGAAGCGCAGGATGATCCTTTTCGCCGCGCCTCCCGCCGCCCAGAAGAGCAGAAAGACGCCCGCGCTTACAGCGACCATCGGTTAGATACCCCCACACCTGGGCGATCAGTCCCTTCAACATCTCATCCATGACATAGAAGATGATATGCCCGCTTCAGGAGGGTCGTCAGCACATAAAACAGGCTCGGCCGGGATCCGCCGGTGTTACCCGTTGCGCTCCGGGTGACGGCATCGATCGGCACGGAGGCGGCCCCTTAAATCCATTCTTGATACATTCAACCCAAAGGTATACAATAGCCGTCTGACGCCCTGTAGCGTCGGGGGTGCACGGGCGGACGGCAAAGGGGGTGTCTTCCTTGCATTTGAAGGCCCCGGCCGGGCCTGCGGCGCGCCTTCGGTGCCGGACGCCGCCGTAAACAGCGGGCAGGAAGTACGGAAAGAGAGGTGTCATGTCGAAAGACTTCAGAAAAACGTTGAAGGAGCGCCCCATCGTCTTCGACGGGGCCACGGGGACCATGCTCCAGAGGCTGGGGCTCAAGCCCGGCGGGTGCCCGGACGAGCTGAACCTCACGGCCCCCGAGGTGGTAAGGAAGGTCCACAGCGCGTACAGGGAGGCGGGCTCCGACGTGGTGACCACCAACACCTTCGGCTCCACGAGGGTCAAGCTCAGGGAGTACGGGCTCGATAATAGGCTCCGCGAGATAAATACAGCCGCGGCAAGGAATGCAAGGGAGGCGGTCGGAGAGGACGGGTTCGTCGCCGGCTGCATCGGCCCGACAGGCAGGTTCGTCGAGCCGGTGGGCGATATGGGCTTCGACGAGGCGGTGGATATATTCAAGGAGCAGGCCGAGGCGCTCAGCGCGGGCGGGGTCGATCTCTTCATAATAGAGACCATGATGGATATAAAGGAGATGAAGGCCGCGATAATCGCCGCCAGGGAGACCGGACTGCCCGTGGTCGCCACCATGACATTCGACGAATCGATGAGAACGATACTCGGCACATCCCCGGAGGTCTTCGCCGTGGTGGCCGACGCCCTGGGCGTGGACTGCGCCGGGGCGAACTGTTCGCTCGGCATAGACGGCATATACAGGGCCCTGGCCGCCATGAGCACTGTTACGGACCTGCCGCTCATAGCCCAGCCCAATGCTGGCATACCGGTCCTCAAAGGTACCGAGACCGTCTTCCCGGCCACCCCTGAAGAGATGGCGGAGTACGTGCCGAGGCTCGTCTCGGTCGGGGTGCGGATACTCGGCGGATGCTGCGGCACCACGCCTGAACATATAAGCATGATGGGCGCCGACTTCAGGTCCCTCAAGGCGGAGAAGAGGGAACCGAAGAGGTTCACGACCCTTGCAAGCCGCACGACGGTAGCGCTCTTCGGAGGGGGATTGCCCCCCATAACGGTAGGCGAGAGGATAAACCCCACGGGCAGGAAGAAGCTCGCCGAGGAGATAAAGGAGGGCAAGATCTCCATCATAAGGAAGGAGGCCAGGGAACAGGCCGACTCCGGTGCCCACGTGCTCGATGTAAACGTCGGAGTGCCGGACATCGACGAGGCCGCTGCAATGAAGAGGGCGGTCTTTGCGGTCAACGAAAACTGCCGGCTGCCGGTGGTGATAGATTCGCCGAAGACAAAGGCGATAGAGGAGGGGCTCAAGGCCGTGGACGGCAAACCCCTCATAAACTCCGTAAGCGGCGAGGAGGAAAAACTCAGGACCATTCTCCCGCTCGCAAAGAAGTACGGTGCCGCCGTACTCGGACTTACGCTCGACGACGACGGCATTCCGAAGACGGCCGAGGGCAGGCTGAAGGTCGCCGAGAAGATCCTCGAGAGGGCGCTCGCGGCGGGGCTTAAGAGGGAAGATGTTGTGATAGACTGTCTTGCCATGACCGTGAGCGCGGAGCCGCGTGGAGCGGTGGAAACGCTCAGGGCCATAAGGCTCGTAAAGGAAAGGCTCGGGCTTGCCACCATACTCGGGGTGAGCAACATATCGTTCGGCCTGCCGTCGAGGGGGTCGATCAACGCGCACTTCCTGTCGATGGCCATCGAGGCCGGGCTCGACAGCGCGATCATGAACACGAAGAACGAGGCCATGATGGACGCGTACCACGCCTCGCTCGTGCTCCTCGGCCATGACGAAAAGGCGGAGCGTTACATAGGCAGGTTCGGCAAAAGGGGGCCGGCAAGGACGCAGGAGCAGGCCGGAAGGGAGGAAGCGGCCGGGATAGGGGAGAGGATAATCCGCGCGGTGGTCGACGGTGACACCGAGCACATAGTCGGCCTGGTCGAGGAGGCGCTCCGGGATGGGTGGGAGCCTCTCAGGATCGGCAACGAGGCCCTCATACCCGGGCTCGACGAGGTGGGAAGGCTCTTTGCCTCGAACGTCTACTTCCTTCCACAGGTCATATCCTCAGCCGACGCGGTGAAGATGGCCTTCGAAAGGCTCAAGGGGGAGATGAAGGGGAAAAAGGGCGCCGGACTCGGACGTGTCATAATGGCCACCGTA
>Ga0256830_1002008_pt1 | contig 13850 bp, 16 predicted proteins | sample 128326metaG_FD_190537 | JGI IMG/M metagenome (GOLD analysis project Ga0256830, IMG submission 190537) | Hydrothermal vent microbial communities from Lau Basin, Pacific Ocean - 128-326 | ecosystem: Environmental > Aquatic > Marine > Hydrothermal vents | place: Pacific Ocean: Lau Basin | collected... | reverse complement strand
CGGAGACTCATTATATCTCCGACTAAATTACTCTTGACTAGCAAAGAATGTCAATGCTAGTATTTGTTCCGATATATTTGGTCGGAGATTATTTCCGTCTCTGTTTTGCGTGTGAGTGAATGAAGCAAAGAGGTTACTGTGCTTAAGTTCTCGAAAAAGGCCGACTACGCGCTCTTGGCCTTGCAATATATGGCGTCGGTGCAGGGCAAGAAGGAACTACAACCGCGCGTGGTGAATACCAAGGAAATCGCGGAGGAGCACTTCATGCCTGTCGAGTTGTTGGCGAAAGTTCTGCAAACCCTGGCACGGCATCACATCATAGAAAGTTATCATAATGGGCCCAAGGGGGGATATATGTTAGGTCGGGAACCCAAAGATATTTCCATTGCTCAAGTCTTGGAGGCAATCGAAGGGCCCTTAGGCCTCACCGATTGTTCCCATGATAAAGAGCAGTCGCCGTGTGACCAAATGGATCGTTGTAATATCCGAACCCCCTTGCTCAAGATTCAAGACAGCATTCAAAAGTTGCTGAACAGCATGTCGATTGAAGACATGCTGATCGACGAATCGCCTTTAATCATCGTGGAATCCTTAAAACCGGAAGGGGTGAATTCATGAAGTTACCGATTTATATGGACAACCATTCAACCACACCGTGTGACCCGCGGGTGGTGGATGCGATGCTCCCGTATTTCACGGAAAAGTTCGGCAATGCGGCGAGCCGCAACCATTCCTTCGGGTGGGAGGCTGAGGAGGGCGTGGATCGAGCCCGGAAGCAGATCGCCAGGCTGATCAATGCGGATTCCAAGGAGATCGTTTTTACGAGCGGAGCGACGGAATCCGATAATCTGGCTCTCAAAGGCGTGGTCGAGATGTATCGGGAGAAGGGTGATCACATTATTACCAGTTCGACGGAGCACCGCGCAGTCATCGATACGGCCAAAGCCTTGGAGAAAAAAGGCATCAAGGTGACCTACCTTCCCGTTGATAAAACCGGCATGGTGAGTCCCGATGATGTGCGCAACGCCATCACGGATAAAACGATTTTGATTTCGATCATGTTGGCGAATAACGAAATCGGGACGATCAATCCCATTCAGGAAATCGGCAAGGTCGCCAAAGAAAAGGGCGTGTTGTTCCACTGTGACGCGACGCAAGGCGTGGGGAAAATTCCCGTCGATGTCCAGGAGTTGCGCGTTGATCTGATGTCGTTTTCCGCGCATAAGATTTATGGGCCGAAGGGCGTAGGGGCGTTGTATGTGAGACGGAAGGCCCCGCGTGTGCGATTGGTGCCGATGATGGACGGTGGCGGGCATGAGCGGGGCATGCGGTCAGGCACGCTCCCGGTTCCATTGATTGTGGGGTTTGGAAAAGCCGTGGAATTGTGCGAGCAAGAAATGCCGACGGAATCCGTGCGGATCAAGGCGCTGCGCGACCGGCTGCAGGACGGCCTGATGGGCGCGATGGAAGAAGTCTATCTGAATGGGCATCCGACCGAGCGGCTGCCCGGGAACTTGAATGTGAGTTTCGCCTATGTGGAAGGCGAGGCCTTGCTCATGGGGGTCAAGGAAATCGCCCTTTCCTCCGGCTCTGCCTGCACCTCGGCGACACTCGAGCCGTCGTATGTGCTTCGAGCGCTTGGCGTGGGGTCTGATCTGGCGCATTCGTCCATTCGGTTCGGGCTCGGAAGATTTACCACTGAGGAAGAAGTGGACTATACGATCGATCGGATGATCAAGGCCGTGAACCATCTGCGCGAAATGTCTCCATTGTATGAAATGGCCAAGGAAGGGATCGACCTCAAGTCGGTCCAATGGGCGGCGCACTGAAGACGATTACTGAAAAAATGACTGAACGTTCATTCAATATTTTTTGAAGGGGTAAGGAGGGAGATCATGGCGTACAGTGAAAAGGTGATTGACCATTACAACAATCCTCGCAATATGGGAAGTTTTAAAAAAGACGAGGAAGGCGTGGGGACCGGCATTGTCGGCGCTCCCGAATGCGGCGATGTGATGAAGCTCCAGATCAAAGTCGAAAATGACACGATCGTCGATGCCAAATTCAAAACCTTTGGGTGCGGGTCGGCTATCGCCAGTTCGAGTTTGGCCACCGAGTGGTTGAAAGGCAAAACCGTGGAAGAAGCCGGCCAGATTAAAAATACGGAGATTGTTCAAGAGCTTAATCTCCCTCCGGTGAAAATTCACTGTTCAGTGCTGGCGGAAGATGCGATCAAGGCGGCATTGAATGATTATAAGAAGAAAGCGGAGGCCGAGTCCCAGCAAGAACAAACGGCTGCCTCGGCGAATTCCTAAGGGGAAGTTGGATTAAGGGAGCAGGAATATGGAGACGACGCAAAAGACAGATACTCCAATCGTAACCTTGACGGATGCCGCGGTCCAAGAAGTAAAGCGCTTGATGGCGGTACAGGATTTGACCGAAGGAGGGCTTCGCCTCGGAGTCAAGGGCGGCGGGTGTTCCGGCCTGAGTTACACGATTAACTTCGATGACAAGATCGGCGAATTCGACACGGTCTGCGAAATGGACGGCGTGAAAGTCATCGTAGACGCGAAAAGCGCGATTTATCTCGAGGGCATGACGCTCGATTACCAAAAGGATCTCGTGAGCGGGGGATTCAAATTTATCAATCCCAATGCCACCAAAACCTGCGGGTGTGGAGAATCCTTCTCCGCGTAATGCTGACCCCGGGATGGCGGGAGCATGAGAACGATTCGATGGGGCGGGCATGGCGCAGTCGGACCATGCCCGTTGTGCGAGAGCAGACGATGGATAGTTCGATGACACCATTTGAGCAAGGGGCCCGTGAATTGCCCATGGCCCGCAGCATGTGCTGGCATTGCCAGTCCGAAGTCTGCGGAGAATACTTTTGCGGGCGCTGCGTGAAAGTCCAGCCGCTGTCGAAAGAGTTGGACTATTTTACCTGCATGAATCTTCCTCGCCGGCTTAACATCGATGAAAAATCCTTGGAGGAAACATTCTATTCGTTGAGTCGCACCTTTCATCCGGATTTTTATGCGAATAAGGATGAAGGAGAAAAAGCCGTCAGTCTCGGGAATACGGCTCTTCTCAATGCGGCCTATCGCACGCTCAAAGATCCTATCCAACGAGCGGAATATCTGATTCGACTAGAGGCCGGCTCGGTCAAGGATATTCGTTCGGCCCCACCCGCGGATTTATTCGATGAAATTCTTGAACTCCAAGAGGATGTCGAAGAGTTTCGATCGTTGTCCGGCGGCCCGGATTCCGAGCGGGTTCGGGAATTACGAAGCAAGCTTCAAGCCGACCGGGAAGCTTTGGAGGCTCGACAGCGGCAACTCAAGGCCCGGTTGTTTGAGAAGTTCGAGGAATGGGATAAGCTCCAGGCCGCATCTTCTGATGATGCCGCGGATAGTCGCGCTCAAAAAGATGCCGTGCTCAAAGAGATGCAGGAAATACTTTCGAATCGCACCTATGTCCGAAATATCTTGAATGATCTCATCGCGGTGATGAGTTAACCAGTAATGATTTTGATAGGAGATTCATGGCAACGATAGTCGGGATAGACCTTGGGACCACCAATTCATTGGTGGCGTATATGGACGGGGATGTTCCTCGTGTGATTCACGGCAAGAATGGCGAAGCCAAAGTTCCATCGGTTGTCGGCTTGACGGATAATGGCATTGTAGTTGGAGAACCGGCCAAAGAGCATTTGATTCGCGACCCGTCGAGGACGATTTACTCGGTCAAACGGTTCATGGGCAAATCGTTGTCGGATGTGTCCGAGGAGCTGAAATATTTTCCTTACAACCTCCAAGAAAAGGGCGGGGTGATTCGGATCCAGGTCGGAGACAAAACCTACTCGCCCCCTCAAGTCTCCGCCATGATCTTGAAGGAATTAAAACGGCGCGCCGAAGCGCACCTTGGAGAAGATATTACCAAAGCCGTCATTACGGTGCCCGCCTATTTCAATGACAGCCAGCGGCAAGCCACCAAAGACGCCGGGCTCATCGCGGGGCTCGAAGTCCTGCGCATCATCAATGAACCCACGGCCGCCTCTTTGGCCTATGGGCTGCAAAAGAAAACGCAAGGCGTGATCGCGGTGTATGATCTGGGTGGCGGCACCTTCGACATTTCCCTCCTCAAACTCAAGGACGGCATTTTCGAAGTGCTGGCGACGAATGGCAATACCCATCTCGGGGGAGATGATCTGGATCGTCGGCTGGTGGAATCCGTCATGAAGGACCTCGAAGCGAATTATGGGGTCAAGGTCGAGGACTCCCTCGACCTCATGCAGACTGTCCGGTTAGAGTCCGAGCGGGTGAAGATCCGGTTATCCAGCGAAGAGAAAACGCAGATGTCCATTCCTCTTCCAGATGGAAAGGGCACCTACACCCGCGAATGGTCTCGAGAGGAATTAGAGGCCCTGGCGTTAGACTTGATCCAGCGAACACTTGGGCCTTGTCGGCTCGCCCTGCAAGATGCGGGTTTGGAACCGAGTGACGTGGATGAAGTGGTGTTGGTGGGGGGAAGCACGCGCATGCCGCTGGTTCGTCGGTTAGTCGAGGAACTATTCGGCAGAACGCCTCATTGCGAGCTGAACCCCGACGAAGTCGTGGCGCTAGGGGCGGCGGTGCAAGCGGGAATTCTCGCCGGTGATAACACAGACATGCTGTTGCTCGACGTTACGCCGTTATCCCTGGGCATCGAAACCATGGGCGGCGTGATGAGCACCTTGATTCGGCGCAACACCACCATTCCCACGAGTGCCAAGGAAATGTTCACGACCTATGTCGATGGGCAAACCTCCGTGGACATTCATATCCTGCAAGGGGAGCGGGAGTTGGCCAAAGACAATCGCAGCCTCGCTCGATTTCAACTCAAAGTGCCGCCTCTGCCGGCGGCGGTGCCACGAATCGAAGTCACGTTCCTCATCGACGCCAATGGTATTCTCAATGTCACGGCCGCCGATATCCGAACCGGAGAATCGCAGGCCATTCAGGTAAAACCGTCGCATGGTCTCACCGATGACGAAGTCGAAGGGATGATTCGGGAATCGTTCCAGTTCGCCGCGGAAGACATCAAGGCCCGGCAGGTGATCGAAGCCAGGACCGAGGCTGACGCCATTCTCGCGGCGACGGAAAAAGCCTTGAAACGAGGGACCGATCTCATCACCGTCGAAGAAGTCCGAGCGATTCGTCAAGCCCTTGAAGAGCTGCGGAGCATCAAGGAGCAAGACGACCATCGCGCGATTCGGGCGAAGATCACGGATGTCGAAAAAGTCACCCATCACCTGGCGGAAGTCCTGATGGATGCCACGCTCAAGGAAGCCCTCGAGAACAAAAAACTCTCAGAAGTGACGGAGTAATTGAACCCTGTACATGGCGAGGAACACCGCATGGCCCAAGACGTAAGGTGGGATGACATCGAAGATATTGCGATCCGGTTGCACGAAGAGCATCCGGACCTGGACCCTCTCACGGTTCGATTTACGGATTTGCATGCCTGGATCGTGGCCTGGCCCGAATTCAAGGATGACCCAAAGGGTTCCAACGAAAAAAAACTCGAAGCGATTCAAATGGCTTGGCACGAGGAATACCAAGACGCGCAATGATTCCCCGTGAAGCAGAGAAGAGAGGGCGCGCTTCTGCCGCGCGGTTTTCTATTGGTCAAGCTGATCAAACTCATAGAAATCCAAGGGATCGGCAGCACTGCGGGTGGGACGCTGGGGAAGCGTGCCTTCGGCAAAGACTTCAGTCGTGGTGCTGGTCGTTGGTTCGTTGACGAGCGCGCCGGTTGTTTGATCGATCTCCGCGAATCGAATGCCTTCGGGGATGGCAAACGTTTGAACCGGCACGGCCTTGAGCGCTTCATCCATAATTTGAGTCCAAATGGGCAAGGCGGCATGCGCGCCGGATTCCTTTTTTCCTAACCGCTCCACACTATCGAATCCTACCCACACGCCGACGGCCAAGTTCGGCGCATACCCGACAAACCAGGCGTCTTGGAAATTATTCGTCGTGCCTGTTTTCCCGGCGAGCGGTCTTCCGATCGCGCGAGCCCGCCTCCCCGTTCCGCTTTGAATCACGTCCATCATCATGTGGGTGATTAGATAGGCTGTTTCCTTGGATACCACTTGACGGGGTTCGAACATGTGTTGCTCCAGAATCTTGTCATGCTGATCCTTGACGATGGAAATGGTATAGGGTTCGAGCGCAAGACCTTGATTGGCAAACACGCCATAGGAGGACGTGATTTCGAGGAGCGTCACCCCTGAAGAGCCCAGGGCCAATGACAGATCCGCGCTTAATGGGCTCCGGATGCCAAGGGAACGGGAAAAATTGATGACTTCGCGCACGCCGATTTGTTCCAGCAGGCGGACGGTCGCGGCGTTTCTGGAATGGCGCAACGCCTCTCGCAACGTGATGGGGCCGAAGAACCGCTTTTCATAGTTTTCGGGTTTCCAGGTTTTTGTCGGATCCTCCTGCTCATAAACGACTGGAGCGTCCAACACCAGCGTGGCCGGTGTCATCCCCTTGTCGATCGCGGTTGCATAAATGATCGGCTTGAACGCCGATCCAGGCTGGCGAAGGGAGAGGAGGGCTCGATTGAATTGACTGCGTTCGAAATCGTATCCTCCGACCATGGCCCGAATGGCGCCGGTTCGTGGGTCGATAACGATAACCGCGCCTTCGACAAGGGGTGTTTGATCGAGCCGAAACCGGATACCATCTTTGTTCATCGATTTGAGAGATACTTCAATGACATCGCCGGGCCGTAACAATTGCTTGGCCGAGGTAATGGGAAAGACCTTCGCGTCGATGACCGGTGCGCCTTTGGCGAGACGGCGTTTCGCCCAGAGCATATCTTTCAACGCGATCGTGCCGATGAGACCATTGGCGATTACCGTGGCGCTGTCTTTTGACACGTGACTCACGATGGCTTCCAAAATTTCACCCTCATTTGGAGGGTCGGGGGAGGGATCTTCGGGAAGGACGGAAGGCGGAGCCTCATGCCGAAGGGGGCCGCGCCATCCTTGCCGTTTATCTAGTCGCCGTAACCCGGTCTGTACGGCGCGTTCGGCCAATCGTTGAATCCCGATGTTGAGAGTCGTAAAGACTTGGAGTCCGCCCTTGTACACCATGGATTCGCCATATTCATTGACGAGGTGTTGGCGAACGTCTTCCAGGAAATAGGGTGCCACTCGTTCGATGGCCCGGCGTTGAAAGTGCAGCTTGGCGTCCATGGCTTCTTGCGCGAGTTCGGTTGAGATGAACTTGGCTTGTGCCATCCGGCTGAGAACATGTTCCTGGCGTTTTTTCGCCAGGTCATAATTCTTATAGGGAGAATAGGTGCTGGGAGCTTTGGGTAGTCCAGCCAGAAAGGCGGCTTCGGGCAAGCTCAGTTCGGCTAATCCTTTTCCAAAGTATGTCAGGGCCGCGCTCCCGATGCCATAGGCGCCATGGCCAAAGTAGATTTGATTCAAATACATTTCCAGGATTTGTTCTTTGGTCAACACCACTTCCATTTTGAGGGCCAGAATCAACTCCCGAATTTTTCGACGAAAGGTGCGCTCCGGAGACAGAAAGAGCGTTCGAGCGAGTTGCTGGGTGATGGTGCTGGCCCCTTCGAACTTTCCCCCCCGTTTGAGGTTCGTCCAGGCGGCTCGAAAAATGCCCCAAATATCCAGTCCGGGATGTTCAAAGAATCGCGTGTCCTCCACCGCGATCACGGCATTGATCAAATGCTGCGGTACGTCGGTCAAAGGCGCCAAGATTCTGCGCTCGACATAAAATTGTCCCATGACTTGACCATTGTCGGCATGGACTTTCGTAATCAGGCTGGGTTGGTATTCATGAAGAACCGCGAGTGAAGGCAGACCGGTCGCCGCATACCATGCCAGCGCAATGGCCCCCCCCGTGCCAAATCCCGTCGCGACGAGGGCAATGATCAAAAAGACCCGTGGCCAACGTCGGCGTCGGGCATGTCGGGAATAGTCTTCGGAAGACGTCATGGATCGAATCAGGGAAGATGTGATGACCGGTCGCTCACCGTAGGGTTCTTTCTTCGTGGATTTCCTCTCTAAAAGAATACGATAACCCTGGATCGCCCAAAACACAAGAAAGGAATGTCATGGAAATGGCGCCTTTTTCTTCTGGTTGCTGCTGATTGCCCAAAAGTCATAGGCATGTCATTCCCATGGGTCTTTTGCCACGTTGACAAAGATTCAGACCCCATGCTACGAAAAATCCACGAAAAACAACGAGGTGAGATTACCTACACATTTCTTCAATAAGGAGGCCGTTCCATGTCTGATGTTGCTCCGGAAATAAAAGTTGGCGATGTCGCGCCGGATTTCACGTTAAAAGATCAAGACCAAAACGATGTGACCTTGAGCTCGTTTAGAGGCAAGAAAAATGTCGTGCTGGCGTTTTATCCCCTGGATTGGAGTCCAGTGTGCGAAGGGGAAAATAAGTGCCTGACCGACGATTTTCCAAGCTTTTCCGATGCGAATGCGGAAGTCTTCGGCATTAGCACGGATAGTTTCTTCTCCCACAAAGCCTGGGCCGAAGCGCTCGACTTGAAGCATCGATTACTCGCGGACATGAGTCGGACCGTGTGTAAAGCCTACGGCCTGTATTTTGAGCCCCTGAATTGCGCCAAGCGCGCCACGGTTATCGTGGACAAGGAGGGGAAGGTCGCCTATGTCAAAGTCCAAGAGATCAAAACGGCTCGGGATGACAAGGAAATTTTAGAAGCGTTGAAAAAGTTGAACTAGGTGTATTGACGGCATACGAAGGGGACCCTTCGCGCAGAGGGGTCCCCTTCTTGCTATTCCCCAAGGAAAAAGGTATGGCCGGATTCGTCGAAGATGTCTCAGATCAGAATTATGAAGAATTGACTCAGGCGCCGGCGGCTCTGGTGGCCTACGGTATTGCCTCGTGCGAGCCATGCGCGGCCTATGATCCGGTTTTGAAGGCGGTCGCGGAAAAACATACCCATGTTCGCATCGGCAAGGCCAAAATGCACGTGCCCGGCCGTTGCCGGGCCATTAAAAAACAGCACAGTTTTGAAACCTATCCCACTACGCATTTCTTTTCTCACGGCAAGTTGATATTAGCGCGAGAAGGGAAGATCGAAGAAGGCGAGCTCACGGCTCTTTTTCAAGAGCATTTTCCCAGCCCCTAACCGTTCTTCCTTCCCCTGGAGCTGCACGATCTCACCTGTCCTGAGCGACGTCGAAGGATCGTGCCCTCTTCACAAGTTCGTGTATTCCACGCGGGTTTCGTGCTGGTTTTGAATAGCGACTTTGGCTAATCGTCCGCCTGCAACCGGTTCGAGCAGTGGCCACAACGTTTGGGCCAAGGTGAGAAGGCTGATGGGTCGTGCCTGAAAGGCTGGATCTTGGGACAAGTCTTTTCCCTCGAATCGTTCAATAAGATGAGTGTGGACCAACGCGTCCAGCGCGGCAATATCCGTCACTCGTCCAGTCGATGTTTCGATGGGACCACCAACCGAGATCTCAATTTCAAGGTACTGTCCCAACGTAGGCTGTGAAGAAATGGTGGTCAGGGAGTAGCGTCGAGTTATGGAGGCTTCGGAGGGTTCGGCCTGATCGGTTGCTGGTCCAGAAGATTCTGGACTTTCCGGCGTGATGAGTTCCGCCCAGAGGTCTTCACCCTCGAATAAACGAATGGAGTGCAGGTCTTTCGTCTCAGGCCGGGCACGGAATTTTCGCCACAGCACGAGAGCCAAATTTTCCGTGGTTGGAATAGTGCGCTCGAAATAGGGCAGATCCAAGTTCAAATGCTTATGATCGAATTCTTCCAGAACGTCAGTGACGATGTGCTTCAGATCATAGAGATTGATGATCATGCCGGTGACCGGATCGACACGACCGCCTACAGTCACTTCCAAGAGATAGTTATGGCCATGCTCTTGAAAGCATGCGCCGAAGGTCCGACGATTCTTGTCCGCATCCCAATCGGGATTGCGGTAAAAATGCGAGGCTGAAAATTCTATGCGCTTCGTGAGGGTCGAGATCGACATGGAGAGGTATGACCTATCAGTCAAAGAAAAAGGGCCAGGAATTTTGCCATGCTCTGGCAAGACACCCGACCCCTTCGATTCACTGATGTCTGATTCAATTAGGTGCTGAAGGAACTGCCGCAGCCACAGGTGCTCTTGGCTTGGGGATTCTTAATCGCGAAGCCGGATCCTTGAAGGCTGTCCACGTAATCCACTTCCGCGCCTTGCAACATGGGGGCGCTTTGTGAATCGACAATGATCTTCACCCCGTCTTTTTCAATGACGGTGTCATCGTCTTCCATCTTGGATTCGAACGACATGCCATATTGATAGCCGCTGCAGCCTCCACCCTTGACATAGATCCGTAATCCAATGATTTCCTCTTCGGACTCTTCCTGTATGAGTTCTTTGATCTTTTCTTCGGCCGTCGGTGTAATTGTGACCATCATTCCCTCCACTCGATATGTGATGTGATATTTCTGATTCTTTACACGCTTGGACTTAGACAAAGAAAGCGTGCCTTGTAACTCTTAATGATAACGACACCTCTTACTCATTGTCAATTTGTTTGAAGCGAAAAATCCATGAAAAAAAATGAAAAATCAGCTAGTTAGGTCTTCCATCCACTCTTCTTTCATTTCCTCAGGCACTTTGGCCTCGGCTACGTAGTTCTCATGGGTGATATGGATCGAAGCCGTGGTCCCAGGGCCTCGTGGCCTTTGGGCGAAGGATGGAAGAATCGCAAATCGAACAAAATGGACCGCGCTGATCTTGTCTTCTTTGCTATGTCCGGCTTCGAATTGGGCATATGTCGTGTCGCCATCAACCCGGATCGACAGCGTGTCTGGACGGTCGATGCCATGCAGGGAGTCGAGGATCGTCTTGATTCGATCGTCATCGGTAATTTCGATCATCAGGGTCGCACTGAGTTCGCCCGGACGTGGCAACAAGGCATTGTACACATCGAGTTCATCTTGAATCTTGGCCGGCTCGAAAATGCGTTCCGCGCGAATCATTTCCTGGACTTGGAACAGCAGCGTTTCCCGGTTTTCAAAGATCAAGGTGACGAGAGGGCCGATCTCGATGCGCCGCCGTTTCTTGAGAGCGATAATCCGCTGCCGAAATGCGGGACGCGCCGCTTCATACTGGGCATGAGACAGGAGGTCGGCTTGAGTCAGGGGTTTCATGATGACAAGCCGTATGCGTCGCGAAGGATCTGAATCGGGTGTTTCGTTGGTTGTTCTGATGGGGAGGCGCCGGCCTGGTCTAACTGAAGCGCCGAAAGCGGACAGTCCGATGCCACAAGCTCCGGCTCAGTGTTGGCAATGGACCGGGCGGCCTTGTTGGCGATTTTCATCGAGAGATCGAAGAATTCCACCTTGGCTCCCCACGATCCATCATGGCCTGAACACTTTTCGATGAGCTCCACCTGCGCGCCTGTGAGTTCCATGAGTTCTTTGGATTTGAACCCGATATTCTGATCACGCAGATGACAAGGCGCTTGATAGGCGATGCGCTGTGTCGTTCGGGTAAAGTCGAGCGACAGCGCTCCTTCTTTTTTGAGCCGCATGAGATATTCGCACACATCGAACGTGCGTTCAGCTAGTCGCTCCATGTCCGGTGTCGGCGCCAGATACGGATATTCTCGTTTAAACATGAGACTGCAACTGGGCGTCGGAACGACCAGGTCATAGCCCTGTTCCAGATAGGGCTGGAAGAGCTTCAAGTGGTGCTGGGCGGTTTGCGCCATGGTGTCGGCATCGCCAAGATCGAAAGACGGCATGCTGCAACATCGTTGACCCGTCGGCACCACGACCTCGACGCCGTTCTTTTCAAGCACCTGAACCGTGGCTTTCCCGATGTCCGTGGCTTGGTAATTCACCATGCAGCTTGGAAACAGGACGACCTTGCGCTGAGCTGGATGCGGTGACTTGCGCGCCGTTCGCGTTCTCCACCATCGAGGGAAACTTTCTTTGGCGAAAAACAACACGTGCCGTTTCCGATGAAGCCCCAGAATCTTTTCAATCACGACGCGCATCCATGGTGTCGAAAGCGCCCAGTTGGTGAGCGAAGCCGTCAAACCGCCAAGTTTGCCGATCAGGTCCGTCTTGGTCAGGAGCCGGTCTCGCCACGAGACGCCTCGTTCTTGAACTCGTTGTTTTTTCCATGCCGCCATGAGACGGGGAAAGTCGATTTCGTATTGATGCGGCGGCGTGTAAGGACAGTGGTTGTAGCACAGTTTGCAGTAATAGCATTCCCGTTCGACCTGCTCGTAGTCGGCTGCGGTGATTTTGGAAATATCGCTGTCGTATTCGTCAATGCGATCCAAAAGGGTATTAAACGAGGGGCAGAGGTTGAAGCACCGACGGCATCCATCGCAGATGTCAAAAATGCGGTTGGTCTCCCGCTCGAGTTGCGTGCGAGTCCAATCCGTGGAAATGAGGTGAATGCCTTTCAATGGGTGCTCCGAGAATCATGAAGGATGAAAAAAAGAAAAAGCGGAGCAGCGGCCCTGCTCCGCTTCGATGCGCCACATGCGATTACGCGCTGTTCAACGATTCCAGACCTTTCGTAAACCGGTTCGCATGCGACCGTTCAGCTTTGGCCAGGGTTTCAAACCACTCGGCTAACTCTTCGAATCCCTCCTCGCGCGCGGTCTTAGCCATACCGGGGTACATCTGCGTGTACTCATAGGTTTCGCCTTCGATCGCCGCCTTGAGATTGGCTTCGGTATTGCCGATGGGCACGCCGGTGGCTGGATCGCCGACTTCCTTCAAAAAGTCCAAGTGGCCGAAGGCATGACCCGTTTCCGCTTCGGACGTATCGCGAAACAAGCCGCCGACGTCCGGATACCCTTCGATATCGGCGCGGCGCGCAAAATACAGATAGCGCCGGTTCGCTTGCGATTCCCCGGCAAACGCCGCCTTGAGATTTTCATGACTCTTCGTTCCTTTCAGACCGCTCATGGGTTCCTCCTTTTGAAATGTGTTTTATGAATGCGAGATGTCGTTGCAGCGGCTCGAGCGCGTTGGCCCTGGCACGACGCGCAATACCCGTAGAATTCCACTTCATGGCGTAATACCCGAAATCCCTTAGGCAGGCGGGCCATGGATTTCAGACGATTTAGCGAGGGGTCTTCAATGTCGACAATTGCACGACAACCGAGACAAACAAAATGATGATGTGGTGTCACATTCGCATCAAATCTGGCTCGATCATGCCAATAATTGACCTCTTTCACGAGGCCGGCTTCCTTCAATGAAGCCAACGTATAGTACACCGTGTTCGTGGAAATCATGGGATAGTCACGAGCTACCTGTTGGTACAGATCGTCTGCCGTTGGATGGATCGTGGTCTCGGCGAGCGCCTTATAAATGGCGGCACGCTGCGGAGTGACCTTGAGGCCCCTTGATTTAAACCGCGTTTTAATCTCGTCTTGGGAAAGATTCATAAGATTCCTGTTTAGGAATGATTACTATTTAGCAAACTCCTGACCTGCTCGTCAACAACGCGCAACGCGCGCGAAAGATGGACGGAAAGTGAAGCCGGCTGGAATCAATATCCCGTTATGGCTTTGTGCGAAGAGTCATGAGAGAGACGAGGCGGAAGGACCAGATGGAGTCTGGTCCTTCCAGAAAATTGACGCTGTGTGATCAAAAGAAGGGGGCGGGATTGTGTCCTGACATCGCCATAAAGAACAGCATCGGAATCGAGAGCATGGTATTCGTGCGCGACGCCATCAAGGCGACGCGTCCCGCGGCCTTCTTCTCGTCTGCGGTCGCTTCTTTGATTCCGAGAACCTTTTGTTGGTTCGGCCAAATAAT
>Ga0256830_1002007_pt1 | contig 13856 bp, 9 predicted proteins | sample 128326metaG_FD_190537 | JGI IMG/M metagenome (GOLD analysis project Ga0256830, IMG submission 190537) | Hydrothermal vent microbial communities from Lau Basin, Pacific Ocean - 128-326 | ecosystem: Environmental > Aquatic > Marine > Hydrothermal vents | place: Pacific Ocean: Lau Basin | collected... | reverse complement strand
TCGGCGCATCCTGGCAGAACGAGAAAGCGGCGTGGCGCCGCATCGGTGACGGTTCTCTCGCCGATGCGACGATTCTCTCTTTCCATCCGGTCAAGCACATCACGAGCGGAGAGGGCGGAGCCGTTCTAACCTCCGATGCCGAGATCGCCCGGCGCATCCGTGCCTTGAGACATCACGGAATCGTGCGGGATGAGGCGCATCTTCTCAACCCGAACCCGGCCGCTTGGTATCATGAAATGCAAGAGCTGGGCTACAACTACCGGATCACGGATATTCACTGCGCCATCGGGCGCGTGCAGTTGGAGAAGCTGGCAGGTTTCGTCGAGGCTCGCCGCGAAATCGCCGCTTGCTACATGGACGCGCTAGCCGACGAAAGCCGCATCCGCTGCCAATGGATTCCCGACGATGTGCGCTCGTCGTGGCATCTTTTCGCCGTGGAAGTGCCGGAGCGCGATCGTATCTTCGGTGCCCTGCGAGCCGCCGGTATCGGCGCACAAGTTCACTATCCGCTCGTCTACCAGCATCCGTACTACCGGCAACTCGGCTTCGAGGCAGGGCTTTGCCCACGCGCGGAGCAGCACGCTGCAGCGACGCTCTCGCTTCCCATGTATCCCGGCCTGAAGGCTGGTGATATCGAGCGTGTCATCCATGCGCTGACGACGGCTCTCGACCGGACGGGCACGCGGAAGGAGCGCTGAAATGCCCATCACGGCGGCCATCGTCCAAGCGCGCATCGGGTCGAGGCGTCTTCCCGCCAAAGTGCTCGAGAAAATCGAAGAGCGCACGATGCTCGCGCACGTCATCGAGCGACTTCAGCAGGCGACGAAGCTCGATACGATCATTCTCGCCATCCCCGACGAGCCGAGATCCGCGCCCCTCGAAAGCGAAGCGGCATCCTTGGGTATCCGGGTCGTTCGGGGACCGGAACACGACGTGCTGCAGCGTTATCTCGTCGCTGCCCGGGCTTTCGACGTCGACCCGATCGTGCGTGTCACCGCGGATTGCCCGCTGATCGATCCCTTTCTGCTCGACCAAGTCCTCGCCTTCTACCTCTCCCGCCGTGAAGATGGAATCGACTTGGTCAGCAACACCTATCCGCGCCGTTGGCCACGGGGGCTCGACGTGGAGGTCGTCTCCCGCGATGCGCTCGAACGCATCGGCAGCGAAGAAGAGGACCCGGCCTTGCGAGAGCACGTGACTTTGGCGATCTATCGCCGACGGGGTTTTCGCGTCGAGGGCTATGTCGGCAATCGCGACGATCTTGACGCATCCGCTCACCGCTGGACCGTCGACACGCTCGAGGACCTGGAATTCGTCCGGGCGATTCACGCCGGATCTCCGAATCGCCGGGCACCCCTCGAATGGAGGAAGACGCTCGCTTGGATCGAAGACAACCCTCATCTGAAACGCATCAATGAATGCATCGCGCAAAAGGAAATCCCCTGATGATCGCGGCCACGGCACCATCGCATGTCGTTTTCCGCTGCGATGCCGGCCCGGAGATCGGAGCGGGGCATCTGGTGCGCTCCATCGCGCTCGCCGAAGGCTTCCTGGCCTGCGGTGTGCCGTCGACTTTCGTCACCGGAGCACTGGTCGGAGCGTGGAGGGATATGATCGAAGCGCGGGGATTTCCTCTGATCGAAGACAAGGGTGTCGGAAGGGCTTCGACCGGGCACGAAGTGATGGCTCAGATCGCGCCCAAGGCAAAGGCGCTGGTCGTTCTCGACGGCTACGGTTTTTTTGCCGAACACGTGCGCGAAGCGCGCCGAGTCGCCGACCGAGTCGCCGTCATCCGCGACCATGGAACCCCCGCAGGCGCCGACGTCGTCATCGATCACAATCTCTCCGCTGAACCTTATGCGGAAGCCAACCCCGCGGCGTTGCAGCTTCTCGGCCCGCGCTATGCGCTATTGCGCAATGAGTTTCACCGAGCGCGCCGCCTTCCGATTCCCTCGGATCGACCCGAGATTCTGATCTGCCTCGGCGGCAGTCAAGCGACACCCGTCTTGTTGAAGGTGCTCGATGCGCTCTCGCGGATCTCCATCCCCTTTGTCGCTCGGGTGATCGCGAGTCCCCACGATGCCCAAACGACCGGGGAATCCGAAGAACTCGGCCCCGGCATACTCCACTGGCTCTCACCTCAATCGACGCTCGCCCACTGGTTTTCGCGAAGCCATCTGGCCGTGCTCGCAGCTGGTGGTGCCCGCTTCGAAGCCGCCTGCTGCGGCTGCCCGATGATTCTCGGCATTCTGGCAGACAACCAAGTCCGTGATGCCGAAGCCTTTGCCGACCGCGGAATCGCCCGTCTCGTAGGCTGGTGGGATGACGCCCCCGTCCTCGAGATCGCCCGGGTCATAGAGGAATTGCTGCGGCACGAGACGATTCGACATTCGCTCTCTCAGCAGGGACGAGCTCTCATCGATGGACGCGGCGCAATCCGGACCGCACGTTCTATCATCGAGCATTTCGCTTTCGGCATGGGGCCGACGCGGCTGGAGAATTCCCAGTGAGCGCCAAGACGCGCGCGATACGGATCGGCAACAGGACCATCGGCTCCGGCCGGTGTTTCATCATCGCCGAGGCGGGCAGCAACCACAACGGTTCCCTCGACAAGGCTTTGGCATTGATCGACGTCGCAGCCGACGCGGGCTGCGATGCCGTCAAGTTTCAACTTTTCACCGCCGACAAGCTCTATCCCCGCAGCGCCGGGCAAAGCGACTATCTCGGAGTCGAGAAACCGATCTACGAGATCATCGAAGAGATGGAACTCCCGGTGGAGTGGCTCGAAACGCTTGCCGAGCACTCCCGCCACCGAGACTTGGTTTTCTTCGCTGCTCCCTTCGATGAGCAGGCCGCCGATCTGCTTGAAGCTCATGTCGACCTCTACAAGATCGCCTCCTACGAGATGACCCACCTGCCTCTGCTTCGACACGTCGCGCGCAAAGGAAAGCCCGTGATCATGTCCACCGGCACGGCGAATCTCGCGGAAGTGTCCGCCTCCGTCGCGGCATTCCGAGAAACCGGCAACGAAGATCTGATCCTGATGCAGTGCACTGCAAAGTATCCGGCTCCGCTCGACTCGCTCAATGTGCGGGCCATGGTCACGCTCAAGGAACGTTTTTCCCTGCCTACCGGGCTTTCCGATCACAGCCGCGACCCGGTGGCGGGCCCGGTGACGGCGGCGGCACTCGGGGCGGATGTTCTCGAAAAACACATCACTCTCAGCAACCGGCTGCCCGGGCCGGATCACGCCTTCGCGGTCGAGCCCGGCGAACTCGCCAAGCTCGTCCGCCGTGTCCGCCAAGTCGAAGCCGCGGCCGGCACCGGAGTCAAGGAAGTACTCCCCGACGAGGAAGAGCTGCGTTCGTTTTCGCGCCGAGCCTTGTTCTCGACACGCTCCATTGCCGAGGGCGAGACTTTCACGCCGGACAACATCGCCGCCTTGCGCACCGGAAAGCTGCGGAGGGGCCTCGGTCCGGAGCACTACGAGCAAGTTCTCGGTCGGCGTGCGGCGCGCCGCCTCCCGCCCGAAACCCCGATCACGGAAGATGACCTCGAGTGAAGACCGATCCGCCGCTACGCATCGTATTCCTAGGCTACCTATGGAAGGTGGCGCAGGCCGTGCACGACTCGCCCGCCGCGGAGATCGTCTCCGTCGGGCTCGAGAGCCGACGCCGACGAACGACATCCGCCCGGCGGTGGTGCCTCGAAAATGACCTTCCCATCTTCGACGCATCGACATCCTGCCTCGAAACCATCGTGCAAGATATCGACCTGCTCGTCGTCGGCGCGTTCGGCCGCATCCTCCCCTCTGCGGTATGGAATGCACCTCGACTCGGCACACTCAACGTTCATTGCGCCGAACTTCCTCGCTACCGCGGCGGCTGGCCGATCGAGTGGCAGATACTGTGTGGAGAAGCCCGCGGCGGGGTCACGCTCCACTGGATGACCGAGGCCGTCGATGCCGGCCCGGTGGCTGCTCAGGAGAGCTTTGAGATCGGTCCGCAAGACGACTACGACACCGTCTTCGACTCCTGCCACCATGCGGCGGCAGAAGCCATGGCGAAGCTGCTCCGACAACCGCCGAGTCATTGGCCGCGACGCGAGCAAGGAAAGGGCGAGCCACCGGTTCCCGCACGGCGCAAGCGAGACGGCCTGATCGACTGGCGCCGCAGCGCCCGCTCGTTGGAGAGACAGATTCGCGCGGAAGGTTGGCGCGAGTGGGTACGCTGCGAAGACGGCAAACGAGCGATCGTCGTGCGCAAGGCACGAGCCATCTCCGACGAAGCCTGCCTCGGTCCACCGGGAACGGTCCTGGAAATCAAGAGGAACGCATCCGATCGCGACCTAGCGCCGGAGGGCAAGTCGGCGGCAGGCGGCCTCTCGTCCATCGATATCGCCACGGGAGCCGGAGTGCTCCGTTGGCTGGAGTGTTCCGGTGATCTCGAGCCGACGCTCGGCATGCGGCTTCCCTGCGCGTCGCGTCGACGAATTCAGGCCGGCGAAGGACCAAAGACGAAGCGACGCAAGACGGTGGCTTTGATGCAGCCGACTTTGTTGCCGTGGCTGGGTTACTTCGCGCTGATGGCTGAGGCCGACCTCTTCGTCTTTCTCGACGACTTTCAGTTTTGCCGACGCTCCTTTCACCAGCGCAATCGTCTCTTGAATTCGAAGCATGAAGCGCAGTGGATCACGCTGCCGGTCAGTCATCAGGGTCGGCAAGATCTCGACTTGCGACAAGTTCAGCCCACCGAGACCGCGCGCTTCGGAAAAACCCTTCTCGGCACGATGCGCCATGCGTATCGCGATGCGCGTTTCGTCGGTGAATTTCGCAGCGAAATCGAATCATGGCTGAAAACCCCTTGGCCCGACCTCGCATCGATGAACATTGCATTCATCGAAAAGACCGCCGGCTGGCTCGGTCTGAAAACGACTTGCGTTCGCTCTTCGAGCTTCGCCTCGAGCGACCGACGATCATGGCGATTGCGCGACCTCTTGCGCGCAACGGATGCCGAAATCTACCTCGCTGCGCGGGGATCCTTTCGGTATATGCTCGATGATGGCGTTTTCCCTCTCGACGGGGTCGAAACGCGTTTCCAGAACTTCGAGTGCGTGCCCTATCCCCAATACGGATCGGGTTCGAGGCGAGATTTCGTCGCCTCCTTGTCGATACTCGATGCCCTCTTCCACGTCGGACCGGAGCAGACATGCCGGCTCCTCGATCTCGGATGCAGAGGGTGGACCTCTTGGCAAGAGATGCACGAGGAGCACGAGCCGGTCGGCTCATGAGCACGTCGCCGCGAGCGGACCCCGGCGCTTTGACGCGCCTTTTCATCCGCAATACGACCGCAAACTTCGCTTTGAAGGTCATCACGGTCTTGCTGCAACTCACCGCCACCGCCTGGGTCGTCACGACCTACGGCGACGGGCTTTACGGCATTCTCGTGATCGCCATGCAGGTCTCCGGCCTGATGAATGTGATCGCTCCCGGGCTTTCCGGAGCTTTCACCCGCGAAGTGGCGGCACACTCGAAGGCCGATGACGCACTCCGCCTGCGCGCACTGATACGACTCGGAACCCGCCTCTACTTGGGCCTCGGCCTCTTGCTCGGCGTCGCCTTGGCCGGATTCGGCGCGATGAACGGTCCGAGTTGGTCTCTGCTACGCATCGCCCCCGAACGCCTCGATGATGCCGCTTGGATCTTCATCGCCGCCGGACTCGCCGTCGCGTTCCGCTGGCCGCTCGGTGTCTACGGCGATGTCCTGGCCGGGCTTCAAGAGTACCCCCGGCTGGCCCTGATTCGCAGCGCGGCTGCAGGGGTTGGGGCTGCAACGACGATCTGGATCGCCGTCAACGGCTGGCCCATCGCCACGGTGCTTTTCGCACAGGCGGTCCTGCGCCTCTTCGAAGGCCTGTGGCTGCGACATTCCGCACTTCGCCGCCTTCCGCCGCTCGACGATTCGACCACAGGCGAGACGGTGCGCGCACGCTCTTTCCTTCGACCGCTCGCTTCCGTCGGTCGATGGATCGGCCTGATCGACATCTCGCGTATTCTGAACTACCAAGCGGATGTCGTGATCATCTTGATGCTGATTTCGGATACGGCGGTCGGTGCCTATTGGATCGCCGCCAAGCTCCACAATCTCGTCAGGGAGGCCCAGGGTGTCCTGGCATCGGCCATCCCCTCGCTGATCGCACGCGAAGCCTCGGCAGGAAACCACGCAGCCGTAGAACAGATCCTCTATCGCGGAACCCGCTACAACCTCGTCATCATCGTTCCCGTCACGATCGCAGCGGCCCTGTTTGCCGGAGATTTCCTCGCGCTGTGGCTCGGTGAGGAAAGGCGCGCTCTCGGAGGACTTGCCGCCGCCTTCGTCTCCTACTGGGCCTTTTCGGCCATGACCACCTTCGCCGCACAAGCCGCCTCCGGCATGGCCAAGGTCCGAGAACTCGGATGGATCGCCATCGGTTGCGCGCTGGTCAACGTCAGCGCCAGCGTTCTGCTCGCTCGACCCTACGGGATCGCCGGAGTCGTTTCCGCCACGTTGATGGCCTACGCCTTGGCCATCCCGTTGCAGATGCTTTTCGTCTTTCCGCGTATCGGGGTGTCTTTGCAGCGTTTCTTGCGCGAGGTCATCTTGCCGATCTATCCCCTCTCTTTCCTTCTCTTGCTCGCCTTCGCGGCCTTGCGCATCTGGGTTGTCCGCACTCCGACGACGATGCTCGAAATGTTGTTTCAAGCAGGAATCGTAGGCTCGATTTCGCTTGCTCTCCTCGCTTGGGTCGCACTCGATCAGCGCGATCGCGCTCGCCTGCTGCGACGACTTCGAGGGTCGTAGATCATGAACCCCTCCCCCCTGCTGACGATCATCATCCCTTTCTGGAACGGCTACCCTTCGCTCGAAAAGCACCTCGCCGGGGTCGTCGAACAAGCCCGCTTCGTCGAAGGCGGCGCAGAAGTCTTCGTCGTCGATGATGCGGGAACGATCGATACGGAACGCGCGAAGTCACTGGTCGAGAGGATCGGATCTCCTGCGCGATGGATCTCCTTTCCGGAACGTCTCGGATTCTCCGGAAACTGCAACCGAGGGGCCGAAATCGCGCAAGGCCGCTATCTCCTATTCCTCAACTCCGACATGCATCTCGAGCCGGGATGCCTGACCGCAGTGCTGCAGGCCCTCGCGTCTCGCGAGGATCTCTTCGCCGTCACACCGGCGATTCTCAATCTCAGGGAGGGATTCTGGGAATCGGAGAACCGGGCCGTCTTTCGCCGCGGTGTCTTCGATCTCGTCTTTCCCGGCCGAAGCGGTTCGCCGCCGGCTGCGGCCGGCACGCTGCGACCGCTCGCCTACCCCTGCGGCGGAGCTCTTCTTTGCCGTCGCTCTCATTTCGAAGCGATCGGCGGCTTCCCCGAAATCCATGCTCCGTTCTACTGGGAGGATGCCGATCTCGGTTTTCGCGCTCGGAAGATGGGTTTCGGGGCTTCCGCCGAGTGCGGCTCCGCCATCGCCCACCATGATCACGCGCAATCCATCGGTTCGCACTACACGAAACGACAGGTCCAGGTGATCTACGAACGCAACCGCTTGCTCTTCACCTGGGTGCATCTCGAAGGCATCGGCCGTTGGGCTTCTCATCTTGCATGGCTGCTCATCCGAACGCTCGCTGCGGCGCTTCGGCTACGGCCCGCTGCCGTTGCACTTCCTCTCGCGCTTCCGAGGTGGCGAAGCGTGCTTGCCGCGCGACGCAGCCATGCGCAAGCTCGCACCGGAGTGACGAAGAACGATCCGGCACGAGACGAAAACGATTTGTAGATTGAATTCTCGCCTTTCGCTCGTAAGATTCCCCAGACGTTTCAGCCCCTTCGATACCTGCTACCATCGCCCGTGCCCGCATATCGTCTTTCCACTCAAGGAGTTGCTGTCATGCTGAGCCCATCTCGAGATCATCGATTCGGGACGCTGTCGATCCGTAAGTATTTCGATTGCAGCGTACTGTCGGCGTTCGTTCTCGTTTCGGTCTTCTCGCTCTTCGCTGTCGCCGACGAACCGCCCTCGAGGCGGGGGGCCGAGGTGATCGACCCAACGGCCTTGCCCCGTATCGAATTGCCTCCTGTCGATGTTGCGAAGCTACTGGCCGAAGATCGCCTGCGTTACGGCAAGGACATTCCTCAACGGGTCGGTTTCCCGATGAAGGTCGACTTCGACACCGAAAACTCCGGCACATGGGAAACGCTCGAGAACGGCGACCGCATCTGGCGACTCCGCCTGCGCTCCAAGCGCGCGCTGTGGGTGGTCCTGGGGTTCGGCACCTTCCGCCTGCAACCCGGCGGCGAACTCTGGGTCTACTCCGAGGATTCGCGAGAAAAGACCGCGCTCGGCCCTTTCACGGCGAAGGATATTCGCCGACACGGACAACTTTGGTTCCCGCCCCTCGAAGGCGACACCATGATCGTCGAGATCTTCTGGCCGAAGACACTCGGGAAGGCCGTACCGAATCTTCATCTCGGCACCGTCTCCCATGGATATCAGGTTTGGGGTGGAATCGGGCGTGATGCTCGTGTTTCGGACCCCGACTCCAACCAACGAGGCGATGCCGGCGCTTGCAATATCGACGTGGCTTGCCCTCTCGGCGCGGATTGGCAAGATCAGAAACGCGGCGTCATGAACCTGTTGTCCAACGGGAGTGAGTATTGCACGGGATCTCTGATCGCTACGACGGCACAGGATTGCCAGAATCTCGTGCTCACCGCGGCGCATTGCGTGTCGTCCCAGAGCAAGGCGGCATCGACCACCTTCGAATTCAACTACGAGCGCCCGGCATGCAACTCGGGAGTCGGACCGCGCGGCGATCGCGTCACCGGCTCGGTTCTGCGCGCGACGTATGCGGACAGTGACTTTACGATTCTCGAAATGGATGTCGAACCGCCCGAGTCCTTCAACGTCTTCTACAACGGCTGGAATCGCTCGACCACTCCGGCGAGCGCCTCCTGGGGCATACACCACCCGAGAAACGAAGAGAAAGCCATTTCTCGCAACGGCGATCCTTTGATCGACGGTCAAAACTGGGGGCCGACGCATTGGCGCGTGACCGAATGGGAGGAGGGCACGACCGAACCGGGATCGTCCGGGTCTCCGCTCTTCGACCCGAACAAGCGCATCATCGGTCAGCTTCAAGGCGGGACGGCATCTTGCACCAGCATCACCTATGACGAATACGGAAAACTCGCCGTCTCTTGGGACGGCGGTGGAACCTCCTCTTCACGCCTGAGCGATTGGCTCGATCCGGGCGGGACCGGGGTCGTCTTCCAAGACGGCGTCGATGCGGCGAGCTGCCGAGTTCCGCAGCCGAAGCTTCTCTACTTCGATCATCTGGTGGACGATTCCGCGGGCAATGGCAACGGCGTCGTCGATCCCGGCGAAACCTTCGTGCTGGAGATCGACAGCAAGAACTCGGGCACGCTCGATGCCACGACGGTTCAAGGAGTGCTCACTTCCACGACACCCGCGGTCACCATCAACGATGCACAGGCCGACTGGCCGAACTTGGCGCAAGGCTCCGTCGCGCGCTCGATTGCGCCCCACTTCAACCTGACGCTCGCATCCGATCATCCCTGTGGAACCCCGCTCGACTTCACGCTCGAAATGACTGCAACGGAAGATCCCGGAACTTGGACCTCGACCTTCGAGGTGCCCACGGGAGTCGCCCAAGTCAACGAAGCCTTCCGCGACGACATGGAAAGCGGAGTCAACGGCTGGACCTGGCAGGCTCTCTCCGGCAACAATCCGTGGTCTCAGGTCACGACCGATGCCGCCTCCCCCTCGACGTCTTGGTTCGTCAACGATATCGATACGGTTTCCGACTCCGTCTTGCTGATGTCGGAAGTGACGGCCCTTGCCGCCGACTCCGAGCTGATCTTCATGCATCGCATCAATGCAGAGACCGACTACGACGGGGGCGTGCTCGAATACAGCACGGACGCCGGCGTCACGTGGATCGATGCCGGCGGCCTGATCACCCAAGGCGCATACAACAGTCGCATCTCCACGAGCTATAGCTCCCCCATCGGCGGCCGTGATGCTTGGTCGGGCGACAGCGGCGGCTTCGTCGAGGTCCGGGTCGACCTCTCTTCGCTGGCCGGCAGCAATCTGCGCCTGCGATGGCGCTTCGCTACCGATTCATCCACCGCTGATCAGGGCTGGTGGATAGACGATGTCGTCGTGCAGGATACGACCTACCAATGCGATGCACCCGTCGCGCTGCCGGGAGAAGCTTCCGCCCCTTCGGGAGGCGGCCTTCCGTTCACCATCGCCAAGCACGTCGATGGCTATGAATTGACTTGGTCCGCACCACCCAACGGTGGTGCGACGGAAATCTACAAGCTCTACCGGAGCGACCTCAGCATGGCTTATGATCCCGTTTGCGAAGCCGATCTCGGTAGCGGAACCACCATCGTCCTGCCCTCGCTGCCCGGCGGGTACGGCTTCCTGCCCGTGGCTCGCAACTCCGCCGGCGAGGGTTCCTACGGATTCTCGAGCGACGGGGTGGAACGCGCCCCCGCCGTGAGCGCTTGCCCCTAACCCGGTTCATGCACGATGATCCGGGCGCGGCGGGCGGAGAGCCGGAGCGCAGGGAGATCGAGTGAGTTCGAAGATCTCGCGAACGACCATCATTTCCTTCGCGGCGATGATCTTCGTCGGAGTGATCCTGCTCGCCCTGCCGGCCGCCTCATCGAGCGGATCGAGTCTCGGCTTCCATGCCGCGCTCTTTACCGCCACCTCCGCCGTCTGCGTCACGGGGTTGACCGTCGTCGATACCGGTCGAGATTTCTCGCCGCTCGGCCAAGTCTTTCTCCTCATCTTGATCCAAGTCGGCGGGCTCGGCTTCATCACGTTCAGCACACTGGTCATGCTGACCGTCACCGGGCGCAGCGATCTTTCATCCCGCCTCTATGTGCTGCAGACTCACGGCGGAGCGCGTGACTTTCGTGCGATCGACATTCTCAAGCGGGTGATCGGCTTGACTCTCCTGCTGGAATTTCTGGGAGCGACGGCTCTGCTGCTGCGCATCGGCGGGATCGATCCCTCTTTGTGGACCCGTGAGACGATTTGGAATTCCGTCTTCCATGCCGTTTCCGCATTCTGCAACGCCGGCTTTTCGCTGCACTCGGACAGCCTGATGACCTACCGCGACGACCCGATTGCGCAAACGGTCATCATGCTGCTCATCACCAGCGGCGGATTCGGCTTTCTCGTGCTGACGGAAGTCATACGACACCTGAGACGACCCGCCGCTCAGAGACGCTGGTGGCGCTTGAGCCTGCATACGCAAGTCGTCCTCGCATCATCGGCGTTCCTGATCTTGGTGCCTCCGATCTTCTTTGCGTTCTTCGAATGGGGAAATACCTCCGCCGAACGATCTCTCCTCGGGCGGGTTTTCGATGCGCTTTTCCTCTCCGTCACCAGCCGCACCGCCGGTTTCAACACGGTGGATACCGGCTCGCTGACGAGCGCCTCTCTCACGATCTTGTTGGCCCTGATGATGATCGGCGCATCGCCGGGCTCGACCGGTGGAGGCATCAAGACGACGAGCGCCGCGATTCTCTTCGCGACGACCCTTTCCAATCTTCGCGGGCGATCCCATGCCGAACTCTTCGGCAGGCGCCTCGTCGCAGACCAGATCGCCAAGGCCATGGCCACCATCACGGCATTCGTGGCCATTGTCTTCTTCGCCGGCTTGGCATTGCAAGTGACCGAATCCGGCTTCGTTCCAAACCGCTTCGGAGGCACTCACTTTCTCGAATACATATTCGAGGTCGTCTCCGCACTGGCCACCGTCGGCCTGAGTACGGGCATGACGGACAGCCTTTCCGGCACAGGTCAAATGCTCTTGGTGCTGTTGATGTTCCTCGGTAGACTCGGGCCACTGGTCGTCGGAGCATCCCTGATCGGGGAAAGCACGCCGCTGGCCAAGACTTTTCCTCAGGAACGCATCCTCGTGGGGTAGCACCGACGCAGGAGATACGATGTGAAGAAAACCATCGCCGTCCTCGGGCTCGGCGTCTTCGGGCGCGAGATCGCCGGGCGTCTGGCCAAGATCGACCGTATCGACGTCGTGGCCTTCGACTACAGAGAAGAGGCCGTTGAGCGCATTGCGTCCGAAGTTCCTCGCGCAGTGATCGCCGATGTCGGCGACGCGCAGGTTCTCGCCAGCGAAGGCGCAGACTCGTGGGATGCTGCGGTCATCGCACTGCGGCGACACTTCGACACCACGGTGCTCGTCGCTCACCGCCTGCGCAAGGTCATGCCCGAGGGAAGTCGCATCGTCGCTCTCGTCGACTCGGCAGCCGAAGAGAGCGCGCTCAAGGCGCTCGGTGTGGACCAAACGCTCTTTCTCGAACGAGACAGCGCGATCACGCTCTCCAAGACTCTAGCCAACCCGCTGCTCGACCTTTTCGTCGATCTCGGACCGGACATCGACATGGGAGAGCACGAAGCTCCTGAACCCTTCATCGGCAAAAGCCTCGAAGATCTTTCGCTCAACTCCTCGTTCGGCCTCACCGTCGTCGCCGTCAAAAGCCCCGCCGGCGAAGACAACGACGGCGAGGTGCGGTACGAGACGACCGTTCCGCCGGATCCCCGACGACCCTTCATCCCCGGCGACCGACTGCTGCTGCTTGCGCCTCCACGTGCTCTCGAACGCTTCGTCAGGCACTTTCTGGAGTAGAGGGACGGTTTCTCGACAGCGTGGCCCAGGCCGCGGCGATGGCGTGTCCCCAGTGCTCGCTGTTCATCCCGGCATCGAGCACCTCCTGCACCGCCGGATCGCTCGATCTCGCCGCCAGACGCAGTGCGAGAATCGTCGCTTGGTAGCTCGGCCCGCTGTCGGCTTCAGCGCCCTTTTCCCAGGCCGTCTTCAGGGTCGCGGCATCAACATCGGATGCGAGATCGAAGAGCGCTCCAAGGGCCTCCTTTCGCACATGCGGATCATCGTCGCCCGCCAATCGGCGCAGGAAACCACCGAGTTGGGATTCATCTTGAGTTTCGGACATGGCCAGCGCTGCAGAATACCTCGTCTCTTTCGAATCCGAGGCCACTGCCTCCTCTACCACGCGAAGCAAGGCCTCATCTATCGCCCCGAGACGGATCAGCGAGCGTACGGCGACGAGTCTTGCGACGGGATCTTTCGATGAGAGATAGCTCCGAAGCTCACGTTTTGCATGATCGCCGCCGATATTCCCCAAGGCATCGAGCACGGCGACGACGTTCTCGCGATACTTGGCGTACTTCACGATCGCCGCGAAGTCCTCCTCTCCACCCACCTCCGACAAAGCGAGCAAGGCCGGAGAACGCTTCGCCCCGTGCAAGTTCTCGAGTGCCCCGAGCAGTGCCCGGCGCGCCGCATCGCCTCCGGTCTCCGCCAAACAATAGAGCGCCGCCTCGACCGTCCCCTCATCCTTCGACCGCAGATCCGCGATCGCCTGCTCGACGACGGTGCTTTCGCCCAAGGCATAGAGAGCACCGCAATCTTCCATCGACAAGCGCCCGTCCGGGTCCCGCAAACGTTCGAGCAGCATGTCCCGGCCCGCGTCGCGGCCTTGGCGTGCAAGGCCGCGGGCTGCTGCAAGCTGCACCGTCGGCGCGCCGCTGCCGATCAAAGCCTCGACCTTCTCCAGCAAATCCTCATCTTCCCAATCGAGCGCCGTCTTGACGGCTGCGCTCTGCCGGGCTTTGCTGCCCGAAGAGAGCGCCTCGTCGACCTTTTGCCGTGCCTCACCCGAGTCCGGGTAGTGCACCGCCTCTGCGATGATCGTCGGCACGTTTCCCCCACCGGCAGCCCATGCTTCTTGAAGAACG
>Ga0256830_1002006_pt1 | contig 13860 bp, 15 predicted proteins | sample 128326metaG_FD_190537 | JGI IMG/M metagenome (GOLD analysis project Ga0256830, IMG submission 190537) | Hydrothermal vent microbial communities from Lau Basin, Pacific Ocean - 128-326 | ecosystem: Environmental > Aquatic > Marine > Hydrothermal vents | place: Pacific Ocean: Lau Basin | collected... | reverse complement strand
ACCTTCTATCCGACCTACAGCACCAGCAGCGCCGACAACTCGGTGATCCTGGCCACGCTCGGCGCCTTCATCCTCGGTTTCAGCTCCATCTTCACCGGGCTCAACTTCGTGGTCACCATCCACAAAATGCGGCCGCCGGGGATGAGCTGGTTCAAGATGCCCCTGTTCCTCTGGGCCATCTACGCGACCTCGGTGCTGCAGATCCTGGCGACGCCGGTGATCGGTATCTCGCTGCTCCTCCTGCTGGTCGAGAAGGTGCTCCACATCGGCATCTTCACCCCCGAGTACGGCGGTGACCCGGTGTTCTTCCAGCACCTGTTCTGGTTCTATAGCCACCCGGCGGTGTACATCATGATCCTGCCGGCGATGGGCATCATGTCGGAGCTGATCGCCGCCTTCAGTCGCAAGCCCATCTTCGGCTACAAGAGCATCGCCATGGCCTCGCTGGCCATCGCCGTGATCAGCTTCATCGTCTGGGGGCACCACATGTTCGTCTCCGGCCAGTCGGCCTTGATGAGCACGATCTTCTCGTTCCTGACCTTCGCCGTGGCGATTCCATCGGCGATCAAGGTGTTCAACTGGGTGGGCACCCTCTACAAGGGTTCCATCAGTTTCGAGGCGCCGATGTTGTATGCGCTCTCCGTGATCTGGTTGTTCGGGATCGGTGGCCTCACCGGCTTGTTCCTGGCCACCATGGGGACCGACGTACACCTCCACGACACCTACTTCGTGGTGGCGCACTTCCACTTCGTGATGGTCGGCTCTGCGATCTTCACCATGATCGGCGGCGTGTTCTACTGGCTGCCGAAGATGTACGGGCGGATGTTCAATCGGACCCTGGCTTTCGCGTCCTGGGCGATCACCTTCATCGGCTTCAACCTGACCTTCCTGCCGCAGTTCGTGGCTGGAACCAAGGGCATGCCGCGCCGTTATTTCGACTACCATCCCGATTTCGCCTCCTACAACTACTGGTCCTCGATTGGGGCGATGATCCTGATGGTGGGACTGGTCCTGACCCTCGTCGCCATCCTGCATGCCATCTTCCGGGGCAAACCGGCGCCCGCCAACCCGTGGGGGGGCGTCACGCTCGAGTGGATGACTGCGTCGCCGCCCCCGGAACACAACTTCGAGCACGACGCGCCCTGGGTGGCCGATCCCTACGACGTCTCGCTCGTCGAGTACAAGGGTGAGGAGGGCTTCGTCCCCAAGAAACCCCTGCCGTCGGATCCGCTGATCTACGACGCCCGTCCCGCCTGACCCGTCCGTCCCTGCAATCGTCATGACCAGCACCACCGTCACCGCCGCTGAGGCCCACGCGCACGGCGAGGGTCACGGGCACGGCGACCATCCGCCGTTCCTCCAGCACCACTTCACCGATCCGGCGCAGCAGTTCGATGCGGCAAAGCTCGGGCTGTGGGTGTTCCTCCTGACCGAGGTCCTGTTCTTCAGCGCGCTGTTCGTGCTGTACACGAGCTACCGCGCCCTGCATCCCGAGGTCTTCGCCTACGCCTCCAACTTCCTGGACACCAACCTCGGCGCCACCAACACGGCGGTCCTACTGGTCAGTTCGTTCACCGTGGCGTGGGGGGTCCGCAATGCGCAACTCGGGCAGCGCAAGCTGTTGATGATCAACCTGGTCATCACTTTGCTCTGCGCCGGAACCTTCATGGGCATCAAGTACGTCGAGTACAGCCACAAGTACCACGAGGGCCTGCTTTGGGGCGGCAACCATCACTCGATCTTCAAGGCCGACGCCGAAGAGATCCCGGAGTCGGTGAAGGAGCACAGCAAGGCCTGGTCCACGGGAATCCCCGAGGCCGGGGTGCCGGCGGCCAAGGCCTTGTCGCCTTCGATGCGGCGCAAGGTGGGCACTTTCTTCGCCACCTACTTCCTCCTCACCGGCTTGCACGGCATCCACGTCCTGATCGGGATGATCCTACTGACGTGGTTGCTGATTCGCGCCGGCCTGGGGCACTTCTCTCCCGAGTACTACACTCCGGTGGACCTCGGAGCCTTGTACTGGCACCTCGTCGACCTGGTGTGGATCTTCCTGTTCCCGCTCCTCTACCTCATCCGATAGGCGCGACGACCATGAGCCATGACTCTCACACCCACGACGGCCCTCACGTGGTCCCGCTCAAGACCCTGGTCGCCGTCCTGATCGCCCTCCTGCTCCTGACCGGGCTCACCGTCGTCACCGGGAAGATGGATCTCGGCGGCTTCGACCTCGCAGTCGCCCTCGTGATCGCTACCGTCAAGGCGACGATCGTGTGCCTGATCTTCATGCACCTCTTCTGGGATCGTCGTTTCAACGGTCTGATCTTCCTTTTCTCGGTCATGCTCGTAGGCCTCTTCCTTGCGTTCGTCTCGCTCGATGCGGGCGAGTACCAACCGAGCGTGGAGGAGTACGAGATCCAGGAACTGGCGGAATGACGGCGACGGCGGACCGGCGCGAGACCGGCGGGAATCCTTCCGTCGGCTCGCTCGGCCTTGCCGCCCTCCTTGCTGCTCTGGCGGTCCTGTTCGCGGCCTCCATCCTGACGGCGTGGTACTACCGCGCCGAGTCCGGTGCCTGGGGCGATCGACTGCCGCAGGTGCCGCGTGTCCTGTGGGCCAGCACTCTGGCCCTGGCGCTGGCCAGCTACGGGTTGGAGAAAGCGCGCCGTCGCATGCGCCGGTTCGTCGAGCTCGGCGCCGAAGCGCCACCCAGGAGCCCGGTCGCGCGGTCGGTGGATGCCTACGTGCGCCTGGCCACGGTCGCCCTCCTCGCGTTCCTGGCCGGACAGGCGGTGGCCTGGATGACGCTGCGGCAGGATCAGGTCTCCGCCGGAGATCGTCTGACGTTCTACGAGTTCGGGTTCTACTTCCTGACCGGGCTGCATCTCGCCCACGTGTTGGGCGGCCTGGTCTATCACGCCATCGCCCTGGGACGGCTCCGTGCAGCCTTGGCCGGTGAAGCCGCGGACGACGGCACACGTCGTTCCGCCCTGCGCATGCTCGGCTACGACGCCGTCTACTGGCACTTCCTGTTCGGCGTCTGGTTGGTCCTGTTCGCCAACCTCTACTTGACCCGGGTGCCGGACCCGTCGCGATCGTTCCTCTCACCGCTCTCCATCGGTCTGGTCCTGGTGACCCTCGCCGTGATCCTCGGTGAGACGCTGTGGACCGTCCGCCGCCTCTGGAATGCCGGACAGAGGGCGCTGGCACTGTTCGCGTTGGTCCCGCCCGTGGCCTTCGTGTTCTTCTGGGCTCATGCCGACGCATGGCAGACCGAGCGCCGGTTGGCGCGTTGGACCTTGGCCTGGCTGCTCTTCCTCGCCTTCCTCATGCTCGCCATCGCCATCCACGCCGATCGGATCTTTCCGCCGGTCGAGTACGCGGCCTAGGGACATGCTCCTCAATCGGTTCGAGCGGTGGTGGGTGACGCAACCGCTGCACGGGCCGAGTCAGCGCATTTCGGCCTGGGGCGGCTCCGCCGTCTGGCGGCTGCGACCGTTGCGGGCTACGTCCCGCACGCCCGCGTCCTCGAACTCGGCGTCGGCGCCGGACCCGCACTGCCACGCTACCGCGAGGTCTTCGGCGCCCGCGAGGTGCTGGCCTGTGACCCCGACGCCGACCTGCTGGCCCGCTGTCGCCCTCGGGCGACCGCCGCCAATGCTTTCGTGTGGCGCGGCCGTGCCGAGGCGCTGCCGCTGGCCGATTCTTCGATGGACGCCGTGTTCGCCCTCCAGGTCCTGCACCACGTGCCAGATTGGGAGGCCGCCCTGGTCGAGTGCGCCCGTGTCCTTCGTCCAGGTGGACGCCTCTACGCCGTCGAGAGCCTGGCGCCGTTCCTGGGCTTGCCGCCGATGCGATGGCTGATGGAGCATCCCACCGATCGCTTCACCGCCGAGCGATTCCTCGAGGGGTTGAGCCGGACCGGCTTCGAGCCGGAGGCGGCGCGCGGCTTCCCCGGCACCACGCTCTGGGTGGTCGCTCGCCGAGGCTCCGGTTGAGACGGACCCGGGGGCGGCCACGCGCACTCGGTCGCGTCAGAGTCCGCGGAGGGCGGCAGGTCGGAACGGGGCCCGCTCCGGATGCGCCAGGACCTCGTCGAGGAAGGCCAGGAGCGCCTCGCGGTCGTGCGGCAGCCGCCCGGCCAGGGCGAGCCAGTTGCTGGCGTGGTTGGAGCGGAAGACGGTGCTGCGGAGCTCGAGGTGGGCGAGGAACTCGCGGAGCTCGCGGACCAGGTCCAAGGGGGGCGGGCAGCTCCAGTCGCCGCGTTCCGCCTGCGCCCACAGCGGCGTGCCTGGGACGGGGGTCGTCACCAGCGTGGACACGAAACGCGGCTGGATGCGGTTGACCACCTCGGCCGAGGCTCGGGCGTGTGCGAAAGAGAGCTCGGGGCCGCCGGCGCCGAGCAGGATCATGGTCGAGAGCTTCACCCCGGCCTCGTGAGCCTTCCCGGCGGCGGCGACCATCTCGTCTCCCGTGACCCCCTTGTCGAGCGCGGCCAGGACTTCGTCGTGCCCGGATTCGATGCCGAGGTAGTAGAGGGTCAAGCCCCGCGCACGGAGGTCGGCCATCTCCTCGACGGTGCGGACCTGCAGCGCCTGGGGCGAGGCGTAGCAGGAGACCCGGCGCAGTCCCGGCCAGGTGTCGGTGAGGAGGTCGAGGAGCTCGCCGAGGAAGGCGGCGCGGGCCACCAGGGCGTCGCCGTCGGCCAGGAAGACCTTCTGCGGTTCCAACCCGGCGGCGGCGACGGCCTCGACCTCCGCCTCGAGCTCGGCCAGGGGCCGGACCCGGAAGCGCTTGTCGCGGTACATCCCGCAGAAGGTGCATCGGTTCCAGGAACAGCCGATGGTGGCCTGGAGGATGAGCGAATCGGCTTCGGAAGGGGGCCGATAGAGGGTGCCTTCGTAGCGGATCATGGCGGCTCCAGATTCTCGCAGATCTTGCCGATGGAGGGGAACCCGGCGTCCACGCCCGGGGTCCGACCCCATCATGGACCGGCCCGTCGCCATCCTCGGTTTCGGCCGCTTCGGCCGGGCGGTGGGGGAGCGCCTGGCCGCGCGCGGGCAGGAGGTCCGGGCCTGGGACCCGCACCGTCCGCCCCCGTCCGCCCTCGCCGCCGCCGACCCCGACTCTGCCTTGCGCGGGGCCGGCGTGGTGGTCCTGGCCGTACCCGTGGCGAGGACCGAGGCCGCCCTTCGGATGGTGCGGCCGGCGCTCACTCCCGAGCACCTCGTGGTCGAGGTCGGCTCGGTCAAGACCGGGCCGGTGGCGGCGCTGACCGAGGTCCTCGGCGCCGACGTCCCCTGGGCGGCGACCCACCCCCTGTTCGGTCCGGTCAGCCTTGCGCTCGGGGAGCGCCCATTGCGGACCTTCGTCTGTCCCCGGCCCGACCTCCCGGAGGCGTCGCACCGCGCCGCCGACTTCTGGAGCGGCTTCGGTTGCGAGATCCGAGAGATCGGCGCAGAGGAACACGACGCACTGATGGCCAGGACCCACGCGCTGGCCTTCTTCCTCGCCAAGGGGGTGATGGAGGTCGGCTTCGACGAGTCCCTCGAGTGGGTTCCGCCGTCGGTCCGGGGTATCGCTCGCACCGTCCGCAGCGCACGCGCCGATGCGGGGCAGCTCCTCGCCAGCCTGCACCGCGAGAACCCCTATGCCGCTCCCCTGCGTGCGCGGCTGCTCGAGTCGCTAGCCGAGCTCGATGCCCATCTGCGTCGGCCGGCGCCGGAGGAGGAGGAGCCGCACCACGAGCCGGAGTCCCTGCGCTTGGCCGCACCCACGGCAGCCGATCCGGTCCTGGCCGAGGTACGGCGTCGCATCGACGAGCTGGACCACGAATTGTTGCGACTCATCGCCCTGCGCACCGAACTCGCGCTCGAGGCCGGTCGTGAAAAGGCCTCCGCTGGGCGCACCGTGCGCGACCCGGCCCGGGAGGCCGAGCTCCTGGCGCGCTGCACGCGTGAGGCGGTCGAGCTCGGACTCCATCCCGAGGCCGTGGCCGACGTGTTTCGCTCCATCCTCGGTCTGTCGCGGCGGCACCAGGAAGAGGAGCGCAAGAGCAAGGGAGAGGCCCCATGATCGTCACCCTGAAGTCCGGCGCCCCCGACGAGGCCGTCGAGTTCGTCCTCGAGCAGGCCCTCCGTTTCGAGGGCGTTTCGCCCCGAGTCCACCGCTTCCCCGGGCGGCACGGCGAGGTCGTCGAAGTCCACCTCGTGGGCGACACCGCCAAGGTGCCGGACGAGCTCTTCGCCAAGCTACCCGCGGTGCGCCGCGTGGTGCGCGTGTCACAGAAGTATCGCGTCATCGGACGCCACGGACGGCTCGACGCCCAGGTCGGCTTCGAATACCGTGGCGTGGCCTTCGACGAGAGTGAGCTCGTCCTGTGCGCCGGGCTCTGCGCGGTGGACACGCCGGAGCACGTGGACGCCACCTTCGCGGCGCTGGCAGACGAAGGACTTCGCGTGGCGCGGATGGGCGCCTACAAGCCGCGCACCTCGCCCTACGACTTCCAGGGGCTGGGCAAGGACTGCCTGCCCTGGGTCTTCGAATCGGCAGGACGACACGGTATTCGCGTCGTGGCGATGGAGGTCTGTCGCGAACGCCACGTGGACGAGATCCTCGAGGCGCTGGAGCGGACCGGGAACCCTTGCGGCGTGATGCTGCAGATCGGTACCCGTAACACCCAGAACTTCGAACTGCTCAAAGTGGTCGGAAGCCAGGGCGAATTGCCGGTCCTGTTCAAGCGCGGCATGGGAATCACCCTGGAGGAGAGCCTGAACGCCTGTGAGTACGTCGCCAGCGAGGGGCAGCCCAACGTGGTGTTCTGCCTGCGTGGAGTGAAGAGCCTGCTCGGAGCCCCACACCGCAACCTGGTCGATTTCGGGCACGTTCCCGTGGTGCGGGCCCAGACCCGCCTGCCGGTCTGCGTCGATCCCAGCCATTCGGTGGGGCGGCTGCGCATCGTTCCCGACGGTCTTCCCGAGATCTTCCACGTCGCCGGGCAGGGGGTGTTGAGCGGCGCCAGCATGGTCTTGGTGGACTTCCATCCCGACCCGCACCGGGCCCTCTGCGACGGCCCACAGGCGCTGACCTTGGATTGGCTGCCACGGATGGTCCGCTACCTGCAGCGGGTTCGGGCCTGCTACGAGGACGTGCTCGGGACGGACGTGGCCCTGCCCGAGGAGCGCCGCCGCGACCTGCTCTAGGTCTGGGGAGGCTATCCTGGGGGGCGAGGCGCATTCGGCGCCCTACCCCGCCATGGAGAAGATCAAGGTCGAGAACCCCATCGTCGAGCTCGACGGCGACGAGATGGCCCGCATCATCTGGGCCTTCATTCGCGAGAAGCTCATCCTTCCCTACCTGGATCTCGAACGCGAGTACTACGACCTCTCGATCGAGAACCGGGACGCCACCGATGACGAGGTCACCATCGAGGCGGCCTATGCCATCCTGCGTGTCGGTGTCGGTGTGAAGTGTGCGACCATCACACCCGACGAGGCGCGCGTCGAAGAGTTCGGGCTCAAGAAGATGTGGCGGTCTCCGAACGGGACCATCCGCAACATCCTCGGTGGAACGGTGTTCCGCGAGCCGATCATCTGCAGCAACATCCCGCGACTGGTCAAGAGCTGGGAGAAGCCGATCGTCATCGGCCGTCATGCCTTCGGCGACCAGTACAAGGCGACCGATTTCCGGGTGCCGGGCGCCGGCAAGGTCGTGATCCGCTACGAGCCCGCCGGCGAGGAAAACGAGGCCTTCGAGTTCACCGTCCACGAGTTCGATGGGGCCGGCGTCGCGATGGGGATGTTCAACACCGACGACTCCATCCGCGGTTTTGCGCAGGCCTGCTTCAACTACGGTCTCCAGCGCGGTTATCCGGTGTACCTCTCGACCAAGAACACCATCCTCAAGGCCTACGACGGTCGCTTCAAGGACCTGTTCCAGGAGGTCTTCGACACCGAGTTCGCCGACCGCTTCGCCGAGGCAGGGCTCACCTATGAGCATCGTCTCATCGACGACATGGTGGCGCAGGCCCTGAAGTGGGACGGCGGCTTCGTCTGGGCCTGCAAGAACTACGACGGCGACGTCCAGTCCGATACGGTGGCCCAGGGATTCGGTTCTCTGGGCATGATGTCGTCGGTGCTGATGACACCGGACGGAAAGGTCGTCGAAGCCGAGGCCGCCCACGGTACGGTCACGCGTCACTACCGCATGCACCAGCAGGGGAAGCCGACCAGCACCAACCCGATCGCGAGCATCTTCGCGTGGACGCGCGGTCTGGCGCATCGCGCCAAGCTCGACGACAACGCCGAGCTGGCGACGTTCGCCCGCACCCTGGAGGAGGTGTGCGTCCAGACCGTCGAGGCCGGCTTCATGACCAAGGACCTGGCCCTGCTCGTCGGCGGCGATACGCCGTGGATGACCACCGAGGAGTTCCTGGCCAAGCTCGACGAGGAGCTCCAGGCGCGGCTCGGCATCGCGTCGGGCGCGGGGGCCTGACCGCCTGGCCTGCCGGCTCCGGGCTCTCCCCGGGGCCGGCGGGGCGCTACCCTGGCGGTGCGCCTGCGGCGCGCCTGCACTCATGAGATTCATCGGCAAATGGCTGATCTGGCTGGGCGGCGGCCTCCTGCTGTGGCAGGACGGTCGCCCGCTGGCCGACCTCCTCCTCCAGGCCCTGCGCGATGGGGGGCCACGGGAGACCCTGACCTGGCAGGAGTGGCTCCTCCTCTGCGCGCGCCCGATCTTCGTCGTCGGTGTGATCGCAGCCGCCGGTCTGCCGGACGTCAAGCCGAAGAAGGCCGAGCGCCGGAAGGTCTCCGCCGGGCAGCCGGCGCCTTCGCCGCAGCCGCCTGCCGCGCCGGCTTCAGGCCCCGCACAGCCGGATGCCGTGCCTCCGCAGCAGGGCGGCGGTCACTCCTGACCCTGCGACCCGACGACTCCCGTCGGAGCCTGCGGTCCCGACGTGCGTCTCCTCCGGGCCGCAGGACGGGCTGCCCTCGGCGAGGACGGCTTCGGTCGCACCGCAAGCGAGGCAACGCTCCAGGGCCGCCCGGGCGCCGGCGAGGAACGCCTCGGTGACGTCCTTGCCGTGTTCGTCCACGACCCGGGCGCGGCCGTCGAGCACGTCCTCGCCGGTGCCGCCGACGAGCCACGCCCGGGGGCGCGGCGTGCCGAGGCCACCGGCCTCCTCCGGGCAGAAGGGCACGACCTCGACGCCTTCGGCCTCGATGCGGGCGGCCAGCCCGGCGATGGAGAGTCGGCCGCCGTCCCAGCGGCAGGGGACGCCGGTGAGGCAGGCGCTGACCAGGACCTTCCGCGGCGAAGGTTTTCCCGAGGTCGGCCGTTTTCGTCCCATCCCTGGGTTAGAATAGCGCGTGGTGCGGGAGTCCATCCCGCCACTGTCCGACGTCCTTCCGAGGGGGGCGAGGCCAGCCTTCCCCACCTCGGAGATCAGATGAACATCTACGTCGGCAATTTGCCCTACTCGCTGGACGACCAGCAACTCGAACTCCTCTTCTCCTCTTTCGGAACGGTGACGCGTGCCCACGTGATCATCGACCGCGAGATGGACCGCTCGCGAGGCTTCGGCTTCGTCGAGATGGACGACGACGAAGCCGCCAAGCAGGCCATCGAGGCTCGCAACGGATTCGAAGTCGATGGCCGCAAGCTCGTCGTGAACGAGGCCCGGCCGCGCGAAGAACGCCCGCGTCGCAACTTCGGTGGCGGCGGTGGCGGCGGCAAGCCGAGGCGCTACGCCTCCGACCGCGACTCCTCGCCCCGCAACGAAACCCCCTGGGACCTCGGCGACGAGCCGCGGGGCCACAGCGGGCCCAGCGGCCGCGAGCGTTTCCAGAAGCGCTGGGGCCGTTGAGCCTCGACCGGGTCGGCTGATGGACGCACTGCGTTCCTGCCGGGCCTGGATCTTCGACATGGACGGGACCCTGACGGTTCCCGTCCATGATTTCGATTCCATGCGCCGCGAACTGGGGCTGCCCGCCGGCCTCGGCACACTGGAAGCCATCGCCGCGCTGCCCGAGCCCGAGCGTACGCGCCGCCGCCGCCGGCTCGACGAGATCGGTTGGGAGTACGCGCTCGTCGCTCGGCCCCAGGCCGGAGCGCTGCGACTCCTGGAGCGCCTCGAGGCTCGTGGGGTCGCCTTGGGCCTGGTGACGCGGAACGCCCGGGCCAACACCGAGGAGACCCTGCGGCGGATCGGCTGCGACGGGTTCTTCCGGCCTCGGATGATCCTGTCGCGCGACGACGGGCCGGCCAAGCCCTCGCCGGAGCCCATCCTCCGCGTCCTCGAGGAGAGCGGGGTTCCGCCCGAGGAGGCCGTGGTGGTGGGGGACGCCCACTACGACGTGCTCGCCGGGCGGGCCGCCGGCGCCCGCACCGTGCTCCTCGACCCGTCCGGGGACTCGCCCCATCGTCCCTTGGCCGACCATTGCGTCGTCGGCCTGGACGAACTGTTGCCCTGGGCTGCCGACCCGTCCGTCCCGCAGGTCTAGACTGCAGGGCGTGAGCGCCTCCATCACGTCGGAGCTCGCTTCCGACCCTGCCTGGTTCGTTCCGCTCGCGGAGTACGCGCTGCGCGTCCTCCTTGCGGCTGCGGTCCTGTTGCGCCGGACCATGAACCCCAGTGTCCGCCTGGCGTGGCTGGTGGTCGGCTTCGCCCTCCCCTGGGTCGGTGCGCCGGCCTATCTCCTGTTCGGCAAGCCCCGGCTCGGCAACTACCGCCGCCGCCGCTACCGGGAGGTTCGTGCCCGAGTGCGCAGCCTGCGTTGCTGTTCCGAGTGCGAGGTCGAGCCGCATTCGTCCGTCGGATCGCGGATTGCGCGGCTGGCCGAGCGGGTCGGCGGCGATCCGGTGCGTCCGGGGAACCGGCTCGAACTCTACGGCCACGCCGACGACTTCCTCGACGCGCTCCTGGCCGACGTCGCTCGTGCTCGGCATTCGGTCCACATGTTGTTCTACATCTGGCTGGACGACGCCGCCGGTCGACGTACGGCCAACGCGCTGGCCGAGGCCGTCGGACGGGGAGTCGCGTGTCGGGTCCTCGTCGATTCGATCGGGTCGCGCCGCTTCCTGCGCTCCAAGACCTGTTCGGCGATGCGCGCCGCAGGCGTCGAGGTGCGCGAAGCCCTGCCGGCGAGCCTGCTGCGCCTCCCGTTCGAACGTCTGGACTTGCGCAACCACCGCAAGATCGTGGTGGTGGACGGCAAGGTCGGGTACACCGGAAGCCAGAACATGGCCGAGGAGAGCTTCGCTCTCAAGCCGCGCTTCGCACCCTGGGTGGACGTGACGATGCGCATCGAGGGCCCCGGGGCCTACGACTTGCAGACCCTGTTCATCCAGGACTGGTGCATGGAGAGCGGGGAGGACCCGGCCGAACTCTCGACGCCGATGCCCGAGCCTTGCGAGGACGGCAGTGCGGTCCAGGTCGCCGGAACCGGTCCCACTTCCTTCAACCAGGCGATGCGGGAGCTGGTCCAGGTCGGCCTGCACCTGGCGTCCGAGGACGTGTTCCTGACCACTCCATACTTCGTGCCTGACGAGGCGACACGAACGGCGCTGGATGCGATCGCGCGCTCCGGGGTTCGAGCGACGCTGGTGGTCCCGGCGCGAAACGACTCGCGATTGGTCGGCCTCGCCAGCCGCAGCTTCTACGACCACCTCCTCGACGCCGGCGTCCACATCTGGGAGTACCTGCCGGGCCTGCTCCATGCGAAGACCCTGACGGTGGACGGCCGGGTGGCGGTGGTCTCGACGGCCAACCTCGACCGGCGCAGCTTCGAGCTCAACTTCGAGTGCAGCGTCGTGGTCTACGACGCCGAGTTCGCCGGCCGGCTCCGCTCCCTCCAGGCCTCCTACCTCGAGTCCTCGGTACGGGTCGCGCCCGAGGCATGGCGTCGGCGACCCGCCTCGCAGGAGCTGATCGAGAACGCTGCCGCCATCCTGACGCCGCTGCTGTGACGGCCGGAGTCCGGGGTCAATCCGGCCACTCGGCGAGTACGGGCGGGGGCCCCTCGGCTGCCTCGCAAAGCTCGAGAGCTCGGCGCAGCACGCGGCGCTGCGCCGGGGGATCGTTGGGGCGCTCCAACGGATAGCCGTGGGGGAAGGGCAGGAGGAGCGCCCGCGGCGGGCGCACCTTCTCGGCGGCCAGCCGTAGCAGCTGGAGCGCGACCGTCGCGATGCCGCGGCGCTCGAGCTCTCCCGCCACCAGACCCACGGTCTGGTTGCAGAGCGGTCACACCGGGACCAGGACCGCGAGGTCCACTTCGTCCTCGACCAGGAGGTCGGCCGCGGCGGGAGCGGTCTCGCGGGTCAGCCTGCCCGGAGCAGTGATGGAGCCCATGAACGAGACGTGGCGCGGCGCGACCTCGCCGACCAGGCCGTCGGAGGCGAGTTCGTGCAACCGGTCGAGGGGGAAGGCCAGATTGGGGTCGCTCTGGATGCCGACGTGGTCGAAGGTGTCGCTGCGGTGGTGCTCTTCGAGCCGGGCGACCTCCACGTCCGCGGGGAGGACGCGGAAGGAGGGGTCGCCTCCCCGGTAGTCCAGGTCGAAGGGCTCCTGGCCGGGGGCGACCAGGCCGGCACTGGTGACGAGGGCGACCCGGGCCTCGCGGGCCGGTCGCCGCGGCTGGGCCCAGGGCACGGGGTCCAGACGGCGCCAGCGGTAGGCCCGCAGGAAGAGCCGGACCGCGAGCGAGAACTCTCCGAGGTCACCCATGACCCACCAGCCTACCGTCGCCGCCCCCCTGCCTCTGCCCCCATCCGCCGTCCTCCCGCCCTTCCGGCCCCGCCGCGTCGCGGCTACAATCGTCCGCCGGACGCGGCCGTAGCTCAGTTGGTAGAGCGTCAGCTTCCCAAGCTGAATGTCGAGGGTTCGAGTCCCTTCGGCCGCTCCATCCCTCCTCCAGGCCGCCCGAGCTCCCGGCTCCGCTCCCCCGCGGCCCCCGCGCCCTCCGCGGCCCCTGCGGCCCCTGCGGCCCCCGCGGTCCCTGCGGCCCCCGCGGTCCCTGCGGCCCCCGCGCTGCCTCGCGGGCTTTTCCACAGCGCCTTGCAGGGGCCTGCGCATCTGCTATCGTCGGGGCATGGCAGCGACCGGCACGAGCCCCCTCGGCCCCGCCCGTCGTCCGCCCCAGCGGACCCCCGTCCGCTGCTTCCTCGCCCCGACCGACTGCCGGATTTCCCTACACCTTCGGAACCAGGAAGGGCCTTCGGGCCCACAGTAGACCCCCTGGCACGGACCCGGGGCGAGGAACAGCACCCTCCCAACCCACCATCTTTGGGTACCCGCCTCAATCTCGTATGGCGACGCACGTAAGCCCTTGAGGATAGCCGATGGCTCACCCGTCCCCACGCTTCGAGACCGAAGGTGTGCGTCTCTTCCAGGGGGATTGCCTGGAAATCCTTGGAGAACTCCCGGAGGAGTCGTTCGACCTAGTCTTCGCGGACCCACCCTACATGCTTTCTAACGATGGCTTCACCTGCAAGAATGGGCGGGCAGCGAGTGTGAACAAGGGGGAGTGGGATCGTAGCCGAGGTGTTGAGGAGGATTACCGCTTCCATACGAAGTGGCTCTCTGCTTGCCGGCGAGTGCTCAGGCCAGGAGGAACCCTTTGGGTTTCGGGGACCTACCATAGCATCTACGCCTGTGGTCACGCCTTGCAAGCCCTGGGCTACCATATTCTGAATGAGATTGTCTGGTATAAGCCAAATGCCAGCCCCAATCTTTCGTGTCGCATGTTTACGGCAAGCCACGAAACATTGATTTGGGCGCGGCGTGACAAGAAGGCAAAGCACTACTTCGACTACCACGCAATGACCAAGGGTCATTTCCCGAAAGACTGGATGAAAGAGCCAGGC
>Ga0256830_1002005_pt1 | contig 13867 bp, 13 predicted proteins | sample 128326metaG_FD_190537 | JGI IMG/M metagenome (GOLD analysis project Ga0256830, IMG submission 190537) | Hydrothermal vent microbial communities from Lau Basin, Pacific Ocean - 128-326 | ecosystem: Environmental > Aquatic > Marine > Hydrothermal vents | place: Pacific Ocean: Lau Basin | collected... | reverse complement strand
GAGACGATTGCGCCGGTCGTCGCACAGCTCGCCGCCCAGGGCCTCCGCGATGGCCTTGGCCTTGGCCAGTATCGCGGCATAGGTGGCGATCGGGGACAAGGCGCCCGGCAACTGGCAGAACAGGGACAGGCCGGTGGTCTGAAACGATGCGAGGGAATCCAGATCGAAGGTGCCCGGCTCCAGCACGCTGGCCACGCTGAACACCGCGTCCGTCGCGCCGTCCACATGGTAGTGGAATATCTGCATCGCACCGTGTTTCAGACCCTCGGCCTCCAGCACGGCGCGAATCTGCTCGCCGGTGAACACCCCCCCATTCGGGGCCATGACGGTCAGTGCCAGCACCATCGGTTCGATGTCCAGCTCGGTGGCACTGCTGGCGGCGGGCCCAGGCTCTGGCTCTGGCTCGGGTTCAGGTTCGGGTTCAGGTTCAGGTTCAGGTTCAGGTTCAGGTTCGGGTTCGGGTTCGGGTTCGGGTTCGGGTTCGGGTTCGGGTTCGGGTTCGGGTTCGGCGCTGATGGTGAACGGCGAGCGGGCCGACGCAATGGCCTCCACCTCGGCCGTCAGGTCCTCGGGGATGGCAACCTCGACGATGTCTTCCTCGACGCTCGCTGCAAGCTCGCCCACCGCCCGGTCCGCGACTGTCGACGTATCGGTCCGCGTCGAGGAACGAACGGCCGGTCGGTCCATTGCCGAGTCTTCCGCGGTATCGAAGCGGGGCTCCCGGCGCGGCTTGTCGCCAGCGGCCGTCCGCGGCTCATCGCGTGAAGCGGGGCGCGTGCGCTTCCAGTCCTCCCGCTCGGTGCGCCCGGAGAAATAGATCGCCGCGATCAGCACCGCGCCGGCGGCCAGCAGTATCCAGCGCAGTTCATCCACGGATTTCACCCCGGTGATTGTTGGCTAAGCGGCGATCTGCGAGCATCGGGCGTTCCGTCATGGGCAGCAACTATGACCGAATCCGGCGCAAAAAAAAACCGGGCCGGAGCGATTGCTCCAACCCGGCCTGAACTGAACCGAAACAGGTTCGGCAAATACGGACCTTAGAAGGTACCGATGAACTCCAGCGTGGTAACACTGTCGTCGACGATGCCGGTCAGACCTTCGCCAGTCTTGTTGCTGCCGGTGGAGAATTCCAGCGCCGTGGACAGGTTGTCGTTGATGCTGTAGGTGCCATAGACGGTGGTCTTGGTCGAATTGTCCCACCCAGCCGCCTCGAAGGACACGGTCTCGTAACGCACCTTGACGTTCGCCTTGTCGTTGACGTCGAAGCGGGCCCACAGGTTGATCGCGTTGTTCACGATATTGGCGGCCGACAGGAAATCCAGGCCCACGGTGAACTGGCCGGCATTGAAGGCGCCGTTGAGGTTGATCACGTTACCGGCGGTGGTAGCGACTCCAAGGACCTTCTGGTCGTCCTGGGTAACGAAACCAAACTCGACGTCCAGGCCTTCCATCGGTGCCAGGCTGGCCACCAGGGCGACGGAGGTCTTGCCCTTGTCACCGGCAGAATTGGCTGCGAAACCGATGTCATCGAGCACGGCCACGGTCACGGTGGCGGGGCCCACCGCCGCAGCACCGGCAACACCGGCGATGTTGTTACCATTGAGGCCGGTTTGGTTGTCGAGGATGTTCCACACCACGCTGTGGCTGGTGAAGTCCATGTCGGGGGCATCTTCCAGCTCCTGGCCGATGGGGTTGTTGAATACACCACCCAGCACCGTCACGGTGTCGGAAGCGCCCCAGGCGAAGAAGGCCTGCTCGATACGGCCCGAGTCACTGCCCATGCTGGCGCCACCGTTGCCCGCCAGGCTCAGGTCGGCATCGATGCGCACGGTGACATCGCCCACCTTCTTGGACACATCGATTTCACCATCGGCCACGAAGACCGGGTTGGAATTGGTACCGCCGATGACGTCGATAAAACCACTGACCTCGGCGTCTTCGTCTGCCTGCGCCGCAAACGGGACAGCCAGTGCGCCAACCACGGCCATTGCTACCATGTTCTTCTTTTGCAGAAATTTCATGCCACTCTCCTCGGTTAACCCCATTAAATTATTGTGGGAGCATTAATACAAAATTAATGGTCCATTGCAAGCCTAATATCGTTGCATTTTCGCAACAAAAATACGGCTAAACCGGCCTATTCCGACGGGTTTCGTGTGTTACTCCCAACACATTACCCGCCCACGGCACGGCTGCGCGCCTGCTCGCTGATACGCCGATTTTGTTCCAGCAGCTGGGCATCGCCCGGGGCCAGTGCACTGGACTTCCGCGCCAGGCTCTGGGCCTGGGCATAGCGGCCCTGACGCAGGCGCAACTGGGCGAGGCGCTGCCACAGGCGTGCGTCGCGGGGCCGGATGCGCAGCGCGCGTTCGAGGTAGGCGGCGGCGCGTTCCCAGTGCTGTTGTGCCTGCTGGGTCTCGGCCTTCGCGATCAGGGTCTGCACCGCGCGCCCCGCGTCCTGCGGGGCGCCCATTGGCGGTTGGGCGCCGGCTTGCGATTCGGGTGACGGCGTGGTTCCGGCGCAACCGGCGAGGACTGCCAACAGCAGCATCACGGCGCACAGGCGCAGGGCATTATCTGTACTGCAGGCGAGGCGTATCTTCATTCAGGCTCGGACTCGGTAGTCAATCTTCGTTTTCACCGTCCCAGTCACAGGGGGTTTCCTGGAGCGGGATGGTGTCGGGGATGAACGGCAGCGGCAGGCCATGGGGACAGTCCTCTTCCACCCGCAGGCCGCTGCGGCGGTCCACCCACTGCACCTGCGTCTGCGGTGGCGGACCCGGCGGCAGGGAGTCTACCCCGATACGCGCCATCAGGTCGCCCCAGACACGTAGCGCGCCGCTGGCGCCGGTGAGCCCGGTGGGCCTGTTGTCGTCCATGCCCAGCCACACCACGGCCAGCCTGTCGGCGCCGAAGCCGGCGAACCAGCTGTCGCGCAGGTCATCGGTGGTGCCGGTCTTGCCGGCGACGATGACGTCATCGGGCAGTTGCCGGTACACGCTGCGCGCGGTGCCCTCGCGGGTGACCGCGCGCAACGCGTCGTTCAGCAGCGACACCGGCACACTGTCGAACGCGGCCTCGACTTCCAGCGGGTAGCGCGCCAGCGGTTCGCCAGCGGCGGTGGACACCGCACGTATCGCCCGCAGCGGGGTCCGGAAACCCTCCGCGGCAAGGGTGTGGTACATCTGCGTCACGTCCAGCGGCGACAGGTTGGCCGCGCCCAGCAGCAGCGCCGGGTATTCGGTCAACGGCCGGCGCACGCCCAGCGCCCGCAACGTGTCGATCACCGTCGGCACCCCCAGTTCCAGACCCAGGCGCGCGGTGGAGCGGTTGTAGGAATGGACCAGCGCATCGCGCAGCAGCACCTGGCCGTGGTCCTCGTGGTCGAAATTCTGCGGCTGCCAGCGCTCGCCACCGCCGAGATCCACGTCCAGCGGGCCGTCGTCCAGCGGCGTGGCGAGGGTGTATTCATCGGGCCGCATCAGCGCGGTGAGATACACCGCGGGCTTGATCAGCGAGCCGATGGGCCGCACCGCGTCCAGCGCACGGTTGAAACCGGCGAAGTGCGGGTCGCGACCGCCCACCACCGCCAGCAGCTCGCCACTGGCCACGTCCGCGACCACCGCGGCGGCCTGGATATCGCTATCCCTGCCGGCGCGGGCCAGTTGCGACAGCCGGGTGGAGACGGCCTGCTCGGTGGCGCGTTGGGTGACCGGGTCCAGCGTGGTGAAGATGCGCAGGCCCTCGCTGCGCAGGTCCTCGTCACTGTAGTCGCGCCGCAACTGACGCCGCACCACGCCCATGAACGCCGGCACCCGGGTCACGCCACTGTGACGGCGCGCGGAGACCCCCAGCGGCGCGTCGGTGGCCCGTTGCGCGGCGTCCGCCGACAGGAATCCCTGCGCCTGCAATTGTTCGATCACCAGGTCCCGGCGCTGGCGGGCGCGCTGGCCCTGTCGCCGCGGATCGTAATAGGACGGCCCCTTCACCAGCGCCACCAGCAGCGCAACCTCCTGCGCATTCAGTTTGGACAGGGGTTTCTCGAAATAGAACTCGCTGGCGAGGCCGAAGCCATGGATCGCGCGGCGCCCATCCTGGCCCAGGTAGATCTCGTTGACGTAGGCCTCGAGGATTTCATCCTTGCTGTAATGCCATTCCAGCAGCAGGGCCATGATGGCCTCGTTGAGCTTGCGGGTCAGGGTGCGCCGATTGGTCAAAAAGAAGTTCTTCACCAGCTGCTGAGTCAGGGTGCTGCCGCCCTGCACCGTGCGCCCGGCGCGCAGGTTGGCCAGCAGCGCACGCAGGATGGATCGGGGCGCGATGCCCAGATGCTGGTAGAAGCCCCTGTCTTCCACCGTCAGCAGGGCCTCGATCAGCAGCGGCGGCACCTGCTCCAGCTTGACCAGGATGCGGTCCTCGTTGTGGGCGGGGTAGATGCTGCCGATCTGCGGGGGCTCCAGCCGCAGCAGGTCCAGCGGGTCCCCGCTGCTGGCGGACCACAGCCCCAGCAGCCGGCCGCGGGAGAACTCCAGCCGCAGCGACTGCGCCTCTTCCCGGCCATCCCAGAACTGGAACGCGCGCGTGGTCATCACGAACGCACCGCCGCGACGGTTGTAGGTACCGGGACTGTTGGGCCGGCTCACCGCGCGGTAGCCGAGCAGGCGCAACTCGTCGACAAAGGCATCGGCGCTGAGCCGGCTGTCCGGATACAGCTCCAGCGGGCGGGCATACACCCGCGCCGGCAGCGCCCAGCGCTTGCCCTCGAACTGGCTGCGCACGGTATCGTCGAGATACAGCACGTAGCCGGCTGCCGGCAGCCCGAGGATCAGCAGGCCCAGCGCCAGCCAGGTCCAGCGCCGGCGCGCGAACCAGCCCGCCTCGCGCCGCCGGGTCCGACGCCGCCCTGATCGGTTGCGCCGCTTGCGTGTGCCGGGCCTCCGGCGTTTTCCTGTCCACCACATGGGGCGCCATTCTACCCCATGCGTTGGCCAACAATTTGCTAACCTTGTCTCAGGAGTCTTCACATCCACCGGGAGCCGCAGGCCGCCATGGGCACACCGCCATCACCGTCGTCCGCCCCTGCGTTCATTCGCGGACTGCTGCGCGCCGACGCCTACGATCATGCGGTGGACTCCCCGACCCTCAGCGAGACCCACATCTCGTGGGTGATCCTCACCGGCCGCTACGTGTACAAGATCAAGAAACCGGTGAACTTCGGTTTTCTGGATTTTTCCACGCTGGAACGACGCCGCTTTTTCTGCGCGGAAGAACTGCGGCTCAATGGCCGGCTGGCGCCGCAGCTGTATCTCGACGTAGTCGCTATTTGCGGTGATGCCGACAGCCCGGTGGTGAACGGTGATGGCGAGGCCTTCGAGTATGCCGTGAAGATGCGCCAGTTCGACCCCGCGCAATCCTTCGAGCAACTGCTGGCCGATGGACGACTGAACATGGAACACATGCGGCAGACCGCGGAGGTCATCGCACGTTTCCACCGCCACATCGCAGTGGCGGGCACCGACAGCGAGTTCGGCAGCGTCGAGGCCATCGCCCAGCCGGTGCTGGAAAACTTCCAGCAGCTGCGCGACGCCGCCGGCACCCTGCTCAGCGAGACCGACAGCGAAGCACTGACCCGGCTGGAGGCCTGGAGCCAGCAGGCCATCGATACCCTGGGCCCGGTATTCGAATACCGCCGGGCGCGCGGCTTCGTCCGTGAATGCCACGGCGACCTGCACCTGGGCAACATCGTGCTGTGGCAGGGCAAGGTCGTGCCCTTCGACGGCATCGAGTTCAGCGCCAGCCTGCGCTGGATCGACGTGCTCAACGAGTTGGCCTTCACGCTGATGGACCTGGACGAACACCGACGGCCGGAGCTGTCCCGCAGCCTGCTCAATCACTACCTGGGCCAGACCGGCGACTACCGGCACCTGGAACTGCTGCGTTTCTACCGCGTGTACCGCGCAATGGTACGAGCCAAGGTCGCCGCGCTGCGCCTGGCCCAGTCGGACAACGCGAATCGCCAGCACAGCGAACCCCTGGCCCAGATACATAACTATATTCAGATAGCCCGAGATTACACCGGCACCGCCCTGCCCCGGCTGCTGATCACCCATGGCCTGTCCGGCAGTGGCAAGAGCACCGTGGCACAGGCGCTATGCCAGCAGCGCGACATCGTCCAGCTGCGCTCGGACGTGGAACGCAAGCGTCTGTTCGGGCTGGACGCACACCAGTCCAGCGGCTCGGGCATAGACGACGGCATCTACACCGACTCCGCCTCGCAACAAACCTACGCCCTGCTGCGGGACCTGGCCGCCGCGGTGCTACAGGCCGGTTATTCGGTGATCGTGGACGCGGCCTTTCTCAAGCATGCCCAGCGCCAGCCCTTCCGCGAACTGGCCGCCGAGTTGCAGGTGCCGTTCTTGATCGTGTCCTGCCGACTGCACGAATCGCTTCAACGCGAGCGCATCCAGGCCCGCGCAGAGCAGGCCAGCGATGCGTCCGAGGCGGACCCGTCGGTGCTGGAACACCAGTTGAAAACCCAGCAGCCGCTCGGCGACCATGAACTGGATTGCTGCATCACGGTGGATACCGGCGACACGACGGACACTGCGACGATCATCGACTGGTTCGACCGTCAGTGTGCCGACACCACGCGAAATATCCTGCCCCCCAGGTCGATCACGTAGACCTCGCCATCGTTGCCCTGCGCGAATGAAGCGATATTGAGCCCGCTCTCCAACAACACCTTGCTGACATGCTTGCCGTCGGCACCGGCACTCAGGCCCCAGATCCTGCCGCTGCAAAAATCGCCATACAGATAGACCCCGCGCAGGGCCGGCAGCGCCCGCCCGCGATACACGTAGCCGCCGGTGATGGAACAACCCTGGTCGTGGGAATACTCGGCCAGCGGGTCGATGAGCCCGGGCTGCCTGCAGTCGCCGGAATAACAGTGGGCACCCTCGCGCAGGTTCCAGCCGTAGTTGCCGCCGCGAACGACGACGTTGATCTCCTCCCACGCATTCTGTCCCACGTCCGCCAGCCACAGCGCGCCGCTGTCCCGGTCGAAACTCCAGCGCCACGGGTTGCGCAGGCCATAGGCGAAGATCTCCGGCCGACCGCCGCCATCGGCGAAGGGATTGTCCGGCGGTATGCGATAACCACCATCACCACGCACATCCAGCCTCAGCAGCGCGCCCAGCAGGGTGTCGGTGTTCTGCCCGTGGCCGCGCGGATCACCCGCCGAGCCACCGTCGCCTAACCCGAAATAGAGATAACCGTCGGGACCGAACTGGATATTGCCGCCATTGTGGTTGACGTAGGGCTGCTTCACGCGCAGCAGGATCTGCTCGGAACCCGGCGCCACGCCCAGCCCCCGATCACGGCTCACGAAACGCGACAGAATGGAGGTCAGCGGCGAGCCTTCGGCGGTATAGGAAAAGTACACCCTCCCGTTTTCGGCAAATTCCGGATCGAAGGCCATGCCCAGCAGCCCGGCCTCGCTGGGGCCGGCGTCCACGCGCCCGCGCAGATCCGCGAACACCCGCGCCGACCATTTGCCCTGCCGACGATTCAGACGCAGCACCCGGCCCGCCTGCTCCACCACGTACCAGGTATCCGCCGCCTGCGGCGCCGGCAGCATCGCCAGCGGACGTTGCAGCGCCACCCCGTCGAACATCCGTTGCAACGTGATCGTGGGCGCGGCCACCAGTGGCTGGCAGATCAGCAACAGCAGGCCGCCGATGGCGGGACCACACCAACGTTGTGTGTTTCGATGAAACATCCCTTTTCCCCTTTGTTTGCAGGGCCTGGCAGACGCCCGCGGTTGTGTTCGCGCACCACGCCCACTACACTGAGCGGCCGTTTGGCGGAGCGGGGCTCCGTCCCCTTTCGCCGTCACTGTTCAACGAGCTCGCCGGCCTACCCCGGCCAGCATGGCACACGATTCATCACCATGACAGATTTTGGCAACGACTTTGAACCGCTGCGGGAAATGGGCGCGTTCACCGAAGACATGTTCAACCGCATCATCGCGTTTCAGGAAAAGGAACACCCGGCCTGGAACGCCGAGCTGCCCTTCGAGCAGCGCATCGCCGGCCTGCCGCTGCACAATCTTATCTTCAGCAACCCGGACCGGGATCCGGCCAGATTCGGTCCCACCGTGGCGGCGTTCTACCCGTTGCGCGAGGAGCTGCAGAAGATCGCGCACTATGTGTCGGCCGCGAGCACGCAGGCCGGGCGCACGCCGGTGCTGTGCGACCTATTTCCCGGCAACGGCTTCCTCGGCAGCCTGCTGGGGCGCGAGGGGCTGGAGGTGATTGGTTGTACCCGTGAGGATCAGAAACCCGGCCAGATCGGGGCCTTCTTCGACGCGCAGTGCTTCCGCTACAGCGATGCGCCGATCGCCGAGCTGGACTTCGATGCCGCGCTGGTGTCCTGGCCGCCGGCCGGCGTCAATCCGACGCCGGAACTGCTGGCCCGCCGCCCGGCGCTGATCGTGTACATCTACACCGAGCATCAGGACGAGAGCACCGGCATGCCGCAGACCGGCAGCGCGGACATGTTCGACGGGCTGGACGCGCACTACCGCGAGATGGACGCCTGGACGGTACATCGCCCGAAGGACCTGTTGCACGAGATCTGGCCGGACATGACCCCGTCCATCGAGGAAGACCGCCGGGTGCGGGTGTTCGTCGACCGCGAGCTGCCGGAGATCACGGTGCCGCCGTCACTGCCGCCGACCCAGCCCTACGACTGGGAGAAGGACCTGCAGATGGCGCTGCTGGCCCTGCAAGCCAAGCAGCAGCTCCGAAAGCGCGGCTTTCCCACCGGCTGAACCCGTACCATGGGCCGCGTCCCCGCGTTCACCCTCGCGGTCTGCGAACACCCTGCCCATGCCGGGGCCGAGCGCTCGCTGGCGGATCGCCTGGGTGTGCCACGCTGCGGTCACGATGCGGACCACCCGGCCCGCCCTCCCTGCACGGATTTCGATTTCCGGCTGCAATTCCTCGCCACGGACGATGCCGCCGCGCCGCGGCTCGCCCTGCTGGACGCCGCCGGCGAACTGGGCAACGGCGTGTGGGTGGATTTCGTCGGCGGGAAGATGGCCCATCGCCTGCGTTTCGGCGGCGGGCGCGGCCAACCGCTGGCCAGGGCCGTGGGGCTGAAGGGTGCAACACCGCCGACGGTGGTGGACGCCACCGCGGGACTGGGTCGGGATGCGTTCGTGCTGGCCAGCCTCGGCGCACGGGTCACGCTGCTGGAACGTTCGCCGGTGCTGGCAGCACTGCTGGAAGACGGCCTGCGCCGCGCCACCCTGGACCCGCAGACCTGCGACATCGTCGAGCCGGGCATGACCCTGATCCACACCAACGCGATCCGCTGGCTGCGGCACTGCGAGCAGGACCAGCGCCCGGACGTGGTGTACCTGGACCCGATGTATCCCCATCGTGACAAGAGTGCGCTGGTGAAAAAGGAGATGCGCGCGCTGCGCAGACTGGTGGGAGATGACACCGACGCCGACACGCTGCTGCATGCCGCGCTGGGCTGTGCTCGACGGCGGGTGGTGGTGAAACGACCACGCACCGCGCCGGCGCTGGACGGGGAGATACTGGCCGGGCGACGGCCCGCCAGTTGCGTGCAATCGAAGAATACCCGCTACGACCTGTACCCGGTGGGCTGAAACCGGCGCTGGCTTACAGGGCCTGCTCCGGGCTGACCACCGGCTCCGGACACAAGCCCATGGCCTCGAACAGGGCCTGGCTTTTCAACGGCTTGTGCAGACACACCTCGGCGCCGGCCATCGCGATGCGCTGCCGGTGACCCTCGTCGGCCTGCCCGGACATCGCGATCACCCGCACCTGCCGGGTCGCATGGTCGCTCTTGATACGGCGGCAGATCTCGAAACCGTCCTGCTGCGGCATCATCAGGTCCAGCAACACGATATCCGGCGTGAAGCGGTCCAGCATGCGCCCGGCCTCGAAGCCGCTGTGCACCGCCACCGCCTCCACCGTCTCGGTCAGGGTATCGAACAGCTCCACCAGGTAGCGGGCCACCTGCACGTCATCGTCGATGATCAGCACCCGCAGCGTGCTGTGTTCCGGCGATCCCATCAGCATGCCGCGTTCACGGGCAAAATTCTGCACGTCCTCCAGGTCGAAGCGACGCTCGCCCGACACCTGGGCCAGGCTGGAGACCGAAATGCTGCTCGGCACCGTGGAGGAAACCGTCGGCAGCAGCGTGGCATGCAACATGCCCCGCTGCAGCCAGTCGTAGACTTTCACCGGCGACACCATCAACAGGCGCGCGACTTCTTCGGGGGAGAGACTGGTTTGCTTGGCCATTACTACGTTCGCCGTGGTTACTGAAGCAGGTTACTGATTTGAGATAGGTAACGGTTTTCGGCGAATTTTCTTTAGCGATTTCGCGGCCGCGACGAAGCCCCGACACAAACAGTGACTTAGCGCGCCCCGCGCCGCACACGACGTTTTTTCGGCGCTGTTTCGGTGCTGTCTCAGTACTACGTCAGCGCCGGCGCACCTCGAAGCCCGGGCCGCTGGCGCGGCGCAGATCCACCCGGATGCGCTGTTTCGACCAGCCGTGCCTGTTGTCGTGGCCCTCCACGAACACCACGTCCACCCCCGACGGCACCACCACGCCGTTGAGACTGCGGGTGAACGGCTGTTCGTTGTCGTGGGGGTGATACAGGGTGCGCGTGGCCAGCACCTCGCCCTTCTCCGTGACCACCCGCCACGCGTCCGCGTAGTGTTTCCAGCCCCGGTCGTCGTGACGCAGCGTGGTGCTCACGTGCCAGGCGCCGGCCTGAAAATCGAAGCGGGTGTTCACCACCTGCACCTCGCCGGCCAGCACCGGGCCCAGCCACGACCCGGTCAGCAATGCGACTCCGAGATATCTCCCCCACCGTTTCATGTTGTGTGCCTCCATTTACCGTTAGACCCGTCCACTGCCATTTCGATGTCCGCAGAATACACCCGGCCCCGCTGTCAGAGCCACAGCACCAGCCCCTGCAACACCAGCCACGCGAACAGGCCGGCCAGCACGTCGTCGAGCATGATGCCGAGGCCGCCGTGCACCCGTTTGTCCAGCCAGGAGATGGGCCAGGGTTTGAGGATGTCGAAGAAACGAAACAACACGAACCCCGCCAGCAGCCACTGCCAGCCCGGGGGCGCGGCGGCCATCGTGATGAGATAGCCGACGATCTCGTCCCAGACGATGCCGGAATGGTCGTGCACGCCGAGGTCGCGGCTGGTGACGTGGCACAGCCAGATACCCACCAGCCCCAGCACCAGCAGCACGGCCAGGTAGGCCGGCAGCGACAGCGGCGACATCAGCCAGAAGAACGGCAGTGCGGCGAGGGTGCCGAAGGTGCCCGGGGCCACCCGCGCCGCGCCGAGGCCGAAGCCGAACGCGAGAAAATGGATCGGGTTGCGCCACACGCTGGGCGGGGTGTCGGCCATCAGCCCTGCCCCCGCGGCGAGTCGCCGAAGTGATCGTAGCCGGCCACGGCGAAGGCCAGTTCCCGCCCCGCATCGTCCCGCCAGCGCAGCCCCGGCGTCGCGCTGATCTCGCCGATGCGGGTGCAGCGCAGACCCAATGCGGCCAGCCGCTCGCGGGCCGCCTGTTCGTCGGCCGCGGCGACGGTGAAGCACAGCTCGTAGTCGTCGCCGGCATTGGCGGCCAGTTGCCAGTGGTCCTGCCCCAGCAGCGACACATAGGCCCTGCTGCGCGGCAGCCGCGATACCTGCAGCTCCGCGCCCACGCCGCTGGCGGCGAGGATGTGGCCCAGGTCCGCCCCCAGCCCGTCGGACAGGTCGATGGCCGCGCTGGCCAGGCCCCGCAGCGCGAGCCCGGCCGCGAGCCGGGGTTGCGGGCGCTCCAGTCGCTCGACCAGGGCCTGCCGCTCGGCGGCCGGCGGGTCGGGGAAGACCCCGCCCTGCAGCAGGCGCAGGCCCAGCGCGGCATCGCCGAGGCTGCCGGTGACCAGCACCGCGTCGCCCGGCCGCGCGCCGGCGCGCCGCAGGGCACGCTGCGCCGGCACGAAGCCGGTGATCTGCACCGTGATGCTCAGTGGCCCGCGGGTGGTGTCGCCGCCCACCAGCTGTACGCGATGCTGGCTGGCCAGCGCGAAGAAGCCGCGCGCGAACCCCGACAGCCAGGCCTCGCGCGCGGCCGGCGGCTGCTCGGGCAACGTAATGGCCAGCGTCAGCCAGGCCGGTTCGGCGCCCATCGCCGCGAGGTCGCTGAGGTTCACCGCCAGGGCCTTGTGGCCGATGGCCGCGGCGTCGGTGGATTCGGGAAAGTGCACACCGGCCACCAGCGTGTCCACGCTGACCGCCATCGCCATGCCCGGCGGCGGGGCCAACAGCGCGGCATCGTCGCCGATGCCCAGCAGCACGTCGTCGCGGGGCGGCAACGCGCGGGCGCCATCGGTGAAATGGCGTGTAATCAGGTCGAATTCGGAGGCGGTCATGGACCGGGGCCCGTGGCGGCTGGTGACGCGGTCAGTCCGCTGGCCTGCCGGGCCGGGTGATGCGTCTCTTCACGCTGCGTTTCCGGGTGGCGATCTTCACCGTGGCCTTCTTGCGCGGAGCCGCGGCCGGCGCGTCGGCGGTGGCTTCGACGGTGCCCCGCCGGCCGCCACCGCTGCCGGCGTGGGCGCGGATCTCGTCACCGCGCAGCTTCTGCGCGACCCCGTCGAGCACGCTGTTCACGTACTTGTGGCCCTGCTCGGCGCCGAAGGTCTTGGCCAGTTCCACGCCCTCGTTGATCACCACGCGGTAGGGCACGTCGAGGCGAAACGCCAGTTCGTAGGTGCTCAGGCGCAGCACCGCGCGCTCCACCGGGTCCACCTCGTCCTGCGCCCGGTCCAGCAGCGGCTGGATGTATCCGTCCAGTTCTTCCAGCTTTTCCGGCACCCGGTGCAGCAGTTCCTGAAAATAGGCCACGTCCACCTTGGACATGTCGTGGTCCGCAGAATACTCGCGCTCGATGTCCGCCAGGTCCTGGCCGCTCATGTGCCAGGAATACAGTGCCTGGGTGGCCAGGCGCCTGGCCCTGTGACGTGCTTTGCTCATCGGTGATTTCCGTCCGGGTCAGTCCAGCCTGGTCAGCAGGTTGACCATTTCGATGGCCGACATGGCCGCCTCGGCGCCCTTGTTGCCGGCCTTGGTGCCGGCGCGTTCGATGGCCTGTTCGATGCTGTCCACGGTGAGCACGCCGAAGGCCACCGGCACGTCGTGTTCCGCGGAGACCATCGCCAGCCCCTTGGTGCATTCGCCGGCCACGTATTCGAAGTGCGGGGTGCCGCCGCGGATCACCGCGCCCAGCGCGATGATCGCGTCGAACTGTTTCTTCGCCGCCATGCGCGAGGCCACCAGCGGCATCTCGAACGCGCCGGGCACCTTCACCAGTTGGATGTCGCTGTCCTTGGCGCCATGGCGCAGCAGGGTGTCGATGGCGCCGTCCACCAGGCTGTCCACGATGAAGCTGTTGAATCGCGCGGCGAGGATGCCGAATCGCGCGCCGCGTACGGTGAGTTCGCCTTCGAGGGTGTCGATGTTCATGTCGTGATTCCGTGTGTCAGGCGGGCCGGCGGCCCGGTTGTTGTGGAAAGGGTCGGCGGGCTTCGGCGGCTCACGCAGTGGCCGCGGCCGCGCCGCCGATGTATTCCACGACCTCCAGGCCGAAGCCGGACAGGCCGTGCATTTTTTTCGGTGCGGACAGCACGCGCATCTTGCGCACGCCGATGTCCAGCAGGATCTGCGCGCCGACGCCGTAGGTGCGCAGGTCGGGATTGGTTTCGCGCTTGCCGTGGCTGTGGCCCTCGTCCTCCTGCTGGTAGTGGGCAACGCGC
>Ga0256830_1002004_pt1 | contig 13870 bp, 12 predicted proteins | sample 128326metaG_FD_190537 | JGI IMG/M metagenome (GOLD analysis project Ga0256830, IMG submission 190537) | Hydrothermal vent microbial communities from Lau Basin, Pacific Ocean - 128-326 | ecosystem: Environmental > Aquatic > Marine > Hydrothermal vents | place: Pacific Ocean: Lau Basin | collected... | reverse complement strand
CCAGAGCCCGCGCGACCTCGGCGCAGTCGCCTATGCAGCGATAGAGCGCCAAGGATCTTTCGTAGCAGGCCACCGCAGATGAAAAATCCCCTTCTTCGGCGTGCAGGTTGCCCGTCACAGCTATCGTTCGGGCCTGAACGCGTGGACTCAGTTGCCCGTGGAGGGTTTCGAGTTCTCTCGCATAGAGCCTAGCGGAGAAAGAATCGTCTGATAGCTGCCCAATCAGTACCAGTGTGGCCATGGCATTCGCTTTTCGCTCAACGTCGGAACTCTTGCGGTTGAGCACGCGAAGGCAGCGATCCGTCGCGAGTCGGAAATTCCGTAGTCGCGCCAAGAGATACCCTTGCCAGATCAGCACATCCGGCAAGCGGTGATCGTCCACGGCTGGTGGGTCCTGTATCAAAAGCCAGTCGTGAGCCGCATTAAAGATCTGTAGGCTCTTGGCGAGATAACCGGAACGTGCGATGCGTCGTCCTTCTTTGAAGAGCGATTCGTAGTTCTTGCCGGTAAAGTCGGTATCTTCAGAGAAGTTGGCATGTTGGATGATTTGGTCGATTTCGTCGAGGGAGATGCCTAGGCAGATCGCAATGGCCGACATGGTCGGTGTTCCGAGAACGGCTTTCCCTCGCTCCATCCGCGAGAGTGAAGATTCCGTCAATTCGAATCCGAAGCTGGTGACTCGTTCGCAGAGATCGTGCTGGGAAAACCCTCGTGCCTCCCGCAATCGCCTCAAGCGGCTGCCGACCTCGCGCGAAACGCGAGCCTCGATCTTCTCCGAATTCATACAGGGATCCTCATACAGAAATCAAGAATTATAGTATATGACATTAGGATTCTATCTGAGCGGGAAAACTCGCGTCAAGAGGCGGATGGACCTAGGCAGAGCGCGCGTCACGAAAGCGACGACATCGGGGTAACGGTCTGCCGGTGCGGTGTGGAGATTATCCGGCAAATCGGGCGGCAATCGAATCGGTCCGTCGAACCCGGCGATATTCTCTTTCCGCTATCCGGCTGGCCGGATTGGAACGTAGGCGGTGAGGTCTAGAGTCGGAACGATGTACCAAGCGCCAACACCGCGAAGGGCAGACCGAGGTGCTGAGAAGATCAGCCCCGGGAATTTCGGAGACGTTTTTTTTATCCCACATACCATTGGGAGGGACTCCTGGCTCCGATGACGCGCAGCTTCGAATTCTGCGGGTGGGTTTTTTCAATCGGTTCGTAACTCCTCCGGTTGTCGTACCAGTCGAGCCATCCGAGAGTCGCCCACTGCGAACCGTGCTCCTCCTCGTGCTCTAGTACTAGGCGGACAGCGCGCTCTCGTAATCTCTTTGGAGGACCCGTTTTTTTTCATGACCCAATCCTCTCAAATCATAGGGTCCCCGGGAAAACAGGGACGGGTCGGTGACCGCGAAACGTCGGCATGCCCGGTTAGGTGCCGACGTTTTCCGCCGGGGCGATCGATTCCAAAAGGTCGGGGCTTGCCAACAACCCCCGACAATTCGTATCATACTCGCCATGCGGAGAACGAGCAGAGAGCGAGCGCTGCGGCTGATCGAGGAGAAGGGGCTCACCCGTCCTAGAGATCTCGAAGCCCACGGCATCACCCGGGCGCAGCTCGCTCGGCTGGTCGAGGAGGGGCTGGTCGTGCGGCAGGCCCGGGGCGTCTACGTCGCGGCACGGCACGCGCCGACGGCCGAGCACACTCTGGCGCACGTCGCCAAGCGCGTGCCGAACGGAGTCTTCTGCCTGCTGACGGCGCTGCGCTTCCACGGCCTCACGACTCAGTCGCCCGCGGAGGTCTGGATCGCCCTCTCCGAGAAGGCGCGGCGCCCGCGCCTGGACTATCCCCGCCTGCGCGTGGCGCGGTTCTCGGGCGCGGCCCTGAGCGGGGGCATCGAGGAACACCGCGTCGAGGGCGTCACGATCCGCGTCTATTCCGCCGCCAAGACGGTCGCCGACTGCTTCAAGTACCGGAACAAGATCGGTATCGACGTTGCGGTCGAGGCGCTGCGCGACTTCAGCCGGAACCACCGTGGAGGCGCGACCGACCTAGCTCGCTTTGCTCGGATCTGCCGTGTCGCGCGTGTGATGCAGCCCTACCTAGACGCGATCGCATGAGCGGCAAGGCCAACCTCGCGGCTTCGGTCGCCGCCCGGCTATTGAACCGGGCGAAACAGACGGGCGACGACTACCAAACGTTGCTCACGAGCTATTGTCTGGAACGCTTTCTCTACCGGCTCGGCGTCTCCGATCTCCGGGATCGCTTCGTGCTGAAGGGAGCGATGCTGCTGCGGCTCTGGTCGGAGCGTCCCTACCGCGCAACCCTCGACCTGGACCTGCTGCGCCGGGGTGACGGCGCGTTCGATGCGATTCGGGAAGATCTTCGCACGATCCAAGCGACACCGGCTCCACCGGACGCGGTGGACTTCGACGGCGAGCGGATTCGCGTGGAGGCGATCCGTGCCGAGGACGAGTACGCCGGGACGCGCGCGACCCTGCGGGCCCGGTGCGGTCGCGCGCGCCTGTCACTGCAAATCGACATGGGGCTTGGCGACAGCGTCTGGCCCGCGCCACAGACATGCACCTACCCGACGCTGCTCGATTTCCCCGAGCCCGAGCTGCTCGCCTACCCGCGCGAGGCCGTGGTCGCCGAGAAGCTGGAGGCGATGGTGGTGCTCGGCGACCGCAACAGCCGGATCAAGGACTTCTTCGACCTGCACCATCTGGCCGGCAGCTTCGACTTCGACCGCGCCACGCTCGCCGAGGCGGTGCGGCGAACCTTCGAGCACCGCCGCACGCCGACTCCCGAGGAACAGCCGATCGCTCTGACGCGCGAGTACTGGGACAATCCGTCGCGGCCGGTGCAGGCACGCGCGTTCGCGCGGCGTGCGCAGATCGCGGTGCCGGAGGGCTTCGCGGAGGAATGCACACGCATGCTCGACGCGTTCCTCTCGCCGGTGCTCGAGGATCTGCGCGGCGGGCGGACGAGTTCAGGCACTTGGCCGCCCGGAGGGCCGTGGCGGATGCGGGGCCGGCGCGGCGAGGCGACGCCGTGAAGCGTGAATCGCAGTTCCTCTTCGCCGTCCGCGCCGCCCTCATTTCCGCCGCGGTGACGGGTAAGATCGGCATGCGGGAGGAAACCGTGTCGCAGGATAGGGAGGTAGGTCCATGAGCTTCGCCCCGCGCTTCTCGATCACCAACCCGATCGCCGCGGCGCTCACCCGGATCGAGCGAGCCCGGGGGTTCCTCGACGCGGCAAAGCTCTCCGAGGACTGGATCCGGCGCATGGGCGAGCGGGCGCTTGTGCTCGAGGCGCACCACACGACGCACATCGAGGGGACCCGGCTCACGCTCAAGCAGTCGGAGCACCTGCTTGCGGGCGAGGCGGTGCCCGAGGCCGACCCGGACGACGCGCGCGAAGTGCTCAACTACCGCCGTGCGTTCGAGTTCGTCTCCGGCTACCTGAACGAGGGCGGGCCGATCACCGAGGGTCTGATCCGCGAGATCCACCGGCGGCTGGTCGAGGGCGTGCGGGGCGGCGCGGCCGCCCCGGGGGAGTACCGAAAGGTGCAGAACTACGTGGTGAACTCCGTGACCGGCAAGGTCGTCTACAGCCCGCCGCCGGCCCACGACGTACCGATTTGCATGCGCGAGCTGGTGGAGTGGCTGAACGAGCCCAGCGACGTGCATCCGGTGCTCGCGAGCGGTGTGGCGCAGTTCCAGCTCGTCCACATCCACCCGTTCCTCGACGGCAATGGGCGCACCTCGCGTCTGCTCTCGACGCTATGCCTCTACCGTGCAGGCTACGACTTCAAGCGCCTCTTTGCGATCAGCGAGTTCTACGATCGGGACCGCCCCGCCTTCTACCGGGCGATCCAGAGCGTGCGCGAGCGCGACATGGACCTGACTGGCTGGATCGAGTACTTCGCCGGCGGGCTCGCCGCCCAGCTCGAGGAGGTCAAGGCGCGCGGGGAACGGGCCATCCAGTGCGATCTCCTGGCGCGGAAGCACGGGCTCTCGGACCGCCAGATGCTCGCCCTGGACCACGTGCTGGAGCATGGGCGGCTCGCCATCCAGGACTTCGAGGCCTGGTGCCCGGGCGTTCACCGCAGGACGCTCCAGCGGGACCTGAAGGCTTTGGTAGGGAAGGGACTCCTGGTCGAGCACGGAACGGGGCCGACGGATCCGACCCGGCAATACCGCGCTGGAGACCTGCTCTCGAAGGCCTTCAAGGAGCTGTGACAAGCTGTGACATCGTACTGTGACATGCCGTGACAGGAAACTGTGACACCGGCGGCTCTGCGGACCGGGAACCCGGGGTGCCCGAGATCTGATGCATCAATGCGGCGACCTTCTTCGGCCGATTCATGATGTGCAGTGTCGATCGATCATCTGCTAGCTCAAGAGGCGGCTCCTACACCTTTCCCCTTCGGTAGAGGCTTACTGCGACGAGTTACGACACCAACAAGGAAGAGGATTCCACTAGCCCGCGTCATGACTTGCTCTTGGCTTCGCCGGAGGTGGGCGAAGGGCAGGCGCTAGCGCTGAGAAGATAAGGATGCCCAGCAGAGGCAGGGTGTCTAGCAGATGAGAATTATCGAGAGGGTGTGGAGCCAGAGGCGAGGATTGAACTCGCGACCTGCTGATTACGAATCAGCTGCTCTGCCACTGAGCTACTCTGGCGAGTGGGGAAGCAGGGGCCGTCGCGCAGACTCCCGATGAGGCGCGGATTCTAGCGGGAGGGGGGGGCGACTGCCACTCGCCGGGCTCGGAGGCCGAGGGGGAAACGAAAGCGCCGCGGAGGAGGATCGCGGGTGGGGGATCCGGTATCTTTGCCGCATGAAAACGCGGCGATTCGTAGATCGATATCCGGAGGCGGAGGCCTGGACCGACGAGACGACGGTCGTCGGAGCGGGGATCGTCTTCGACGGTGAGATCGAGACCGACGGCACCGTCGTCGTCGCCGGTAGGGTTCGTGGGCCGCTGCGTTCGGGCGCTCTGGTGATGGTCACGGCGGGCGGTGTCGTCCAAGGGAACGTCTCGGCGAGATCGATGGTGGTGGAAGGCGCCGTCGAAGGTGACATCACCGTGAAGGAGAACTTCGAATTGCGGCCCTCCGGGCGTGTGCGGGGGGATCTTGCGGGCCCATACGTCGCGATGGCCGAGGGGGCTTACCTCAAGGGGCGTATCCATGCCGAGCACACACGGGTGCATCGCTTTCGAGAGCGCCGACATGGATCCGGTTGATTTCTAAGACCTCCTCGCCGGAATCGAGCGAATCCAGCCGAGTTGCAGCTTTTCGCGGGGTCCATCCTTTCGCCCGCGTTCGGGCACTCCCGCTTCGAACTTCCACCTACGGTCTCGGAAGTCGCTCTGAGGCGGCCGCACGGCTTCGGCCCCGCGGCCGGCCACGGCTCGATGCGTCAAGGGCGGCATGCCGCGGTCGCGGAACCTATTCATAGGTGCATGGAGCATGCGAAGAGCGGTCTGAGATTCGAGGCGCCGCGGCCGCGCACGGCCTTGCGTCGACGCACGGTGGTGGCCATGGCCTGTTCTTCGCTCTTGGGCATCGCGGCCTCTGAAGCGTTGGTGGCCGGCTCGCTGATCGGATTTTCGCTAGGAGTCGCCGGCTCGGCGACCTTCGCCTTCCTAGCGCTCGAGCAGTGGCGGAGGGCGGAGGCCAAGGGTTCGCCCCTCGTTCTCGACGAGGCGGGTATCCATGTCGACGATGGGGTGGGTCCGCCCATGGAGATCGCTTGGGCGGGCGTGCGCGAGATCCGAGTCGAGCGGGTGCTCGGGATGCGCTCCGTGGTGGTCTACATGCAGAGCATGGAAGATGCGCAGGTCCTGCCGCGCTCCTGTCACGAAGGCGCGCCCGCGGAGTGGTTGGCCGGCCTTCTCGAGACCTTTCGCTACGAGATGATTCGCTCCCGCCGTACCGGCTGAGCCGCTCTGCGCCGCATCCGCAATGCGGGTAGACTGCGGCGCATGAAGAACAAACGGCATTCCATCACACCTTCCTTCGTCTCTTTCTTGATCCTCGCGCTTCTCTTTGGCGGGCTCTCTTTTCCGGCCGCCGCGGTCACGCCCGAAGTCGATCCCGCCGAACCTCTGGAATTCACCACTGAGAGCGGTATGCGGGTCCTGCTCTTGCCGCGGGCCGGTTCCGGCATGGTGGTCACCGCGGTCACGGTGGAAGCCGGTTCCCAGGACGAGCCGGAAGGGCGCGCCGGACTGTCTCACTACCTCGAGCACCTGCTCTTTGATGGCCTGACCATCGATGGAAAAACGCTCGACGAGCGCGGCGTCACCGAAGCCTTCGAGAACCTCGCGGCCTACGTCAATGCTTTCACTCGGCCGCAGTCGACCATCTACTTCGTCCTGACGCCGAAAGAAGAGGCGCTTGCGGCCACCCGCTTGTTGGCGGCGATGCTCTCCAAGTCCACGCTGACCGAAGAAGCGTTCGAAAAAGAAAGAAAGGTCATTCTCGAGGAACTCGCGCGCGAGCAGGCTCTTTCGTCCCACCAGGGCGACGATTCCGATCCGGATCTTTCGGCGCTTTGGAGCGGCACACCCTTTGCGGAAAATGCTTCCGGCAACGAAGAAGAGGTCAAGCAGGCCACGCGCGATGAAGCCGAGCGATACTGGCGCACTCGCTACGTTCCGTCCGGCATGCGCGTGCTGATCGCCGGCGATCTCGAGATCGACGGGCTGCGGGCGGTGCTCGCTCCGTTGGCTGAGCTTCGGGCCGGGGATCCTCTGCCGGAGCGCCCCGATTCGCTCTCTTGGCCGGGATGGGGGCAGTGGATGGAAAGTCCCTCTTCGCAGAATGCCGATGACGGGGAGAGTGGCGACGAGGGGGGAGTGTTGGCTTTGGCTTTGGCGCTCCCAAAGGAAGCGAGCGCGTTTTCCGCACGCGTGGATCTTCTCGCGCGTTGGCTCGAAAGCGAAAAGAGCCCGCTCGGTCGTTGGGCGTCTCGAGTCGACGCCCGGCTCGCCGTCGCGGTTTCTCACCAAGATCCGCGGGCATTCATGCATATCAACCTGAGCTTCGTCGGGGAGGTTCCGAAGACGCCCGAAGAGATGCTCAGCGAGATCCTCGCAGCCATCGGCGAGGCCCGTCGAGGCCCGGACGAGCATGCCGCCCGCTCGCTGCAAGATGAGATGCGCGCCGAAAAGGCCGTTGCGAGTCAGCGCCTGCACTACATCGCGGTGCTCGAAGGTGAGCGCATGGCGGCAACGGCGGGTCCGTTGCTGGATGTCCTTCAACCGGCACCGGTCGCCGGGTCCGAGATCAGCGCATTGGCCGAGCGCTGCTTCGCCGACCCCGCTCCGCGATTGCGGGCGATCTGGGCGGAACGGGGCGCGCCGCAAGACGAGCCCTCGAGCGAAGTCGCGAAGACCGCCCCATGGAAGGCGCTTCCCAAGGCGGCGGTTTTCGATGAAGCGCCGGAGCTTCCCTCTCGAGCCGGTCCTTTTGCTTCCGAGGTCGGAACCTTCGACAACGGCCTGACGCTCGCGGTTGCGCACGAAGCCGGCAGCCCGACCTTCGGCTTGCATCTGCTGGTGGCGGACCGTGCGCTGCGCGAAAAAACGGCGGGCGCCGCAGATCTATTGCACCGCCTCTTGGGCGAAAAAACCGCGCTCTCCGACGACGATGGGTTGGCGCGACGCCTCGCACGCGCCGGGATCACTCTGAAGACCGCCGACGTGCCCGGAATTCCCTACGACGATTACTACAACTCTCCGGAGTATTCCTACGTGCGCATGGAAGGTCCTGCCGGTTCGCTGGAAACGGCCGTCGTCCTGCTTGCCGAGATGATTCGCACCGCCGAGTGGAGCGAGACCTCATGGAAACACGCTTACGATAGTTGGAAGAAAGCTCGAGGAGCTGCCAAACGCCAAGGCTCGAGCATCTCGGATCGCTTGATCGGAGCAGAGCATCCGCTGACGCGCTCCGTCGCCGGCTCCCCCGATGATCCGGATCTCGAGCCGAACGATATTCGTGACTTGCTCGGCGCGTGGCCCGACGGCTATTTCGATCCTTCGCGGTTGGTGCTTTCCATCGTATCTCCGCTGCCCGCAGCGCATGTGCGCGATATCGTCTCCGACACGCTCGGAGAGGGGCCACCTCGTGCTCCTCGACGCGGCCCCTGGCCTCCGCGTTCCGAAAAAGCGGCGGCCACGGACGAGACGCCCTCGGAGGAAGCCGCTCAGTGGTCGTTGCAGTGGGGCAAGATCGTCACGGTTGCCGAAGAAGATCGCGCGGCGCTGCTGGTTGCGGTGTCTTCGCTTTCCGACCGCATGGTGGCCTTGATCCGCGAGAAAGAAGGACTCTCCTACAGTCTGGGCGCCAATGTGCGTTCGCTGCCGGACGGGTCTTGGCTGATCGCTGCCGGCGTGGGCACCCGTCCACAAAACCGCGCGCGGGTCGAGGAAATCTTCGAGCAGATTCTCGTCCGCGGGGCGGAAGATCTTCCCGATGCCGCATCGTTGCAAAGGCTGCATGCTCGCGCTCGCCGTTCGATCTTGATGAAACGGCTCTCTGCGCAGGGTCGAGCGTTTCAACTCGGGCTCGCGGTCTACCGCGGACCCGGATCGAGCGTGTCGGTCTCCTTGAAGGATCGCGCCGCCGTGACTCCCGAGGCCGTGCAACGGGCGTGGAAGCGCTATCTGGCTTCCGGGACTTTCGAAGCCGCCGTGACGGCGCGCTGAGCCCATCGTTGAAAGAATCGGAGTCAGGACGCGCCGCCCTTTTCGTCGAGACTTTCTTCGGTGAATCCCACAAGAGTTTCGCCGAGGGCTGGCCGGCACGCAGTCGTCACGACTGGGAATTGATCTCGCTTCCAGGGGATCGCTGGAAGTGGCGCATGCGCACCGCCGGCTTGGCACTCGGCGGGCGTCTCGCCCGCCTTTCGAGCCACCCGGAGGTCGTCGTGGTTTCCGGCTTGGTCGATCTTGCGCACTTGCGTCATTTTTCCGGGGAACGCGGAGCGCTGCCGCACTTGGTTTATTTTCACGAGAATCAATTCTCCTATCCGCGTCCCGTCGGCCAAGCTCTCGAGCGAGGTTTTGCGGTCGCACATCTCGCAACGCTGATGGCGGCGGATGCCGTGGCATGGAACTCCGTCTCGCATCGCGAAGCGATGCTCGCCGGTCTGCGTTCGTTTCTCGAGGACCTTCCCGAACCGGTTCCTGAAGGCGTGGAAGAGAGAACGCGGGCTCACGGCTCGATTCTGATGCCGGGCATCGATTTCGATGGTTTCCCCGCGCCGCGAGCGCGCCCCGTCGGCGTTCCCCCGGTCATCGTTTGGAACCACAGATGGGAAGAAGACAAGAGGCCGTCTTGCTTTGCCCGCTTGCTGTCGAGAATCGATGCCGCAGGCCGCGATTTTCGGCTGATTCTGCTCGGGACGACTCAGCAGGTTCGCCCGAAACCGCTCGAAGAGATCGAGGCGCGATTCGCCGCCAAGATTCTTCATGTCGGAACCGCTCGCACCCGCGGCGAGTACATCGAGCACCTTCGTCGTGCAGACATCGCCGTTTCCACCGCCGATCAGGAGAACTTCGGTTATGCGGTGCTCGAATCGATGGCCGCCGGTGCCGTGACTCTGATGCCGCGCCGACTTTCCTATCCCGAGATCGTGCCGGAGAGCCTGCACGGCGTTCTGCTCTACGATTCGCAGCGCGATCTTCTCGCCCGCATCTTGCAGTTCCTAGATGATCCCCGGAAGATCGACGAACTCAGGCCGATCGTCATGCAGCGGGCGCGCGAGCATGATTGGGCGCACCGCGTGGATGCGCTCGATGCTTGGGTCGATGAAGGAGCGGTAGTGCATGCGCGGAAAGGGTGAAACTCATGCGGTGGCTCCGGTGCGTGCCGACCTCGTCGGCGGCACGCTCGATCTGTGGCCGCTCGGTCTGCTGCATCCCGGTTCGGTGACCGCAGCGGTCTCGGTTTCGATGACCGTGAGCGCGAGGGTCGTAGCGGCTTCTACGACCTCGATTCATTCGATGGATCTCGCGCGCCGCATCACCTTCGACCCGAGCGGAACAAGCCTGCGCAGGGGTCGACTCGAGTTCCTCGAGCGCATCGTCCGCGAGCTATTCGCCGACCGGCACGTGGCGCTGACCACGCAATCCTCCGTTCCCGCAGGTTCCGGACTCGGTGGATCCTCGGCACTCGGGGTGGCCGCGGCGGCTGCCTTGACGGCACACGGCGGTCGTCCGGTACGGCGTGCGCATCTCGTCGCGCTCGTGCGCGATATCGAAGCCCAAGTGATCGGCATTCCCACCGGGACGCAGGATCACGTCGCGGCGGTGCGTGGCGGCTTGACCATCACCAGCCATCGTCCGGGAATGCCGCGGGTCGAGCGACGGACGGGTCCGCTTCTTCGTGCGTTGCGGGATACGCTGATCCTGGTCGATTCCGGTACGGTCCGGTCTTCGGCGCCGTCCAACTGGGACATGTTTCGCCGACGTATCGACGGCGATCCGGCGGCGCGTCGTGCGCTCGATCGCGTGGTGCGGGCCGGTATCGACGGCGTTGCCGCTCTAGACGAAGCTCCCGCCTCACTGCGGTCCTGGACGCGCTTGGGACGCGCCATGCAGCGCGACCTCGATGCGCGCAGAGAGTGGTCGCCTTTGGTCTTGACACCCGAACTCGAACGAGTCTTCGCGATTGCAGCCGAAGCCGGTGCTCTCGGTTGGCGTGTCTGCGGGGCGGGCGGCGGAGGATTTGCGGTGGTCTTGACGCGTCCCGGTCGCCGCCGCGACGTCGTAGAAGCGCTTTCCGCCGCCGGTTTCCAGGTTTCCGGCGCTCGTCCTACGGCCCGCGGGTTGACCGTCCACCGCGCGCAGCGGCCGTCTTCGGCGAGAGCTACCGAACGGTGAGGGGGATGTGCACGGATTGGGAGCCCGGCGCGCAATAGCCGCTGGACTTGACGCAATAGAAATACTTCAGTGTGGCCGAAAGGGCTTTCTTGCCGCGACCGCCTTTCTTGGCGGTGACGAAGAACTCGAGCGGCGGCACGACCTTGAACCCGTTTTTCTCGATGTCTTCCGGAAGTTCGCGAGTTCCGACGAAGACTTCCTGCGTGGCGGTCTCGAAGTCCGTGACATCATCGAGTTTCAGCGTGATGCCCGGATAGCGATTGAGCTCGATGCCCTTCGGAGGCTCGATCGTGATGCGCACCTTGATCGCATCGCCGACCGAGGCTGTCGAGGGCGTTTGGGTCGATTTCACCGTCATTATCGGCGCTTTTCCGCCTGGACGGGCTGCAAGGGCGTCGTGCGGTCCAAACGCAGCGACAAGCAGGAATAGTACGAGAAAAATGCGGCGCATCGTCACCTCCATTGGCAATATAGCCGACGCAGCCCGCTGTTGCCGCTCGATCAGTGGCGCAAAGAGCGGTTTCGGCGTAAAACCCACGCGGGTGGTTTGGCTCGAGATGGGCCTGGAGATGGGCATCTTGCCGGGGGTTGACCCTTCGTGCCCGTCCCCATGCGGACATCTCGGGACGAGCCCGAAGCTCATCGCCCGCGCTTGGATCGACGGCGCCGAGACTGGGTCGAGCGAGATTGGATAGGCGAGATTGGATAGGACAGTGCCGAGATTGTCCGTGTCCCCAGACCGGAGGAGTTGCCATGCACGTTGCACGTCGCCCCCTTCCATTCCTGCTATTGACGATGGCTCTCACCATGGCCTTCAGTGGGGCCGCTCTTGCCGGTGAGAGGATCCATTTCAAGAACGGCCACTCTTTCATCGTGCGAGGCTCCTATGTCGAGGGCGACATGGTTTTCCTCACGCTGCCGGACGGTTCGACGATTGGTTTTCCCAAGGATCTCATCGCCGAGGTGGAAGAAGACAAAGACGTCGTGCGTCGCGAAGCCGGCCGGGGAGGCGGCCGAGGGAAGACCTACCGGGAACTCGAGGGCTATCGCCGTTGGGCCGTGGCAACGGGTCAAGCGACTCGGCTGATCGGACAGGGGTCGCTCTCTTCCGGGGGGTCGGGTCAGAAAGTCACGATCGGATACTCACGGTACGGCAGCGGCTGGGGCGGTACGCCGCAAAGAGCGAGCAAGGGCGCTCGCGGCATTTCCGTATTCGATCGGACGTCGAACTCGGCAACGTCGCATGCTGCAGGGGGTATCGGGACCGATATTCCCAAAGCGAACCGTACGAACACCGGTGCAAACGGTGATATTCAGAACATCCAACTGCGTCGTCCCATGGTTTTCGATCCCGATGATGAGCGCAAGCAGTAGTTGATCATTGGGCTGACGGGACCGAATTGTGCCGGCAAGGGCGAGGTCGCGGCGATTCTCGCCGGGCTCGGTCTGCCGGTGTTCTCTCTTTCGGATATCGTTCGCGAGCAAGCCGCACAACGCGGAATGCCGCCGGATCGGGAGAACCTGATCGCCATCGGTCAAGAACTCCGGCGGCTCGAAGGGCCGGGTGTTCTCGCGGAGAGGTTGCTGCCCAAGTTGCCGCAGCACGCGGTCGTCGATTCCATTCGTTCGCCTTTCGAGGTTCAAGTGCTCGCGGCTCGCGACGATTTTCGGCTCGTTGGAGTCGATGCTCCACGCGAAATCCGCTGGAAACGGGCTCTTGCGCGGGGTCGGATCGGCGATCACGTGGATTTTGCCACCTTTGAGGAACAGGAAAAACGCGAAAACCAAGATCGCGAGGACTCTCAGCAAGTCGGCAACACTCTCGCCATGGCGGATTTCATGGTCTACAACGAGGGGGAACTCGCAGAACTCGAGGCTCGGGTCCGTTCGATTCTCGAAGCCTGGATCTGACCGGTTGGGAGGCTCCCTATATTGTCGTAGGGTAGCGCGAACCCGCAGACATCCGTGATAATGCACTGCTCGAGGCCCTTACACCGAAGGAGACCGAGGTGGCGGAACACGTCTTTGATGACGGTCTTGACCGTCAGGCGCACGAAACGAGGGCCGAGGGGTCGTCGCGAATACTGGATCGAATCCACTCGCCGAGTGATACGCGCGGCCTGGATCTCGAAGGACTAGAGACCCTGGCGCAGGAGATTCGCGCGTATCTGGTGCAGACCGCATCCGACAAGGGCGGGCATTTTGCGCCGAGTTTGGGGACGGTCGAGTTGACGCTTGCGCTCCACTACGTCTTCAACACGCCGCACGATCGCATCGTTTGGGATGTCGGGCATCAGGCCTACACGCACAAGATCCTCACCGGGCGAAAAGAGCGGATGCCCACAATCCGCCAATACGGCGGGCTTTCCGGTTTTCTCAAACGCACCGAGTCGGAGTACGACTGTTTCGGTGCCGGGCATGCCTCGACCGCTCCCTCTGCGGCGGCTGGGATGGCGGTCGCACGCGATCTCAAGAAGGAAGACCGCAACATCATCGCCGTCATCGGCGATGGCGCCCTGACCGGGGGTCTCGCTTTCGAAGCGTTGAACAATCTCGGCGCAGCGGGGCATGACATTCTCGTCATTCTCAATGACAACGCGATGTCGATCTCTCCGAATGTCGGGGCGGTTGCACACTACCTCACTGCGGTCACCGCGCATCCGTACTACCGCAAGATGAAGCGTGATGTGCATACCGTGCTCGAGAAGATGCCGCGCGCGCTGCTGTCGATGGCCGAGTTCGCCAATCGCCTCGAACAGGGAATCAAAGGCGCGCTGGTCCCCGGAGCCCTCTTTCAGGCCCTAGGCTTTTCATATCAAGGACCCATCGACGGACACGATCTGGCGGAATTGACCAGCGTGCTCGGGATGATCCGCGACGGCGTCAAGGGACCCATCTTGCTGCATGTGCTGACTCAGAAGGGGAAGGGCTACTCCTTTGCCGAGGCTGATCCGGTGAAGTGGCACGGCGTCACCCC
>Ga0256830_1002003_pt1 | contig 13871 bp, 10 predicted proteins | sample 128326metaG_FD_190537 | JGI IMG/M metagenome (GOLD analysis project Ga0256830, IMG submission 190537) | Hydrothermal vent microbial communities from Lau Basin, Pacific Ocean - 128-326 | ecosystem: Environmental > Aquatic > Marine > Hydrothermal vents | place: Pacific Ocean: Lau Basin | collected... | reverse complement strand
ATCACGGACCGAAAGTCATGCTGATCAACGGACATGCCGGCTCGGGCGGCGACGCTTTCCCGGCATACTTCCGTGCCGCGGGGCTCGGCAAACTGATCGGCACGCGAACTTGGGGCGGACTCATCGGCATCGCCGGCAGCCCGGGAATGATCGACGGCTCCGGAATCACCCTGCCCTCTTTCGCCTTCTACGAAAGCGACGGAACCTGGGGAATCGAGGGCCATGGAGTCGACCCCGACATTGAAGTCATCGACGATCCGGCATTGATGGTCGATGGCGGCGATCCGCAGCTCGATGCCGCCATCAAGCATATTCTCGGCGAATTGCGCTCCAAGGCCTACAAGCCGCCCAAGCGCCCGCGCTATCCCAATCGCAGCGGAATGGGCATCGCCCCCGCCGACAAGTGACGCCACCGAGCACTCTCCGCGGTGATTTCGTGAGCCGTTGGGGCCGATGGCCCCGGACGGCTCGCGAATCGGTCGGTGTGGAAGCCGGCGTCAGGGAGCGAGCTTGGCCGCTAGACGAGGATGCTGCATGCCGTACGGCGCTTGAGAGTGGAAGCGGCGTTAGGGAGCGAGCTTGGCCAGCGCGGCACGGTACGACGCGGCGGGATCTTCCGGAGGCGATACGCCGATGGGCGGATTCAGCCGGGCATAGAGCTGATGAACGAGGACTTCGGCGATGCGATGCCGCGCTTCGTGCGGATCGACTCCACCGGCGACTAGACGATCGAGAGTCTGCCGGGTCTCGGGAGGATTCTCTTCGCTGATTTGTTTTTCGATGACCTCGTGAAAGTGAATGTGCAGGAAGGGGTTGCTCTCTTCGCTAGGCTCTTTCCCCTCCCAGTACTCGCGAAAGTGTTCATGCTGTTCGAGCAACGCGAGCAGGCGTTGCTCTTGCGGAGCGAAGAGGTCTTTCTTTGCACGATCCTTCCAGAGCCGACGAATGGCGGCACGACCCGCCTCCGCGAGACGCCGCATCTCCTCTGCTCTTGATTTCTCGACCATCATTTACGCTCCACCTTCACATCGAGGGGGTCTTCGACCCTGCCGCGATCGCGCGAGAACAGAACGTTCCCTCCGGACCACAAGATATCGCTCTCGCGCGCCCACTCCGCACCGTGCTCGGACAAATATCGACCGAGTTCCACGAGCGCTCCGGGCGAGAGTGCATCGAGAACACCCAGCGTGCCTTGCATCTCGCTCCCCCCATGAGGCATGACGACGGCGAGTGCTGCGGCGGAAGAGCGCACCTCGCGACCGGCCATCGCCAAGCTTTCCTCCTCGACGATGACGTCCGAGGGCCATCTATCCCTAAAGAGTTTGCCGATCTCCGGTACCGGCCGCCCGAAGATCCAAACGCGCCGCGCTGCAGAAAAGAGCGTCGCATCCACTTCCAGATCGCGTAGTACCCGGCGGGCTCCGAGGCCCAGCGTCGCCGTCAAGGAGCGCGCAGCCTGCTCGAATCGCCCCCCTCGCGACGAAGCGATCACGATCAAGTCCACCTTCGGATCCAGTATCAAACCCGCCAGCGCCGTGGGAACCTCCACGGGAGACAGACGGCGCATGACATGCATCGCGGGATCGACCTGAATGCGATCCGGAACAGAGGCCACGCGCATGCCCACTCGTGCCGTTCCTCGCACACAGGATGCGCGAGTATTGGAGATCTGCTCTCCGCTGAGGATCATCACCGGAAGATTCAACCGCCAAGGTCCGCCGCAGGCGATGGTCGCTTGCATCCGCAGATCGTCTTCATCGCCACGCACGATGGCGCGCTTGACTTCGAGCGCGGGAGCACCCGCGCGTTCCGTCCACTGCTCGAAGAACCAAGACAAGTCCCGACGCACTTGCATCGATGCGATGCTCGAAAAAGCACCCCACGAAATTCGCCGATGACGGAATTTGGAATAGATCGTGCGCATCACGACGGCGAAATCCTGCTCTCCGATTCGCTCACGCAACATGTGAAAGACCATCGCCCCCTTCGACCGCAAGATCGCGCGCTGCGCGGGCGTGCGCGCTGCCCCGAACGCATCCAGCGGTGGCAGTTCCGCCAGTGCAACCTCTTCGCCGGGATCCACCAGCAGGGCGTAATCTCGCAGCAACCCCCTCCGAAAAACGCGATACCCGCCCGGTTCCGCTCCCGCTCGGCGGTGATCCGAAAGATAGGTCAATAGCCCGGGCAGCCAGTCTCCTCCTTTGGGATCGCGGTACACGGCGTGCTTCCACCACTGCTGCATCACGAGCCGCTCGAAAGCACCGTCGTCCCCCACCGCGCGCAACATTTCGTCGCGATCGAGCGCGATCACCGACGGCCCGCTGCCACGATCGGCATGCGACGCCTCGATGATGCGCAGCGATTTCCAGGGGAGCGGCCCGATGCTTCGTACATTCTCTTCCACGAGCTTGCGCACGCGGCGCAGCACGAGTGAAGCCGTTCGGCGCTCGACTCGGTCGGAAAACAGCACTTCGAGGCGAGCCCCCTGAAAATCGACGCCGACCTGCTGCCAGGTACCGACGGCAAGAGGCAAAGACTCGAGCGGAACCCCCGGCCGAAAAAGCCGGCGCCGCACTTTCTCCGAGCCCTCCATCGAGGGATGCATGGGGCCGGCGGAAAGTACCCTGCGATCGACCGGCCAGGTGGCGGGCGTATGCACTTCTAGAGAAAAGAGCGTCGGTACGTCGCGAACGAGGGGGTACCAAGCGCGATCTCCCCACCAAACCCGTGGTGCATCCCAGGCACTCCCCATGGCTTTGGGAGAGCCGGAACCTGCGCGCGACACCCAGGTCACCTGCAATCGATCGCCTTCCGCGGAGGCCTCTTTCAAGACGACCTTCCAGCGCCCCGACCCCTCGGCACCGGATTCTTCGAGCCGGGCTGCGATCTCTTGTCCCGATTTCGTCCGCACAGCCGCGCTCTTGGCCTCAAAGCGCGGGTCGAGGCGAAATTCGACCTCACGGACCGCAGCATCGAGGTCGAATAGCCCGCGCGCACTGACCCCGGCTTCGGTCAACCAAAGGCTGATCGTCGCGTGACTCGCGCCCGTGATCGGGGAATCGGCGGCATGAGCCGAAGTCGCCGAGCCCCCCTCCCACAGCGGCGAAACGATCGCAAGCAAGAGCAAACAATTTCGAGATACGGTCGATTGCGACATGGAATCATCCTAACCCGATTTCCCGGCAAGGCCCTCCCCTTTGCGGGGTGGAACGACCGGGCCTCGGCGTGCAAAATGGCGAGTCCCGAGGAATAACCCCGTTGAGTCGTTTTCGCGCCGTCGTCCCCCTCGCCGAACTCCCCCCCGGAGCCGCCCGGGCCGTCGAAGTTTCGGGATTGAAGATCGCGCTCTTCAATGTCCGGGGCGAGATCTTCGCGGTGGAGAACCGCTGTCCTCACCATGGCGTTCCACTCGACGATGGCGTCGTTCGCGGAAACATCGTGCTCTGCTCGATGCATGGCGCAGAGTTCGACCTTCGGACCGGCAAACACCTCTCGCTGCCGGCCACCTGCGACATCGCATCCTATGTGGTGCGCGTGAACGATCAGATGATCGAAGTCGCCGTGCCGGACGAAGCCGACTCGAGCACGAGTTGAGAGAAAGGACCTCGCCGAAGATGGCCGGAAAATACTTTGATGAACTAGCCGTGGGAATGACCATCACCCACGACCTCGGGCGCACGATCACCGAGGGCGACAACACGCTCTTTTGCGCTTTGACCTTGAACTCCCAGCCCTTGCACATCAACGAGGACTTTGCGTCCAAGACGCGCTTCGGAAAGCGTATCGTCAATGGTATCTTCACCTTGGGCCTCGTCGTCGGCATCAGCGTGCCCGAACTGACCGAAGGGACCATCGTGGCCAATCTCGACTACCACAAGGTCGTACATCCCCACCCACTCTTTCACGGCGATACGGTCTATGTTGAAAGCGAGGTCCTCGAGATGCGCCCTTCGAAGAGCCGACCCGACCGCGGCATCGTTCGACTCAAACACGTCGGCCGAAACCAGGATGGAACCGTCGTGATCGAAGTCGAGCGCAACGTACTTTTCCTTCGCCGCCCATCGGGACTTTCCTGATGGCTCGATCGGCGCGGCGCTGCTTTCTCTTCGTACCCGGTGACGACGAACGAAAGATCGAAAAAGCTGCGGGCCTTGCCGTCGATGCCGTGATCTTCGACCTCGAAGATGCCGTGGCGCCATCGCGTAAGGAAGACGCTCGCAGAGCGACCCGCGCCGCCCTGGAAAGGTTGCCTTACGCCGCCGAAGAGCGCGTCGTGCGCATCAATCCCGTCTCGACATCGCTAGCCGACGACGATCTCGATGCGATCGTCCCCGCACGCCCCGATGCCGTATTCCTTCCGAAGGTCGAATCGGCCGAAGAGGTACGCGCCGTCTCCACGCGACTGCTCGAAGCGGAACGAGCGAACGGCTGGGAAGAGCGAAGCATCCGCTTGCTGGCTCTGATCGAATCGGCCCGAGGCGTCATCGAAGCCGCCGCCATCGCAGCGGCCGATGAAAGGCTCGATGCTCTAGCCTTCGGAGCTGAAGACTTCACCAGCGACATCGGCGCCATCCGCACGACGGAGGGAGCGGAGATCGCGACGGCACACGGCACCGTCGTCTTGGCGGCTGCGGCCTACGGCCGGCAGGCCATCGATACGCCCTTCGTCGACCTGCACGATATGCAGGGCCTCGAAGCCGCGACCGCACACGCACGCAACCTCGGATACAGCGGCAAACTCGCCATTCATCCCCGTCAAGTTTCCGTGATCGAAGGCGTCTTCACCCCCGACGCAGAGACCGTTGCCGAGGCGCGGGCCCTGATCGAAGCCTTCGAAGCCCATGAAGAACGCGGAAGCGGAGTCTTCGCACATCTCGGCAAGATGGTCGATATGCCGATGGTGCGCGCCGCTCGGAAAGTGCTCGAGCGTGCGCAGGCGGCCGAACGCCGAGAGGACGCGCTCTGATGACCTCGGCGCTCTTGCACCTCGCGCATGCCGATGCCGGCGTCGCCTACGCCCACGTCGGCATGGCAGCCATCGCGCTATCGTCCGCGGCGAAAGCCTATCTCGCCCTATTCCTCGGCATCTGGGCTGCGACGCTCGGCGTACCGATTCCCGAGGAGGTGCCGCTTCTGACGGCGGGCGTTCTCGCTGCCATGGGAGTGATCTCCATTCCCGGCGCGATCGTGGTCGGCATGCTCGCCTGCTTCAGCGGAGATCTCTTCGTCTACGGCATCGGCAGGCGCATCGGCTCGCACATGGAAGATCATCCTCGTATTCGAAAGATGCTGCGCGGCAGGCATTTGCGAAAAGCCCGATACCTCTATGTGAACCGCGGCCCGTGGACGCTCTTCTTCGCCCGCCTGATGCCCGGCCTGAAGATGCCCTTTCTCTTTACCGCCGGCGCGCTGCGCATGCCGTGGCGGCGTTTTCTTCTCTACGATATCGCATCGATATGCTTGCTCGTCCCCGGCCTCGTCTTCCTCGCCTACCACTCGAGCATGAGTGCAGCTCAACTCACCGAGATCGTGCGCAAGTTCGGAGCGATTGCCGTGCCTGTCTTTCTCGGCCTGCTTGCCCTGCTCATCTTGGCGTGGGTCTTGGTCAGGCGTCAACGCCGACGCCACCGGGCCGGCGCATGAGCACGAGGGAGTTTCCGTGCGCTTCCTGATCGTTCATGCCCATTTTTATCAGCCCCCACGTGAAAACCCGTGGACTGAAGTCATCGAAAGACAAGCTTCGGCCACTCCGTACCACGACTGGAACGAGCGCATCACCGATGAGTGTTACCAACGCCTCGGAGCCGCTGCCGTACCCGGACCGCGAGACAAGCGCGTCGCCTTGATCAACCTCTTTGCCAGGATTTCCTTCAATATCGGCCCCACTTTGAGCACTTGGTTCGAGCAACACCGGCCGAGCGTGCTTCGCGATGCGATCGAAGGTGAAAGTGAAGCCTATCGCCGCAGCGGCTCGAGCCCTGCGTTGATGCAGCCCTACAGCCATCCGATTCTGCCGCTTTGCAACGAACAAGAAAAGCGCCTGCAACTCGCCTGGGGCAAGGCGGACTACCAACGGCGTTTCGGTCGCGACCCGGAAGGAATCTGGCTTCCCGAATGCGCCGTCGACCTCGAAACTCTCGAAGCTGCGGCGACGGCCGGTTTGCGTTACACCATCGTTGCACCCGAACAGATTCGGCGCATACGACCTCTCGATCAAGAGCAGTGGCAGGATACGAGCCACGGCCAGGTGGACACTTCGAAACCCCTGACGATCAAGCTGCCTTCGGGCAAGACCTTCTCGCTCTTCGTCTTCGAGAACGATCTCTCCCGTGGAGTCGCCTTCGGCTCCGCGCTGGAAAGCGGCGCCAAGATGCTTTCAGCCGTACAGGATGCCTTCGAGCGAAAGGGGGAGGATGCCTTGGTCCTGCTCGCGGCCGACGGCGAAACCTACGGCCACCATCAGCAGGGAGCGGAAGAATCCCTCGCCGATGGACTGATGCGCGTTCGCAGCACGGGATTGGCCCGCGTCACTCATCTCGGCGAGGTCTTGAGAAAGATCGAGCCCTCTCACGAAGCCGAGATCGTCACGCCTTCTTCGTGGTCTTGTCGGCATGGCATAGACCGCTGGCAGAAGGAATGTGATTGCCTGTCGGCCGATCGCCCGGAAAAGTGGAGCACCGCGTGGCGGCTGGAACTTCGAAACGCGATGACCTCGCTGCGCGACCGTCTCTTTGCGCTCGTCGATCGGCGGGGCGGCGAATTCTTCTCCGACCCTTGGCGGGCGTTGGAAGAGTATGGCGAGGTTCTCGTCCACCCTCCAAGCAATGAGAGAAGAGAAGCCTTTCTCGAAGATCATGCGCTCTCCGGCCTCGACGACGACAAACGTCGCCGAGCGTGCATGACGGCTCAGATGGTTCACCAGATGCTCGCCGCGACGACCTCCTGTGGCTGGTTCTTCGACGACCTCGCCGGAATCGAGGCGATCCAGGTCATCAAGCACGCCGCGCGGGCGTGTGAGCTCGCAGAGAGCACCTTCGATGTTGCGGTACAAAGCGATTTTCTCCACCGCCTCGAACGCGCGCACTCTCAGCGGGAGGATCGAGCGACCGGGGCTCGAATCTTCCTCGACGAGTCCCTTCCGGCACGTCGCGATCATCGGCACGCGATGATCGTCCACGTTCTGGCTTCCTTTTCTCGTTGCCTCCTGCATGCGGAAAGCCCCGCCGCGAGTAGTTCTCGGCATGGCTGCTATGCCGTCAACGACACCGTCGAACCGCAATTCGAATCGGCCGACGAAGAGCATTCCTTCAAAGGCAAGGTGGAAGTCGTTCAACTTCGCAACGGGAGCCGCTACGAAAACGACTTTCTCCTGACGATGAGCAGACCGCTCGGCCCGATCACGCTCGTCGCCGGAGGTGCAGCGATCGATCTGCAAAGCCCGCTCGCCGGAGAGCACATGCTCAAAGTCATCGCAGCCTGCGCAATCCAAGACATGTCGAAGCAAGCGGACCCCGAGAAAACCGCCGAGATCGATCGCTTGGTCGAGCTTGCTGCAACGGCCCGCAAACTCGGTGTATCACTACCTTCTCCGCTGATCGAATCGGTTCGCGGACGGGCGCGACTGCTGATCACCGCACTCATCGAGCGTTCTCCGACGAGCCTCGAACAGGACCTCGAAGAGATGCAGGCTGCTCTCGATGCGCTGCTTCATGCCGACATCGCATCCGAGGACTTGCTCGACACTCGACCCGCCGTCGAACGTCGCTTGGCGTACATGCTTTCCGCGCAACTCTCGCGCAAGAACGAGGCGCAGGCGATGATCGAGATTCTTGGCAAGGCAAGCCGGATTTTCGGAGAGCGCGTTCTCGGGCGAGCGCGACGCGTGCTCGTCGATCCGCAAAGCCGCGTCCTGCGGGCACGACGCGAAGTCTTTGCTGAAGCGACCGGCTTGACGCTAGACGCGCTCACCCCTCTCGACGGCCCGGTCCACCACACAAACGAAGACGCCCGCGACGCTTTCGCCTAAGATCCCGCAAGCAACGACCTCACGCATCCATCGCCACTTGCACGCTAGGGCCTAGTAGGACTTGCGGCGGCCCACCCCATTCCCGCCAACTCGGCAGCCAAAGCATCGCCTGACTTGGGAGTCCCCTTCAAATAGATGCGCAGCAAATCGGATACCAGCAAGGGATCCAGATCCGCGAAATCACTCGCCACCGTAATCAGCTTCTGGCCGCACCCTTCGCGCAGCTCTCTCTGCTCCATGGCCTTTTGCATGCGGTCGTAGAGGGTGTCCAAGACCGCTGGAGCCTCGTTCGAAAACGGTGCGACATCCGGGATGGTGAGTCTTGGCTCGGCATCGCCCCTCGCATCGAGCGCATCTTGTATCTTCATCAAGATTCTCCGTACGAATCTTGGATCGTCCAAGAACACGGACCATAGTGCGCTCTGGTAGTTGCGGCTGTCTCCCGGCAACTCTCTCGCCCGAGACTGCGCTAGGAGAGAACGCACCCTGTATTCCGGCTCGACAATGTGCTTGTCGCCCAAGAGCGATTGCCGGACGATTTCGGCGTATGGATGAGATTCAAGCTTGTACTCGTGTAAGTGATTCTTCTCCTCGCTCGCAAAAAATGCTGCCGTGAATTCTGCTCCTTCGATTTCGATCGTGTCCTGATAGAGGTACGCCTTGACGAGCGCCAGCACATCCTCCGTAACACTTGCGCTGTTTTCCGCCGCACCATCGTCGACTTGTGCAACCATCGCTGGAGCCATGAGCGCCACGATTCCCGCCACTACTCTATGAGACATGTTTCCATCCTTCCCGCGCCTAAGACTCGGACTTGAAGTCCGCGGCACCTACCTCTTCTGCAAGCGGCATGTGCCGCACTCGAGCTGCACTATCGGTTGCTCGAGATAGTGTATCAATCCACGGCCGGAAACTGTAGGAGGGGGGGCTTGTCAAGAGATGAATCCGATAATTTACAAAGTTCTCGCTTCGTTGCCCTCGCCTAGCTGAACCGCCGCGAACCGGAAAGTGCATTCCGACGGTGGAGACACCCGAGATCCCGCACCCGCCCTGATGAAGTCACCAAGCAATGGCCTTTTCTCCGGAACGAATGTCGATGGGCGCGCGAGAGCTTCCGTTGACGCGAACGGTGTAGACTCCGGGCGGGAGATCCGGGATCACCAGCGCGGAGCCGATCTGAGGAATCTCTCGGCGAAGGATCTGCGACAAGCCTTGAAGCACGATCATCCAGTCGACACCGGCGGTGTCGACGATCTCTACCTCGGTATCGAGCGAGGAAACCGGTACGACGAGGGTACCGCCACGACCGAGAGTGAGAGATATCGTCACCTCACCTTCTTCCGGCACTTCCACGGCGGTGTGAGCACTGCCATAGCCGGGGGCGACGAAGGTGACGGTTCCCGGTCCGGGTTGAGGATTGGTGCATTCGAAACGCGGTCCGCGAATTCCGGTACTCGAGGTGGAGGAACTCTTGAAGGCGCAGCGCAGCAACCCCTCGAGATCGCTCCTCTCGCCCGTGAGTTCGACCCGGAGCGTCAGAATCGCCTTGGGCTCGAGCTGGACGTCAAGCGGTGTCTCGCCGACACCGAGATCGACCTTTCCGTTCCAGGGTTCGAAGCCATCGGCCTGAACGGAAACATCAACGGGACCTTGCTCGGGAAGTGGAAGACGCAAGCGACCGCTGCTGCCGGTAGAACCCCATGCACACTTGCAGTTGCTGATCGTGTAGCGAAAGCTGGAGCCGCCTCCCGTTCGGATGACGCTTCCTGTCGACATCGATCGCGCAGCGGCGAAGCCCTCAGGGACGGTTTGTACGCCGGCACCCGCCACGGGGCGCCCATCTTCGTCCGTTACGACGACCTCGAGCAGCACCGACTCGATCTGTATATCGGCGGTGATCGTTCCTTCTGCGGGAACATCGACGCTTCGCTCGGCGCGACCGCTCGGCGTGATCGCGGCCACCATCAAGCGGCCGGCCTTGATGCCCTCGAAGCGAAAGAAGCCGCGCTCATCCGTCAGCCCCTTGCCCTCACCGTCGCTGGCCTTGTCATCGAGATTTTCCGTTGTGATCACCGCTCGTGCCGCGGGTACACCATCGAGGGTCACGATGCCCTCGATCGCCGCACCGAGATCGAAGTCCACTTCGACCGTCTGCCCGGCCACCAGTTCGAAGCTCTTGCCTGGACCTCCGGTGATCGAAGCGTAGGCGTCACCGGCTCCGAGATCTTCGATCAAGATCAGCGTGCGTCCGTCGATGACCTCGTTGCGCGCGACACCGAGTCCATCGCGGATCTCCAGCATTGCGCCGACCGGGAGATCTGAAGGAAGCCGGGCCGCCAGCCTCGCCGGAGGCGTCAGGCGCAGCTCGATCAGCTGATCCCTGCGCGCCATCGGCGAGGACTCGACGCCCGGCCCGTATCCCGGAGCCGTCGCCACGAGTCGCTCCCCTTCGCGTACTTCGAACGTCACTTCGAATATCCCGTCGGCGGCGCTCTCGGTGATGGCGGAAGCCGGCCCGGCCCGACCCGGGCGAATCACTTCCACCCGCGCACCGCGCTTCGGTGCGCCATCCGGCGCGAGAACCCGACCGCGCAGCGGCTCGGCCTCCTCGAGTTCCAGCTGGATGTCTTCGATCACCTCGCCTCGCTCGAGCGTCAACTCGCGGGATGCAGACTGCCGGTAACCGGGCGCGGTCGCCTTCAGCGTGATTGCGCCGGCGGGAACACCCTCGAAGGCGAAGCGGCCATCTCCGTCGGTCATCTCCTTCAGCGGCTTGCGTTGCTCCGCAGACAGGAGAAGTAGCGATGCTTCAGGAATCGGCTCGCCCCAGAGATCGACGACTAGACCGCGCACAGCCGTTCCACGCGCCATCGTGACCAGAAACGGCTCCTCCGACAGTTCCAAACCGTCGAGCTTTGCCGTCGCATATCCGTCGGCATCGACCTCGAGCGCCAAACGAGCCTCTTTCGGCGCACCCGTGAGTTCGACGGATCCTTCGCCGTCGGTCATTCCGGACAGCTCCATGATGACACCGGCCACCACGGTCGCCGTGACGTCGGCGCCGGCGATCGCCGTACCGTCTTCTTCGTCGCGTACGCTGACGGAAAACGACTCGCCCGTGTTCGCGCGCAGCACGCCGAGATCGACGGTCTTTCCCGGCGTAGGCTCTTTCTCGTGTCGAGTGATCGGAAGTCCTGGTGCGGGCTGGACCTCCACGCTGAACGGAGCCGCGCGAAAAGGGCCCAACTCGAACCGCCCTTCCTCGTCGCAACGAGAGGTACGCAAGGAATCGTCGAGGACTTCGGTCAACCAGTCGTCGATCGGATCATTGACGAAGAGATGGGCTTCGCAGGCGGCGGGAGCATCATCTTCGTAGGCGACGAGTCCGCGAAGACGCACTGGCGCCGTCAAGCGCATCACGAGCGGGACGGCCGGCTCACCTCGAAAAACGGCGACCGCCAGTCCGCGCGGATCATCGAAAGATCCGGCCACGACGAGGGCCCGGTGCGCGGAATCGACGTCGACACGAAAGGTTCCATCCGCGCCGGTGGACGTGAAGAAAGACGATGGATCCGAAAACGAGGCACCGTGGCCACAGAACCATTCGCCGTAGCGCGCTGCGCGCGTTCGAACGATCGCTCCCTCGACGCTCCGTCCCTCTGCATCGGCGACGCGACCTACGACACTCACGGGAACGCGCCAGACGGCAGCGAGCCGATGCCGACCCGGCCCGAGCGCCGAAAGCGGAGCCCGACACTGCCAGTCGTCGCCCTCACGAAGGACTCGCGCCATGTAACGTCCAGGAGAAACCGGAGGCAGTTCGGCGTGGAGCGGCCCATCCGGCTCGATGCGCCGGAAGGCGGCCTCGGCGATCACCTCTTCCGGACTTGCCTTCCGGCTCAGTTCGATGCGGCAATCCGAGCATGCCTCATCACCTAGCGAAAAGACCGGAATCGCTGCGGGCCGGAGCCGACATTCGGTCTCGTCCGCGACGAGCACTTCCTCTGAAACAAAACCTTCCGCCCGGCAGCTCAGGCGCCGACAGGCGTCGGAGACGACTCCAAGTCCGCGCACGTCGGTCACCGAGACCTCTCCAGCGGGATCGATGCAGGCGAAGTGCGCACCCGAGACGGGAGCGCCCTTGAAATCGACGACTCGTATCGTCGATGCATCGACAGAATCGAGACAGCAAATGGTCAACGCGACAACCGCGATCGCTACCGGACGAACTTCCATGCTTGTCTCCCCGCGAATGAGCCGAATGCAATCATGCCACCTCTAGTACGAACCGTGCACTTCGCCCGCCGCATTCCCGCGCCGGATCTACACCCGCGTCCTCCAAGCCGAACCGGCCGTTCCAGACCCCCCTCGACTCTCACGCAGACCCCGTCTGACGACCACGAACGCCGACTGCCGCCAAGTCCCCCATGCCGGGCGGTTCCCGGGAGCAGCCTAGCTGGGTCGCCGAGTGTTTTGGGTGCGCGGTGGCGGCAGGTGCCTTGCTGCTGGAAAAGCTCTAACGGTCTTTGTCGGGCGTTGGTATGATCGGTGGATGAGCGAGCTTCGGCATGATCCGATCAATCGGCGGTGGGTGGCCGTTGCCATGGAACGGTCCCGTAGACCGTCGGAGTTTCACTTCGGCCAAGCGATTCCTGCGACGGATCGGCCGCCCTGCCCGTTTTGTCCGGGACAGGAGGGCAATACGTTGCCGGAACTGCTGGCCGTGCGCGACGGCAATGAAGCGAATGCGTCCGATTGGGTCGTGCGCGTCATTCCCAACAAGAGGCCCGTGTTGGCCATCGAAGGCGCGCCCGACCGGCGCGGAGTGGGACTCTACGACCGCATGCGCGGCATCGGCGCCCACGAAATCGTGGTTGAATCGAGACAGCACGGCCTTTCCCCGGGGCGGATTCCACTGCTGGAATTGACGGCGGCTTTCGTTGCTGCCCGGGAACGCATGGCCGACCTCGAGCGAGACACGCGTTTCAAGTACTTGCAGCTCTACCGAAGCTACGGGAGCGCTGCCGGGGCGTCGATACATCATCCGCACCAGCAGATCGTGGCCACACCGATCACGCCGTTGTTGATCGCGACACAGCTGCAAAGCGCCAAGCAGCACTATCAACTCAAAGAGCGCTGCCTCTTTTGCGACGTCATCGCGCAAGAGATCGACGCAGGGCATCGCCTCGTCGTGCTCGATGACGACTTCATCACCTTCGCCCCCTATGCGAGCCGCTTCCCCTACGAATTGCACCTCTATCCGCGAAAGCACAGCGCGGACTTCGCTCGAACGGACTCGGATCTGCTCGAACGGCTCGCTGCGCACATCTTGGAAGTCCTGCAACGACTCGACCGGGTTCTCGGCGACCCACCGCTCAATTGGATGCTCGTCACTTCCCCCAACGTGAACGCCGGCAAGCGACGCAGCGGCTACTGGACGACGATCGATGAGGACTTCCACTGGCATATCGAAATCCTGCCGCGGCTCGCCCCGGTCTCGGGCTTCGATTGGGGTACGGGCTTTCATATCAATCCCTCCGCGCCGGAGGACGCCGCCGCTTTGCTGCGTGACGCCAAGGACACCTCGGAACCCGGATGACGGTGCAACGCGTTGCGCACGAGAGCGCGCTTTTGGATGTGCCCGCAAGACGAGCGGCGGCGAGCGCGGACGAATTCGAAAATGCCTGGGAGAATCGTCGGCTTTGCCGCTGAGGATTTTGTCTGCTTGACCCTTCGCAGCCGAACTTTGTGCGGAATGGAGGGTTACGTTTCCCTCAGAAGGTGAAAAACCATGGCCTCCCGCCGAATTCCGAAAAGATCTTCGCGCCGCGCTGCAGAAAATTGA
>Ga0256830_1002002_pt1 | contig 13887 bp, 11 predicted proteins | sample 128326metaG_FD_190537 | JGI IMG/M metagenome (GOLD analysis project Ga0256830, IMG submission 190537) | Hydrothermal vent microbial communities from Lau Basin, Pacific Ocean - 128-326 | ecosystem: Environmental > Aquatic > Marine > Hydrothermal vents | place: Pacific Ocean: Lau Basin | collected... | reverse complement strand
CCGCCAGGGACGGTCGAAGTAGGTCTCGACCCGGTCGCCCACCGCCTGCAGGACGAGACGCATCGGGCGGTCGGCGACCCGGGCGAAGCCCTTCACGCGGTAGACGGGCTGGCTGCGGGCGAGGTGACGGACGGCGGCCGTCAGGCGCTCCACCGCGGTGACGGGTGCGAGTTCCACGACCAGGCTCGCAAAGGCGTCGTGTTCGTGGGGCTCGCCCGCATCGTGGTGCGACGGGCGGCTGTCGAGATCCTCCTCCGCCTCGGCCCCGAGGCCCAGGAGGACCGCGGGATCGAGCGCGCCGTGGCGGGCGCGCAGCAGGCCCACGGCCGGGCGGAGATGGGCCCGCACCCGCGCTTCGGCGAGGGCGAGGCCGGCCGCGTCCACCTGATCCGTCTTGTTGAGCACCACGAGATCGGCGCAGAGGATCTGCTCCTCGAACAGCTCCTCGAGGGGCGTTTCGTGATCGAGGGAGGGGTCCGTGCGCCGCAGACGGTCGAGTGCGGCAGGATCGGCCGCGAACATGCCGGCGGCGACGGCGGCGGCGTCGATCACGGCGATCACCCCGTCGACGGTAGCCCGGGTGCGGATCTCGGGCCAGGTGAAGGCCTTGACGAGAGGTTTGGGGAGAGCGAGGCCCGAGGTCTCGATGACGATGTGGTCGGGCGGCTGCGTCCGCCCCAGCAGGCGCCGCATGGTGGGCAGGAAGTCGTCGGCCACCGTGCAGCAGATGCAGCCGTTGGCGAGTTCGACGATAGAGTCCTCCTCGCAGCCGGGGATGCCGCAGCCGGAAAGGATCTCGCGATCGACGCCGAGCTCGCCGAACTCGTTGACCACGAGCGCGATGCGGCGTCCGCCCGCATGTTCGAGCAGATGGCGGACGAGGCTCGTCTTGCCGGCGCCGAGGAAGCCGGTGACGACGGTGACGGGAACCTTGCGGGGCACGGCAGCCTCCGGGGGCAGGGGTCAGTGGAGGGAGGCGGCGCGGTCGAGGCGGGCGAGACGGCCGCGCGGCCAGTTCGCGGTTTCCCGCAGAAGACGGTCGAGTTCGCGGGCGTTCGCCGAACGCCGGGGAAGATCCGCGTAGGCGCGGATCAGGACGCGGGCGGCGTCGGCGGCGTCGATCCGCGCGGACAGTCTCAGGAGCCAGCACAGCAGCAGATCGCGCGCGGCCAGCCACGCGTCTTCGGCCAGCAATCCTTCGCGGATGAGCGACCCGGGATCGCAGCGGGCGAGATCCAGGCCGGTGGTCTTGCCGGGAACGTCCATGAGGGTCTCCTTTCGGGGGCACCCCGCCCCGAGAAGCGGTCCTGACGGCGCGATGGCAGGTCTCCTGGCTCGCGGCTCCGCGCCTCGACCGCCTTCCCGGTTTCCCAGTGGCACTTCCGGTCTCGGCTCGCCGCCTACAGTTGCGGGGGCAGCGCCGGCCTTGGCCCTACGGGCCGCACCGGCTTCCCTCTTCGTCCCCGGTCGGGGAACCATCGCGCGGCGACCCTAGCCCGCCCGGGCGCCGCTGGCAATCGCAGCGGCGGCGGCGATGTCGCGATGGCGAAACGCGGGGAGCGACCGCCCGGGCGATGGGCCGTTAACGGAACGGCAACCCAGACCCCCTATAGGAGGGGCAGCCAAGGCAGCGGGAAACCTGTCGCAGATGCCGCCTCTCACCGTTCTCGTCGTCGACGACGCCCGAAGCGAGCGGGTGCTGCTGCGCCACGCCCTGACCGACCTCCACCGCCGGCTGACCATTCTCGAGGCCGCCGACCATGCCGAGGCCCTGGCGCTGTTCCAGAAGCGACCGGTCGACATCGTCTTTCTCGACATCCGCATGCCGGGCATCGGCGGAATGGAGATCCTCCAGGACATTCTCGATCTCGATCCCGACGCCTTCGTCGTCATGGTGTCCCATTTCAGCACCCGCGAACATGTGGTGCGGGCGCTGCGCCACGGCGCCGCCGATTTCGTCGTCAAACCCTTCAGCTACGCCAAGCTGGCGGAGATCTTCGCCCGCTACGACGCCGAGCACGCGGAGGTGGTCAGGCTGCCGAGCCCTGCCGGCTGAGGGCGGGGAGAGGGCACGCCGCCTCGCGCAGGAGACGGTCTATCAGCCAACCCTGGTAGCGTCGGATCGAGAGCGACGCGCCGATCTCCAGGGCCTCGCGCCGGTCGCAGTTGGTGAGGACGAGCCGGTCCGCGGCAACCGGCTCGAGGAGCGCCGCGAAGCCGGGTGCCGCGAGCCGTTCGGCGGCCGCCTCGGACCACACCAGCTTGTAGAAGTCGGCGTCGAGGAGGGCGGGCCTGAGGGCCGCCATGGCCGGTCCCGGCACCAGCCGGTCGACCGCCACCCGGTAGCCCGAGCGGCGCAGGGCGGCGATGCGGCCGTCACCGGATTCGAGGTCGCGCAGCCAGTCGAGCCAGTGCAGCTCGATCACGATGCGGTCACGGAGATCGGGGCCGATGGCGCGGTCGAACCGGGCGAACTCGGGCGTATCGAGTGCAGAGAGGGAGAGGTTGATGCCCACCGGGTGACGATGGAAGGGACGGGTGAGCAGGAGTTCGACCAGCAGCAGCCGGTCGATGTGGGCCAGGAGGGCGGGAAAGAGCGGCGTCCCGGGGTCCAGGACGAGATCGGGGAACAGGCCTCTGCCGAGCTCGGGGATGCTGGTGAAGACCTCGACATAGACCGTCTCCAGGCGGGCGCCGAGAAGGCAGACCTGCTGGCGGCGCAGGAACCGGCCCAGTTCGGCCCCGTCGAGGATCCGCTCCGCCTCGCGAAGGGTGGACGGGGTGAGCGCCCCGCGGGGCGGAGGTGGAGAGCCCGGCGGCTCCGGGAAGCCGGCGGCCGGCGAGGCCAGTGCCGGCCGCGGCGACCCTTCGAGACGGCGGCCGGGCGCGGCCGGATGTCGCGGGCGGTCGGCGAGACGCTGGAGGGTCGCCCGCAGGCGTTCGTGCTCCCCGGGAAGAGCGAAGGTCTCCACCGAACCCTGCCAGGAAGGCGCCGCCTCCGCATTCTCCTCGATGTCGAGGATGACCGCGAGCTGGGCCATGAGCTCCCCGGACGGGCGGGTCGTCCACAGGAGATAGCTGTCTTCGGCGAGGGGATGGAAGCCGCCCTCGAGCCTGCCGGCCAGCTCCTCGAGGCTGTTGCGCAGATAGTGGTAGAAGGCCGGGTGGCGCGGCGTCGCCGCGAGACGCGCGAGGGAGACGAGGGCGACGGTGGCCCGCCGCCCGCTGCGGTAGAGTCGTCGGATGTCGGCGAGGCCGTCTTCGATGCTCATCCCCGCTCCCGCTCGCGGTCCCGGCGCAGGATGGCCCCGCAAGGTTAAGATCGGGTTTACGTCGCGGCGACGGGGCCTTGATCGGAAGACGCCGGCGGGCGAGAAAGGCGGGGCCGGCCGCGGGCCGGCCGCTGCCGCAGGACCCACGGGTGGGGGAGGAATGGCCCGTTCGAGCGCTGCGGTCGGGCAGCCTTCGGGAGTGCGCCGCGATCTGTCGGTGATCGCGCTGATCAGTGTCGGCCACTTCTTCTCCCACTTCTACATTCTGGCGCTGCCGCCGCTCTTCCCCGTGCTCGCGCGCGAACTGTCGGTGGGCTACGGCAAGCTCGGTCTGGCGCTGGCCGTTCTCAACGTGACCACCGCGCTCTTTCAGGCCCCCATCGGCTTTCTGGTCGATCGCTACGGGCCCGCCGTCATTCTGATCGCCGGTCAGGCGCTGTTCGCCGGCGCCATCGGTGCGGTCGGCCTCGTCGACGGCTATCCGGCGGTGCTCGTGCTGATGGCCCTCGCGGGGCTCGGCAACGCCGTCTACCACCCGGCCGACTACGCCATCCTGGCCTCGCGGGTGAGCGATGCCCGCATGGGGCGGGCGTTTTCCGTCCACACCTTCGGCGGCTATCTGGGCTTCGCCGCCGCGCCGGTCTGCATCGTCGCCTTCGCCGCCTGGTTCGGCTGGCGCCCGGCGCTGCTGCTTTCGGGCGGGCTCGGCCTCCTGCTGGCGGTGGTCATGGTCGCCATGCGGGCGCTGATCACCGTCGAGGAGCATCGCCGGCGACCGCGCCGCCGCACTTCGGTGGGGCGGGATCTGCGCCTCCTCGCCAGCCCGGCCATGCTGCTGGCGCTCCTGTTCTTCACGCTCCTGGCCGCCACCCAGGGCGGCTTCAACGCCTTTACCGTGGTCTTCCTCGAACAGGTCTACGGCCTTTCCCTGGTGGCCGCCAACCTGCCGCTCACGGCGTTCCTGGTCACCAGTACCCTGGGCGTGCTGATCGGCGGCTGGGTCGCCGACCGCACCCGCCGTCACGCGCTCGTGGCCGGTCTGTGCTTCGTCGCCATCGCCCTTGCGGCGGTGCTGATCGCCGAGACGCGCCTGCCGTTCCCCCTGGTGATGCTCACGTTCGCCCTCGCGGGCGTGCCGATCGGCCTCGTCGCACCCTCGCGCGACATGCTGCTCAAGGCGGTGACCCCGCCGGGCGCCACCGGCAAGGTATTCGGCTTCGTCACCAGCGGCTACAACATCGGCGGCTTCCTGGCGCCGCCGGTCTTCGGCCTGCTCGTCGACCGGGGCACGCCGGAGCTCGTGTTCTGGCTCATCGCCGCCCTCAGCGTCGCCACCCTGCTGGCGGTGGCGGCCACCGCTCGGCAACGGGCGCCGCGGACGGACGGCCCGTCCGGGGACTGACGCGGACGGCGACGCCGACCGAGGCCGCAAGCGGGCACCGGCCTCCTTCTACTGTTCGGCCGCCTCCCGGGCCTGCTCCAGCACCGTCTTCTGCAGCCGGTCGGGCACCTCCTGGAGATGGTCGAACTCCCAGTCGAAGAAGCCGGTGCCCTGGCTCAGCGAGCGCAGATTGACGATCAGATCGTGCATCTCGCCCTGCGGGATGTTGGCCTTGATCTCGTCCCAGCCGGGCCAGCCGGGCTTGCTGTCGTAGCCCAGGATCTGCCCGCGCTTCTGGTTGACGAGCTGCAGGGTCTTCGAGGTGTAGTCGCTGGGCACCGAGATGGTCACCGCGAGAATGGGCTCCAGCAGCACCGGCGCGCATTTCGGCAGCCCCTCCTTGAGGGCCAGGCCGACGGCGAGCTTGAAGGAGAGCTCGTTGCTGTCGACGGTGTGGAACTGGCCGTCGAACAGCGTCACGCCGACATCCACCACCGGAAAGCCGAGGGGGCCCTTGCGCAAGTATTCCCTGGCGCCGGCCTCCACCGCCGGGATGAACTGTCGCGGCACGGCACCGCCGACGATCTTGTTCTCGAAATCGAACCCCTCGCCCCGGGCCAGCGGACGGATCTCGATCTTGACGTCGGCGAACTGGCCGTGGCCGCCGGTCTGCTTCTTGTGCCGGCCGTGGGCCTGGGTGCCGCGGCGGATGGTCTCCCGGTAGGGGGTGCGCGGCGGCTTCACGTCGATGCCGATGTGATACTTGTTCTTGAGCCGGTCGAGGGCGACCCGCAGATGCAGCTCGCCCTGGCCCCAGAGCAGGGTCTGCTGCAGCTCCGCATCATGCTCGAGCTTGAGGGCCGGGTCCTCGTCGATGAGCTTCGCGAGGGCCGCCGACAGCTTGACCTCGTCGCTGCGGTTGGTGGCGCTGATGGCGAAGGCGAACATGGGCTTGGCGGGTTCGACCGTGGGCAGCTCGACCTCGCCGGGCGAATCGCCCTCGAACAGGAGCCCGCCGGTGCGGGCGTCCTCCATCCGTGCGAGGGCCACGATGTCGCCCGCCTCGGCGGTCTCGAGGGGCTGGGTCTGGCCGCCGAACAGCCGGTAGAGACCGCCCACCCGCATGCCGGAGAGGATCATGCCGTCCCTCACCCGTCCCCGCCAGATGCGCACCAGCGACAGCTTGCCCGCATGCGGCTGGTAGTAGGTCTTGAGCACCTGGGCGAGAGCCGGCCCTGCGGTCTCGATGCCGAGCGCCTCGGCGCGGGTCGCCGGATCGGGGGCCTCCTTGGCCAGCGCCTGCACGAGGCGGCGGACGCCCTTGTCCTGCTCGGCCACGCCCATGAACACCGGCACCACGCGATCGGCACCCAGGGTCTTGCGCAGCTCGCGGAGAATCTCCTCCGGCGTCGGCTCCTCATCCTCGAGGAGCTTCTCCATCAGATCGTCGTCGAAATCGGCCAGCGTCTCCAGCATCTCGGTGCGCGCCGCGGCTTCCCGCTCGCGATACTCGTCGGGCAGCGGAATGCGGTCCGAAGGCGCGCCGTCGCGATAGGCGAAGGCCTCCTCGGTGACGAGGTCGATGTAGCCCACGAGATCCTGACCGCGGCCGATGGCGTACTGGTGGGGGATGACCGGGCGCGCGCTCAGCTTGCGCAGGGCGTCGAGGAGATCGCGGTAGCGGACCTCGGAGCGGTCCATCTTGTTGATGAAGACGATGTGCGGGATGCCGTGCTGGGCGAGGAACTGGAGGATCGGGGCGAGCGCGATCATCCGCTCGAGCGCCGGCTCCACCACCACGATCGCGACGTCGCAGCCGATCACGGCGCAGCGCATCTCGTGGATGAATTCCACCGAACCGGGGCAGTCGACGAGATTGTAGCGCACGCCCTCGTGCTCGAAACTGGCGGCGGAAACCTCGGTGCTCATCTGCCGCGCCCGCGCCTCGGCGCTGCTGTCGCCCACCATGTTGCCTTCGCTGACCCGCCCCTTGCGGCCGATGGCCCCGGTGACGAACAGCATGCTCTCGAGAAGCGTCGTCTTGCCGGACCCGTTCGGTCCGACCAGCGCGACATTACGGATGGATTCGGCCCCCATGTCACCTCCCAAGGGTTGCGGCGAACGCCACGCCGCCGGCTCCCGTCGGCGGCCGGCACGCGCCCCGGCGCTTCGCCCCGCTTGGGGTCTAATTTGACCGATGTGCGGCGCATGGCAACCGCAAATGCGGCCGGCGCATCGGGATCTGCCGGGGACGAATCCACCGTTGCACTCGACGCCGGTTTCGGGAAAAGTGACGATCGATCCAGTTCGGGAGGCACAGGGCGACCCGAAAGGGGAAAGCCTCCCCGGGGAGGAGGCGATGAACTGCTCGGACCTCGACCGCTATCTCGAAGCGCATCTCGACGGGCGGCTCGTCCGCGGGCGCCTGCGTGCCCTCAAGCAGCATCTCCTCGTCTGCACCGACTGCCGTCTGCGGGTCCATGCCCTGCAGGCCTTCGAGCAGCAGCTCCAGCGCCGCTTCCGCTGCATGCGGGAGAGTATGCCGCTGTGGGCCGGGCTGGAGGTGGATCTGGTGGGCGAAACCGAGGCCCCGACCCCTCTGGCCCTGCCGCCGCCGCCACTGCGGGTGCCGGTCCGCGCGCACGGCACGCGGGCCGATCGCCGCCCCGCGGGAAAGGCGCCGCAACGTGCGGTGGCACGGCCGCTGCGGCCGCTTCTCGGCCGCTATGCGGCCCGCTTCGTGGGGCTCGCCATGCTGGCCGCCGCCGCCGCGACGGTGCTGGAGATGGCGGCCGGGCTGTTCGGCGACCGGGCGGAGGTGTCGCACGGCAGGATCGTGAGCGATCTCGAAGCCCGCTCGACCGGGGGCTTCGCCAGCCTCGAGGCCCGGGATCCGCTGCTGCTCGCGGACTGGCTGGAGGCCAGGCTCGGGCGATCCTACCTGGTGCCGCCGCCGCCGTCCGGCTTCGAGTTGCGCGGCGCGCGGGTGGCGAGCCTCGCCGGGCGACCCGTAGCGGCCGTGGTTTACGCCCTGGCCGGCAAGGAGGTGGTACTGTTCATCGCCGGCCGCGAGGAGGGAGCGCTGCTCGTCCAGGCGCTCGGCGGCGATGCCTACGTCTGGTGGGAGGGCGAGTACGTCTACGGCGCCGTCGGACCGGTGGCGGCGGAGGAGCTGCGCCGCTTCCGCGAGGTCGCGGGCACCGCCCTCTGAGGCGAGGCCGGCCGCGGGAGGTCCTTCAGAGGTTGCGGGCGCGCTCCCGGAGGACGAACTTCTGCACCTTCCCGGTCGAGGTCTTCGGCAACTCGCCGAACACGATGGTCCGCGGCAGCTTGTAGGAGGCGAGCTCGCCCCGCAGGAAGGCGAGCAGCCTTTCCGCCGTGAGATCGGAGCCCGGCCGCAGGGCGACGAAGGCGCAGGGGGTCTCGCCCCATTTCTCGTCCGGCTTCGCCACCACCGCCGCTTCGAGGACGTCGGGATGGCGGTAGAGCGCCGCCTCGACCTCGATGCTGGAGATGTTCTCGCCGCCCGAGATGATGATGTCCTTGGAGCGGTCCTTGATCTCGAGATAGCCGTCGGCGTGCACGACGGCGAGATCGCCGGTGTGGAACCAGCCGCCGCGGAAGGCCGTCTCGGTCGCCTTCGGGTTCTCGAGATAGCCCTTCATGACGATGTGGCCGCGCATCATGATCTCACCCATCGTGGCGCCGTCGCGCGGCACCGGGCGCATGGTTTCCGGATCCATCACCTCGAGCCCCTCGAGCACCGGGTAACGGACGCCCTGACGGGCCAGCCTGCGCGCCTTCTCCGGAAGGGGCAGGGCGGCCCATTCGGGCTGGAAGGCGCAGACCGTGGCCGGCCCGTAGACCTCGGTGAGCCCGTAGACGTGGGTCACCTCGAAGCCGAGGGCCTCCATCCGCTCCAGGACCGCTGCGGGCGGCGCCGAGGCGGCGGTCATCATCCGCACCCGGCCCGGGATGGGCCTGCGGTCGCCTTCCGGGGCGTTGACGATCATGCCCATGACGATCGGTGCCCCGCAGAGATGGGTCACCTCGTGCTCGGCGATCGCCCGGTAGATCGCCGCCGCCTCCACCTTGCGCAGGCAGACGTGGGTGCCGGCCTGGAGGGTGACCGTCCAGGGAAAGCACCAGCCGTTGCAGTGGAACATCGGCAGGGTCCAGAGATAGACCGGGAAATGCGGCATCTGCCAGACGAGGGCGTTGCCGATGGCGTTCAGATGGGCGCCCCGGTGGTGGTAGACGACGCCCTTCGGATCGCCGGTGGTGCCCGAGGTGTAGTTGAGGGAGATCGCCTGCCACTCGTCGGCGGGGAAGAGGGGGGGCGCTCCGGGATCGCCCTCCGCCAGCAGCTCGTCGTAGGTGAGGGGGCCGAGACGGTGGTGCTCACCCTCGAACAGGGGGTCGAGGATGTCCACCACCAGGGGCGGTTCCTCGAGCGCTTCGAGCGCCTTGCGCACCACGGGCGCGAATTCGCTGTCGGTGATCAGCATCCGCGCCCGGCTGTGCCCGAGGATGAAGGCGATGGTGCGGGGATCGAGCCGGATGTTGAGGGCGTTCAGCACCGCGCCCGCCATCGGCACGCCGAAGTGCACCTCGAGCATCGGCGGGATGTTGGGGGCCATCACCGCCACGGTGTCGCCCGGCCGGATCCCCCGTGCCTCGAGCGCCGAGGCGAGGCGGCGCGCCCGGGCGCGCAGTTCACCGTAGCTGATCCGCTGGTCGCCGTGCACGACCGCGGTACGCGCCGGATAGACGTCGGCCGAGCGCTCGAGGAAGGTGAGGGGCGTGAGGGCCGCGTAGTTGGCCGGGTTCTTCTCGAGCCGCATGTAGGGGCTGGCATCCGGATGGCTACAGATACGCGGCGCGGTCGTCACTGGCGAACCTCCCGTGCATGAGACGCGGCCGACGGCCCATGCCGTGTTCCGACGGCGGACCGCCCGGCGGCACCCGCGCAGCGGCGGGCGCGCCCGATCGACATCAGACGGGGAACGAGATGCGCCGAGCTACGGCCGGGGTCAAGCGGGTGCGGGCTGGGGGCTGCAATGCCCCGGGCCGGCCTCTCCGGCCTGCTCCTCGGGCGGCAGGGCGCGTTCGTCGACGACCCGGTTGCGCCCCTGCTGCTTGGCCAGATAGAGGGCTCGGTCGGCCCGTTCGAAGAACTCCGAAAGCGGCTCTCCGGGACGGTACTGGGCGACGCCCATCGAGAGCGTCACGACGCCAAGATCCTTGCCGCTGCCCCGCGCCCGCAGACGGTGGGAGGCGACGTCGGCACGAACCGATTCGGCACGGCTCACCGCCGTGTCGAGGTCGGTGGCGGGCATGAGCAGGACGAACTCCTCACCGCCGTAGCGCGCCGCGATGTCCCGCTCGCGGACGGAGTTTCGCAGCTTGGTTGCGAGCAGCTTGAGCACGACGTCGCCGGTGCGGTGGCCGAAGGTGTCGTTGAAGCGCTTGAAGTGGTCGATGTCCACCACGGTCAGGGACAGCGGCTTGCCCGTCTCCACCGCTTCGGCGGCGAGCCGCCGCATGGCGGATTCGAAGGTCTTGCGATTGGCGAGACCGGTCAGCGGATCGGTTTCCGCCTCGCGTCGCACCCGTTCGAGACTGGCGCGCAGGATCGCCACCTGCTGGCTGTTGGCGCGCAGCTCCTTGCCGAGCTCGCGCGCGTTGTCGGCCATCCGCCGGGTTTCGTTCAGGAGCGCATCGGCGATCTTCGCCACCACCTCACTGCGACTGTTCTTGCCGAGGAGGTCGCCGAGGGCGTCGATGCGCTTGGATGCGGCCTCGCTCTCGGCGCCTTGGGTGGAAAGCTGCTCGAGCAACGTGGACAGCAATTCCTCGACGCGGGCGCTCGCCTCGTGAACCACGCGCGCGGCATCGTCGCGGACGAAGAAGCGTTGATAGAGTTCGTGACAGCGTTCGCAGTCGAAGTTGTCGTTGTTGTCCTCGAGGAGCCGGATCATGCGGCTGAGTGCCGGATTCTCGCCGGAGAAATGGGTGAACCAGACCAGATAGTTCTCCGGGGTCGGGCCGATGCGATGCTTGCGCATCGCCGCCATGGCCCGTTCGCCCAAGGAGAGAATGTCGCTCGTTTCGCAGCCTTGCACCATCGCAGACGTGCCCTCGCGATCCGTGTCCCCTCGTCCGTTTTATTTCCGAAATGCCAACATTCGGTTAAAACCGGCTAGCATTCGTGAAACTCGGCAACATCACGGGACGCAAGCCGGCTGGCGACCCTTGCGGAGCCCCGATGCATGTGTCATGGCCGGACCGCGGGCGTGGCCGCGGCGGTAGAGGGCCCGGTCCGTCACGCCTCGCAGCCGCGCGGAAGAGGTGCCGATGGCCGATCGCACCGGAAATGCCGAATCCCTGGTTCCCGTCCTGCTGGCCGGCGGTTCGGGGACCCGTCTCTGGCCCGTAAGTCGTACCGTGGTACCCAAGCATCTCGCGCCGCTGCTGGGACGCGGGTCCCTGCTCCAGCAGACGGCGCGGCGCGTGCTCGGCCAGGCCCCGCCGGAGCGGGTGATCACGGTGGGGGCCGCGCCGCAGGAGCTGCTGCTGCGCCGCCAGCTCGCGGAGGTGGCACCGGCCCTGAGCCGCAACCTCCTTCTCGAGCCGTGCCCCCGCAACACGGCCGCGGCGATCGCCGTCGCGGCCCTGCGGGCGATGGCCGAATTCGGTCCCGGGAGCATCCTTCTCGTCTGTCCGTCGGATCATCTCCTGACCCGGCCGGAAGAACTGGAAGCGGCCGTCCGTGCCGGCCTCGAGGCTGCGGCCGCGGGACGCATCGTCACCTTCGGCATCACGCCGGCGCGGCCCGAGACCGGTTTCGGCTATATCGCCGTCGGCGAGAGAATCGAACGCTGGCCCGGGTTGCACGAGGTCCGGGAATTCGTGGAGAAGCCCGAACTCGCCCGTGCCCGGGCGATGCTGGAGAGCGGCGGCCATCTCTGGAACGCCGGCATCTTCCTGATGCGCGCGGATACCGTGCTCGAGGAACTCGATCGTTTCGAACCCGGGATCGCGGCCGGTAGCCGGAGGGCGTTCGAGGCGGCGGGCGGCGGACCGCAGCTGCCCGAGGATCTCTACGCCCACATCCCCTCGGCGCCGATCGACAAGGCGGTGATGGAGCGCAGCCACCGCGTCGCCGTCGCACCCTGCGATCCCGGCTGGTCGGACGTCGGCTCCTGGCACGCCCTGTGGGAACTGGCGGCGCGGGACGAGAGGGGCAACCTCGGTCGCGGCGATGTGCATCTCGAGGAAGTGTCGGACTGTCTCGTGGAGGCCCGGGAGCGGCTGGTCGTACTGGCAGGCGTGCGCGACCTGGCGGTGATCGAGACCGCGGATGCGGTGCTCGTGGCCGGCCGCGAGGCGAGCGACGCCATCAAGGCCGCGGTCGCCGCACTGGCGCGCGCGGGGCGGCCGGAGGTGGACCGCCACCTCGCCGAAGCCCGTGCCTGGGGGGAGGAGGTCCGGGTCGCGGACCGTCCCGGCTATCGCATCGTCGAACGTCGGGTGACACCGGGCGCCCGTGTTCGCCTCGACGCGGGGTCCGCGCGGCTGCACCTCGTGATCGCGGGTCGGGGAGAGATCGTGGGAGAGGGCAGGCGGGTCGGCCCCGGCGATCTCCTGTCCCCGGGCCCCGACACCGGAACGGAGATCCGCAGCAGCGGCGAGGAGCCGCTCGTCCTCCTCGAGATCCTGCCCGGGACGGCCGAGGAGCAGCCGCTCTAGATGGCGCCCGGCGGCGCCGCCAGTGCACCGAACAGGAGACCGGCGATGAAGGAGCCGCTCAGCGCGAGCCCCAGATAGAGGAGGAACACGGCCGGACGGGCCAGGGCATGAACGGCGATCGCCGCCGGCAGGCTGGTGACGCCGCCGGCGAGCAGGAAGGCCATCGCGGCGCCCGCCGACATCCCCTGCTGCACGAGCCCGTCGACGAGAGGCAGGGCGGCATAGCCGTTGAGATAGGCGGGCACACCGACGAGGGTCGCGAGAAGGACGGCCGTCCAGCCCTCGCCACCCACCAGCCGCGCCGCCAGTTCCGCCGGCAGATAGGCCAGCATCAGCCCTTCCAGAAAGAAGGCGAGGGCCAGCCAGCGGGCGAGAAACAGGCCCTGGCCACCGATGCCGGCGACCAAGCGCCGCCGCCGCGAGGGATCCCGCCAGATCGCCCATCGGGGTTCCTCCGGCGTGGCGCAGCCCGTCCCGCAGCGGCAGGCCGCTCGTCGCTTCAGCGGTTCGCGAAACCAGCCGAAGCGATCGAACAGCGCGACGCCGAAACCTCCGAGAAGGCCGAGGCCGAACGCCGCTGCCGTCTTGCCGACGGCGAAGCCGCTGCCGAGGATGCTCGCGGTCATCACGAACTGCGGCGGATCGATGATCGGCGAGGACAGCCAGAAGGCCATCACCGGAGCCAGCGGCACGCCCATCGCGAGCAGCCCCGCGATCAGCGGGATGACGCCGCAGGAACAGAAGGGCGAGACAGCGCCGAGGAGGGCGGCCGCCAGCACGGTCAGGCCCATGCGCGCCCGGAAGGCGCCGGCGACCAGCGCATCGGCGCCCGCCGCCTGGAGGTAGCCGGCTGAGACCACGGCGAGCAGGATGTAGGGGGCGATGCTCCACAGGCTGGAAAGCGTGAAGAGGAGCGTCTCGGAAAGCCCGGGGAGGTCGAAGAGGGCCTGCAATGCCGCCATCACGGCGACGGTCGTGAGCACCCCGTCCGGCTCCGGAAGCCGCGTGCCGGCGCGCGAGAGCCGTGCCAACGCGTTCATTCGCCGGCTTCCTCCACCTCGGGGGTCGGTACGCCGGTGCAGCAGGCCTCCTGGAGATGGGCGAGGAGCGCGTTCATGCGCGTGAAATCGACGCGACTGCGGACCTCGCGGCCGCAGCGCTGCTGACGGATCAGGCCCGCCCGCGCGAGGGTGTCGAGATGATGGGCGAGGGTGGAGGGGGGAAGGCCGAGGTGGCGCTGGATGTCGCCGACCCGGAGACCGGGATCGCCGGCTCGCACGAGAAGTCGGAAGATCCGCAGCCGATGCTCATGTCCCAGGGCCGCCAGGGCCGCCACCGCTTCGCGCTCGTCCATGACGCTCTCCGCCTTCACCACGATAACACTAGTTTTCTAGTGATATCGGCTCGACGGATCAAGGGCGCGGTGGAAGCGGAGAGGGAAAGGGGATCAGGAGGCCGAAGCGAGCTCGGGATGGCGCCGGT
>Ga0256830_1002001_pt1 | contig 13892 bp, 12 predicted proteins | sample 128326metaG_FD_190537 | JGI IMG/M metagenome (GOLD analysis project Ga0256830, IMG submission 190537) | Hydrothermal vent microbial communities from Lau Basin, Pacific Ocean - 128-326 | ecosystem: Environmental > Aquatic > Marine > Hydrothermal vents | place: Pacific Ocean: Lau Basin | collected... | reverse complement strand
GAAGGGTCCCATATCCAGTCGATCGAGATGCTTGCTGACCAGCCGTCCGTCCTCGAGTTGTTTGTAGCGGACGTCGACCAGTGTCCATCTGCGACCCTCGTGGACGTCTGCATGATCGGCATGGATGGCCAGCTTGAGTCGGCCGTCGGCGTTGAACTCGTACAGGTCGATGCCGGAGGGTATGCGGCCCAGGCGCAGCGTGCGCACGTTGAAGTAGCGCTGGCCGTTGTTTGACCACAGTCCCTTGCCCTTGAGCAGCTTGCCCTTGCCGCTGCGAATAACGCTGCGCTCGGCCTCTGCCTTCTGGTAAGCCGGGGCGGCCACGTACTCTGCAAACAGCGCCAGCGCCACTACCAGCAGCACCGTGGGCATGAGTACCGAACGCAGGAAACGGGGCACGGATGTGCCCGCCGCGCGTATGGCGATCAGTTCACTGTTTTTGGCCAGTGATGCCAGTGCGATCAGGGTGCCGAGAAGGGTGATGACCGGCGCCAGGTCGTAGGCGCGCTGCGGCATGGTGTAGGCGACGAAGCGCAGTGCATCGGTGACCTGGTAGCGGCCGCCCACATGTTCCAGTTCCTCGACGAAGGCCAGCAGGCTGAATATCGCCAGCATGACGGTAAGAACCAGGGTCCAGCCCTTCAGCAGCGCGGCGGCGATGTAACGGTCGAGGCGTCCCATCAGCGTCTCCGGCGGCGTGCCAGCACGGGCTTGACGAGCAGGAAGACCAGCAGCAGCGCGGGGAAGGCGTAGGCCCACCAGAGTCCGGGTATGGTGCCGACGCGGCCCTGTTCCACCCAGTTGCGCGCCATGCTGATCAGGTTGAACAGCAGAGCGTAGACCAGGATGGCAATGAAGGAACTGCCGAATCTGCTCTGCCTGGGGGCGGAGCGGCTCAGCGGCACCGCCAGCAGTGCCAGCAGCACAGTGGCTACGGGTGTCGACAGCCGCCACTGGTATTCGGCAATGTCCCTGGGTTTGTCCGAGCGGGCCAGGCTGAGCGTCGCCTGCGCCTTGCGCTTGTAGCTGGTGTCGCCTTCATCGGCGCCCAGATGGATGACCAGTGTCTTGAAGCGCAGGGTGACGTCTTTCTGTCCATCGGGGTCCAGCCGATAGGCGTAGCCGTCGTGGAACTCGGCGGTGCGCGCGGTACCCAACTGCACGGGCGGCAGGTAGGCTTCCCTGGCATGGATGACCTGCGACCGGCCGCCCTCGTCACTTTGCAGGAACACCTCCCTGAGCCGGCCCTGCTCGCGGTCTATATCACGGCTGAACAGCACATATCTGCTGTCCTCCAGCTCGATGAACTGGCCCGCTTCCATTTTTCTGATGTCGAATTCGGCGACGGCCTCGGCCTCGATGCGATAGCTTTCCCGGTAGGCCCAGGGGCGGCCGAACAGGGACAAAAAACCCACCACCAGGGCCATCACCACGGCGAACTTGAACACTGCCGCCATGACGCGCAGTTCGCTGACACCGGCTGCGTTCAGCGCCACCATCTCGGAATCGCGGTGCATGCGCCCCACCGCTGCCAGCACGGACAGGTAGAGGGCGGTCGGCAGCAACACTTCCAGCGCGATGACGGTATTCAGCAGGATCAACTGGGCGACGGTGGATACCTGGATCACGCCTTCCGCCGCCTGTGTCAGGCGCACGGCAGAGCTGTAGCCGGCGAATACGACGATCAGCAGGCCCACGCCGATGCTCAGTGGGCGGATGGTTGCGGCCGTGATGTAGCGGTCGATAATCAATGCGGTCTGTTCACCCGGCCAGCCGGCTGTCTCCTGGCTGATGTCGGCGCGGGCGTGCGGTGTTTTCCATGGGTGGCAAATGAGCCAAGGAGGGTTCCCGGGTGTCTGTCGTTGGTCAGGAGAGGGTATTGTAACGAATTTGGTTCGCTGTGCGCTGCATGGACGGCCCGATTCCGGTAAGCTCGGCATTTTTCCACGGCACTCAGAGGTATGGTCGAGCCACAAGCAGGCAGCCGGCTGGAGGCGGGGGGCGGTCCGCCACGCGTGTGGCTGCTGACCGGCCACAAGGCGGGGGACAACAGCCAGGTGCTGGCGCTCGGCCAGGCGCTGGGGTGGCCCTATGAGGTGAAGAAGATCGCTTACCAACCGTGGGAGCTGTTGACGAACCGCCTGCTGGGAACGACGCTGGCCGGTGTCAGGCGGTCGGCATCGAGCCGGCTGGCGCCGCCCTGGCCCGATCTGGTCATTACGGCGGGACGCCGCAATGAGCCGGTGGCGCGCTGGATCAGGAAGCAGTCCGGTGGTCATGCGCGGCTGGTGCATGTCGGCCGCCCCTGGGCGCCGCTGGAGGCGTTCGATCTGATTGTCACCACCCCTCAGTACTTTCTGCCCGAACGGTCCAATGTCCTGTATGTCAACCTGCCGCTGCATGGGCTGACCCGTGCCAGGCTGGATGAGCTGGCGCCGCCGTGGGAAGCGCGCTTCCGGCACCTGCCGCGGCCCTGGTGGGTGGTGCTGCTGGGCGGCGACAGCGGTCCTTTCGTGTTCACGCCGGCCAAGGCGGAGCGGCTGGCCGGGTGGCTGAACCAGAGGGTGCGACAGGCCGGCGGCTCGGTGTTGGTGACGGACAGCGCCCGTACCCCGGCTGCCGCCTACGCGGCCTTTCTGTGCCGGCTCGATGTGCCGGTGCACGCGTTTCACTGGGAAAGCAGCGAAGAAGAAAACCCGTACCCGGGTTATCTGGCGGTGGCGGACCATCTGGTGGTCACGGGGGAGAGCATGTCGATGCTGGCGGAGGCGACCGCAACCCGCAGGCCTCTGTATATCTTCGACCTGTCCGACTGTGTCGCGTCGGCGGAGGGCGGGGCGCCGTGCCGGCCCTGGTGGATGATCCGGCATAACTTCAGATACAGACCGCTGAGCCATCGCCTGGCCATGCGTCTGGCGCCGCGCCGTATGCGGCGTGACATAAGCCGGATACAGAAGCACCTGTTGGAGACGGGTGTGGCTGTACGGGCGGTTGGATCTTCGCGTGCCGGGGCCGGTCCGGCGCCCACACGGGATCTGCAGCGTGCCGTCGAAGCCGTTCAGCAGTTGTTCCCGGAGCGAGTAAGCAAATGAGGGTGTCGGAATCGATCGGAGGAAAAACCCCGCGTGACCGCCTGGCGGCGTGGATGTTCGTGGCCTATGGGGTGTTTGTGCTCGGATTTTTCTTTTTCCCCGAGCGCTCTTCGCACTACAAGTTCTACTATGTGGCCGTGTTGGTCCCCGGCCTCGTGATGGCAGTGTCGGTGCTGCCGGCGCTTTGGCAGCAGTGGTCGTTCAGAATGCTTGCCCTGTGGCTCTTGTACCAGTTGGTGAGTGGCTTGTGGAGCGATCCCTTTGCTGCAGAGGCGTATGGCCGCCTGGCGTGGTGGTGGCTGCAGGTGGTGATTTTCCTGCTCGTGACCGCAGCCTTGCGGCAGCGTTTCCCTCACCGTTTTGACATGCTCGTGCGCGTCCTGGTGGCAGGCGTGGCACTGCTGGGTGTGGCATCCATTGTCGCCTGGTACGGCGATCATCCGTTCCCCGTCTCCCGCCTGGAGCCGCTCGGCCGGATCGACAATCCAATCCTGGCGGGTTGCGCCTATGGCGTTTTTGCGGTGCTCGCGCTGCACTATCTGCTGGGTGCGCGCTCAGCCGGCGCACGGCTGCTTTATGCGGCTGCGCTGCTGGTGACGGTTTCCGTGGTGCTGCTGACGCACAGCAGGACCGCCATGGGCGGCGTGCTGGCTGCATTTGCCGTTATGCTGGCCGGCCACAGGAGCAGGGCGGCCGCCGTCATGATGGTGTCGCTGGTCGGGCTGTTCGCGGTGGCAGCCCTGGCGTTTCCGGAGGTGTTCGACCGGCTGGGCATGTCCCCGCACTGGCGTCCCCGGATCTGGCAGAGCGTGCTGGAGCGTGTCAGCGAGGCGCCCCTGTTTGGCCACGGCTATCTCGCAGATACCCATGTCCTCGTTGGGCAGCGTGCCTTCCAGCATGCCCACAGCAGTTATCTCGGCTTCCTGAGGGACGGCGGTGTCCTTGGACTGTTCCTGTTCATTGCCGCCATCGGAGTATTCGGCAGGCGGATACTGCAATCAGGTGCCACCGGCCGGCGGTTCCCTTTCCTGCTGCCCCTGCTCGCCTTTGCGCTGGTGGTGATAGCGCCGGATATCGACCGGCTGATTACGCGGCCAAAGGAGTTATGGCTGTTTTTCTGGTGGCCGCTGGGCCTGGGGCTCGGCGACAGTCAGTCTTCGCGGGTAAGGGACAGTATCAACTCTTCGTAGTGGTCACGACAACGCCGGATGGAGAAGAACGCGCCACGCGTCCTGAGCCTGTTGTGCTCAGGTGTTTCGTCCAGTGTGGCGCAGATGGCATTGGCCAGGGCCCGGTCATCACCCACCGTGACCAGCCTGCCATATCTGCCGTCTTCGAGCGCCTCGCATACGCCCCCGGGACAGCGGGTACTGACGATGGGGCAGCCGCAGGCAAGTGCTTCCGGAACGACGCTGGGGAAGCCTTCGTATTTCGAAGACAACACGAGCAGGGACGCCCGCGCCATATAGCGATAGGGATTTTGCGTGTATCCCGGCATGCTGACATCCTCTGATACGCCCAGCTCGCTGACCAGGGAGTGCAGCTTCCTCAGACGTTCCTGGTTCTTGTAAGGGTCTCTCGCCTCGCCGAGGATGACCAGACGCGCCTTGCGCCGCTTGCGCACGTGCGCGAAAGCGCGCAGCAGGGTGGGGTAGTCCTTGGCGCGGCCCGGTCGCCCCACCGCCAGCAGGACAGGGATCCGGCTGTTCTGAAACCACGGGTGGTCAAGAGGCTCGGCAGCGCGTTCGCTGATGTCGTCCGGTATCAAAGGGGTATAGATGGTGGATACCGTATCCCGGTCCAGATGCGCATAGGCGGCCAGATCATCCGCAACGGCGTTCGACACGGCTATGACGGCATCCGCATTCCGGTAGCAGCGCCGCAGCAGGGGCAGCAGATGGCGCCGTCGCCATTCGCCGGATACCTGGTGCCAGCTCGATAGGGTGGTGCTCTGGGTGACAGCCACCCGGGTTACTGCGCCGGCTCCAGCCGCGTTGCGTGCCAGTACCGCCTCGATGTTCTGGTGGGTGGTTGCCGCAAAGAGGACATCCGGCCGGTTGCGGCGCAGATAGTCGGCCAGGGAGGGAAGGAATGCCAGTGTCTTGGAAGGCTTTCCTGCTGCCAGTACGGGCAGGGCCAGCGCCGGCGCCATCGACAGGTTGCCCCTGAGCGAGAACCAGCGGCTGGCCCAGCGCCGCGCCGGGGTGAGCACCGTCGTATTCATGGTGTCCGGCACCTGCTGGCGCAGCGGGCCTTTTCCACTGCAGAGCACCAGATCGACCTGGTAGCCGCACGAGTGCAGTGCAGACGCGGTAACCAATGTGTTGCGCTGGACACCGCCGCCGCCCAGGTTGGGAAGGAGAAACGCCAGCCGTTGTGGATGTGCGTTCTGTCGAAGGGGAGCCGGACTGCTGCCTTCGGCCTCCTGTCCGGAAGAGACGAGTTTTAGATTCGAATGTGGCAAATTATCTCGGGGTCAAGGGCTGCAGCTGTTCCATCGCCGCACGCCAGTACCGGTTTACGGCCAGTCTGCCGGGCGCCGCTGGAAAACACTCTACATTTTCCACGGAGCCAACACAATAAAAAACCCGCCGACGCCGGGTCGGCGGGTTTTCCAGACGCAAGGCCTACTTCGGGTCAGGCCGCCCGAACGAGATCATTCGAGAGAGGGTGTAACGGCGCCGGCGGCAGGTCGGGCGTGCGTTCCAGGACTTCCAGGGCATCGTGGCGCACGTGATTCTGGCGCATCTGGTCCTTGATGAACTCCTCGCTGATAATGCCCTTTTCAACACATTCCTTGAGCAGCCCGAAGAAGAAGTTTTCCTGATTCTTGTCCGGGTGTACTTTGTAATGCCCCAGCAGCGCGTATTCGCCAAACAGGTGACGGCGGGCGCGCATCAGCCAGGCCACCGGCGGGAACAGGCGGAAGCGCTCCGCCGGGCGCCAGTCGATGGGCAGGCCGGCCTTCCAGGGCTGGGTCTTGCGGCGTGTGGTGTGCAGCATCTTCGTCTGCGGGGTCAGCTTGTCGAAGTCGTTCCACTCGTTCTCGAACAGGCCGATGGTGTCGCGGTCTTCGTATTTCAGGCAGATCCAGGGCATGTAGTCGCGCTTGAAATCGAACAGCTCGTTGAACCACTCTTCGACCTTCCAGTGGGTCAGCTTTTCGCAGTCCAGCAGCATGACGCTGGAGGCCAGGCAGCGGTCGATGATGCCCTTGGTGCCGGAGCGCGGCCGGCACAGGATGGCCTTGCCCTGCATGTCGCGGGACAGCAGGTCCCATACGTCGGCGGCGGCAAAGATGTCCGGGTCGATGACCACGGCGCGGCCCTTGTAGCCCATCAGTTCGGGCGGCATGAAACGGGTCAGGGTGAACGACTGAAGGTCGTCGTTGAGCCAGGTGCGCTTGACGCCGTCGCGCAGGTACAACTGGCCTTCGCGCTCATCGAAGTAGGGGTAGTCCTTCTTGTGGATGATGTGGACGTCGAACTTGTCGTTGTTCTGCGAATAACGCCGGATGGCGTACTCGGCGACGATGGCGCCGGTGATCTGCTTGTGGTTCGTCTGGATAAAGACGGCGTAGTCCATGGGCATCCTCCTGGGGGGTGGATTTTTGCGAATTATACCAGCCGAAGGGGAATAATAATTGATCTGGATCAAGAAAATGATTGGCTGGAATAGGGCCAGGTTGAAGGTGTGGGTGGTTGCCGAGCGGTTATGGGGGGGTGTGGTTCTTTTTTACAGGGATGTACCAGGATGTGGTGGTTCTGTTAAGAGGTGGCCGCCGAGCGGTTATGGTGGGGTGTGGTTCTTTTTGACCGGGACGTACCAGGATGTGGCGGTTCTGTTGAGAGGTGGCCGCCGAACGGTTATGGTGGGTGTGGTTCTTTTTGACAGGGATGTACCAGGATGTGGTGGTTCTGTTAAGGGGTGGCCGCCGAGCGGTTATGGTGGGGTGCGCTTCGCGCACCCCACCCTACACGTTATTTACAGGGTGGCTTCCCGTAGGGTGGCGGTGAGCGCAGCGAACCCCACCGATCAAACGCCGCTGGACCTCATGCCGCCGACAGCCTCAGCGGCGGTTCCCCCGGCGGCGCCAGGTCCGGCGTGCGGTCGAGCACTTCGAAGGCGTCGTGACGCACGTGGTTCTGGCGCATTTCCTCACGCAGCATGTCTTCGCTGACGATGCCCTTGTCGATGCATTCCTTGAGCAGGCCGAAGAACAGCCGGGTCTGGTTCCGGTCCGGGTGTTCCTTGTAGTTGCCCAGCAGGGCGTATTCGCCAAACAGGTGACGGCGGGCGCGCATCAGCCAGGCCACCGGCGGGAACAGGCGGAAGCGCTCCGCCGGGCGCCAGTCGATGGGCAGGCCGGCCTTCCAGGGCTGGGTCTTGCGGCGCGTGACGTGCAGCATCCTGGTTTTCGGCGTCAGCTTGTCGAAGTCGTTCCACTCGTTCTCGAACAGGCCGATGGTGTCACGGTCTTCCATGCGCAGGCAGATCCAGGGCATGTAATCACGCTTGAATTCGAACAACTCGTTGAAGGCGTCCTCTACCTTCCAGTGGGTCAGCTTTTCGCAGTCCAGCAGCATGACGCTGGAGGCCAGGCAGCGGTCGATGATGCCCTTGGTGCCGGAGCGCGGCCGGCACAGGATGGCCTTGCCCTGCATGTCGCGTGACAGCAGCTCCCAGATATCCGCGATGGCGAAGATATCGGGGTCGATGACCACGGCGCGGCCCTGGTAGCCCATCAGCTCGGGCGGCATGAAACGGGTCGGCGTGAAGGACTGCAGGTCGTCGTTCAGCCAGGTGCGCTTGACGCCGTCGCGCAGATACAGCTGACCCTCGCGTTCCCTGAAGAACGGATAGTCCCTGGTATCGATGATGCGAACGTCGAACTTGTCGTTGTTCTGCGAATTGCGGCGCAGCGCGTATTCCGCGACCAGGGCGCCGACAATCTGTTTGTGATTGGTCTGGATGAAAACGCAGTAGTCCATGGGGTGACCACCTCAATGTAGCAGTAATTTAGCGGAGTATATTCGAATATCTTATGGGTTATGAGCGTAGCGTGGCAGTGGTGCAGGTGCTGTGCGATCAGGCACTTGCGGCCCGGCCGGCGGGTGCCGGGTCCGGCCTGTAACCGAACACGGGCGCCAGCCGTTCCGCAAGCACCTGATTCATGGCCCGAATCTGGGCATCGTCGAAATAGTCCCGGTAGCCTCCAACCTTGGCCTTGCGCACCTTGTAGGAATTGGGGTTGCTGCGGTCCTTGGCCACCATGCGGCTGCCCGACAGCCAGAAGGTCCGCTTTTGTTCCATCTCGCGCATGTTCTCGACCGAGGCAAAGCGCACGGCTTCGGCGATTTCTTCCGCGGTGCCCGGGGTGCCGATGAAATCGACGATACGTTCCAGTACACCGGCCGTATTGGCGCGCATGTCTTCGTAACGCACGATCAGCAGACTGCCGACCTTTTCGGCCTCGCTGGCCCACAGGTTCAGGTAGTCGATGATCTTCGGCAGGCCCGCATCCGGGTCCATGACGAAGTCATAGATAGCCACGTCGGCGCCGTGCTGCGGGTAGTCGTTGAGTGCCTTCTTGCCCGGCCGCATGCGGTATTTCCACTGGAAAAACTGGGAGACCGCAACGTCCAGCGGGTTGCGTACCAGCAGTACCACCTTCTTGTCGTAGAAATCGGCCTTGCTGTCCCGGTTGCCGGTGTAGTCCTTGATGTAGTTGTCGTGGGTGAAGAACAGCCTGGGAATGGCCGGGTTCTTGCGGTGCAGGTTGTCGAAGCCGATCAGATGGCGCTCCGAGAGCCCGTGTTTCACCTGGTAGAAACGCGACAGCATGACGCGCAGCCAGGTGCGGCCGCTCTTGCCGAAAGACACGATGACGCAGTCAGCCAGCTTCAGTTTGCGGTACTCTTCCTTGCCGCGCAGCCAGCGCTCGATGCGGATCCTGCGTTCCTTGGGGAGAAAGAAGACAAGACCTAAGATTATGAATCTGGTAAGTTTCTTGAAGAGCGTATGCATGGCCTGGGGCAGAAGACAGTAAATATTCCGAGCGCTGTGAACCGTTTACTTTAACATATCCGGGGCTGTGCGCGTAGATTCGATTTCGTGTCTTTTCGGGGGCGCCTCCTCAAAAGGGCCCGGTCGATGCAGACAGGCCGGCTGTGCGCGGCTCCCGATCAACAAGGTACTTGGGTAAAAGTTAACAGGATAATGGTGTTCATTCATCCAGGCTTCGTTAAGACGGCAACCAGTTCTTTACAGGTACAGGTCTTTTCCAACCATCCTGATATTGCCTATCTGGGGATGCCCGCGAAATCCCGTGATATGGCCTGGGCCATCAGGCACATATGTCATGCGGATTCCGTCTATTACCGGAATGAGCGGGTCAAAGAGATATTTGATGTGTCACTGAAGTCCGTGCCTGCCGGAAAGACGGTGATCCTGTCCCATGAGAATCTTGCACTGTATGAGAGCAAGGACAAGGGAATGCTGGCGCAACGCCTGCATGAGCTTCTTCCGGATTCGAAGGTCTTTTTTACCCTTCGGCGACAGGAGGAAATCCTCGCCTCGTGGTATCTGCAGAAATTGTCCAAATACATCAGGGGTAATAATTTTATTTCCTTTGACCGATGGCTCAGGCTCAAGATGAAGGCCAGGCACCGCTCTATATTGGATGACCTGGATTTTTTCCGCATCATAGACTTTTATGCCGGCCTGTTTGGGCAGGAGAATATACGGATCTTCCTGTTTGAGGAATTGCGGGAAAACAGCAGCCGCTTTGCGGCCAATATGTCGGATTTCCTGGGTGTGGATGCCGCCCGATTCGAGGGGCTGCTGAAGATGGACAGGCAGAATCCCACAATATCCCGGGATTACATAAAGTTCTGGCAGCGATGGGGGCCATGGCTGCCCTACAGGCTTGCCCAGAAACTTGCGTTGAGAATGGATAACAGCAAGGGATGCCCGGCGAAGGTTGAAATTGGCGGCAGGGCGCGGAAGCTTGTCCGGACTCTGTGTGCGGAGAGCAACAGGAAACTCGAAGAGGTGTACGGGGTGCCGCTCCGAAGCTTCGGGTATACGACGGGTGATCCCGGCCCGCAGGAGTGAGCGGGGATACCGGCGTCAGGGTCTCGTCCGCTGCGGCACCGGGGAGAGGAGGGGAGCCAGCAATCTGTGGTATTCGTTGGTATACGCGTCCTTGAATGACGGGGCAACATGATCTTCGCTGTTTCCCAGGGCTGTATCCTCGATGAACAGGACATCCCCCATCAGCTTCATGTCATGAGTCGACAGTTGTCGATTCAGGGCCGCCAGGTAATCTGTCGACGCTTCGGCGACCGGCCGCCAAAGGGGGCCGTGCGTGTAGATGAGATCGATGCCGCGTTCATTGCAGTATTCGATAATCTTGAGCAGGAAACGCGCCTTCCGTTCATCAGGCGGTGGCTCGATCGGTGCAGGGCGTTTGTATTCCGGATTGGCAGCGGGCACCTGCGCAATGAAGTCATTTTCGATATGCAGTATCTTCAGGCTCCCCAGCAGTGACCGAATGATCGCGGACAGGTTGTCGGGCGACAGAATGAAATTATAGAAAGCCTGTATAAGTTCTCCCCGTTCATCAGGACTCAATTCGAGTATGTCGGAAATGCCGCCAAGTGTAAGCAGATAACCGGTATATGAAACCGGCCGTTTCATCATGTTGGCAGTGTGCATGACAACGACATGTTCGACCGTGTTCCTGCCGTTGCTGACTGCTTTTTTCAGCATATTGTACGAACCGGCGTAGCCATAGCGGCCAGTCAGCGCGAGGTTGATGGTTTTCTTCCCCGACAGCTTCGTGAACAGGTCCGCATTGATGCTGTTGCCCAGCGAGCTGTCTCCCACAAATACTGTCTTGACGCCGGATTCGCGCGAGAGTTTTTCGAGCTGATAGGCATACAGGGCCTGATAACTGAACAGCTGCTGAAAAAAAAGACAGTAGATGGCCAGGAGTGTTATGGCGAGCAGCGATCCCGTAGTCAGGCCGAGAACCAGCCTGAGGTATTTTCCGGGTGCAAGCTGTGTGGTCAGGGAGGGCATGGGAATCACTAGAAATTGAAATACAGAAACTCACCGGCCGTTGAGACATGGATGAGCGAGTAGATCGCGAGAATTGATACAAGACCGGCCCAGCCGGCGGAAAAAGCAAGTTCCATGCGCGTGGGTTCTATCTCCCCTCTGTAAGTTTCCAATGCGGGTTTGTATCGCCGCATCATCTGCTGTGTGTTCGGTGCAAGCCAGGCGATCGCGAGGAGCGCGCCAATCCAGTAGAGAGCGTCGACAGGAACGATATGCGTGCCGGCGATGCCGCCGGCGCCCGTCATCGAGCTGAGCATGTTCGTGGCGCCTGCAAGGCTGTCGCTGCGGAAGAACACCCAGGCAATGGCCACCGCCAGGAAGGTGATGGCGCGTGAAAGGTTTTTGCCGAGATTCCCCGTCTTGCCGGACTTGAGGCCGATCAGGCGTTTGACGGTATGCCATGCGTGATTGATGATCAGGTAGGCGCCATGAAGGGCGCCCCAGATGACAAAAGTCCAGCCTGCACCATGCCAGAGCCCCCCCAGCAGCATGACCACCATAAGATTGACATGGCGGCGCAGCTTTCCTTTCCGGTTGCCCCCCAGGGGAATGTAGAGGTAATCGCGGAGAAAGCGTGACAACGTGATATGCCAGCGGCGCCAGAACTCGATGATGTTGTGCGCCTTGTAGGGGGAGTTGAAATTGAGGGGCAGCCTTATGCCGAACATGCGGGCCAGGCCTATTGCCATGTCGGAATAGCCGGAGAAATCGAAATAGAGTTGCAGGGTGTAGGCCAGTGTTCCCAGCCAGGCGTCCTGGAAACCAAGGGCTGCGCCTTTCTCTGCTGCACTGAAAACCGGCGTGGCATAGGCTGCTACGCCATCGGCCATGACGACTTTCTTGAACAGTCCGATAACGAAGATGGTCAGCCCCACGGCAATATGCATGTCGTTGGCGCGATATATGGCGTTTTTCCCGAATTGCGGGAGCATCTCCTTATGGTGCACGATGGGCCCGGCGATCAATTGCGGGAAAAAAGTCACGAACAGGCTGTAGTGGAGAAAGTTGTATTCCCGTGTCTCGGATCGGTAGGCATCGACGAGATACGCAATTTGCTGGAAAGTAAAGAATGAAATGGCCAGTGGTAGTGCAATCACTCCCGGGTTGAAACTGGTGCCCGTGAGGTTATTGACGTTTTCGACGAAGAATCCTGCGTATTTGTAATACGCAAGCAGTGCCAGATTGCATCCTATGCCGAGAGTCAGGTAAGTCTTCTTTCGCCTGCCCTCCGGGTGGGATCCAAGAATAATGCCGACTGCGTAGTTGAACAAAATCGACGCGAGTATCAGGCCCAGATAGGCAGGGTTCCACCATGCATAGAAGAAGAGGGAGCAGCAGACAAGCCAGAGCATCGCCAGTTTATGGCGTGCCTGTCCTCCTATCCGGAAAAACACCAGGAGTGTTACAGGTAAGAAGAAAAGGATGAATTCGTAGGAATTGAACAGCATTGAGTCATCCCCCGGAATTCCGGGCTTTCCGTTCGGGGCGCGGCGATGCGGGTGATGATGTGCGCATGGAACGCACTGGATGAGGCATTGTTATCGTTTGTCCTGGGGTGCTTCGCCATTCGGCTTCCTGCTATAGCCAAATTCTGGTGACAACTGGTTATGGATCATGTTGTCTATTACATTGATCTGTTCCTGGGTAAGGTAATCCGTGAACCCCCCGATCTTGGCGCGGCGTGTTTTGAGGGAGTCAGGGTTTGAAGTGTTTCTTGCGAACAGGTGCTTGCTGTCTGTGCGGAATGCCTGCTTTTCTTCCATCTTGCGCATATTTTCAAATTTTGCATATTCGACGGCATCATCGATCTCTTCGCCAGTCGCGGATTCTCCGACAAACGAGAGAATGCGCCCCATTACCTCATTGGGATCGGCGCGCATATCTTCATATCTGACTACAAGGATGTCCTTCATTTTGTGCAGTTCCCTTTGCCAGCCGTTAAGGAAGCGTATATTCCGCGGGATGCCATGGTGGTCGTTCATGGCGAAGTCGAATACCTTCACGTTGTCTTCGATATTGAGTACAGAATGGAGGCGGCGTTTTGATGGGTTTGTGCGGTAACGCCATTGGTGGAACTGGGACACTATGAGGTCCCTGGGGTCACGTACAAGCAGAATTGTTTTCTTGTCATAGAAATCCTTCTTGGATTCAAGGTTTCCCGTGTAATCTCTCAATACGTTGTCATGGGAAAACAGGATGCGTGGCGCAGCGTGGTTTAGCGCATGAAAGTTGTCAAACCCGATAACGGAGTGTTCAGGGAGGCCAAGTTTCTGCTGGTAGTATCTTGACAGCATTACCCGAAGCCAGGTTCTCCCGCTTTTGGGTAATGATACGACAACGAAATCGGCTCGCTTGAGCTTCCGGTATTCCTTTCTGCCACGTATCCAACGATCCGCAGAGACTCTGACCGGTTTGGGGAAAAGGAAAAGTGTGTACTGGAGTGTGGTGCGCAGTGTCTTGGTTGAGAATAGTGCCATTACAGCAAGTCACTCATGCCTGGTCGGGTTCGGTTTTTCGGATACCGGTGATTTGGGGATGGGCAAGGGCAAACTGTCAGTTTATCAGTTTGTGTATGGATTCGACTACCCGCTGCAATTCGTCTTCCGGTTTTCTGCCGCCTGGGCGGAGCGGTTCTCCCAAAGGGACTGCCATGCCCTTTTCGTAGAGGAGCTGGTG
>Ga0256830_1002000_pt1 | contig 13897 bp, 9 predicted proteins | sample 128326metaG_FD_190537 | JGI IMG/M metagenome (GOLD analysis project Ga0256830, IMG submission 190537) | Hydrothermal vent microbial communities from Lau Basin, Pacific Ocean - 128-326 | ecosystem: Environmental > Aquatic > Marine > Hydrothermal vents | place: Pacific Ocean: Lau Basin | collected... | reverse complement strand
CTACCTCAAATCCCTTTGAAGTTATGATAGGCTTTACAATATTTTTAAGGCTCCTTTCAATCTTAACCCTTATTGACACTTTTTAGCCTCCTTTCAGCCTCTTTAATAATGTTTTTAAGGTTTCTGTATTTATCGTTTTCTCTGGGATTGGCAGATAGCTTTATCTCAACGCCCTTCTTGTCTTTACAGAACTGCCAGAACATCTTTGCCATTTGAAGCTGGTTATAATTTTTACGGTCTTTAAGTTCCCTCAAGAATTCAACTGCATATGATATTTTTCTCTCCCTGCTCAGGGCATCCCCGTAACCCCTGCGGGTCCAGTAACTCCTGAAGAGCCCCTTTGCAGAGACAATGCCTAAGCCATTGATCTTGAAGAAGAGGTTATCAAGCATCCTGGATATATGAGCTTTCTCAAGTCTGAACTTTTTCTGAATGTGCTTTACAAGGTCATCCTGCTTCAGTTCTTGAAGATTATCTTCTGCAGGGGATTTTATGTATCCCCTTTGATGTCTGGCTATAAATACGACCATCTCCCTGTATATCTTCATCCTTTGATAAAGTGCATCCTCGATAAGGGGGTCATCCACAAAGAATCTCGGTGCCTCAAGAAAATCAATCACAGGTTTATTCCCTTCCCATCTCACCTCCACAACATACCCACTCATTGCAGGCTCCTTTATCCTGTCAGCACCCTCAAAGGGGTCAATCCCTTTCTCTTCATCAAAATCCAGGTAATCATCCTCTGTCTCTTCATAATACTCTGTGAGGTCTTCATCCACACCTTCATCAAGAATATCATCCTCTATCCCTTCCAGGGCCTCCTCAGCCATCTCATCACTAATCTCATCAATATCCTCAATGACATTCATCTTGGCAAGTGCCTGTCTGAGGTCCTGGCTCGTCTTTATTGACTGGATACTCTTCAGCTTGTCCTCCTGGATCTGCCTGACCTTTATTTCTTCCTTCTGTGTAGTCTTCTGTCTGGCTGTCGTCCTCTGTCGTAATGCCCCCATCCTTCCTCCTCAATTATTTAAAGAGTGAGCCCAGGACTGTCTCAGACTTTAACTCAAATTCTTTATCTATGCACTCTCTGAAGACATCAACCGGCCTCTCGAAGCCCGCCCTGTGAAGTGGAGACATCCTGGAGATCTTTTCCTTCACATTCCTCAACTCACCATCCACAAAGAGTGCCCTGAGCATTACCTCATAATGTTTAAGATTAACCTTTCTTTCGTAATAATTATATAACCTGTAAGCCATCTCTAAAAGTGCCTCTTTATCTTTTATCTTTTGATCACCTGACTTCTCAGGATCAATCCCTCTGTCAAATATTATCCTGACATTATCAAGGACCTTTATTATCCCTGTTGCCTCTGCCTGATGGTATGTCCTCATGGCATCCTGTGTTGCCCTCTCACCAATCACCATTGCTGACAGAATGCCCACATTAAAACCCCTCTTCGGGAAATCTCTCCTTGATAGTTCCCAGCCATAACACATCTTGCATATACCCTTTTCTAATGCACAGGTAATCGGTGAACGAACTTTAATCTTATCTATGCCTTTGTTTTTCAACTCTTCCATGATATTCACATCAATAACGGTTCCCTTTTTAAAGGAAAGAGTGTCCTCTAAGATTGTCCTTCCAAATGCATCCTGTGGATCAATCACAATGCCTTCGGTTGTTTTGCAGTCAGTGGATGAAATCCTTAGATCTGATGCGGAAAAGACGAGCTTTCTTGTCAGGTAGCCACACTCAGGTGTTACAAGCTTTTTGTCACCAAGGCTCTTCCTTGCACCATAACAGGCAAGATAATACTCTGTGGGTGAGAATCCCTCCATGTAAGAAGAGGCTATCCCCGTGCTTACCACTCCACCGCTGATCCTCTCAACAATACCCCTTGCCCCCACCATCTGTCTTACCTGGCTGATCTTGCCCCTTGCGCCTGAAGATAGCATTATATTCACAGGGTTTGATGGTTTTTTCTTTATCGTCCTCTCTATTTTCTCTTCCATCTTCTTGATTTCCTTCTCTAATTTGTCTTTATCCTCTTTAGTATCAATATTAATCCTGATTGCATTCTTAATCCTGATTGCATCCCTGTCGGTCGCTGTGGCGAGTTCATAGAGATCATAAATACCCAGGGTGATCCCCCTTTCTGTGGCATTCCTGAGCCCCATAGTGGTTATCTTTTCTGCCAGTCTCAGTGTCTTTACACGATCGCCCCCGTGCTTAAGAAAATATCTTAAGAGGATATTATGCAGACAGGAAACATCAACAGGCCTGTCATCACTGCCATTGTATATATCCCTGTCATTTATAATCCCTGCAAGTTCCTTTCTTCCTTCCTCACTCATTGTGGCAAGATAAATGCCTGCGCCTATATCCTGAGAGAGGTTAAGGTTGAACCTGCCATTTGCAGAAAGGAATATCTGACCAGAAACGCCTATGTGTTTTTTGCTCAGTGCATCCTTATTGAGTATCTTATAAACTGCCATTGTGTCACCATCAAAGTCCGCATTAAATCCACTGCAGACAAGGGGATGAATCCCTATCACTTTGTCCGTGTTTTTTAATGCCCTGAAGACCTGAAGGTTGTGTGGATGGAGGGTGGGCTGTCTGTTGAGCAAAACCTCCTCACCTTTTTTTATATCAAGTTCTCTCATGATCTCCTCTGAAAGACTTACCTCGTCTGCCTTTATCTCAGAGGCAGGGACTATGACAGCCCTGCCAGAAAGGTTCACCCTCTTGCCAAGGATGGTCTTCCTTATCACGCCATTCTTGCTATTTATACGCCTTTTCAGTTCCTTCTCGAGGTCTTTTACATGGCTCTGGAGAGTCTTCTTCAAAGCCTTATTTCTCCTGAGTTTATCCAATCTCGCATTACACGCAATGATCCTCCTATATAGCCTGTTTATCCTGTCATCAGCATGGGGCCTGCACCTGAGAGGGATAACAGGCAGGACTTTCAACTGCCTTCCCATCAATTCTACTGGTTCAACCAGGTCTATGTATCCCATCTCATCCAGATAATATGCATATCTACGGCCCTTTCTCTCTTTCACATCAAAATCCAATCCATTGTGTTCAATGATCTTCTCCAACCCTCCCTCTACCTTTATATCTCTGAATAATTCTGAGGCACTGAATATTTTCTTTGGACTCTTATATATGCCATTTACATCTATATGCCTTCCCCAGTTTTTGATTTCCTGCTCCTGGGCATATCTCACGCTATAATCCTTTATCAACTTACTACTGCTCTGGTCAAAGTCTTCTGGTTCAATCGCTTCTCCTTCCTTGTCATAAAATAAAAGGGAAATCCCCAGCCCCCTGAGGAGATAAACGAGGACCTTCAGTGATTCAGATATTGATGTTGCACCTGTCTCAAGGATACAGGCATTTGACCTCTTTCCGAGTATCTCCCTCAGGAGCCCTTCTGTATTATGACCGAGCAATCCCCAGACCTCCATCTCGCCGAATCGCTGCCCTCCACCAGCCCTCTTCCCCTTTAATGGCATACCTGTCATGCATGAAACAGGACCGCCCTCTCCCCTTACTGAGATCTTGTCCTCAGCAAGGTGATTCAACTTCACAATGTACTGATACCCCACCACTACTGGATTCTCAGTAGCCTTTTTATCCTCTAAAAAGAGCCTTATCTTTCCATCCCCGTCAAGTCCGCTTTGCTCAAGCCATCGGGATAACTTTTCCAGATCAACCTTATTAAAGGGTTTTCCTGATTTCTGTGCCTCCTTCCTTACCTTTTCTACAGGATGTTCTCTTGCAACCCATCCAAGATGTGTCTCCAGCAACTGACCAAGGTTCATACGGGATATAACGCCATGAGGATTGAGGATGATATCAATATACCTGCGTTCTTTCCTGCCATTCATGACTATCTCAAAGAAGGGCATCTGATTTGTGGGCAGTATCTTAGCAACCACACCCTTGTTCCCGTGTCTTCCCATTATCTTGTCCCCAACCTGGAGGGGCTGTCTCTTTTCAACCAATATCCTGATCTTCTCTGGTTCAATCAATATTCTGTTGAGGGTTCCACCGAGCATCTCCTGTTTTGGATAGAAATTTTTCACATCATCCTTTGTTTTTCCTCTAATGATCACAAGCAAGGGGAGTCTTCCTTCGTTGTCTCGTTTTATATGCAAACCCGTTTTTGCAACATATAGGGGAATATCCCCTTCTTCCTTATCAAACACGAACTCTTTAATGTGAACAGAGGTGAGCCTGTCAGCCACCCTCTTGCTGACCACTATGGCATCATCCATGTTATAACCGTAATAGGGCATGTATGCAACAAGGAAGTTTGCACCAAGGCTGAGGATACCATCTCTTATACCCGTGCCTTCGGCTATTATATCACCCTTTTTGACTTTATCACCTTCTTTGACCACCGGCACCTGATAGAAGGCAGTATCAGCGTTCACCAAATGTGTCCCTCTTAAGAGATGATGGACAGCCTTATTGCCGTTTTTATCTTTTATTACTATCCTCTCATTGTTTATCTCCTCAACAACACCTGATACGGTGCTCTTGACGAGTCTGCCTGAGAGTTCTGCCACAGCCCGTTCATACCCTGTCTGGATCAGGGGAGGTTCAGGGTTAAGGAGAGGGCATGCCTGTTTCAGGTTCTTTGCCCCCATGAGCGCCCTTGCAGGGTCATTATACTGGATAAAGGGCACCTGCAGGGCTGCATAACCGAATAACTGGTCATCAGAGGTATCTATATGCGTAACCTCAGAGGTATCCACATATCTACCATCCCTTCCACCCCTCACCAGCACTTTTCCGTTGAGTTCTGTCGTGGCATCTGCAATATAACCATCTTTATCAGGTTCAAGTTTTTTCGCCGTTCCACAGGATTCCTTTAATGGCGTCACTATTTTCCCCCTTTTTATCTCTGCTTTGTGGGCGAGGTGGAGTTTCATCCCTATCTTTTCTGATTCAGGAGTCTCAACCACACACAGCCTTCCATAATGGGTTGGGTGGATGTCCCTGCCATGCTTTGTCTTTCCCCCTCTCAGAAAGGAGATCTTTCTCAGTGCCTCAAGTTCTGAGAGGGGATTGGTAGAATCAAGGTAAGGGAAGAAGGTATGATACTTCGTAAAGAGTTTTTTATAGAAGTCTGTTCCACCAATGAGGTCCTGCAGGGATGTGGGAAGATTTTGAGAATTTCTTTTAAGTGTCCTGTCAACCACCTTTTCCAGCACCTTCCGATAGAAACCGTAATAATCATATTCCTTAACCCTGAACCCCCTTAAGTCCCTGGTTCTCTCTTCTTCCCTTAAGGGTTCGCCCTTCTTGGGAGGGTTGTTCAACTCAAAAACCTTTAATGGCAGTCTTTCCCTTCCATCAACCACAAAGGTCTTTCTCGGGGTTAAAAGGGGAATATAACCGAACAGTTCTTTCCTCTCTTCTCCGTTTACACGATACCTGACATATATCAGGGCAGTAAAACTCTCCCCTTCTGAAAGTGCCCTCTGCCATGTGAGTTCAGGGTCCCTGATCTCTACCTCTAACCCAGGAAAAATTCTCTTGAGTTGTTCTTTTAGATCATTTAAAAACTTCCGGGGCAGAGCAGGGGTCTTCATCTATTCACCTCCCTTAAAATAATCCGCTCTACAACCAACTGTTCCACAAAATTTAAAAAGGACTGTGGTCGAATATTACAATCTCATCCGTGACTGGGGAACTATATATCAACTTCATTGCCTTTCCATGAAGTGCATGTGCAACCTTCAGATAGAGCCATACAGGAGCAGAGCCAGTAATTACAACCTCGTTCCCTTCTCCAGCCAGTCTCTGGACACTGTTCAGATATTCATTCAATCGTTCTAATTTTGCATTCTCTCCTTTATCCTTCCCGTATATCTCCTCAAGATTAATCATTACCTTCATTCTCTATCCTCCATTGCCTTTGCTACCTGAACGGCAAGACGTTCATCAGGTGTAAGTTCTTTTGCGTTATGGAGCATTGCCCATTCTTCATACTCTCCCTGTCTGTTATTGTGGTACAATTTAACATTACACCAGTTATCAAACATGGCTCCAGCCAGTACACCAAATATAACAGGTCCTTTTATAAAGAGATGTAATTCTGTAACCCCTTCTGCCTGCATGTCATGTTTTATTCTCATGAGTTTATTAAGGTGATCCTGGACATTCTGGGGTGATACTTCGCTTTCAACTGCGTATTCCATAACTGGTATCATGTTTGTATACTTTTTTGAGATGTATTCCTCTACAGGCTTCTTAATACTACCACCAAAACTGATCGCGAGGGCCATTGGTTTAGGGCTCGTCCCGTCAACCTTTCTCATGCATGCCCTCAGCCTTCTATACCTCCTGAGAAATCTAATAAAATATACAATACCAGAGATAATAGAAAACACCACCAGATAGCTCAGGAGTATGGATATCCTGTCAAGATACAACCATATCCTTGAGTCCGGGTCTATAAGCCATTGAAAACTCATCTGTCAGATCATAAAATAGTCTTCATCTCTATAGATGGTTCTTACTCCCTCAATCTCTATCCTGTCCTGATCCTTTTTGCATATATGATAAAACCTTATATGGTCATTGTTTAGATCAATCAATGCCTCAAGGGAACTCTTCAATCTTTTGAATTGCTCATGATTGAGATAGCATTCAAACAGACTCTTCTGAACCCTCATGCCGTGATTCATCAACTTCGAGGAAACACGTTCCCTGATCTTATCATCTGTAATATCATATGCAATAACTATCAACATATGAAGAAATCTTCATCTTCTCTTACGGATACATTGCCAAGCCATTCAACAGCCCTCACACATTCCCTGCACAGGGAGTAAAATCTAACGCTATCTACTTTTTCATCAATATGCTGGGAGATTTCCTCTCTCAACCTCCTTTGTTGAGACTCTGTCAGTTCACATTCAAATACACTATATTGTACCCTATCACCATACCCCTCAAGGATTTTCTGAACCATCCTTCTTTGCAAATCATTAACTATGTCATAACTAATCATAAAAAACATGACTATCTTATACACATTGGCTGATATTTTGAATCTTTTCCCACAATAAATCTCTTTAATCCCTGCACCTGAAGATCAATGCATCGCCTGTAATCCACCCTGTATCCTGTTGAAGGATGGGTTACAAAGCTATTCATCTTACTCTCAAAGGCCCTGACAAATATCTTTCTTGCATCTCCTTTTATCAGACATGGTATGCCAGCATCCTCAGGGTAAATAAAGTCTGTTTTCTTGAGGCTTTTTCTTATTATGAGGTTCATCACCATTGCATCAACAATTGGAGCCCTGAACTCCTCAAGGATGTCAGAGACAAGAGATGGGTGACCATCCCTGACACCGTGTAAAAAACCTATATATGGGTTGAGCCCATGCATCCTGATCATCGAGTAGATATTGTAGAAAAGGAGCGTATATCCGTAACTGAGCATACTATTGACAGGGTCAGGAGGGGGCTGTTTCTGTCTCCTTGTAAATCCCCACTCATCCCCGATCAAACTCCTCAGGGCACCAAAATACACAGCTGAGGCAGAACCTTCAATACCCATCAACTCATCGTGACTGCTTACCGATGAGACCCTGCTCATAAGCATATTCAGCCTCTGGACCTCTGATTCAAAAGAGAGAAACTCTCTTTTCCTGGCATATCTTTGAATCAGTGTTTTAGAATTGTTAATCTTGGCACAGACTATCGCCTTCCCCATGTTAAGGGACAGGTGCCTGTCTTCTGCAAGTTCAAACTGCCTCTTGTGTAAGGCAACTTTTGTTCCATTAAATGACTCTATTGCACCGAAGTATCTTCCCCGACTTGAAAGCAGGATAATCGGGATGTCCTTCATGATACAGAACTTCATTGCCTGTGTGGTTATCTGAATATTTCCAAAGACAAGTATCTGATCCACCTTTATAACAGGAATCTCTTTTATCACTGTATTGTCCTTCATTATCCTGAACCTTTCACTTTCTTTAGTCAGCACTGTTCCCTGCTCTAAGAGATAAAGGGTCCTGAGAAATGGATTGCCAGAGGCTGAAGGCTCTATATCAGGTCTCTCATCAAAAACTTCATCAGTGGCATGGATATCCGGTTCTTTCTCTTTAAATGCCTCTCCCATTGTTGTGTCAGGGTTTTTCTTTAAAAGCTTCTTTTTAACTGCACCTTTATCTCTTTCAGACTCTTTGGATGGCTGAATATCTTCAATCTCATCCTCATCTTCATACATTGGTCTGAAGACCATTGATCTAATGAACTCAACACCGAGATATCTAAACCCCTGATTGAAGTCTGTAATTCGGGTCTTGTCCCTGTTGAGATTCAGACTTAATCCCTTCAGGACATCCTCTGTGAGCTCAAGTGCATCCTCTGCATCTGGCCTGTCTTTGCACAGGATTACAAAATCATCTGCAAACCTTACATGCCTGAATCTTGCCTCCTGGAGTGCCTCGTCAAACCTGTCAAGATAAAGATTTGACAGTAGCGGAGAAATAGGTGATCCCTGTGGAACACCCTTACTGAGTCTTTCTCTTTTACCTTTATAAACCACCTCAACATCAAGCCACTTTTTGATCAAATCTAAGACCCTCTCATCGTCAATGTATTTTGACAGTTCTTTAAGCAGGATATTATGATCAATCTCGTCAAAATAGGAGGATATATCCGCATCCACCACCCAGAAGTATCCCTTATCCCTCAACTCAATAATCCGCCGTATAGCCTTCTGGACAGACCTGTCTTTTCTATAGGCAAAACTACACTCTTCAAATTCTTTGTCAAGTACAGGGTCAAGGATCATCGAAGCAGAAGTTTGAATCACTCTGTCACGCACAGTAGGGATAGAGAGCCATCTCAATTTGCCACTCTTTTTAGGAATACCAACCTTCAAAAGGGGAGAGGGAGTATATGTATTATTTATGAGGTCATTCCGAAGCGACATGAGTCTTTTCTCAAGCCCGATGGAGAATTCCTCAATAGTAACCCCATCCACCCCTGGTGCACCTGCGTTATCCTCTACCCTGTCAAAGGCAAGCATAAGATTCTGGTAAGAGCATATTTCACTAAAAAGGGACATAAACACCTCTCAATAAATAATGAGTTGCCTCTTATTAATGGCTCTTCTTCTTCTGCACATTCCTCATGGGCACAGGTACGAGCTTTGTCGTTTCTGTTGCCTCTTATTAATGGCTCTTCTTCTTCCCAAATGCGGAGCGGAAAAGAGAAAAGAGGATATTGTTTCTGTTGCCTCTTATTAATGGCTCTTCTTCTTCTTTTGGAATCTGTATGTTGGTAAAGGAAACCCGTCTTGTTAGTTTCTGTTGCCTCTTATTAATGGCTCTTCTTCTTCTCAGAGGTAATGCATGACAGAAATGATTATTTACTTCGTTTCTGTTGCCTCTTATTAATGGCTCTTCTTCTTCCTTTCCCCTTTTGAAGATTGGGGAGAGATAGAGATTGAGTTTCTGTTGCCTCTTATTAATGGCTCTTCTTCTTCCCAAATGCGGAGCGGAAAAGAGAAAAGAGGATATTGTTTCTGTTGCCTCTTATTAATGGCTCTTCTTCTTCTTTTGGAATCTGTATGTTGGTAAAGGAAACCCGTCTTGTTAGTTTCTGTTGCCTCTTATTAATGGCTCTTCTTCTTCTATCTTTGTGAAAGAATGGAGGGATAAAAAAGGGAATCTCCAGTTTCTGTTGCCTCTTATTAATGGCTCTTCTTCTTCATGGAGGAAAAGCAGGCGGAAGTCGAGGATGTATTAGAGTTTCTGTTGCCTCTTATTAATGGCTCTTCTTCTTCCTCCGAGGGAGTGGAGGTGGAAGATCTGGTCCCTGTTTCTGTTGCCTCTTATTAATGGCTCTTCTTCTTCCTCCGAGGGAGTGGAGGTGGAAGATCTGGTCCCTGTTTCTGTTGCCTCTTATTAATGGCTCTTCTTCTTCGAAGCGTGGGCGCAGGATGTGGGTACAGTTCTTATGTTTCTGTTGCCTCTTATTAATGGCTCTTCTTCTTCCCACCCATCAGAAAATCCATAATATATAATAACTTATTGCACACTTTTCGGCTGAGACATTCCCTGGACACATTAACCCCTTTTTTCGCCATTATTGAAAACCCTAAGTTGTCAAAGAACCTTTATATTTTAAGCAGTTACAGGCTATCGGCCGAGAAACAGGGCATAAAAACTCAAAATTCTCCCTTAAATTTAATCAGTTATGCCCCATACCTTAAACTTCCACATCAGCTCCAGTGGTCTCAGCCGATTATAGCAATATATATCTCCCGAACCCGCTTGTTGTATTACTCCCTGCACCTGTGAACTCCCCTATCTTCAGAAATGGATAGAATGCACCTGTCTCTCCCCTCATCTCCACCAGGCCAATCTGCCCTCCTATCCTGAGGGACTTCCTCTGCCTTGTTGAATACCTCCTGTAGTCCTTCCACTCTGTAATTGCCCTGACCTCTATGGATTCAGCCTTTCTGAACAATCTCTGCTTATCTGATTCGATAAGTTCTTTATCATATTCCATTCCTTTACAATATAGATTGTTCAGATTGATAATCCTCTTGAGTAATAGCTTAAAAAATGCCCTGAATGTAAACCTGTCAATATATATCCCTTCCTCATGGTCTTTCATTTTAAGCGGTGTGAGCAATTCCATCAAGAGCCTTTCTGATGGATCCGCCCCTTCCACGATGTCTTTGAATCTGATGAGTTCTCCCTTCACCTGCCTGATGCAAAACCTGCCCCTTCTTCTTCCTATCCCCCTCCTGCCAAGCTCCTCGATCGTCTTTACGAACTTCTTTGCATGAGATATAGCATCTCCCACAAGGACGATCTCAAGCACCATATCCTCTCCATGTTTATACACCTTCTTCCCATCAAGTTCAGGGCGCATTATAAAGGGATGAACCCTGTCAATGGCAAACCACTGATAAAAAAGACACCCCTCAGAGAGGTTACAATCCTCGCATTTGGTCTCCTCCCACCTGTAAAAACATGCAAGACTCCTCAGTGCCTCGCCAAATCCTCCCCTCCACCTGTCACCCTTTGTGTCGTCAGGACCAAGATGGATGGACTCCAGGGGGTTCAGGGTAAAGCGGAGTCTGAACAGGGTAAAATCCGATAGAGACTCAATCAGATAGGGGCTCGTATTTCTTAAAGCTTCCTTATCCATGATACTCATAAAAGGGCTTCCCACCATTTCCCCTTCTGTCAAATTCCTCTTTCCACCAGTATTTAAGCCTTAATTTGAGTTCTGAAGATAGATATCGTTCTATCCCACAGTATTCAGAGGCAACCTCGCCCTCGATCATCTCCCTGTATGTCTCTCCCCTGCTGTTTTGTCTTCCCATATATTCATCGGCTATCTCACCATTTTTTACAAGGACTATGTCAAAACATAGGTTATTATCTTTAAAACCATCAGCAGGCAGGACGAGCACCTCCCTCACGCACTGGTGCTTTATGTAATGCTCCTCCTGCTTGTGTTTCATATCTGCCCTGTCAATGAGTTCAGCAGTTGTAAGCCAGAGACGGGCAAGGGTTTTGTCGTCTTCTTTACTGGAGGAGTTTTTCAATGTCTCAAGGCAATCAATGCGAAATCCTGTATAATCCTCGAGCTTCATATTGCCTTCGTCTATGTAATTACAGCCAGCCTTCAAGGGGGAAGGGTCTTTTATTAATCTGCACATAAACTTGTAACCCTCAATCGCTTCAAATGCCCTCTCTCTTGCAGACTCATAATCTCTCTTAAGGAGCGTGGTTGTGATCTCAACCGTCTCAGGACTCCCGAGCCTCGTTGCCTGATTGTCACATCCGTCTATGATCCGCATCAGTGCAACCACCTTCATGATGTCTATGTTCATTCCATTAAAATTCTTCTTACACTCAATCAGTGGTGGGAACTCCTCTTCTGTAAAGGGGTTTTTAAATGGTTCCTCCCCCTGATTGAATGGCATTCTCTTTCGGTGGTAACGGCAGACCGTAAGGACCGCATCATGCAATCCCCCATTGAGCCCGTTAGATTTAAGACCATCCCTCCTTGGCCAGCCAGGTTTCTCTGCCAGTTCAGGGTCATCAAGCCTCATGGCGGAGAGGAGGTGGTGATACTCCCTTATCTCCCCTGGGAATAAGGGAACTATGCCATACCTGTCTGTCCTCATATAATCCAGACTGTGGCCACAGTCGTGAAGGAGTATGCCTGCAATAAGGCAGAACCTCTCCTCAGCATTGAGAAAATCAGAGTTCACCTTGAAGATGGGTGTCAGGAACATCTCTGCAAAGACAAGGAGGTTATGGTGGTGTCTCTTTGCATGCTCCACCATCTCGGGTATCTTGTCGCCTGTCCAGATGTTCTCACCTGCCCTGTCTATGAGGTTGTTGAGGATTTCCCTGTATTTGCTGACATTTCCACCAAGGCAATCGGGCAGGAGTATCTTTACTATCTCCTTTGTGTAAATCTCAAGGGGCTGTTGCTCAAGCTGTTGATTATACCTCTCTCTTAATTGAATGCCCAGGGTATCAAGCTGATTTTTATCAAGGAGATTGCTTATTTTATTGTCAAGGTTATCCCTGAATTCCTCAATCCCGTATTCACATATCATCTTTAGCCTTGTTGAGTTTCTGTGCCAGAGGTGAAAGTCCACACCAACAGGATAGACAGGTATCTCTATGATCTCAGGAGAATCCTCAAAGAGGTAGCAGATGGTCACATTTTCTTTGGGATAGAGCATCCCCTGTATGGTGCTGTAAGGGACAAGCCCTTTATAACCACCGGTTATGTTCAGATAGATTCTGTCATCTTCGTCATAGAGTTCCATCAGGCTATGGATGGCCTCGAAGAGGTTCTTTATCCCTGCTTCTCTGAATTTTTCACCATCATAGGGGTCAATGCCTTCAACAGGACAGATGCCTTTAACTGTGTAGTAATCCTTCAGGTCATTATAGGTCTCTAAATATTCTTTTATCACCTCTGCACAGAATCGGGCATGGGGTGTGTGAGAGGAGAGAGGGGGGAGGAGATAGATCTCCTCTGGCGGGGAAGGTGGGGTTGTCAGTTTATCCTTCTTTCTTATCCAGAGATAGCTCAGTTCCTGTGGCAGGCGGTCAGAGCCTTTATCTCTATTGGCATGTTCACGGAGGGAAATTTCATGTTCGGGGTCGATGTCCTTAAGAACCTTAATGATATTTTCCTTTGCGCTCAATGGATTCTGATTTTTTGCATTTAAACTATCAAGAGCTGAACTGCATTCCTTATTTAGGGATTCAACTTTATAGTAATTATTATTTTTTTTATTACGACTGTTCAACTCCCCATCATTCGTAAGCAATGATGTGCCCACTGTCATTATGTGGACTTTCCTACCCACTTTGCCTTCCTCCTCCCTCAATCTCAAATGGGGTTTTCAGTGTTTCTTCTTCGTTCCTGTTCCGTTTTTTCCTCTGATTCATGAAGTATTTATAACCCTCATCAGCAAAATCCCGATAATACCTGATGGGTGTATTAACCCTAACAAGGTTTAAATTGAGAACCCTGAGAAGATCGGCAATAAAGGGTATGTCTTTGAAATTATTATTGTTTACATTACTGTCATCCCCTGTAAGCCACCGATTGAATGCCATGACATAACGCTTGAGGTCATCAGCATTAACACTTCTTTCATCAATATACTCAGGATCAGGGTCAAACCAGTTCTTCTCAGGCTCTTCAAGGCAGACGCCCTCTATCTCAAACCTTACACTCCCCATACCTATACCCTTACCCATTCCGATCTTGTGGGCATGTTCAGAGGATGATTCAAGAGGGTTATCTGAGAGGGTAAGAGACCAGAGGAGCATGCCAAGTTCATGCTCCTCAAGGGATTCAAACT
>Ga0256830_1001999_pt1 | contig 13899 bp, 12 predicted proteins | sample 128326metaG_FD_190537 | JGI IMG/M metagenome (GOLD analysis project Ga0256830, IMG submission 190537) | Hydrothermal vent microbial communities from Lau Basin, Pacific Ocean - 128-326 | ecosystem: Environmental > Aquatic > Marine > Hydrothermal vents | place: Pacific Ocean: Lau Basin | collected... | reverse complement strand
TTGTAGTCGGTGAAATTCGAATCGACAACAGCGTTCATGGTCATTCTCCTTTTTTGTGTCGTCAAGGGAAATCCAATTCAGCTTCGTCACTCTGGAAGTGTTTGGAATCCAGTGTTGCTAATCGGGTTACTGGATTCCGGCCTTCGCCGGAATGACGGACGGTAGACGTCCCTAAAAAGTTGAATGAGCGCCGTTTCTACTGGTTGGAATATCGCTTGAGCCTGGCGGTAATAATGAAAGTCCCGCTGCAGCGCCCCTCAAGCGATATAAATTTTTACAAAATTCTAAAACACTCCGTCAAATACCCGCAGCATCCCGCAAGGCTTCCGCCTTGTCGGTCTCTTCCCAGGGGAAGCCCTCGTCTTCGCGACCGAAGTGGCCATAGGCCGCCGTGGCGCCGTAGATGGGGCGCAGCAGGTTGAGCATTTTCACCAGGCCACCGGCGCGCAGGTCGAAGTGTTCGCGCACCAGCTCCACGATGCGGCTGTCGGCCAGCTTGCCGGTGCCGAAGGTTTCCACGCTGATGGACGTCGGCTCGGAAACGCCGATAGCGTAGGACACCTGGATCTCGCAGCGCTCGGCGAGGCCGGCGGCGACGATGTTCTTGGCCACGTAACGTCCGGCATAGGCGGCGGAGCGGTCCACCTTGGACGGATCCTTGCCGGAGAAGGCGCCACCGCCGTGACGGGCCATGCCGCCGTAGGTGTCGACGATGATCTTGCGCCCGGTGAGGCCGCAGTCGCCCACGGGGCCGCCGATGACGAAGCGGCCGGTGGGGTTGATGTGGTACTTGGTGTTCGCGGTCAGCCACTCGGCGGGCAGCACGGGCTTGATGATCTCGTCCATCACCGCCTCGCGCAGATCCGGCGTCGCGATGGTGTCGGCGTGCTGGGTGGAGAGCACCACGGCGTCGATAGCCACGGGCTTGTTGTCCTCGTAGACAAAGGTCACCTGGCTCTTGGCGTCGGGGCGCAACCAGGGCAGCGTGCCGTTCTTGCGCACCTCGGCCTGGCGCTTCACCAGGCGGTGGGCGTAGGTGATGGGTGCGGGCATCAGCACGTCTGTTTCGTTGCTGGCGTAGCCGAACATCAGGCCCTGGTCGCCGGCGCCCTGTTCGTGCTCATCGGTTTCATCCACGCCCATGGCGATGTCCGCGGACTGCTTGTCGATGGAGGTGAGCACCGCGCAGGATTCCCAGTCGAAGCCCATGTCCGAGCTGTTGTAGCCGATGCGCTTGACGGTCTGGCGCACTACCTCGTTCATGTCCACCCAGGCCTCGGTGGTGATTTCGCCGGAGATGATCACCATGCCGGTGTTGACCATGGTCTCACAGGCCACGCGGGCGGCGGTGTCCTGCTCGAAGATGGCATCCAGAATCGCGTCGGAAATCTGGTCAGCAACCTTGTCGGGGTGCCCTTCGGACACGGATTCGGATGTAAACAAGTGTGTATTCGCCATGTTTTCCTCTTTTTATTCCTTTCAATTCCTTGGATTCAGCTCAATCGGTCGATTCTACCCGCCCCGGTTGAAACGGGCAATTGCCCTGCGAAACCTTCCGGCTAGCCGGTGGACTCTTCCCGCCCGTAGCGATCCTGAAAACGCACGATGTCGTCCTCGCCGAGGTAGCCGCCGGACTGCACTTCGATCAGTTCCAGCGGAATCGCGCCCGGGTTCTCCAGGCGATGGGTCTGGCCGATGGGAATATAAGTGGACTGGTTCTCGCTGAGCAGGAACACCTCGTCGCCACAGGTCACCCGCGCGGTACCCTTGACGACGATCCAGTGCTCGGCCCGGTGATGGTGCATCTGCAATGACAGCGCCGCGCCCGGCTTGACCACGATACGCTTGACCTGGAAACGCTCGCCGGCATCCACGCCTTCGTAGGAACCCCAGGGTCGATACACCTGGCGATGCACCAGGCCTTCACTGCGGCCGTCGGCAGTCAGGCGCTCGACGATCTTCTTTACGTCCTGCGCATTGTCCCGGTGAGCCACCATCACCGCGTCCACGGTTTCGATCACCACCAAGTCTTCCACCCCTACCGCTGCCACCAGCCGATGCTCGGCATGAAACAGGCTATTACGACACTGGTGGGCCAGCACGTCGCCCCGGGTCACGTTACCGCCTTCGTCCCGCTCGCCAATCTCCCACAGCGCAGACCAGGCGCCGAGGTCGGACCAGCCGACATCCACCGACACCACCGCGGCAACGGGCAGCCCGGACGGGGTCTGCGCATCGTAATCGAGGTTTTCCATCACCGCGTAGTCGATGGAATTGGAAGGGCAGGCTGCGAATGCCTCCGCGTCGAGGCGGCAGAAATCCAGGTCCTGTACCGCACCGGCATAGGCCTGCCGACAGGCGGCCAGCATGTCCGGTTGCTGGACGGCAAGCTGCTCAAGCAGCACGGACGCACGCATCACGAAGATGCCACTGTTCCAGACGAATCTGCCGGATTCGATCATGTCCGCGGCGGTATCGGCATCCGGCTTCTCCACGAAGGCCTCGATCGCCGACGCCGAGCCATCGGGCAACGCGGCGCCCATGCGAATGTAGCCATAGCCGGTCTCGGGATGGGCCGGCCGTATACCGAAGGCCACCAATGCGCCCTGGTCTGCGAGCCGGGCCGCCGCAACGGCCGCGCGATGAAATTCGGCGGCGTCGGAAATGATGTGGTCCGCCGGCATCACCAACAGTACCGGGTCATCCCCGTTGTCCCGCGCCGCCAGCGCGGCCATCGCCGCCGCCGGGGCAGTGTTTCGCCCCACCGGCTCCAGCATGATGGCGGCCGGCTCACGGCCGATGGCGCGCAGTTGCTCGGCGACCAGGAAACGGTGCTGTTCGTTGCACACCACCATCGGCGCCGCCACCTCGCCCGCGGATGCACCCTGCAGACCGTCCAGCCGCTGTACGGTCTGCTGCAGCAGCGTGTGCTCGCCGTGAAAGGAATGTAGCTGTTTCGGAAACTGTTGCCGGGACAGTGGCCACAGGCGGGAACCGGATCCACCGGATAGTATGACGGGTTGCAGGGTCATGATTTGTCAGTAATACCGCGTTTCGTGAAAGGCTCGTCGCCCGTTGAGTACCGCCGGATTGTAACACCCCTCGCGCCCCTGACCAGCGATCTCGACCGGCCATCACGATCCAACGAAAAACGGCCATCGCCCGCGATGGCACCGACACGATCAGCACCTCGCGGACAATGGCCGCTTTCGCGGGATCCCGGCCGGGTCAGGGGCTTCCGACCACCAGGTTGGCGCGATTCCGCTCCACGGTCTTGGCGCCTATGCCCTTCACCTGCGTGAGTTCATCCAGGGTCTTGAACGGGCCGTTGCTGTCGCGATAGGCGACGATGGCTTCCGCCTTCGCCAATCCCACGCCCTTCATCCCGGCTGCAAGGGTCGCCGCATCGGCGCTGTTCACATCCACCGGCGCCGCCAGCGCGGCCGTCGATGCCGCCAGCGCCAGTAACAACACCAGCAGCAATGCGCCAAGGCGCGATTTGGTATCTGTAGCTCGGTGCAACATGGTCATGCCTCCTTTCATTCTAACCATTCATCCATGAGTGGAGCACCGAGGTTAAAACCCGTGATGCGGGAGGGTCAATGTCACGGCCGGGGCAATATTACCGAGTTGATGCTACGCAGGGCCGACACCGGATCCTGTGCCTGGGTGATCGGGCGCCCGATCACCAGGTAGCTGGCACCACTGGCGATGGCGTCCTCCGGGGTGGTAATACGCCTCTGGTCATCGCTGGCCGCGCCGGCCGGGCGCACGCCCGGTGTGACCAGCCTGAAATCCGCTCCCACGGTCTCACGCAGGGCCGGCACCTCGCGGGGGGAACACACCACGCCATCCAGCCCGGACGACTCGGCCAATGCCGCCAGTCTAAGCACGTTCTGTTCGGGGCTACCGGACAACCCCACCTCCCGCAGGTCTTGCTCCGCCATGCTGGTGAGGATGGTGACGCCGATCAGCAGCGGTGTATGTGGAGCGCTGTCCACCGCGTCGCGCGCGGCGGCCATCATGCGCCGTCCACCCAGGGTGTGGACATTCACCATCCATACCCCGAGGTCTGCCGCGGCGCGACAGGCCTTGGCCACGGTGTTGGGAATATCGTGAAACTTCAGATCCAGAAATACCTCGAAACCGCGCCCCTGCAGCGCCTCCACCAGCGCGGGCCCGGCATGAGTGAACAGCTCCTTGCCCACCTTTACCCGGCACTGTGCGGGGTCCAACCTGTCCGCCAGCGCCAGCGCCGCGTCGGCGGCGGCGAAATCCAGTGCGACAACGATCCTGGGGTCACTGTGTTTCGAATCAGCCTTGTCTGTCACCACTCTCTGTTACTCCGCATATTGCTCTGTTTTGCGATCCGCAAGTCGTCCGGATTCGATCACTCACCCACCACACCCTGCACCGGGCGCACCGTGGCCCACTGCTTGCATCCGGGACATTGCCACTGCAATGCCTTGGCCTTGAAGCCACATTGCCGGCAGCGATAGGGTGACTTGTTCTCCAGCAGCAGACGGGTCAGTTCCTTCAGTATCAACAGGTTTTCCCGCGCGGCCCCTTCGCTGTTTTCGAGATGCAGCTCGATCAGGCGCTCCAGCCCCCGCACCGAAGGTCGCTGGCGCAGAAAGGCGACGATGCGCTCGGAGGCCACACCCTCGCCATCCCGCTGTTCAAGCAGTTCAGCCAGCGCCAGCAGCGGGGTGATACCGCCATGGGATTCCAGCAGATGGTTCAGGTACTGTTCCGCCTCGCCGTACCTGCCCAGGCTCCGATAGCAGCTCATCAGCGGGGCGACCACCTCGGGCAGAAAGTCCGTGTCCTGCTGCTCCACCAGCTTGAGGGCCTTGATGGCGGCCTTGAAGTTGCCGCGGGACTTGTCGATGGCTCCCTGCAACAGGCTGGCACGCACGCAACGCCGATCGCAACCCAGCGCACGCTTGACCATTCTTGCGGCCCCGCGGAGATCGCCAACGCCCCTCAGCTCCTCGCCCAATTCGCAGTAGTATTGCGCCACCAACGCGCTCATCCGTTTGCCGGTCTGCATCTCGATGCGTCGCGCCACGTCGATGGCCCTGCTCCAGTCCTTCTCCTGCTGATAGATATCCAGCAACTTTTCCAGCGATTCCGCACGATACTCGGCATGTTCCAGGGACTCCTCGAACAGCGTCTCGGCCCTCCCCAACAATCCCGCCCGCAGGTAGTCCTGCCCCAGCTCGAACAGGGCCAGTGCGCGCTGCGATTTGTTGAGCGTCGGGCGGGCAATCAGGTTCTGGTGGATGCGGATCGCACGATCGACCTCGCCACGGCGGCGAAACAGGTTACCCAGTGCCAGGTGGGTCTCGACGGTTTCGCTGTCCACTTCCAGCATCTTGACGAATACGTCGATGGCCTTGTCCGGCTGCTCATTGAGGAGGAAATTCAGTCCCTTGAAATAGTCCGAGGAAAACGCCGGCCGGGAGGGGTCCGGCTTATGCCGCGAACGCCGCCCGACCCACCAGCCAGAGGCCGCTGCGACGGGCAACAGAATATAGAGCAGGGCCATTTCCATCGATGGCGATACCCGGTTCAGTCTTTATCCTTCAGCGGCAGGGAGCGCAGGTTCTCCACCTCCCGGGTGGCCATCTTTTCGGCCTTTCGCAGGCGGGCCAGCTCTCGTTTCTGCGCGACCACCAGTCCCAGGCTGGCCAGCACACCCAGCCCCGCGCCAAGTGCCAGGGCAAGCACCACCACCAGCGATAACGGCGCCTGTATTTTGCCGAAGTAGTAGCTCAACGCCACGGGTTCCGCGTTCATCAATGCGAAACTGAGCCCCAGTATCGCCACCAACAACAGCACTGCAAACAGTAGGATTCTTTTCATGCCATGTTCACTTTGGTTTTCCGGCCCTAGGGAGGCTGCCACGACACCGCAACTTTACCCCATGCTCCACGCTTTGGTTAGGGGCTGGTTGCTGGAAGCGGCGGCTTCGGCAGCCAAACCGGACCATTTCTGCAGATTCAAAAAAAACGGCATCCGCGCCAACGCGAATGCCGTTTCCATCGTGGGTACCGAGTCGGGCGGGTTCCGTCAACGACCGCGCCAACCCATTGTGCCGTATTCAGGCCCGTATCAGCTCTTGGGAACGTCGTTCACACGCTCGCGCAGTTCCTTGCCGGGCTTGAAGTGAGGCACATACTTGCCGGAGAGCGCCACGGCCTCACCCGTCTTCGGGTTGCGGCCGATGCGCGGCGGACGGAAATGCAACGAAAAACTGCCAAAACCACGTATCTCGATGCGCTCACCGGTTGCGAGATTTCTGGCCATTTGCTCGATAAGGGTCTTCACCGACAACTCCACGTCCTTGTAAGGAAGATGACGTTGCTTGTTGGCAATGCGTTCAATCAATTCAGATTTAGTCATTCAACCAATCCCCATCATGACAGGAAGGTCGTCCGCCTGAGCCGGCGACCTTCCTGCGAACATCAATGAACCGTCTACCTGAAATCCTCTACGGCTATACCTCGGTACCGACTTACTCGGCCTCTTTCTTGCTGTCCATCTCCTGCTTCAGCAGGTCACCGAGGGTACCACTGCTGGTCTCGGGCTGACTGCGCGCGTAGTCCTGAATAGCTTCGGCCTCCTCGGCGGAATCCTTAGCCTTGATGGACAGATTCAGGGTACGGTTCTTGCGATCCACACCAATGAAGCGGGTTTCCACCTCGTCGCCCTGCTTCAGCAGGGTGCGCGCATCCTCGACGCGGTCACGGGCGATCTCGGAGGCGCGGATGTAACCCTCGATACCGTCACCCAGATCCACGGTGGCGCCTTTCGCATCCACTTCCTTTATTACGCCAGTGACGTTGGTGCCCTTGGGGTGGGCGGCCAGGTAGTTGGAGAACGGATCCTGCTCCATCTGCTTGATGCCCAGGGAGATACGCTCGCGCTCGGGGTCGATGGCCAGGATCACGGTCTCGATCTCGTCGCCCTTCTTGTAGGCGCGAACGGCCTCTTCGTCGGGAACATTCCAGGAAATGTCGGACATGTGCACCAGGCCGTCGATGCCGCCCTCCAGCCCGATGAACACACCGAAATCGGTGATGGACTTGATGACGCCGGTGATCTTGTCACCCTTGTTGTGCATCGCGGAGAACTCGTCCCAGGGGTTGGCCTTGCACTGTTTCATGCCCAGCGAGATGCGACGACGCTCGGGGTCGATATCCAGCACCATGACTTCCACTTCGGTGCCCACGTCCACCAGCTTGCTGGGCGCAACGTTCTTGTTGGTCCAGTCCATTTCGGACACATGCACCAGGCCTTCGACGCCTTCCTCGATTTCCACGAAACAGCCGTAGTCGGTGAGATTGGTGACCTTGCCGAACAGGCGGGAGCCCACCGGGTAACGACGTGCGATGTCTTCCCAGGGGTCCTCGCCCATCTGCTTCAGGCCCAAGGAGACGCGGGTACGCTCGCGGTCGAACTTGAGCACCTTGACATCGATCTCCTGACCCACTTCGACGATCTCGCTGGGATGCTTGATACGCTTCCAGGACATGTCGGTGATGTGCAGCAGGCCGTCGATGCCGCCCAGGTCGATGAACGCACCGTAGTCGGTGAGGTTCTTCACGATACCCTTCAGGGTCATGCCTTCCTGCAGGCTTTCGATCAGCGCCTCGCGCTCTTCGGAGGACTCGGCCTCCATCACGGCGCGGCGGGACACCACCACGTTGTTGCGCTTCTGGTCCAGCTTGATGACCTTGAATTCCAGCTCCTTGCCTTCGAGGTAGGTGGTGTCGCGCACCGGGCGCACATCCACCAGCGAACCCGGCAGGAAGGCGCGGATGCTGTCCAGCTCGACGGTGAAACCACCCTTGACCTTGCCATTGATGACGCCCATCACGTTCTCGCCCTTCTCGAAGGCGGACTCCAGCTTGCGCCAGGAATGCGCGCGGATGGCCTTCTCGCGGGACAGGCGGGTCTCCCCGAAACCATCCTCTACATACTCGAGGGCGACTTCGATCTCGTCACCCACTGCAACGCCCACTTCACCCTGCTCGTTGCGGAATTCTTCTACCGGGATCACTCCCTCGGATTTCAGTCCGGCATGTACCACCACCACGTCGGGGGTGACATCGACCACGGTACCGGTAAGGATGGCGCCCTGACGCATATTGGTCTGGGCAAGGCTTTCTTCAAACAGGTCAGCAAAACTTTCGCTCATTTCTGATATTCCTTGACGGATCCCGTTCGGCTGCATCCATGCATTCCGGAAAAGGTATTTTCCCGGATTGTTAGGGAAACGACGATTTCGAGGCTATCGGCTCGCGTAGGCTAACGCGAAAAAGATAGCGGATTGGTTGATTTCATCTGCGACCACGCCCGCTCGGGAGCAATCGCCGCAGACCCCTTACTGCATTCCCTTCTGAACGCGCCGGCAAGAACCGCCGCAGCACGATGGCATGCGGCCGCAGGACCCGCTAGTTCAGGCGTACCTGGCAGAGGGTCCAGATGTGATCGACGACCTCGTCGATGGTCAGGTCGGAAGAATCCAGCGTTACCGCATCTTCCGCAGGCACCAGTGGCGACACGCTGCGCTGCCGGTCACGGGCATCACGCTCCGCGATCTCGTCCAAAAGGGAACGCATCGTAACACCTAACCCCTTGTCTTTCAACTGGTTATAGCGCCTCCGGGCACGCTCCTCGGCGCTGGCGGTGAGGAAGATTTTTACCGCCGCGCGGGGAAACACCACGGTGCCCATGTCCCGCCCGTCAGCCACCAGCCCCGGTGCCCGGGCAAAGGCCCGCTGGCGCTCCAGCAGGGCCTCGCGCACCGCCGGCAGGGCCGCCACCTTGGAGGCCCCGTTGCCGCAGGTCTCGGTGCGCAATTCCAGGGTCACGTCCTCCCCCTCCAGCAATACCGCCATTTCCTCGGCACCCTCGTTGGCCACGAACTCCACGTCGAGATGGGCCGCCAGGGGCTGCAGGGACTCGACATCGTCCAGCGCAATGCTGTGCTTTTCCGCCGCCAGGGCCACCAGCCGGTACAGGGCGCCGCTGTCGAGGATGTGCCAACCCAGGCGCTGGGCCAGCAGACGGGCAATGGTGCCCTTGCCCGAGGCGGTGGGGCCGTCGATGGTTATTACTGGCACAGTTGTGGTGTTGGTTGAGTTCATTGTTTGTCCAAATGTTGTGCGTTTTTTAACAAAGGACTGAGGGCGGAGGACTAAGTGGATGGTTGTTACTCAGTCCTCCGCCCTTAGTCCTATCTTTTCATCGGTGCCCCGGCGCAATGCCCGTGGCTTATTGCGCCCTACGCGCTTATCTCGAGTCCTGCACCACGCGCCAGCCCCACAAAGTTCGGAAACGAGGTATTCACATTGGCGCAGTTGTTGATGACCACCGGGCCGCTGGCACGCAGGCCGGCCATGGCGAAGGCCATGGCGATGCGGTGGTCGTCGTGGCTTTCCACCTGGCCGCTGCCCAGCCGACAACCGGCGCCGCCGCCCTGGATGACCATGCCGTCCTCGGTGGGCCGGGCGTCCACGCCCAGGGTCTGCAGGCCGTCGGCCATTACCTGGATGCGGTCGCTCTCCTTGACCCGCAACTCTTTCGCGCCGGTGAGCACCGTCTCGCCCTCGGCGCAGGCGGCGGCCACGAACAGCACCGGGAATTCGTCGATGGCCAGGGGCACCTGGTCCTCGGGGATCCGGATGCCTTTTAATGGCGCGGAGCGCACGCGGATGTCCGCCACCGGCTCGCCACCCACCTCGCGCTCGTTGCTCAGGGTGATGTCCGCGCCCATTTGCCGCAGGATGTTGATGACGCCGATGCGGGTGGGATTGATCCCCACGTGTTGCAACAAAATATCCGAACCCTCGCTGATGCTGGCCCCCACCATGAAGAATGCCGCCGAGGAAATGTCCGCCGGCACCTCCACGTTCGTCGCAGTGAGTTTGCCGCCGCCCTCGACGCAGGCCGTGGCGCCGTCACGTTCCACGAAATAACCAAAGCCCTGCAACATGCGCTCGGTGTGATCGCGGGTCGGCGCCGGCTCGGTGACGCAGGTGCGGCCCGCGGCGTACAGCCCCGCCAGCAGCAGGCAGGACTTCACCTGGGCGCTGGCCACGGGCATCTGGAAATCGATACCGCGCAGGGGCTGATCGCCGCAGATATTCAACGGCGCGGTGCCCGCCTCGGTGGTGCCGATCACCGCGCCCATCTCCGCCAGGGGTTCGGTGACCCGGCGCATGGGCCGGCCGGACAGCGAACCGTCGCCGGTGAGCGTGGTGTTGAATGCCTGTCCCGCCAGCAGGCCGCACAACAGGCGCATGGAGGTGCCCGAGTTGCCCATGTTCAACGGGCCTTTGGGTTCCTGCAGGCCGTGCATGCCCACGCCGTGGATCACCACCCGGCCGTTGTCCGGGCCTTCGATATTCACCCCCATGTCGCGGAAGGCCTGCAAGGTCGCCAGCGCATCCTCGCCCTCGAGAAACCCCGTCACCTCGGTGACACCCTCGGCCAGCGAACCGAGCATGATGGAACGGTGGGAGATGGATTTGTCGCCGGGAACACGCAGCTCACCGTGCAGGGCGCCGCCGGGGTTTACGGTGAAAATGATGTTCATTTCGTCCACATTCGATCCTGTTTTTACTTTATCCCGCAGAGGATTTTTCTGGCGCTCTGGGAATTAACGCAGAGTTCGCAGAGGCGCAGAGGGCGCAAAGAAAATTATTTGTAAAAGCCTTGGCAAAACCGTCATTCCGGCGCAGCCCGGAATGACGGTAGTGGAATCAATTCGAATTTTCATACAAAAAAACTCTGCGTCCTCTGCGTTTACAACACCCAACCCAAAACAACCTCACTCCCCACAAAACTGATCCCGCGCCGCCTTGGCGCGGGTAAACACCTGCAACAGGTAGTCACTGTCGTTGTCGGCAATGGCCTGGCGCAGCTTGTCCAGGTCGGCCTCGAAACGCTCCAGCATTTTCAGCAGGGCCGGCTCGTTGTGCACACAGATGTCGTGCCACATCTGCGGGTCGCTGGAGGCGATGCGGGTGAAGTCGCGAAAGCCGCCGGCGGCATATTCGAAGATCTCCTGCTTGTCGTCCAGCCTGGCCAGGGTATCCACCAGGGAAAAGGCCAGCAGGTGCGGCAGGTGACTGGTGGCGGCCAGCACCTCGTCGTGGTGCTCGACACTGGTCTCCACCACCTCGGCGCCGGCCTGTTGCCACATCTCGCGCACCCCGGCCACGGCAACGGGGTCGCTATTTTCCGTTGGGGTGAGGATCACCCGGCGGCCGTCGAACAGTTCCGCGAACGAGGCCTCCACGCCGCTCTTTTCCGTGCCGGCGATGGGATGGCCCGGCACGAAGTTTTTCGGCAACGCGCCAAAGGCGGCCCGCGCCGCGGCCACCACGGAGGCCTTGGTGGAACCCACGTCGGTGAGCAGCGCATCGGCCGGCAGGGCCGGCGCAATGGTGCGAAACACGTCCTCCGCCGCCCCCACCGGCGTGGCCACTACCACCACGTCGGCGCCCTGCACCGCCGCGGCCAGGTCGCTCTCCGCGCGGTCGATGACGCCCAGGGCCAGGGCGCGTTGCAGATGTTCGGCATCCCGCCCTGCACCCACCACCTCGCCCACCGCGCCAGCCTGCTTCAGTGCCCGGGCCAGGGAGCCGCCGATGAGGCCGACGCCGATGATGGTGAGTTGTTTGATCACTATCTTTATCGCTTTTTCGACATTCCGTGTTATTGACGCAGAGTACACAGAGACGCAGAGACACGGAGAAAAATAAATGTCTTTCTCTGTGCCTCTGCGTCTCTGCGATCTCTGTGTTTAATACTCACACTCTCTAAGACCGTCACCCCAGCACCTTCGCCAGGGCCGCCAAAAAGCGCGCGCTCTCTTCCGCCAGTCCCAGGGTCACCCGCAGGTGACGCGGCATGCCGTAGTTGGCCACGGGACGCACGATGACGCCTTCGTGGAGCAGCGCATCATACACCGCTGCCGCGTTCTCTCCCACGTCGACACAGACGAAATTACCCACCGAGGGGATGTAATCCAGGCCCATGTCCGTCACCGCGCTGGTCACTACCTGCATCTGCTCGGCATTGAGGGCCACGCCGCGTTGCACGTGGTCCGTATCGTCCAGCCCCGCGCAGGCGGCGGCCAGGGCCAGGCTGTTGACATTGAACGGTGGGCGTATGCGATTGAGCAGATTGGCCAGGTCGGGGTGCGACAGGGAATACCCCACGCGCAGCCCGGCCAGGCCGTAGGCCTTGGAGAAGGTGCGGGTGACGACGAGGTTGGGGAAGCGCTCCAGCCACTGGCTGGCGTCGGGATAATCTTCGGCACCCAGCGCGGGATCAATCGCGAATTCAAAATAGGCCTCGTCCACCACCACGATAATCGTTTCCGGCACCGCGGCGATGAAGGCCTGCAGGCTGTCGCCATCCAGCCAGGTGCCGGTGGGGTTGTTGGGGTTGGCGATGAAGATCACCCGGGTGTGCTCGGTAATGGCCGCGAGCATGGCGTCGAGGTCATGGCCCCAGTCTTTGGCGGGCACTTCCACCGCCCTGGCGCTGGCGGCCTGGGTGACGATGGGATACATGGCGAAGCCGTGCTCGGAGAACATTACCTCGTCGCCCGGCTGCACGAACACCCGCACCACGAATTCCAGCGGATCACTGGAGCCGTTGCCCAGGGTGATCTGCGCCATGTCCACGCCGTGTTTGGCGGCCAGTTTCTGTTTCAGCGCAAAGCCGTTGCCATCGGGATAACGGGCCAGTTCGGGAAATTCAGTTTGCAGCGCCGCCAGCACCCTGGGGCTGGGGCCCAGCGGGTTCTCGTTGGAGGCCAGCTTGACGATGTCGCTGACGCCGTACTCGCGCTGCAACTCCTCGATGGGCTTACCCGGCTGGTAGGGTTGCAGGCGCTGCACGCCAGCGGTAGCCAATGCTTCGAATCTATTCATGCCGACAAGATTTTCTTGGGTTAAAGAACGGCGCGCGGATAGGAGCCCAACACCTTGAGCATGGCCGCCTCCTCGCGCAGGGTGTCCAGGCACTGTGCCACTTTTTCATCCTGCACATGGCCATTGATGTCGATGAAGAACACATACTCCCAGTTAGTCAGGCGCGAGGGACGCGACTCGATGCGGTTCATGGAAATGTCGTTTTCCGCGAAGGGCTTGAGCAACTGGTACAGCGCACCGGGCATGTTGCGCGTGGAGATCAGCAAGGAGGTCTTGTCATCGCCGCTGGGCGGCACGGCCTGATGGCCGATGATCAGGAAGCGGGTGATGTTGTCCGGGTTGTCTTCGATGTTGGCCTTGAGCACCTCGAGGCCGTACAGTTCCGCGGCCACGTCGCTGGCGATGGCGGCGGTGTTGTCTTCCTCGGCGGCACGCCGCGCGGCCTCGGCGTTGGAGCTCACCGACACCCGCTCCACGTCCGGCAAATGCGCATCCAGCCACTCGCGACACTGGGCCAGGGACTGCTGGTGGGAATAGATGCGCTGGAGTTTTTTGCGGTCCTGCTGCCGGCTCAACAAATGATGATGCACGCGCAGGTCCACCTCGCCGCAAATGGTCAGCGACGACTGCATGAACATATCCAGGGTGTGATTGACCACGCCCTCGGTGGAATTCTCCACCGGCACCACGCCATAGGAAGCCGCGCCCGATTCCACTTCGCGGAACACGTCCGCGATGCTGGTCATGGGCAGGGTCTTGACCGAATGGCCGAAATGCTTGAGCGCCGCTGCCTGGGTAAAAGTGCCTTCGGGACCGAGAAAGGCGATATTCATCACCTGTTCCACCGCCAGACAGGCGGACATGATCTCGCGGAACAGGCGCGCCATTTCCTCGTCACTGAGTGGTCCCCGGTTGCGCTCCATCACCTTGCGCAACACCT
>Ga0256830_1001998_pt1 | contig 13903 bp, 9 predicted proteins | sample 128326metaG_FD_190537 | JGI IMG/M metagenome (GOLD analysis project Ga0256830, IMG submission 190537) | Hydrothermal vent microbial communities from Lau Basin, Pacific Ocean - 128-326 | ecosystem: Environmental > Aquatic > Marine > Hydrothermal vents | place: Pacific Ocean: Lau Basin | collected... | reverse complement strand
AACGTCCCGCCGGTGGCCGACTTCGAGGGGACGTTCTTGGGGCCGGCGGCCCCCACCTGCGCCGACCTGGGGCTGCCCGATGAGGACTTCGTGTTCGGGTTTGGGACCGCCTGCGGCGATCCCCTGGTCCCGAGCGACGCGGGGCCCGTCGCCCTGACGGACCTCTCCTACGACAGCGAGCCGTGGTTTTCCATCGCCGACTGGAGCTGGACCGTGGAGGGCCTGGTGGAGTACGAGTGCTGGGATGGGCCGGGCTGCGAGACGCTCCCCGAGCCGACGTTGCTCTTCTACGCCGACCCGACGCTGGGCACCCTCTACCGGGGGGACGTGACGCTGACCCTCACCGTGACGGACGGGGACGGGGCCACGGACGCCCGGACCCGGACGCTCACGGTGGCCAACATCCCCCCCTACGCCGTCTTCGACTGGGAGGCGGCCGAGGGCGGCGGGGGGCCCTTTTCCCCGCCCGACCGCGACCCCCAAAAGCCCCAACCCGCGCAGCCGAGCGGCTTCGCGAGTACCGCCTGCAACGGCTGCGCGAGCCTCTACGGCTCCGGTGACCCCCTCTTGGAGACGACCGCCGGGGGGGTCACGATCCGCCGTGAGATCTCCACCGAGTGCGACCCCATCGGGGCGATCTGCGGGATCTGGAACGCCCTGTCCGTGGGCGTCTACGTCGTCCTCACCCTCGAGGGCTCCGGCCCCGTGACGATCACGGAGACCGCGCCCTCGGGGTGGACCTTCAACAACTGCTTCGACTACGACGCCTCCTTCAACATCGTGGCAGCGATCTCCTGCAGCGGGACGGAGTCGCAGCTCATCGGGTCCGTGGACCTCGACGCGCTGGGCGGGCGCTACACCCTCGAGTACGAGCTGTACCCGCCGACGACGGTGACCGCCGGGGCCTACACGATCCAAGGGAGCTTCGACGTCGGCGGGACGCCCGTCTCGCTGGACAGCGGGGTCGTGCTCTGCGACCGGGTGGACGTGAGCTTCTCCCTCTTCCTCTGGGGCTACGACGACTACGACGCCGAGATCCTGGGCTTGCCCGCCATCGACCTCAACGGGGATGCGATCACGTACGCCTGGGACTTCGGCCCGCTGGGGACGGCCACGGATCAGGCCCCCAACAACAGCTCGGACTGCTTCGACGGGGCGTGCGCCTTCTTCGTCGAAAACCTCGTGTGTGCCTTCGACGGCGTCGACTGGCTCTGGTCCTACGACGTCACGGTGACGCTGACCGTCACCGACGAGGCGGGCGACTCGACCACGGCGTCCACGACGATCCCCTTCACGGGCTCGTGCGGCGGGTTCTTCGGGGCGTGAGCCCCCGCCCGAAACGAAACCCCGGGCATCGAACCGAGGGGGTGGGACCGGAGGACTTGACAACCCGCAAAAAAATCGGCTACAAACGGAGCTGGCTTTTGGCATCGAAAATCAACCCAAAAGGGCGCAAGGAGGGGGCATGTTCGGTGAGAGGGGGCACGCGGGGCTCTCGAAGCCCTCTAGGGTTTGGATCGTCGTCGCGCTCGGCCTCGGCATCGCGCTCGGCCTCGGCCCGCTTTTCGGCGGCGGGTCGGGGGGCCGAGCCGAAGCCCAGGAGCTAACGGGCCGCTTCCAACTCGATCTGGATCTGGAGCCGCTGCTCGACTTTCTCCTCGCCGACCCGGACACGGGGGAGACGGCGCCGTTCCCCGCGGGGGCGGAGGAGCTTCCCCTGCTGTGGGGGGTGACGGCCCAGCTCGACCTCAACCTCAAGTACCCCGTGGTGGGCACGGACAACACCTTCGTGTTCACGCGGTTGGGGCTGGCGCTGGCCTGGCTGACCTGGGAGGCGAACTTCCCCGGGGTGGAGGAGCCCCGAGCGACGCTCAAGCGGACCCTGCGCCAAAACGACTTCGTTAAGGTGCTGCGCTCGTTCCCCGCGGCGGTCCGCCCGGGGGAGACCTTCGAGGTCGTCATCTTGGTCGAGGCCCTGCAAGACCTCACGGGGACGGAGATCGTCGTCCAGGAGGAGCTACCCCGCGGCTGGACGCTCGACCCGATCGAGCCGACGGCCACGCGGCTCACCCCCGCGGCGGTCCGCTGGACGCTGGAGCTGGGCGCGCCCGGGTCGCGGGAGACGATCCGCTATCTAGCCACCGTGCCCGACGGCACCCCGCCGGGAGCGGCCCGGATCGTGGGGACGGTCCAAGCGGCCCCCTTCGGGGACCTCGACTTCAGCGACACCCTGGAGGTGCTCGAGGGGCCGCCGACGCTGCCGGGGCGGGTTCGCCTCCGCCAGGACGTGATCTTCGCCCAGCAGGTGAGCGGGGGTCTGCTCGCCGACCCCACCGCCTTTCGGCTCACGAACGTCCGGCTGGAGGCGCTCCTGGAGCCCGGGTTGCGGCTGGTGAACTTCTTTACCCTCCAGAACGCGGGCACGGTGCAAACCCCCTCGTTCCGCTGGCGGGACACGGTCACCGTCCAGGGCCGGACCTCCGGCGGGGTGGGGACCCGCCTGGCGCTGCGCTTCCGCGGGGGGGAGGACCTCCGAGCCCAATTCGACCGCGGCTCCCTCCAGGTGGGGGCGATCCCCCTGCTGCCGGACACCGCGGTGCGCGTGCTCACCGACTTCGACGTCGACCGCGTCACCGAGATCCGCGTAAGCGCCACCCACACCCGCGCGGTCGCCGACGCCTTGGGGCGCTTTACGCTGAACCTCGGCCTCGACGAGCAGCTGCAGATGCGCCTCCTCAGCTTCAGCGCCCGCCTCAGCGCCAAGATCGACGGGATCTTCCAGGTCGACGACCGCTACGGCCCCTTGAACTTCGACGGCGACGACGACGGGGTCGAGGAGACCCACCTCACGCTGGTCCGCCGCCAGGTGCAGCTGCGCTTCTCGATCGACAAGCTCGACGTGCGCAGCAGCAGCCTCTTCCGGCCCGTGTTGGACGATATCGACTCCGACGGGGCTAGGGAGCGGATCGCCCGGGCCAAGCTCGTCCGCCAGGAGATCCGGGTCCGCCGCTCCCTCGAGAACGTCGTCTTCCAGGGGCGGCTCCTCCTCACGGAGGCCGATCCCGCGAACGCGACCCTCTCCCCGGCCCAGCTCCGCCTGGAGACGATCGTGACCCGGGAACGGCTGCGCTTTAGCGCCGACGTCACGCTCGACCTCAAGCCCCTCCGCTTCGGGGTCCGGTTGGGGATGAGCGTGAGCTTCTAGCTATAGCCCTAGCCCTAGCCTAGCCCCCGGCCGAGGCCGCCCGCCGTCCCGCCACCTTCCCCTCCCGTCCCTTGGGGGGCGGGTGAGGGTTTGCGCAACGGCATCCGGTCGCTTACAATGCACCGATATGCGCGTCTTGGGGTTGGAGACGGCCGGGGAGCAGGGCTGCGTCGGCCTCGTCGACGACGATCGGCCCCTCTGTGACCTCGTCTTCGAGGCGACGATGGCCCACGGCGAAAAACTCCTGCCCGCCGTGGAGGCCGCCCTCGCGCTTGCGGGGCTCTCCAAGCGGGATCTGGATCTGATCGCCGTCTCGCGCGGACCCGGATCGTTTACGGGGCTGCGCATCGGGCTGGCCACCGCCCAGGGGCTCGCCCGGGCCTTGGGCATCCCGTTGGTGGGCGTCTCGGGTTTTGAGGTCTATTGCCGTAAAGCAGCCCACTGGCCGGGCCCCGTCTGGGTCCTCCTCCCCGACCGGCGCGATTGGCTCTACGCGAGCGCTTTCCACCGGGGCCGGGAGATCCTCGCCCCCCGGGTCCTCGCCCGGGACGAGCTGCTCGCCCGCCTGCGGGCCGGGGGGGCCACCGAGGGGAAGGCCCTTTTGATCGGCCCGGGGGTGGAAGCCCATCGCGAGGCCTTCGGCGCCGTTTCAGGGGACGGGGTCGTGCTGGCCCCCCGGAGCCTGAACCTCCCCTCGGGGGTGGAGATCGCCCGGCTGGGCCGGGAGGGGTTCGCCCGCAGGGGGCGGGACGAGCGCTACGAGCTCGAGCCCCTCTACGTCCAGGAGCCGCCGATCCGGGCCTCAACCCGCTCCCCGATCCCGGGGAGGCGAAGGGCCGTCTCCCCCGCGCCGGCGTGAGGCTGCCATGCTCAACCTCGGCGAAACGACGGGAACGAAAGATCCAACGACGACCGTCCAAGGCCAAAGGGGGATCGACGACGATGAGAGTGCTGGTCTGCGTGAAGCGCGTGCCGGACACGGGCGCCCGCTTTGAGCTCACGCCCGACGGCCGGGACATCGACACGAGGAATTTGGAGTTCACGATCAGCCCGCACGAGGAGTGCGCCGTGGAGGAGGCCATACGCCTGGTGGAGCAGCACGGCGGGGAGTCCGCCGTGCTCACCCTGGGGCCGGAGGCGGCGGCCGAGCAGCTGCGCGAGGCCCTGGCCAAGGGCATCGACAAGGGCGTCCTCCTCGAGACGGACGGGAGCGAGTGGGACCCGGCCGCCACCGCCCAGGCGATCGCCCAGGCCGTCCGGGAGCTGGAGTCGGCCGACGGGCCGTTCGATCTCGTCCTGTTCGGGAACGAGTCGGCCGACGCGGGCTACTATCAGGTGGGCGTGCGGGTGGCCGACGCCCTCGACCGCCCCTGCGTGGCCGGGGTCAAGGGCCTGAAGGTCGAGAACGGCAAGGCCCAAGCGAGGCGCGAGGCGTCGGGGGGCTGGGAGATCTACGAGCTGCCGCTGCCCTGCGTCGTCACCGTCAAGGAGGGGATCAACGTCCCGCGCCACCCCTCGCTTCGGGGGATCATGACGGCCAAGAAGAAGGAGATCCGGCGTCTTACCCCCGAAAAGCCCGCGATGCAATTGGTCAAGAAGGGGCTGCGCAAGCCGCCGGAACGGGGCGGGGAGTGCGAGATCCTGGGTGAAGGGGTCGCCGCCGTCCCCAAGGCGGTCGAGAAGCTCAAGGAGATCGGGGTGATCTAGATGATCCTGGGCGTCATCGAGCACGATCGCGGAAAGCTGAACGAAGCCTCGCTGGAGATGCTCACCCTGGCCCGCGCGCTGGGCTCCCCCGTGGAGGCGGTCCTCCTCGGCGCGGACGCGGCCGCCTTCCAAGAGACGCTCAAGGAGCACGGCGTAAGCAAAATTTACGAGGCAAAGCACGAGGGGCTGGGCGACTACGCCCCGCGCGCCTGGGGGAAGAGCGTCGCCCAGCTCGTCCGGGCAAAAAATCCCCGGGCGGTTTTGGCCGCGGGCACGGACCGCGGCAACGAGGTGATGGCCCACGCGGGGGCGCTCCTGGGGGTCCCCGTGGCCTCGAACTGCACGGAGATCCGCCCCCAGGACGGGGTCTTCGAGGTCACCCGCCTGCGCTGGGGCGGGAGCCTCCTCGAGGACGCCGAACTCCGCGCGGACCCCAAGCTGCTCACCGTGGCGCCGCACGCCGTGAGTGCCGAGCCCGCCCCCGCCCCCGAGATCGCCGTCGAGGCGTTCAGCCCCACGCTGGAGGAGGCGGACTGGCGGGTGCGGGTGGTGGCCCGGGAGGAGCGGGAACAGAAGGGCGTGCCCCTCACGGAGGCCAAGGTGGTCGTCGGCGGGGGCCGCGGCGTGGGGAGCGCCGAGGGCTTTAAGATCTTGGAGGAGCTGGCGGAGCTGCTGGGCGGCGCCGTGGGCGGCTCGCGGGTGGCCACCAACAACGGCTGGCGGCCCCACTCCGACCAGATCGGCCAGACGGGCGTCCAGATCGCGCCCGACCTGTACATCGCCTGCGGCATCTCCGGGGCGATCCAGCACATCGTGGGCGTAAAGGGCGCCAAGTACATTTTGGCCATCAACAAGGACCCCGAGGCCCCCATCTTCCAGCGGGCCGACTTCGGGATCGTGGGCGACCTCCACGAGGTCGTCCCCGCCCTCATCGAGGAGATCAAGAAGGTCAAGGGCAAATAATAAACGACGGACGAAACGGACGAGCAAGCGAGGTGAACGAGCGTGGCCGTCTGCGAGATCTGTGGGAAGAAGACGAGCTTCGGCAACAAGGTGAGCTTCGCGGGGAACCGCAACAAGCGGACCCGCAAGCCCAACCTTCAGAAGGTGCGGGCCTGGATGGACGGGCGCCGGGTCCGGATCACCGTGTGCACCAAGTGCCTCAAGGCGGGCAAGGTCGTAAAGGCCGTGTAGACCGTCTAGACCGTCTAGACCGTCTAGACCGTCTAGACCGTCTAGACCGTGGTCTGTGGGCCGTGACCGCGGACCGGGAATCGCATACCCCGACGGGAACGGCGGAAGGGGAAGCAATCGGGATCGCGGACCGGAAGGCTAAGACGAGACGGACCGAGGAGCGAGCCGGGAGGAGGGCGATGTCATGACGATGCGGCGCGGGCTTTTCGTCGTGTGGGCAGTGGCGGTGCTGGGGTTGGTCTTGGTCTTGGCGGGCTGCGGCGGCCCGCAGAGCGCGCAGGCTCCGGAGGAGGAGCCGACCCCGCCCGAGGAGGTCGCGAGGACGGAGCCGACCCCGCCGAAGGCGGAGGAGACCGAGTCCCCGCCCGCCGTCGGCGCGCAGGAGGGGGACGAGGGCCTCAAGCTGACGGAGGAGGAGCCGATGGGCGGGGAGGAGCAGCCCATCCGGCCGGAGAAGGTTCCCACCCCGACCGGGCCGGTCGGACCGGCCGCCCGGCCGCAGCTCCCGGCCACGGTCGTCCGCGCCGAGGCGTTCCCCCCCAACGGCTACGTGGTCACCGGGGGCTCGGCGACGTTCTACGTCTGGGTCCAGCCCACGGGGACGGGGACCCCGGAGCCGGAGGTGGCGGTGGAGCTCAAGCTCGACGGCGAGGTCATCGAGACCCAAACGGTCTCGCTGGCCCCCGGCGAGACGAAGCCCCTGCGCTTCGAGCTCACGGACCTTCAGGGCGTCGGCCCTCACCTTGTGGAGATCCTCGACTGGACCTTCTCCCTGACCGTCATCGAGCCCGCGGTCGACCCCGGCGTGCGCCCCGGCGAGGTCCCCCCCGACGCCCAGGTGATCGACGAGGGCTACGGCCTGCTGGAGACGGGCATCCCCGGAGGGCGCTTCGTCGACTCGAGCTTCGAGCCCCCGCGCACGTTCAACCCCTACGCCGCCCAGGAGACCAGCTCCACGGTGGTGATCTTCCGCCTCCACGCGGGCCTGGTGGACCAGAACCCGGTGGACTACCAACCGATGCCGGGCCTGGCCCAGAGCTGGGAGATCTCCGAGGACGGCCTGGAGGTCACGTTCTACCTCCGTCGGGGGGTGAGGTTCTCCGACGGGGAGCCCTTCACCGCCGACGACGTGATCTTCACCGTAAACGACATCATCCTCAACTGCGACGTGCCCAACAACGCCCGGGACTCCTTTTTCGTCCAGGGGAAGCCGATCCGCTACGTGAAGGTGGACGACTACACGGTGAAGGCGATTTTGCCCTCGGTCTTCCGCCCCTTCTTCAACGACACGGCTTCCCAGTTCGTGGTGTTGCCCCAGCACGTGCTCAAGGACCGGGTGGCCCGCACCGCCCCGGGGGCCTGGCGGCACTACAGCCGCTCCCGCTGCGCGGTGGTGGACGCCGAGGCCCGCATCGAGGAAGCCCTCGTCCGGGGGCTGCGGGCGGCGAACCCCGACGCCCCCGAGGAGGAGCTCGCCGAGCGGGCCGCGGCCCAGCTGGAGGAGCTGAAGGGGGCCTATGAGGCCCTCAGCGAGGCGCTCAACGCCGAGAGCGTCGAGGAGGCCAAGGGCGCGGCGCTCCAGCTCTCGATGGCCCTTGCGAAGGTCCTCGACCTCCTGCCGGCGGAGGGCGGGGACGAGGCGGTCGAGGAGGCCCGCGCGGCCCTGCAACGGGCCGTCGAGGAGCTCCAGGGGATCGAGGAGCCCATCGAGGCCGGGCAGTGGGGCACCCGACCCGGAACGTTCATGGACACCTGGACGACGGCCACGGACCCCGAGGAGATCGTGGGGCTGGGGCCCTTCGTGCTCGAGCGCTACATCGTGGAACAGCAGGTGGTCCTCCGGCGCAACCCCTACTACTGGCGCGTGGACCCCAACGGGGTGCAGCTGCCGTATCTCGAGGAGTACGTCTTCCTCATCGTCAAGGACCGCAACACGGAGTTCGCCAAGTTCAAGACGGGGGAGATCGACGTCTTCGCCCCGCGGCCCAAGGACTGGCCGGAGATCGTAAAGAGCGCCGACGCCAAGGGCTGGCTCCCCATCCTGGGGGGGCCCACCTTCGGGACGACGTGGGTGGTGCTCAACCAGGACGTGGGCGAGCGCGGCTACCCCGGTGACCCCCTCAAGCTCGCCCTCCAGGAGGTCTTCCGCGAGGTGAAGTTCCGCCAAGCCCTGGCCTTTGCCGTGGACAAGCAGAACCTCATCGACAACATCTACCAGGGGCTGGGTGTGCCCCAGTGGAGCCCGATCAGCATCCCCTCCCCCTTCTTCGACGACTCCCGGGGGGTCGACTACGACCCCTACGCCTACGACCCCGACCGGGCCCAAGCGCTGCTCGACGAGGTGGGGCTTCTCGACGTCGACGGGGACGGGGTGCGCGAGATCACCGACGCCTTCTTAAGGGCCCGCGGCTGGAGCGACGAGCAGCTCGCCCAGCTGCCCCCGGAGCCCGAGCGGAACCTCACCTTCATCCTCTCCACCAACCAGGGCAACGAGGTCCGCGAGGAGATGAGCGAGGCGATCACCACCGACTGGAACGCCGTGGGCGTGGGCGTCGTCTACAAGCCGAACGACTTCAACTCCCTGGTGGGCGACCTGCTCGGGGGCAAGTACGAGGCGATGTTGCTGGGCCTCACCGGTGGGGTGGAGCCCCACGCCCCCAACGTCTGGAAGCCGGAGGGCCACCTCCACTTCTGGCGCTACTCCGCCGCCGAGAACCCGCCCGAGTGGGAGAAGCGCCTGGCCGAGCTGGTCGACCTCGGGGTCTCCACCTACGACTTCGAGGAGGCCAAGCGCTACTACGTCGAGTTCCAGCGGCTGGTGCGCGACAACCTCCCGATGATCTACCTCGTCAACCAGCGGTTCCTCTACGCCACGCTCAAGTCGCTGGGCAACGCCCGGGTGTTCAAGCCGAACTACGGCGCACCCCAGGTCGCGCACCTCCTCTGGTGGAAGGACGAGGCGCGTCGCCTGGAGACCGCCAATCCCAATTCCAATCCCAGTCCCAACGCCGATCCCAACTCCAACCCCGACTCCACCAGCCCTTGAGGTAACGCATGTTCGGCTACATCGTGCGGCGGACGCTCTACATGATCCCGACGCTCATCGCCGTGAGCTTCGTCTCGTTTCTGATGCTCCTGCTCTACGAGCGCTACACGGGCACCTACGTGGATCAGTTCCGCTTCAACCCCACGGTGAGCGAGGAGACGGTCGAGCGCCTGGAGAGGAGCCTGGGGCTCGATCTCCCCTGGTACGAGCGTTATCTCAAGTGGATCGCGGGGGTCTTCCTGTTTACGGACGCCATCGACCCGGTTACGGGGGAGCGCTGGCGGGTCTGGAGCCTCGAGCCCGTCCGGATCCCGTTTACGCCCTGGGAGATCCGGCTCCCCGTCTGGCGGCCCTACTTCGGGGAGTCGTTCCAGTACCAGCGCTCCGTCACCGACATGCTCGTGCAGTACCTCCCGTACACGATCCTGATGACGGTCCCCGTCTTCCTCTTCATCTGGATCGTGGCCATCCCCATCGGGATCTACTCCGCCACGCACCAGTACTCCGTGGGGGACCACGCGCTGACGTTCTTGGGCTTTCTGGGGCTCTCGATCCCCAACTTCTTCCTGGCGCTCGTGATCATCTACGTCCTGTCGGGGCCGCTGGACGTGGGCCAGTACTGCTGGGATCGGCCCGACGTGGGGAAGTACTGCCTGGGGGTGGGCGGCATCTTCTACGAGAAGTACATCGGGCTCGGGGGGGTGTGGCCCTGGCAGTGGAACTGGGGCAAATTTTTGGATTATCTCTGGCACCTCTGGCCCGTGATCCTGGTGCTGGGCACGAGCTCCCTGGCGGGCCTGATCCGGATCATGCGCGGTCAGCTCCTCGACATCCTGGGCTCGAACTACGTCCAGACCGCGCGGGCCAAGGGGCTCCGGGAGCGGGTCGTCATCTGGAAGCACGCGGTGCGCAACGCCATCAACCCCATGATCTCCATCTTCGGCCAGTCCCTGCAGTTCTTGATCTCGGGGGCCCTGGTGACGGCGATCGTGCTCAACATCCCCACGGTGGAGCTGCTCTACTACCAGTCGCTGCTCAACAAGGACGAGTACCTGATCCTCACGATCCTTACGTTCTTTGCCGTGGTCTTGTTGCTGGGGAACCTCCTGGCCGACGTCCTGTTGGCCCTGGTCGACCCGAGGATCCGCTATGATTGAGCGCTTTCGGTCGGGGAGGCGCACGGCGGCCCGGACCGTGCGCGCGCTGCCCCAAGGACAAGAGCGAGAACGGGAGGAGGGCGAACGGGCCGCGCGGGCGGGGGGGATGCGTCCCCTCCCCGCGCGGGGGGAGCCCGAGTTCCGCGAGGAGAAGCCCCTCTCCCAGACCCGGCTCATCTGGCGGAGGTTCCGCCGCCACAAGCTGGGGATGGCGGGAGCGGGCGTGGTGCTCTTCCTCTTCTTCCTGGCCGCCTTCGCGGAGTTCCTCGGCCCCTACGGGCCGGGCGCGGAGCACCGCCGCTTCTCGTACGCCCCGCCCACCCCGATCCGCCTCTTCCACGAGGGGAAGTTCGTGGGGCCCTTCGTCTACGGGATCCAGCGCACCCGCGACCCCGTGACCTTCGAGACGATCTACACGGAGGACCGCACGAAGATCTACCCCATCAAGCTCTTCGTCCGCGGGGACCCCTACAAGCTGCTGGGGCTCTTCGAGACGAATATCCACCTCTTCGGGACAGGCGAGCCCCCGGACTCCCCCGGCCAAGTGTTCCTATTCGGCACGGACATCTGGGGACGGGACCTCTTCACCCGGACGCTCATCGGGGGGCGGATCTCCCTCCTGATCGGCCCGGCGTCCGTGCTGATCGCCCTGCTGCTCGGCTCCTTCTTCGGGGGGATCTCGGGGTACTTCGGTCGCTGGGTCGACATGTTCCTCCAGCGCGTGCTCGAGGTGCTGCAGTCCTTCCCCACGCTGCCCCTGCTGCTCGCCCTGAGCGCCATCCTGCCCCCGAACCTCCCGAACTGGGCCCGGGTGGTGGGGATCGTGCTCATCTTCGGGGGCATCGGCTGGACCGGGCTGGCCCGGGTGCTGCGGGGGCAGTTCCTGGCGCTGCGCGAGGTGGAGTTCACCCTGGCCGCGCGGGCGATGGGGGCCTCCTCCCTCCGCATCATCTTCAAGCACCTCCTCCCCAACACGATGAGCTACTTGATCGTGTCCGCCACGCTGGCGATCCCCGGGCTCATCATCGCCGAGGCGACCCTGAGCTTCCTCGGGCTGGGCATCCAGGAGCCCCTCACCAGCTGGGGCGAGCTGCTCAACGACGCCCAGGACACCGCGGTCCTCAGAAACTACCCTTGGCTCATCATCCCGGGGATCTTCATCGTGGTCGCCGTGCTGGCGTTCAACTTCATGGGCGACGCGCTGCGCGACGCCGTCGATCCCCACGCCCGAAGGTAAGCGAAGCGCACACAAAGCGAACACAAGGAGGCTGCAATCCCTATGAGCAGAGAACCGCAAGCCGCCGCATCGCGGGCATCGCGGGCCCCCCTTTCGGCCCGGATCGGAACCGGAGCTGCAGCGCTGGCGTCCGTCCTCCTGTGGGCGGCCGCCGTCGCCGGGGGACTCGGCTCGTCGTCGGCCCCGGAATCCCTCGGGGAGGCGGACGTGGACAACGACCCCGAGGACCGGGAGGCGATCCTGAGCGACGAGGAGCTCCCGGTGGGCCGCTACCGGGCCGAGGACGAGGACGGGGACGGCGACCCCGATCGGATCGTGATCGGGGTCGGAGGGGGGGCCCGCCTCGTGGGCTGGCGGGACTTCGACGGCCTCCCCCCGGAGGTCGAGATCTTCGTCTCCGACCCGACCCGGCCTGCGGGCTCCCTGGACCAGAGCGACGTCGACGGCGACGACGACCCCGACGTCCTCTGGGTCGGAGCCCAGGGGAAGGACCTCGACGGGGACGGGGAGATCGAGCCGGAGGAGAACGGCTTCGTCGTGGGCTCCGGCGACCTGGACGGCGACGGCGACCCCGAGATCGTCGTCCTGGACCGCACCCGAAGGCTGGGGGACTATCGGCTGGACGGCTTCGGGGTCAACCGGGCGAAGGCCGACCCCCACGAGGTGCTCTGGGTGGGCGTGCTGGACGAGCGGGAGCGCGGCTCCGTGGCCACCATCGAGGCGATCTTCGACGAGGACGGGGACGGGGACGATGACGTTCGGGTCAAGGACCTGCGCACCTCCGGGAGCCCGGGGTTCGGCCTCCAAGTGATCGACGTCGACGGCGACGGCGACGGCGACATCTGGATCCGGAGCGAATAGCCTCCTCCCCCCCTCTCCCCAACACACAGCCACAGCGCTCACAGCGCTGCCGCGGGTTCGCTCGCGCCCCGACACTGGGACTGGGGACGCGGGTTGACGCGGGTTAGGGGCGGGTTTGGGTTAGCGTTTTCGGGTTAGCGTTAGGGCCCCGACTCGGGCTCGGGCTTCCCGTCGGTGCCGGGACGGGAAGTGGGCGGGGGCGGGTCGCACCTTACCTCGTTGACCTCCGGCCCCTTGTTGATGAAGGCGTCGATGAAGCGCAGGATGCGATCCCGATCGAACGCCTCGAGGCGATCGATCCGCGTCCAGGCCGTGAGGACGATCGGGTGCTCCAGCCCCTCGTAGGGGGCAACGATGAGGCGGCAGTAGCGCTCCTTCCCCGAGGTGCGCAGCTCCTGCACGAGGTCCCGCAGTTTTTGCTGTGTTTCGGGGTCGAGGTCCGGGCGGTATTGGAGGAGCACGCCGCCGCCCGCCAGGTTGCGCAGCTGGACCTCGTCGGGGATGGGCACGGCGTGGATGCCCCAGGCCGCCGGGATGGGGTAGTGCGGCCCCGAGGTGGGGGGCTTCGAGTTGTAGGGGGGGTGCGGGTCGCCGGGCGCGATGTGCGCGTGGCCCTGGTCGGGTACGGGCTCGCCGGGGAGCCGCCCGCCCGCCAGCTCCTCCAGGCGCTCGAAGAGCGCCTCGACTTCTTCCCGACGGAAATCGGGGTAGCGCTCGCGCAGCCAGGCCAGCTTCTGGTAGCTGTCCGCGGGCCGGCCCGCCTCGAGGTAGAGCTCGGCCAGGCGCAGCAACGCCTCCTTGCCCGTCTCGCTCAAGGGGTTGCCCGGCCCCACCCGCTGGCGGTCCGCCTCCAGGACGAGCTCGTACAGCCCGATGCGCTCCTTGAGGGTCGGGTCCTTGGCGAGCCCCCGGCGCAGGTGCTCGAGGGCCTTCTCGGGGTCGCGCTTTTCCAGGGCCACCCGGGCCAGGCCCCCGTAGGCGGCGACCCGGTCGGGGTCCAGCTCCAGCGCCCTCTCGTACGCCTTTACGGCCCCGGCGTAGACGCGGTTTTGCAGGTAGACGTGCCCCAGCATCAGGTGGAGGTCCGCATCTTCGGGGTCCAGCTCCAGCGCCTCGAGGGCGATCGCCCGCTGCTTAAGGTAATCGAGCTCCGTGCTGTACCGAAGCGCCTGCTTGTACGCCTCGATCGCCTGGGGGATCTCCCCCCGAGCCCGGTGGAGCCTCGCCCGGGCCACGTGGGCGGGGGCCCACTTGGGCGAGCGCTCCAGCACGACCGCGAGGACCCTCTCGGCTCCGTCCAGATCGCCCGCGGCCAGCAGGGCCTCGGCCAGCTTCACCCGGACGCGATCGTCGTCGAGGATCTCCAGGGCGCGCTCGTAGCGCTCGCGGGCGCTTTCGTAGTCCCCCCGCAGGTACGCGACGTCCCCCAACGCGGTCCACACCTTGGGATACGCGAAGTCCTCCTCCGAGATCTCGGAGAGCACCCGCTGCAGCAG
>Ga0256830_1001997_pt1 | contig 13904 bp, 12 predicted proteins | sample 128326metaG_FD_190537 | JGI IMG/M metagenome (GOLD analysis project Ga0256830, IMG submission 190537) | Hydrothermal vent microbial communities from Lau Basin, Pacific Ocean - 128-326 | ecosystem: Environmental > Aquatic > Marine > Hydrothermal vents | place: Pacific Ocean: Lau Basin | collected... | reverse complement strand
CCACCACCATCCGCATGCTCACCGGCATGCTCGACCCCGACTCGGGCACGATCACCATCCTCGGCCTCCCCATGCCGGGGGAGAGAGAAGGGATCCAGGCCCGGATCGGAGTGTGCTTCGAAGAGACGAACCTCTACCCCCAGATGACCGGCCGGGGGAACCTCGTCTTCTTCGCCCGGCTCTACGGGATCCGCCGGTTCGATCCCGACCTGCTGCTCCGACGGGTCGGGCTCTTCGACCGCCGTCACGACCGGGTGGCGGACTATTCGAAGGGGATGCGCCAGCGGCTGATGGTGGCCCGGGCCCTCGTCAACCGACCCGAGGTGCTGTTCCTCGACGAACCCACCGACGGCCTCGACCCGGTGTCTGCTCGTTCCGTCAGGGCGATCATCCAAGAAGAGGCCGAGCGGGGGGTGGCAGTGGTGCTCACCACCCACGACATGTACGAGGCGGACCAGCTCTCCGACCGGGTGGCGTTCATCGACGAAGGCAGGATCCTCACCATCGACACCCCCGAGCACCTCAAAGTCAGCCACGGGAAACGGACGGTGAAGGTGAGGCTCCTGCGGGACGGGACCGAAGTGACCGAGACCGTGCCCCTCGACGGCGAAGGCGCCACCGAACGGCTCGAACGGCTCCTGGAATCGGGGACGATCCTCACCATCCACACCGAAGAGGCGACGTTGGAGGACATCTTCGTCGAGTTCGCCGGGCGGAGGCTGGAATGAGCATTCGGGCGGGGATCGTCGCCGCCATCGTCGCCAAGGACTTCCGTGCCTTCGTTCGGGACCGCTTCTTCCTGTACGTGACCCTCCTGGGCCTCGTCGCCTACGTCGGGGTCTTCTGGCTCCTTCCGTCCCGCGTCGACGAGACGATCGAGATCGGCGTCCGCGGGTCGGGTCTCGAAGCCCTGTTCGACCGGGTCGCGGCGGAGGGCGATTCGGGGTTGGCGGTGATCCCCTTCGACTCCTCCGGCGCGCTGCGCACGGCGGTGGAGGGCGGAGACGAGGTGGTGGCGGGGGTCGATTTCCCCGACGATTTCTTCGCCCGGGTCGCCACCGGGGAGCCGACCACCGTCACCGTCTACCTCGGTGCCGACGTGCCCGACCCGGTGCGGGTCGTCGTCGCCGGCATGGTCCGAGAGCTGGCCTACGCGGCCGCCGGAGAGCTGCCTCCGGTCACCCTCCCCGCCGAAGAGGTCGTCGTCTTGGGCCAAGACCGGGCCGGGAACCAGGTTTCCGTCCAGGAGCGGGCACGGCCGCTGCTGGCGTTCTTCGTCCTCGTCATGGAGACGATGGCCCTCGCCGCCCTCGTCGCCTCCGAGATCCAGATGCGGACCGCCACCGCCGTGCTGGTCACCCCGGCCACCGTCTCCGACCTCCTCATCGCCAAAGGTGTGTTCGGGACGGTCCTCGCCGTCGGTGAGGTGGCGGTGTTGATGGCTGCCATCGATGGGTTCGCGACTCACCCGGGAACGGTGCTCCTCTTTCTCACCTTGGGGGCGATCCTGGTCACCGGGTTCGGGCTGCTCGCCGGGTCGAGCGGCGCGGACTTCATCGGCATCGTCTTCTGGGCGATGGCGTTCATGATCCCGCTGGCGATCCCCGCGGTCGACGTCCTGTTCCCAGGCTCGTCGTCGTCATGGGTGAGGGCGTTGCCGTCCTGGGGTCTGGCCGACGGGCTGTTCCGGGTCGGTGCGTACGGCGAAGGGGCAGGGACCCTCGGCCCGCAGATCGGAGCCTTGGCCGTCTGGTGTGTAGCCGTGTTCACCGCGGGTTGGATGGTGCTACGTCGGAAGGTGGTGCGGCTGTGAGGTGGGCCACCGTCGGGAGGATCCTCGCCAAGGACGTGCGGCTGGGTCCCCGGTCCCCGCTGTTCCTCTTCGCCCTCGCCGTGCCGTTCCTCATCACGGTGTTGGTTCGTGGGATCTTCGGTGGCCTGTTCGAGTCGCCGCCCCGGCTCGGGATCGTGGATGACGGCGGGTCGGCGCTCGTCGCCGAAGCCGTCGAACTGGAAGGGATCGACGTCCAACTCTTCGACGATCCCGACGAGCTGCGACGTCGGGTCGAGGCCGGGGACCTGGACGCCGGGCTGATCCTCCCGGCCCGCTTCGACGAGGCGGTACGTGCCGGCGAGCGGCCACCCCTCGACCTGTTCGTCGCCGGTGGCAGCCTCGCCTCGGACCGGCTGATCGTGGCGATCGGCACCTTGGACCTGGTCCGCCAGGTCGCCGGACAGCCCCCTCCGGTGGAGGTGCAGGTGGTGGGCCTCGGCGAGGAGGAACTGGACCTCGTCGCCCGGCTGCTTCCCCTCGTCGTCATCTACGCGGTGGCGATGGCCGGGGCGTTCGTGCCGGGGGCGTCGCTGATGGAGGAGAAAGAGAAGGGGACGATCGGCGCTCTGTTGGTGACTCCGACGTCGATGTCTGAGATCCTGGCCGCCAAAGGGCTGCTGGGGGTGATGATGGCGCTGGTCACGGGGTTCGGGGTGCTCGCCATCAACGTCTCGTTCGGCGCCCACCCGTTGGCGCTCTCTTTTGGGGTCGTGTTGGGGGCGGTGATGGCGGCCGAGTTGGGTTTGCTCGTCGGGATCTGGGCGAAGGACACCAACACGTTGTTCACCATCTGGAAGGTCGGCGGGATCCTCGTCTACTTCCCGGTGATCTTCCCGATCTGGCCGGAGCTGCCGCAGTGGATCGCCCGGCTCGGCCCCACCTTCTACTTCCTCGACCCGATCTTCCGGGTGGCGACCGAAGGTGTGGGCCTCGGAGAGGTCTGGCCGGAGCTGGCGGCAGGCGCAGCCATCTGTGCGGCCCTGGTGCCGGTGCTGGCGGCGGCGGGCCGGCGGCTCGAACGGGCGATGGCGACCGGGGTCGGAGCAGCGTCGGAGCCGGTCGCCGCCTGAAACCCAGGTCGCCGTCAGGTGGTGCCCGCCAACCCAGGGTCACAGGGTGCCCTCGGGCGGCGTCGAGAACCCTGGGTTGGCCCGAACAGGGGTGAACATCACCGACTCTGGATCTCAGATGGTGGACGGCGGCGCCAAGGACCCTGGGTCGCGCGGGGGTGGCGATCACGGAGTCCAGTCGGCGAAGGCGTCCACCATCGCCCGTTTGTCGGGGCCGAGGGGATACAGCACCGGGGAGGTGCAACCCCGGTCGACGTATTCGGTCACCTTCTCCCGACATTCGTCGGGGGTCCCCGAGGCGGTGATGAGCTGGACGACGTCGTCGGGCACCAGCTTCGCCGCCTCGGCCACCTGCTCCCGGGTGGCGGGCCACGACAGCACCCGGCCGATGTCCTCCAACAGCTCTTCGGGCACCCCCGACGCCTTCATGATGTGGGGTTGTTGGCCGAGATACTGGGTGACCAGCATCCGGGCCGAATCCAGCGCCCGGTCCCGGTCGTCGTCGAGGGAACAGACGATGAGCTGGGGTCGGCCCAGGTCGTCGACGTTTCGGCCGGCCCGGGCGGCACCGATCCCCAGATGCTCCATCGCCCGGTCGTTGTAGTCGGGCGACACCAGATAGTTCAACAACACCCCGTCGGCGATCTCCCCGGCCAGCTCCATCATCTTCATCCCCGTCGCCCCCACGTAGATCGGTATCTCCTTGGGGCGCCGCTCCTGATGGACGTAGTCGAGGGACACGCCGTCGAGGTGTACGAACTCGCCGTCGTAGGACACCGTCTCCCCGGCAAGCAACGCCCGCACCGCTTCGATCGTCTCCCGCATCGCCTGCAACGGACGGCGGCGGACGATCCCCACCTTCCGGGCCAGAGGATCCCACCAGGCGCCGAGACCCAGGAGGATCCGCCCCGGCGCCAGATCGTCGAGGGTGGAGAAGGTGGCTGCCAGCAACGCCACGTTCCGGGTCCAGTTGTTCACCACCCCCGACCCGACGTCGATCCGGTCGGTCACCGCCGCGATCGCCGCCATCGGCACCGTCGCCTCCCGGACCAGGCGCGACTCGGCCTGCCACACGGCGGCGAACCCCCGCTCCTCGGCGTAGCGGGCCAGCTCCATGCCGTCCCGGATCGCCAGGTCGTCCTGCAGGTAGAGGGCCAGCGGAACCGACATCGACCCGAAACCTACCGGGTCCCGACCCGAGACGCACCCGTCTGGCAGAATCAGGCGACGTGGACCACGAACATCGACCCGGCTGTCTCTGCCTCCCCGGACCCGGCGACCACCTCGCCCCCGAGGCCGCAGACGCCCTCGGCGACGCCTGCGAGCGGGGACTCGCCCTGTGGCGGACGATCGGCGACCGCCTGACCGAGGCACTGGCCGAGCAGTCCGAGTGATCCCGAGGATCTTCGTCTACGGCACCCTCCGGCCTGCCGGTCCGCTCCATGGCCAGGTCCTCGGCCCGTACGTCACCTCCCATCGCCGTGCCGTCCTCTTCGACCATGCCCTCTACGCCGTCGGCCTTCCCTACCCGGCGGCGGTGCCCCGGCCCGGATGCCGGGTGGTGGGTGACGTCGTCGAACTCGACCCGCGCCGAATCTCCGAAGCCCTGGAGGTGGTCGACTTCTTCGAAGGCGACGGCTACCGGCGCGACGTGGTGACGGTTCGTACCGCCGACGGCGAGGTCGACGCGTGGGTGTACCTCGCCGCCGAACCGGACAGCCTCCCGGGGACGGCGCTCGTGCCGTCGGGCGACTGGCTGCAGGTGCGCTGAGGGCAAGCATGCGATACTGCGGTCCATGGTGCGCCCCGACCGCCGAGGTTTCGAGACCCTCAGCATCCACGCCGGATCCCGGCCCGACCCCGAGACCGGAGCCGTCGTCCCCCCCATCTACAAGACGGCGTCGTTCGTGTTCGAAGACACCGCCCACGCCGCCGCCCTTTTCAACCTTGAACGACCCGGCCACATCTACTCCCGGATCTCCAACCCGACGGTGGCGGTGTTCGAAGAACGGATGGCGGCGCTGGAAGGCGGGGTCGGGGCGGTCGCCACCGCGTCGGGACAGGCAGCTCTGCATCTCGCCGTCGCCACCCTCATGGGCCAGGGAGGCCACATCGTCACCTCGTCGGCCCTCTACGGCGGCACCACCAACCTCTTCGTCCACACCCTGCCCCGGTTCGGGATCGAGACCACCTTCGTCGACCCGTCCGACATCGACGCCTTCCGGCGGGCGATCCGGCCCGAAACCCGGATGGTGTACGGGGAGACCATCGGCAACCCGACGATGGGTGTCCTCGACCTGCCCGCCGTCGCCGCCGTCGCCCACGACGCCGGGGTGCCGTTCGTGGTCGACAACACCTTCGCCACCCCCTACCTGTGCCGCCCCTTCGAATGGGGTGCCGACATCGTCCTCCATTCCGCCACCAAATACATCTGCGGTCACGGCACCGTCATCGGCGGGGTGTTGGTCGACGGTGGCACCTTCGACTGGGAGGAGGCGGGGAAATACCCGACCCTCACCGAGCCGGCCGCCGCCTACCACGGGGTGGATTTCAGTGAAGAGTTCGGCCCGGCCGCCTTCGCCGCCCGGGCCCGGGCCGACGGGCTGCGGGATTTCGGTGCGGCGATGGCGCCCGAGACCGCCTTCAGCCTCCTCCAAGGCCTCGAGACGTTGCCGGTACGGATGGACCGTCACGTCGCCAACGCGGTCGCCGTCGCCGAGTTCCTGGAGGCGGCGCCCGAGGTGGCGTGGGTGTCCTATCCCGGTTTGGCGTCGCATCCCGACCATGGCCTCGCCGTGAAGCTCCTTCCCCGAGGTGCCGGTGGGATCCTCGCCTTCGGGATCGAAGGGGGCCGGGAGGCGGGCCGGCGCTTCATCGAGTCGGTGGAGGTGTTCACCCATCTCGCCAACGTCGGCGATGTCCGGTCCCTCGTCATCCATCCTGCTTCCACCACCCACCAGCAGATGTCCGCCGAAGAACTGGAGGCAGCCGGCGTCGGGGAGGAACTGATCCGGGTGTCGGTGGGCTTGGAGAACATCGACGATCTCCTCACCGACCTGCGTCGAGCGTTGCGGGCGTCGCAGAAGGGCATGTGATGGAGCTGACGGTCGACGGCGCCAACGTGTTCGTCCACACCGGCGGGGTGGTTCCCGACCCGTCCCTTCCGGCGGTGGTGATGCTGCACGGGGCGGGGATGGACCATTCGGTGTGGCGGTTCCAGGCCCGTGCCCTCGCCCACGAGGGGTTCGCGGTGTTCGCCCCCGACCTGCCCGGCCACGGCAGATCCGCAGGGAAGGCGCCGTCGGCCATCGGTGACGCCGCCGCCTGGGTGGCCGAGTTCGTCGACGAGGTGGGGCTCGGCCGGATCTCGGTGGTGGGCCATTCGATGGGGTCGCTCATCGGGATCGAACTGGCCGTCGTCTCCGACCTCGTCGACCGTCTCGTCCTCATCGGCACCTCCGGAGAGATGGCCGTACATCCCGACCTCTTGGCCGCCGCCGAGACAGGAGACCGTCTGGCGGTGGACCTCATCGTCGGCTGGGCGTTCGGGACGGCAGGCCGGCGCGGCGGGCACCCCCAGGCGGGGACGTGGCTGCCCGCCTCGGCGGTCCGGCTGCTGGAACGCTCCCTCGACGGGCCCCTCGGCTCCGACCTGGCTGCCTGTGCCGAATATCCGGGCCTGGATCGGGCCTCACAGGTGAGGGCACCCACCCTCGTCGTCCAAGGCGCCGAAGACCGGATGACCCCAGTCCGTGCCGCCCGGAAACTGGTCGAAGTGATCCCCGACGCCCGTCTGGAAGTGGTCCCCGGCGCAGGCCACATGGTGATGGTGGAGGCCCCCGACCAGGTCCGACGCCTACTCGAGGGGTTCCTCGCCGGGTGACGATGCCGTGGGCACGGCCGGGACCGTCCGATGGGATGCTGGAACACCGTGCGTGCGAGTAGCATCGCCGACCCATGCAGCACCAGGGCAGTGTCGGCCGGGTGGAGACCCGCTTCCACACCCTGGACGGCCCCTTCACCGTCCAGGACGGCGACACCCTGGCCGAGGTGACCCTCGCCTACGAGCTGTACGGTCGGATCAACGAGGCCCGGGACAACGTCATCCTCGTCTTCCACGCCCTCACCGGAAGCCAACACGCCGCCGGATACAACCCCGACGTGCCCGGGCTCGACGGTCGCTGGACCGAAGAGATGCATCACGGCTGGTGGGATGGCTTCATCGGACCCGGCAAAGCCCTCGACACCGACCGCTACGCCGTCCTCTGCGTCAACTATCTGGGAGGCTGCTACGGGTCCACCGGGCCGGCGTCGACCAACCCGACGACGGGGCGTCCCTACGGTTCGTCGTTCCCGAAACTCACCCTCACCGACATCGTCGACTCGCAGATGCGCCTCCTCGACGAGCTGGGGATCGAACGGCTCCACGCCGTCACCGGCGGCTCGGTGGGGGGTATGGCCTGTGCGGTGCTGGCGACCCGGTATCCGGACCGGGTGCGGATCGTGTTGCCGATCGCTGCCGGGTTCGAGACCACCACGCTGCAGGTGCTGCACAACTTCGAGCAGATGTTCGCCATCATTACCGACCCCGAGTTCAAAGGGGGCGACTACTACGGCGGGCCCGGGCCGGAGCTGGGTCTCGCCCTGGCCCGGATGATCGGCCACAAGACGTTCGTGTCCCTGTCGGCGTTGCGGGAACGGGCCCGGTCGGAGATCGTCCGTGGTGAAGACCTCGGCGGCTACCGGGTGGGCCACCATCTCGAGTCCTACATGCTGCATCAGGGCCAGAAGTTCGTGAAGCGGTTCGACGCCAACACCTACCTTCGGATCATGACGGTGTGGCAACAGTTCGACCTGGTGAAAGAGGTCGGGGCGGGTTCGCTTCCCGAGCTGCTCGCCCGCTGCCGGCACCAGCGGTGGATGGTGTTCACCATCGACTCCGACGTCTGCTTCTACCCCGACGAACAGGAGGCGATGGTGGCGGAGTTGAAACGGGCGGGGGTCCCGGTGCGCCGATACACGGTCCATTCCGACAAGGGGCACGACTCGTTCCTGATCGAACCGGAGCTGTATTCGGCGTTGCTGGCCGACGTCCTCGCCGGCTGAACGTCAACGTTTCGACGGCGAACGACCCGGTCCTGGAGGCCCGGCGAACACCTGGGCGACCTCCATCCAGCGGCGGGCCACGTCGCCTTCCACGTCGAGGCCGGTGTCGTCGACGTGGCGGCGTTGGGCCACCACCAGGCAGAAGTCGAGGGCCGGGCCTGCGACCGAGTCGGCTGCTTCCTCGTTCCACACCCACAGCTCTCCGCCTGGCCCCCGGAGCTCGACCCGGACCCTCCGGTCGGGGACGTCGAGGCCCCGGTTGCGGAACGACCATGAGAAGGTCTTCACCCCCAGTTCGGCGATGTGGCGGAGCCGGGCGGTGGGTGTCCGGGTGACGCCGAGGGCGTCGGCCACGTCCTGGCCGTGGGCCCACGTCTCCATCAGCCTCGCCGTCACCGACGACGACGCCTTCATCGGTGGCCCGTACCAGGGGACTCGACGGTCGGGGTCGACGTTCGCCATCACGTCGATGAGGTGCCGTCGGGCCTGACGCCACCAGGCGAGGAGTTCGGCGGGACGGATGCTGCGGGCTCGTTGCAGGTGTCCTTCCAGGAGGGATTCGACGCCTTCGGCGAGGATCCGGTTCAGATGGTCGCCGAAGGCCTCCGGGTCGGCGGCGGAGAGGGCGGCTCGTTCGTCGAAGAAGGCGAGATGGCCGATCTGGTCGCGGATCGTCCAGCCTTCGGCGGGGGTGGGGGTGTCCCAGGCGGCGTCGTCGAGGTCGGCGACGAGGTCGTCGAGGTCGGCCTGTTCGGCTGCGAGGTCGTCGAGGAGGGCTCTCATGGGGACGTTTCTAGCGGGTCACGACCCGGTCGTGTGCATGAGCTGGTGGTTTCCGCGATCGAGTGCACACAGACCCCGTGGTGTTCCAGTATGTGCCAGTTCGTGGATAGCAGGAGCGCGATTGGGGGTTGACAGGAGGGAATCGTCCGCTACGCAACACCGGCCCCAGCTGCCGACGGGAGAAGGAGCCAAGTCTATGGAGGCCGAGATGACCGCCGCTGTGAGGTGCATCCGAACCGGCTGCCCGTCGGACACCGCCGTGCCCGACTTCCTGCTGGACGGCGCCGGCGTCGTGATCGCCATGACCTACACCTGCCAGGTCTGCGGCGTCTCGTGGGTAGAGGACCTGCGTCCCGCCGCCTGACGTCCAGGCCGTACCGGCCCGACCCGGTCTACCGCCCGGAGGCCGGCGGGTCCTCGCCGCCCACCCGGAGGCCGCACATCTCCTCCAGCGCCTTCACCAGAGCGTGGTTGCCTTCCAGCCCGAGACCCCGGCGTTGCAGCGCTCGATACATCTGGAACACGAGGGCCGTCCCGGGCAACGGCACCGCCAGCTCGTCGGCCGCCTCCAGCACCAACCGCAGGTCCTTCTCCTGCAGGTCGATGGTGAACCCGGGGCGCCAGTCCCGTTCGATCATCTGCGGTCCCCGGTTGGCCAACATCCACGAACCGGCAGCACCGCCCTTCACCGCGTCCAGGGTCTTGCGGAGATCCAGGTGGCCGGCCTGGGCGAGGAGCAACGCTTCGGAGACGGCGAGTTGGTTCACCACCACCAGCACCTGGTTGACGAGCTTCACCATCTGGCCCGCCCCCTGACCGCCGACGTGGACGACGGTGGTTCCGTACGCCTCGAAGTACGGGAGGGCCCGTTGGAACGACGCTTCGTCGCCGCCCACCATGATCGACAGGGTGCCCCGCTGGGCACCTTCGGAGCCGCCCGAAACGGGGGCGTCGAGCCAGCGGGCCCCTTTCTCCTCCACCGCCGAGGCGAAGGTCAGGGTCGCCGACGGGGAGATCGTCGAATGGTCCACCACCAGCTTCCCGTCCGACAGGCCGGCCAGGACCCCGTCGTCGCCGTGGAGGACCGCTTCGACGTCGGGGGTGTCGGAGACGCAGATCATCACGACGTCGGCACGTTCCGCCACCTCCCGGGGGGAGTCGGCCGGTTCGGCCCCGGCTTCGACGAGGGGGTCCATCTTTGCCCGGGTCCGGTTCCAGACGACCAGCCGGTGGCCCTTCTCCAACAGGTTGCGGGCCATCCCCGACCCCATGATCCCCAAGCCGATGAACCCGACCATGGTCACTCCTCCGACGTCTCGTCGACGACCACGAGGACCTCTTCCGCCTCCACCTGATCGCCGGGACCGACCCGCACGTTCGACACCACGCCTGCGTGGGGGGCTTTGAGGGAGTGTTCCATCTTCATCGCCTCCAGCACGACCATCACCTGCCCTTCGTCTACGGTCTCGCCTTCGGCGACCAGCACCTTGACGATCTTGCCCGGCATCGGAGCGTGGAGAGATCCGGGAGTGTCTTCCAGCTCTGCCTCCGGGAACCGGGGCTGCTCCACCAGGCGGCAATACCCGCCGGGCCCGTCGACATGATGCACCGGACCTACCCGGTGGATCCGGTACCAGCCGAGACGACCGGCCACTTCCAGGCCGACCCGGTCGGGGGCGGCGGAGACGAGACGGACATCCGAAAGGGACCGGCCGTCCACTTCGACGGTCAGCCCGGCTCGGGGCACGAACCGGTAGCCGACGGTGACGTCACCGTCGGAGCCGGTGAAGACGACCTGCTGGTTCTGGGACGGGGAGTTCCGCCAGCCGCTCGGAATCGTGGCCTGCACCTTCGCCGACCGACGGCGGTCCTCCTGGGCGGCGAGGGCTGCCGCCACCGCCGACATGCGTTCCTCGTCGGCGTCGGGCAGGGGACGGGCGAGGAGGGCCGGGTCGTGGCGTTCGAGGAAGTGGGTGTCGAATTCGCCGGCGACGAACTCGGGATGTCGGAGGATCCGCACCAACAGTTCCCGGTTGGTGACGAGCCCGTGGATCTCGGCACGTTGCAGGACCGTGGCCAGCCGGCTGGTCGCCTCCTCCCTGCTCGGGGCCCAGACGATCACCTTGGCGATCATCGGGTCGTAGTGGATGGAGATCTCCGAGCCGTCTTCGACCCCGGTGTCGACCCGCACCCCCGGGTCGAACCGGAACCGGTCGAGGCGACCGGTCACGGGCAGGAACCCTCGGGTGGCGTCTTCGGCGTAGAGGCGAGCTTCGACGGCGTGTCCCCGCATCTGCGGCTCCCGCACCTCGTCGGGGAGGGGCTGGCCGTCGGCGACGAGAAGCTGGAGGCGCACCAGGTCGAGTCCGGTGATCTCTTCGGTGACGGGGTGTTCCACCTGGAGGCGGGTGTTCATCTCCAGGAACCAGAACTCGCCCCGCTGGAAGAGGAACTCGACGGTGCCGGCACCGACGTAGCCGACCGCTTCGGCGGCGGCCACCGCCGCTTTGCCCATCCGTTCCCGCAGCTCCGGGGTGAGGGCGGGCGACGGGGCCTCTTCGATGATCTTCTGGTGCCGGCGCTGGATCGAACATTCCCGTTCGTGGAGGGAGACGGTGGTTCCGAAACGGTCGGCGAACACCTGGATCTCGATGTGCCGGGGAGCTTCCAAGTAGTGCTCGACGAAGACCGTGTCGTCCCCGAACGCGGAGGCCGACTCCCGGCGGGCGGCCTCTACGGCGTCGAGGAGATGTTCGGGGTCGGGGACGATCCGCATGCCCTTCCCGCCGCCACCGGCAGACGCCTTCACCAGCACCGGATAGCCGATCCGTTCGGCTGCCTCCCTGATCGCCTCTTCGTCGAGGCCGGAGAGGTCGATCGAGTCGAGGACCGGCACCCCGGCGTCGGCGACGAGCTGTTTCGAGCGGAGTTTCGAACCCATCGTCTCGATCGCTTCGGGAGGTGGACCCACCCAGATGAGACCGGCGTCGATGACGGCACGGGCGAACGCGGCGTTCTCGGCGAGGAAGCCGTAGCCGGGGTGGACGGCGTCGGCGCCGGTTCGCCGGGCGGCTTCGATCAGGGCGTCGATCCGCAGGTAGGACTCGGCGGGGGTCGAGCCGCCGAGGGGGACCCCTTCGTCGGCGTCGGCGACGAAGGGGGCGTGGCGGTCGGGTTCGGAGTAGACGGCGACGGTGGCGATGCCCATCTCCCGGCAGGTGCGGAACACCCGTCGGGCGATCTCTGCGCGGTTGGCCACCAGGAGTTTCCGAATCACGGCGGCGAGGTTAGCGACCGGGGCAGACGGCGGTTGTGTGCACGAGCTGGCGGTTTCCGCGTGCCCGTGCACACGACCTGTCACATCCGGAAGACCCCGAACTCCGACGTCCCCTTCACCGGGCCGGAATGGATGGCCGACAGGGCGATCCCCAGCACGGTGCGGGTGTCCCGGGGGTCGAACAGGCCGTCGTCACGGACCCGGGCTGTCGAGAAATAGGCCTGCTCCTCCTCGGAGATCTGATGTTCGATCATCGCCCGCATCGCCGCGTCGGCCTCCTCGTCGTAGGTCTGGCCCCGCGCCTCCGCCGCCGCCCGGGAGATGATCGACATCACCCCGGCGAGCTGTTTCGGCCCCATCACCGCCACCTTGTGGTTGGGCCATCCGAACACGAACCGGGGATCGTAGGAACGTCCGCTCATCCCGTAGTTCCCCGCCCCGTACGACACGCCCGCCATGAGGGAGATGTGAGGCACCGTCGAGTTGGCGACGGCGTTGATCATCTTCGCCCCGTCTTTGATGATCCCCCGCTGCTCGTAGATCTTGCCGACCATGTAGCCGGTGGTGTTGTGGATGAACAGGATCGGCAGGTCGTAGCGGTTGCAGAGCTGGATGAACTCGGTGGTCTTCTGGGCCTCCTCGGAGAAGATCACGCCCTGCTGGTTGGCGACGACCCCGATCGGGAACCCGTGGATCGACCCCCAGCCGGTCACCATCGAGGTCCCGTAGAGCTGTTTGTACTCTTCGAAGCGGGACCCGTCTAGGATGCGGGCGAGGACTTCCCGCATGTCGAAGGGCACCCGCAGGTCCCGGGAGACGATCCCCAAGAGGTCTTCGGGGTCGTGGACGGGTTCGTCGGCGGGCATCGTCGGCCCGTAGCCCTGTTTGCGCCAGTTCAGGTGGGCGACGATCTCCCGGCCCATGCGGATCGCCTCCAGTTCGTCCCGGGCGAAGTAGTCCGACAGCCCCGAGATCCGGGAATGCATCTCGGCACCACCCAACTCTTCGTCGGTGGATTCTTCGCCGGTCGCCATCTTCACGAGGGGTGGACCGCCGAGGAAGACCTTGGCGCGTTCTTTCACCATCACCGCGTAGTCGCACATGGCCGGGACGTAGGCGCCGCCTGCGGTCGAGTTGCCGAACACGAGGGCGACGGTGGGGATCCCCAGCCGGGAGAGCTGGGTGAGGTTGCGGAACCATTTTCCTCCGGTGATGAACACTTCGGCCTGGTCGGGCAGGTCGGCGCCACCGGATTCGACCAGGTTCACCAGGGGGAGGCGGTTCTGGCGGGCGATGTCTTGGGCCCGAAGGGTCTTGGCGAGGGTGTAGCGGTTCGACGACCCTGCCTGGGACGTCGGGTCGTTGGCGGAGATGACGCACTCCACCCCCGAGATCACCCCGATCCCGGTGACGGCGTTCGCCCCCAGGTTCTTGTCGGTACCCCAGGCGGCGAGGGTGGAGAACTCGAGGAACGCGGTGTCGGGGTCGATGAGCAGCTCGATCCGTTCCCGGGCGAGGAGCTTGCCCCGTTTGCGGTGCCGGTCGATGTATTTCTGTCCCCCGCCGAGGCGGGCTTTGGCCTGGAGCTCTTCGAATTCGGCGAGCTTGGCCAGCATCGCCTCCCGGTTGGCTCGGAACTCCTCGGACGAACGGTCGACCTTGGTGGGCAGCACCTGCATGGATGGAGAGAGTAGCGGTGGGGCGGCTGGGGAGCCGAGCGGGAACGGTGCTGTGTGCGGGGGCGCGCGGATGTGTCCGGACGGGGTGGGGGGTGGTGTGTGCGGGGGCGCGCGGATGTGTCCGGACGGGGTGGGGGGTGGTGTGTGGGGGGGCG
>Ga0256830_1001996_pt1 | contig 13909 bp, 16 predicted proteins | sample 128326metaG_FD_190537 | JGI IMG/M metagenome (GOLD analysis project Ga0256830, IMG submission 190537) | Hydrothermal vent microbial communities from Lau Basin, Pacific Ocean - 128-326 | ecosystem: Environmental > Aquatic > Marine > Hydrothermal vents | place: Pacific Ocean: Lau Basin | collected... | reverse complement strand
GACGTCCGTGCCGGAGACGTATTCAGCCTTGAAGGTCATGGCGCCCGTTTTGAAAATGCCGCCCGCGCCCACTACCGTATAGTCCCCGCCGGTCGCCTTGGAGTCCTGGGTGCTCTTGCCGTAGGAGGCTTCGAGGTGCAGTTTCTTGCCCTTGTCGTAGACCACGCGGCCGGCATAGGCTCCGCCATCGCCCGCGGTGCCGTAATCGACGGAGGCGGAACGCTTGGCGGGATTGAACACGCCGATGTCGTATCCGAAGCCGCTGATGTCACGCCCGCTCAGCATGAGTCCCGCGGCACGCTCCAGGACCAGGCCGGTTTCCATGCCGCGCTTGGTGATGTCCAGCTTCTTGCTGGGGTTGCTGAAATCCATGCCGATGGGGGTCTTGAAAAGACCGGCGCTGACGTTGGCGGCCTTCTTGAATTTGTATCCGGCCACCGCGTCCTTGATGATCTCGGGCACACCGATGTTGTCGGGCTTGTCGGTCTTGTTGACATCGATCTGCAGCAGGCCCCACACCTTGTCGTGCTTGATCTTGTACCCCAGGCGGACACTGTCGGCGCCGAAGCGCAGGCCATCGGCATCCTTGTTGTCATATTGGCCCTTGCCCATGGCAGCGGTGATCTGGGCGTATCCAAAGAATTCTGCCTGCGCCTTGTCCTTGGTTGCGGCTGCGTTCACGGTCATCGGCGCCGCTATGGCGGCGGCAACGGCCAGGGAAATCAGGGTGTTTTTCACGGAATCGCTCTCCCTCGTTTTATTAAAATTATATTGCGCATGACAAAGTGCATATTTTTAGCCCTTGCGCGCCGGAATTGCAATGGCCGGGACGGCAAAAATACATCGAAAAAATCATATGGTTACATCGTATTCCACGATCAATGGGGCGTGATCGGAGAATCGCTGTTCCTTATAGATGGAGACGGCCCTGACCTTGTCCCTGAGTCCCGGGGTGATCACCTGGTAATCGATACGCCAGCCCACGTTTTTGGCCCAGGCCTGTCCGCGGTTGGACCACCAGGTATACTGATCCGGCGCCTGGTTGAGCACCCGGAAGGCATCCACATAGCCCAGCGATCCGAATAATTCATCCATCCACGCCCGCTCCTCCGGCAGGAACCCCGAGTTCTTCTGGTTGCCACGCCAGTTCTTGATGTCGATCTTTTTGTGAGCGATGTTCCAGTCCCCGCACAGGATGAACTCCCTGCGCTTGCGCCGGAAGGATTGCAATACCGGCACCAGGCGCTCCAGGAAATCGAATTTCACGGCCTGGCGCTGTTCGCTGCTGGAGCCGGACGGCAAATAGAGGGAGGCAATGCTCAGCCCCTTGAAATCGGCCTGGATATAGCGCCCCTCGGCATCCATGTCCGGCCACCCCAGCCCCCGGATCACCCGCCGCGGCTTGGGCCGGGTGAAGATGGCCACGCCGCTGTAACCGGGTTTGCGCGCGTCGAAGTAATAGGCGTGGTAACCCTCGGGGCGGAAGATCCCGTCGGATAACTGGTGTTCCTGGGCCTTGGTTTCCTGGAGGCACACGATGTCGGCATCCTGGGTTGCCAGCCATTCGAAGAATCCCTTGCGGGCGCCCGACCGTATTCCGTTGATATTCAAACTGATGACCCGCATGCAGCACCTTTTTCGTTCGGCTCCGGAACCTCATAGAATAAGAAAAAATCGCGGAAAATAATACAGAACCTGACAATTTTTTATTTTTTTGCCAGATTTCTCTTGACATTTTTCTTTTTCCCACCAGAATAATGCGTTATCACTCGCAGAGGGGCGGGACAATTTGATGGCAACGGTATTCACAAGCCGGCAAGCTATTCAAATCACGGGGGTCACCCAACGCCAGCTTGCCTACTGGCGCAAAACAGGGCTGATCACCCCGTCCCAGCGGACCCCTGGCGGCCACTCGCGATATTCCTTTCACGACCTCATCGCCCTCAAGACGGCCAAGCGCCTCATCGATGCCGGTGTTTCCCTGCAGAAACTGCGCAACAGCATCACCGCCCTCACCAGGACCCTGCCTCAGCTCAAGCAGCCCCTGAGCGAACTGTCGTTGCTGGCGACCGGCGATGTCATTCTGGTTTTTCACGAGGGCGCGGTCTTCGAGACGCTGACGGGTCAGGAGTGGATTCTGCCCATCGCGCAATTCCAGCGCGAGGTGGAGCGGAAACAGAACACGCGCCGCCCGTCCCCGCCGAGCGGCCAGGGGGAATTGTTTCCGGAAACGAGTTGGGAATGTGACTTACAGGATGGAAACGCGGCAAATAGCAAATAGAGAAAAGGACCAGGACACTCACACGGCCCGGGGCGGCATGCCCGGGGCGGCCCGCTTCCCCGGAGGCAGGCTGAATAAAGGAGGAACACCGGTATGACAGTCATCGCCATTGCCAATCAGAAGGGCGGCTGCGGTAAAACCACCACGGCCATCAACCTGGCGGCTTGCCTGGGGGAGATGCAGCACCGCATCCTGCTCGTCGACATGGATCCGCAGGGACACGCGTCGCTGGGGCTGGGCCGGCACTGCGAGGATGTCCCGGGGCTCTACGAGGTGTTCACCCAGGACATGGAACTGGGCGAGGTCATCCTGCGCGACGTGGCCGAAGGCGTCGATCTGGTCCCGGCCACCATCTCCCTCGCGGCGGTCGAGCACCTGCTCGCCGACATGAGCAGGCGCGAGCGGCAACTGGACATGCACCTGGAGCCTCTCAAGAACAGCTACGACTATATCATCATCGACTGCCCGCCGGCCCTGAGCCTGCTGGCCTTCAACGCGCTGCGCTGCGCCGACATGGTGCTGGTGCCCATCGAAATGAGCCTGTACTCCCTGGACGGCATCGAGCGCCTGCAGGAAACCGTCGAACTGGTGGCCGAGAAGTACCAACTGGATATCCCGCTGGCCATACTCCCCACCATGGTGGACTACCGCACGCGCTTCACGCGCAACGTGCTGCGCGAGATACAGGAGCACTTCGCCGAGGAAATCCTCAAGGTCTGCATTCACTACACGGTGCGCCTCAAGGAGGCGGCCTGGCATGGCAAGCCCATTACCGTCTACGCGCCCAAGACCCTGGGGGCCGCGGACTATCACCGCCTGGCCGATGAAATCGTTCACCGCACGGCGACCGTGCAGTTCACCCGCGATCTCGCGTTGCTGGAGGAGCACATCACGCGGGAACTCCAGGTGCAGGTTATCCCTGAAAGCGAAAGCGTGGAACCGCCCCCCGGCGCGCCGGCGGAAGCGGCGCCCGCCCGTGGCGCGTTGCGCGGGGAACAGCATCATGACGATGAACTGACCACCGTGACCCTGCGTTTCTCGGATATTCCCAGCAACGATCTCAAGATCGCCGGCGATTTCAACAACTGGATCCCCGATCATAACGTGGAAACCCGCATCGACCAGGAAACCATCGTCAAGACCATGAGAATCAAGCCGGGCACCTACCAGTACCGCCTCATCATCGATGGCAAATGGCAGGAGGACCCCAACAACCCCAACCGTATCAGCAACCTGTTCGGAGAGATCAACTCCCTTCTGAAAGTCACGGAAAACGAGGTACCGGCCACTGTCTGAGCAAGAGACACCCGCGGGCAGCGCACGGGAGCGCCTGGCCCAGATCAGCCACCACTTCCTCAGCGAGGAAGAGGAGACGGCCGCCGCGCCGGCTTCTCCTCCGGCGCCGCCGCCCGCGTCCAGGCTCGTCCTCTCCCACGCGCCGGGGTGCGAGGCCGCCCTGCCCGCCGCGGAGCTGGCCGCCGCCCTGTGCCGCCATGGCGCCTCGGCCGTGATCGTCGGCCCCGGCGCGCCGGGCGGCGATATCGCCCTCCATCTTCCCTGGAACGGGGAAGGCCGCGCGGACGCCTTCGCGGACCTGCGGGACCGCCTCGACGGCGATGGCCACGATTCCCGGCGCTTCGTTCTGAGCGAACACCACGGCGGGGGGGCGCCCGACCTGGAGGGCGCGCTCTGCCTCATGCTGATCCAGGCCCATCACGAAGGTCTGCGCGAGGGATACGGGCGCCTCAAAAAGCTGGCGGAAAGCGGCCCGCCCGCGCTCCTGGGCGTCATTGTCTGCGAGGCCGCCTCCCTGAAGTCCGCCCGTTATCACTACCGGAAGCTTGCCACGGCGGCGCAGCGCTTCCTCGGCCTGCGCGCCGCCAGTTACGGCGCCCTGCCCCCCGCGCCGCCCGCCTGGGGCGATGAAATACCCCGCCCGGCGGATCGCGAGGCCCGGATTTCCCATCTTGCCAGATTGCTCATCCAGGACTGGCAGGCACATCAACAGTCACTCAACGAGGAAAGGACCCCCACATGACCCGGCACATGCATATCAGGCAAATCCCCCTGTCTTCCAACCAGGTGCTGTTCGAACTGGTCTATGAGTCCCTGGACCAGTTTCTGGGCAAGCCGCACACCGTCATCAGCAACGACCTGCCCTACGAGGGCAATCATATCCTGGCCCTGGACGCCGCCGGCAAGCCGGCCCTGCTGTGTTGCGACAGCCGCGACGGCGGCCGCGCCCTGATGAACGGGCTCAACGTCATGGACGGCCTGAGCAGCAACCGGGCCTGGTTCTACCGCCTCTACCCGGCCTTGTTCAAGGAGAGCGGCAAGCAACGGGGCGGCTTCCAGATGGAGAACATCCGCCTCATGATCCTCGCCCCGACGCCCCCGCCGGGCGGCGCCTATCTCAAGCAGATCTGCCCCGCCGTGAGCTATTTCCTGGTGAGGGCCCTGGAGATCAACGGGGAGATCGGCCTGTTCCTGGAAAACCACGAAGACAGCGAACTCGATGACCTCGCCCTGGACACCACCCCCATCAACCCCTTCAGGGATCCCGCCGCCGCCCTGAGCGAGGAAGAAGAGGCCTTCCTGCGGGGATGAAACGGCCCATGATTTCAACCAGCCTCCTCTCTCCCCTCCCCCCTTCGCAAGGGCGCCGGGCGCACATGGAAAACACAACCCCCTCACACACTCCCCCCGGGGTTTTTGTGCGCCCGGCGCCCTTGCGCCTTTATTTTCCAACCGGTCTCTGAGTCCGGGGCGTAAGCAAGCCGTATTTCCCTCGCCGCGGCAAACCGCTAGAATGTGGGCCTTTGATCACAGGGACTCACACCCATGCGGGACTATCAACGGGCATTCCTCGACTTCGCCATCGCCAACGGCGTGCTGCGCTTTGGCGAGTTCACATTGAAGTCGGGGCGTGTCAGCCCCTACTTCTTCAACAGCGGCCTGTTCAACACGGGCGAGGCCATCGCCCGCCTGGGGCGTTACTACGCCGATGCCATCGAGGCATCGGGCATCGCCTTCGACATGCTGTTCGGCCCGGCCTACAAGGGCATCCCCCTGGCCGTGGCGGCGTCCATCGGGCTCTATGAACGGCACCGGCGCAGCGTGCCCTACGCCTTCAACCGCAAGGAGGCCAAGTCCCATGGAGAAGGCGGCATCATCGTCGGCGCCCCCCTGCGGGGCCGGGTGCTGGTCATCGACGACGTCATCTCGGCGGGCACCTCGGTGCGTGAATCCAGCGCCATCATCGAACAGGAAGGGGCAACCCTGGCGGGGGTGGTCATCTCCCTGGACCGCCAGGAGCGGGGCACCGGGCCCACTTCCGCCATCGAGGAAATCGAGAACACCTATCACATCAAGGTGGCCAATATCGCCAGCCTGGCGGTGCTCATCCGCTATCTTGAGGAAAAGCCGGAGATGGCATCCGTGCTGGAACGTATCCGCGCCTACCAGGCCCGCTACGGCAGCCCGTCAGCCTGACACCAGCTTGGCGCCGACGAGGATGGTGATGATCTCGAAGGCGCGCTTGATGAAACTGTTGCCCTTGATGATGGCCAGGTGCGCCCCGGCGAATCCCCCCAGAATGGAACCCAGCAACAGGGCCGGCAGCCAGTCCCACTGGATGGTGCTCTGCAGGCCCAGGGTCAGGGCGCCGCTGCCGTTCCAGAACATGCCCACCAGGATCAACGTATAGGCCACCGCCCGCTTGTAGTCCAGGCCGAACCAGCCCACCAGCCACAGGGTGACGAACAGCCCGGTGCCCGAGGTCAGGGAACCGTTGATGACACCGATGAAGAACAGGCCCAGGCCGCCCAGCAGGTAGCCGCGGCGGTCGCGGTGGCTGGGCCGGTGATGATGCCCCAGCTCCGTCTTGAACCAGGAATAGACGCCCAGCCCGATGGTGAGGATCCCCAGGGCCACCTGCGCCACCCGGTCGGGGACGGTGAGAATCAGGCTGGCCCCCAGCACCACGCCGGGCAGCCCCGCCAGGAGCATGAACAGGGCGAAGCGCCGCTCGATGATGTCCGCCTTGAGATAGCGCAGGGTCGCGCCCACCCCCAGGGCCACGGAGGCCACCTTGTGTGTGGCCAGGGCGATGCTGAAGGGCAGGCCGAGAAAAATCAGCACCGGCAACTGGATCAGCCCCGCGCCACCCCCGGAGAGCGCGGAAAAAGTGTTGGCCAGGAGGGCCACCACAAAAAGAATTGTCTGATCCAGCCAGTCCACGGCGCCGCCGCCCCTCTCAGCGATTTACCACGAAGCACACGAAGGGCAAGAAGATCGGGCCGACACCATCCACAGTCCCCCCGCCAGGCGGATTCAGCCCCCCAAGCGCAACCCCTGTTTAGGAACCTCTGATCAATTCATGAACCGGCGCCTGGCGGCTGAAATGCCCCGGCTCCGCGTTGAAAATCTTGGCAATAGCGCACTATTACCCGCGCTTTTCGCCTTGATCCGGAACATTTCATCTCGCCACCCATCCGGTCCATGAATTGATCAGAGGTTCCTTTATCTTTTATCTTTCATTGCCTAGAATGTGTATACATTAACAAATCAATACACAAAGGCGCACTATGAGAACAAATATTGTAATTGACGACAAACTTATGAACGACGCCCTTAAAGCTACCGGATTCAAAACAAAAAAGGAAGCGGTGGAAGAAGGGCTTAAGCTATTGATAAAGAGGAATAAACAACGAGAAATCCGTAAGCTCCGGGGAAAACTCAAATGGGAAGGCGACCTCGATGAAATGAGGGGTGGCAAGTGATTATAGCCGACACTAGCGTCTGGATAGACTATTTCAACGGAGTTGAAAGCGCTGAAACAGATGCCCTGGATTCAGCTCTTGATGATGGGATAATAGCTATAGGTGACATTATCTTTCTAGAAATCCTTCAAGGCTTCAGAAATGATAAAGACTACAGAAAGGCAAAGTCTAAACTCTCTTCCCTCGACCAATTTGAAATGTTCGGACATTCAGCCGTTTTCAAATGCGCAGACAATTTTCGCTTTCTAAGAAAAAAGGGAATCACAATCAGAAAAACCACTGACATTATTATTGCCACCTTTTGCATTGAAAATAAAATCCCTCTCCTTTTTACCGATAGAGACTTCGTTCCATTCATTAATCACTTGAAACTTAAATCCGCGCTTCAGAAAACATAACTTTCCTCTTTTCTCTTTGTATTTATCGCCGTATCAACGTCCCCACACCCTCGTCGGTAAAAATCTCCAGCAACACCGCGTGCTCCACGCGCCCGTCGATGATGTGGGCCGAACCGACGCCGGACTGGACCGCGTCCAGGGCGCAGCGTACCTTGGGCAGCATGCCGCCATGGATGGCGCCCTCGGCGATGAGCCGGTCGATGTCCTTGGCCGACACCCCCGTCACCACTTCCTCGTTGCGGTCCAGGACGCCGGCCGTGTTGGTCAGCAGGATGATCTTCTCCGCCTGCAGGACACTGGCGATCTTGGCCGCCACCGTGTCGGCGTTGATGTTGTAGGACTGCCCGTCGCCGCCCACGCCGATGGGCGCGATGACGGGAATGAAATCCCCGCCCACCAGCATGTCCACCACGGCCGTGTCGATGGCCGTCACCTCCCCCACATGGCCGATGTCGATGATCTCCGGCGCCTTCATCTCCGGAGAGTCGCGGGTAACCATCAGCTTTTTGGCGCGGATCAGGCCGCCGTCCTTGCCCGTCAGGCCCACGGCGGAACCGCCCTGCTGATTGATGAGGCTGACGATCTCCTTGTTGACCAGGCCGCCGAGCACCATTTCCACGATGTCCATGGTCTCCCGGTCGGTGACGCGCAGGCCCTCGACGAAGGTGGATTCCTTGCCCACCCGCTCCAGCAACCGCCCGATCTGCGGGCCGCCGCCGTGCACCACCACCGGGTTCATGCCCACCAGCTTCATCAGCACCACGTCGCGGGCGAAGCTGGTCTTGAGGGCGTCGTCCACCATGGCGTTGCCGCCATACTTGATGACGAAGGTCTTGCCGGCGAAGCGCTGAATATAGGGCAAGGCCTCCGTCAGCACGTGGGCGATGTTCATGGCGGCTTTGGCGCTCAGAGTCATGGATGATCTACCTTGGCTATCATATTGAAAAAATGCATGCCCCGGGCGGCCGGCGAAGCCGGCCACCCTTGAGAAAGCTTACGGCCCGGCCGCGGGCAATGCAAACTCAGAAGGGCAGTGTCAGGCTGTCATCGACGGCGAGAATGGCCCGTCTGAATGCATCCTGGATGCGCGCCAGGGCTTCCGCGTTGTCGGCCTCGAAACGGATGATGAGCGAGGGCGTGGTATTGGAGGGACGGATCAGGCCCCAGCCATCGTCGAAATCGGCGCGGATGCCGTCGATGGTGGTGATCCCGGCGCCGGGAAACCGGGCCTGGGCGATGAAGCGCTCCATGAATTTGAAATGCTCGCCCTCCTTCATGTCCACGCGCAGCTCCGGCGTGCTCACCGCATCGGGGAGCGCGGCAAAGATCTCCGTGATGCCACGCGCGTCCCGCGCCAGGATCTCCAGCAGGCGCGCCGCCGTGTAGAGGGCGTCGTCGAAACCGTACCAGCGCTCCTTGAAAAAGATGTGGCCGCTCATCTCGCCCGCCAGCAGGGCGTCCGTCTCCTTCATCTTGGCCTTGACCAGGGAATGCCCTGTCTTCCACATGAGGGGGTTGCCGCCATGCTCCGCGATGACCTTGCCCAGGTGGCGGGTGCACTTGACATCGTAGATGATGGTGGCGCCGGGATGGCGGGAGAGGATGTCCGCCGCGTACAGCATCATCTGGCGGTCGGGCCAGATGACGTTGCCGGCGGGATCGATCACCCCCAGGCGGTCGCCGTCCCCGTCGAAGGCCAGGCCCAGGTCGGCGCCCTCGCGCTTCACGGCCTCGATCACGTCCACCAGGTTCTCGGGCTGGCCGGGATCGGGATGATGATTGGGAAAATTGCCATCCACCTCGCAGAACAGCTCGATCACCTCGCTGCCCAGTTCGCGCAGCAACCGTGGCGCCGCCACGCCGGCCACGCCGTTGCCGCAATCCACCACCAGCTTGAACGAGCGCCCGGGGCGCACGTCATCCACGATGCGCTGGATATACCCGGGAATGATGTCCCGCTCGGTGCGGGTGCCCGCGCCGCTGCTGTAGTCCCGCTGCTCGATGCGGCGTTTCAGGGCCTGGATGTCTTCACCGGAAATGGCCTCGCCGTCGATGACGATCTTGAAGCCGTTGTAGTCGGGGGGATTGTGACTCCCCGTCACCATGATGCCCGTGCGGGTGCCCTGGGTATGGGTGGCATAGTAGAGAATGGGCGAGGGCACCCTGCCGATATCGATCACATCCAGCCCGGCATCCTGGATGCCCCGGCTCAGGGCGGCGGCGAAGGCCGGCCCGGAGAGGCGCCCGTCGCGGCCGACGGCGATACGCCGCTGGCCACGCGCATGGGCCTCGCTGGCGATGGCCCGGCCGATGTGATAGACGATGTCGCCGGTCAATGTCTCGCCGACGATACCACGGATATCGTAGGCCTTGAAAATGGATGCGGGAATCTCCCCCATAGCCTGTTCCATCGTTTGTTTTTCTCCCTTCATTGATATTATGGATGAATTCCGCGCGCATCCCTGGCCCGGCCAGGATCAATGCCGCCCCGTATGCCCGAAACCGCCGGCGCCGCGATGGCTGTCGCCGAATGCCTCGACGATCTCGAAATCCGCCTGCACCACGGGCACGAATACCATCTGCGCGATCCTTTCACCGGGATTCACCACGAAAGGCTGATCCCCCCGGTTCCAGCAGGATACGAACACCTGTCCCTGGTAGTCGGAATCGATGAGGCCCACCAGGTTGCCCAGCACGATGCCATGCTTGTGGCCCAGGCCGGAACGGGGCAGCAGCACCGCCGCCAGCGACGGGTCCGCGATATGGATCGCCAGTCCCGTGGGAATGAGATGGGTCGCGCCGGGACGCAGTTCCAGCGGCTCGTCCAGGCAGGCGCGCAGGTCCATGCCCGCCGATCCCGGCGTGGCATATTCCGGCAGGGGCAGTTCATTGCCCAGCCTCGGGTCCAGTATCTTGAGCTGTATCTTCTTCCGCACCATATCTCTCCGCGATCAAAGTGATCAGTTCCCGGGCCAGGCGGCCCTTGGGCCCCAGGGGGAGTCTTTTCCGCCCGCCCTCCCAGAGCACCAGCAATTCGTTGTCGTCGCTTTCGAAGCCCCGGTCGCCGCGCCCCACCTCGTTGGCCACGATCATGTCCAGGGCCTTGTCCCGCAGCTTAGCGCGCGCATAGTCTTCCACATTTTCCGTCTCCGCGGCAAAACCCACCGTGAACGGATGGCGGGGCAAGGCAGTCACGTCGCGCAGGATGTCCGGGTTGCGCACCAGTTCCAGTGTCAGGCGCGCCTGCTTCTTGGCCTTGCCGGGCAGGGGCTGCGCGGCGCGGTAATCGGACACGGCGGCGGCGGCGATGAAGATATCCTGTTCCTGCGCGCGGCCGAGCACCGCCGCGTGCATCTGCGCGGCCGTGCGCACATCGATGCGCGTCACCCGCTCCGGGGTGGGCAGGGCGACGGGGCCGCTCACCAGGGTCACCGCGGCGCCCGCCTCCACGGCGGCCTCCGCCAGGGCAAAGCCCATCTTGCCCGAGCTGCGGTTGGAAAGGTAGCGCACGGCATCGATGTCTTCCTGGGTCGGACCGGCATCGATGAGCACCCGCCGCCCCTGCAGCAGGCCGGTATCGAACAGGGCGGCGCTGAGCGCCACGATCTCCTGGGGTTCCAGCATGCGACCCGGACCCGTTTCACCGCAGGCCTGGCCGCCGCTGCCGGGACCGAAGACATGAACCCCGCGCTGGCGCAGACGCCGCAGGTTGTCCTGGGTGGCGGGCTGGGACCACATCTGCTGGTTCATGGCCGGCGCCACGGCCAGGGGGCCCGCGGAGGCCAGGCACAGGGTCGCAAGCAGGTCGTCGGCACGCCCCTGGGCGAGCCTGGCGATAAAATCGGCGCTGGCCGGGGCGATGAGCACCAGGTCCGCGCGGCGCGCCAGGCTGATGTGCCCCATGGCCGCCTCGGTCTCCGTGTCCAGGTGATGCAGGAACACGGGCCGCCCCGACAGGGCCTGCAGCGTGAGGGGGGTGATGAATTCGGCCCCCCCCCGGGTCATCACCACCTGCACCTCGGCCCCGGCGTCACGCAGGCGCCTCACCAGGTCCGCGCCCTTGTAGGCGGCGACGCTGCCGGTGATGCCCAGGAGTATGCGTTTGTTGGTCAGTCGTTTCATGATTCCGTCACTTTTTCGCCCCTGGGCTTCGCCTCTGGGGGGATACGCCGCCCGGGTCGACTTGCGAAGGCCTCCCGCCCGGCGGAAAAAGGCGGATCACCGGAGCGCAGCGACTTGATCCGCCCCGCCGGGCGGGAGATCAGCCGCAGCACCGGAGACCCGGGCGGCGTATCCCCCCAGAGGCGAACCACCTTTCCGAAGCGCGCCCTGGCCGCAAACAGGCTTCTATCGCAAGCCGGATTCCGTGTAAGATACCATCCATCCGCTCAACCAGACCACAGGCGCATGACTGACAGGGAGGTCGAATATGCCCATTTCAAGCTGGCCCGTTGAAGAACGCCCCCGGGAAAGACTGCTGGCGCGGGGCGCGCAGGCTTTGTCCGACGCCGAACTCCTGGCCATATTCCTCAGAACCGGTTGCAGGGGCATGACCGCCGTGGACCTGGCGCGGCAATTATTACACGAATACGGCAGTCTGCGGGCATTGTTCAGGGCCGATCTGCAACGCTTCTGCCGCAGTCCCGGCCTGGGGACCGCCAAATACGCCCAGTTGCAGGCGGTCCTGGAGATGGGCCGGCGCCACCTGTGGGAGACCCTGCGGCACGATGTGGCCCTGACCAGCCCGGACGATTCGCGGGATTACCTGGTGTCGCTGCTGCGCGACCGGCCCCATGAGGTGTTCGCCTGCCTGTTTCTCGACAACCGCCACCGCGTGCTGGCTTTCGAGGAAATGTTCCGCGGCACCATCAACGGCGCCAGCGTCCATCCCCGGGAGGTGGTCAAGCAGGCCCTGGCCATCAACGCCGCCGCCGTCATCCTGGTGCACAATCACCCCTCGGGCGTGGCGGAGCCCAGCCAGGCGGACCAGTCCCTTACCCGCGTGCTGCGCGACGCCCTGGCGCTGGTGGAGATCCGCGTCCTGGACCATCTCATCGTGGGAGACGGCGAAGTCGTCTCCTTCGCCCAGCGGGGGCTGTTGTAACCGTCCCGGGCGGGTGGTTTGCTTGCCAGCAGGGACCGATTCTGGTATAAAAGCCTGCTTTGTGAAATCCTGCTGGAGGATGTGCGAGATGTCTAGGGTATGTCAGGTAACGGGCAAGCGGCCCATGGTGGGCAACAATGTCTCCCATGCCAACAACAAAACCAAGCGGCGCTTTCTGCCGAACCTCAATACCCACCGCTTCTGGGTGGAGAGCGAGAAGCGCTGGGTGCGCCTGCGCGTCAGCTCCAAGGGCATGCGCATCATCGACAAGCTGGGCATCGACCAGGTACTGGCCGACATGCGTAAGCGTGGCGAGAAAGTTTAAGGAGGCGGGCCGTGCGAGAAAAAATCCGATTGGTATCGAGCGCCGGAACCGGGCATTTCTACACCACCGACAAGAACAAGCGCACCATGCCGGGCAAGATGGAAATCAAGAAATTCGATCCCGTCGCCCGCAAGCATGTGCTCTACAAGGAAGCCAAGATCAAATAAGCCGCGCTTCCCCGGTTCCATCAAAAAAGGCCAGACATTACGTCTGGCCTTTTTGTTGGACCCTTGTTTGAGTGGATCCCTGCCTGCGACTGCCAGGCAGTTACGCGGCTCTCCCCCTACAGCGCGAGGGCCGTCGCTGCCAGATACCACAAAATAGCCCATACACCCAGGCTGGATATGCAGATAATGGCGTCCGTCTTGCTGATATCGATCCAGTTGTCATTGCCCATCTTCACCCCTCCTTTTCGTTAGTGTTAAGCGTGAGTAGCCGTATGAACGAATACTTAAGTTCTGGACTACGGATATAACACTACGAAAGTGAAGGGAAAAGGTCAAGTTTTTTTCACACAATAACTAAGGGATTTACTCAGGAATTTAACGATAGTTAACAATGGGATACCAAATACCTTATATAAAATAAGGCGTTATTTCAGTCGCAGTGGCCGCTTCGAGACACCACGGTCCACAGGGGAAAATGCCGACTTTATCTGTTTGCGCCCGCGTCACCCGTGGGCGGCGCCGCCGGCTGCCGTTCGCGCCAGCGCCCTCTCGAAAGAGGCTGCATCAGGTCATGCCGGGTATCCCTGAAATGCCACTTGGGTTTTATGGGTTATTGAAGGCCAGACATGGCATCTGGCCTTCATGACTGGGTATCCGGTCGCCAGCACCAGACATTGCGCTGGCGATCCAGCCGGATCCTAGAGCGCCAGTACCGTGGCGGCGAGATACCACAGTACCGCCCACGTCGCCAGACTGCCCGCGCAGATAATGGTATCCATCTTACTAATATCGACCCAATTGTCGTTGCTCATTTTCAACCTCCTATATTTAGCATTGATTAGTAAGTTTCGAT
>Ga0256830_1001995_pt1 | contig 13912 bp, 13 predicted proteins | sample 128326metaG_FD_190537 | JGI IMG/M metagenome (GOLD analysis project Ga0256830, IMG submission 190537) | Hydrothermal vent microbial communities from Lau Basin, Pacific Ocean - 128-326 | ecosystem: Environmental > Aquatic > Marine > Hydrothermal vents | place: Pacific Ocean: Lau Basin | collected... | reverse complement strand
TATGTCGACATTCAGGATCCCACAGCCACCCAATTTTCAGGAACCATCGGTTTAATCACTTTGGGTGATTATGCCGGTACCGGCATCGATGTAGATCACGAATATGTTTATATTACGGGACAGAACTTTGTTGTTGCGAATGATTATGGAAAGAATGGAAAGAACGGCAATACAGTATTGATGATTGCGCAACATGCTCAAGTAACGGATGAGAACGGCATTCCACCGGTAGTCTCTATAGTTTCCCCGATGAATGGAGTAACGGTGTATGAAAATAGTAAGATAAAGGTCAAAGTGAATGCCAGTGATGATGTTTGGGTGAAAGCGGTGCATTTTGCGGTCGATGGTATTGTTGTTGGCTCTGATGACTCAGCGCCTTACGAATACTCTTTTACTGCGGAAGCTGGGATCGATAATTATTCCATCGGTGCTTATGCTGTCGATGTATCCGGAAATACCGGTTTTTCTGCGATCCATTCAGTGACGGTGATTCCTGATACGGACGACCCCGTGGTTTCCTTCGAGTATCCCATCGATGGAGCAGAGCTCTATGAGGATCGGGCGATAAAGATGAAAGTGAACGCCGGAGATAATGTGTCGGTTGCTGTGGTGCATTTTACGGTCGATGGTATTCTTGTTGGCTCTGATGACTCAGCGCCTTACGAATACTCTTTTGCGACTGAAATGGGGATCGATAGTTATTCCATCGGTGCTTATGCTGTCGATGTATCCGGAAATACCGGTTTTTCTACTACCAACACGGTGACGCTAGTTCCCAATCCTAATCCGTGGAAAATGGAAACGACGCGTATTTGGGGGAGCGATGATGCCCTCGGCTTTTATGCAGGCCAGCCTTTGTACTTAGAGGCGTACGTTTTTGGACTCGAAGGCTATAACCTGCCGGTAGAAAGAGTTGACTTCATCGTTAATGGCGTCACTTTTTCGGATTGGGAAGGCGAGTACGGCGAATACTTTCATGCTTTTGCCTCGGAAGCGAATGGGGGTATACCTGCAGGTCGTTATGAGATATCTATGCAAGCATTTGATATTGCAGGCAATAGAACAGTGATTGAATCTAAGGTTATTACCGTGTATCCCACCCAAATTGACATCCCACCGGAGGTTCGCGCGTTTAAAAGTCCAGAGAATGGCGCTGAAGTTTTTGAAGGTCGGGAAGTCCCGTTGCTTTCACGGTACTCGCTGAACGAGCGAGTGAGCATTGAGCGTATTGATTTTATCGTTGATGATGTCGTTGTCTTCACGACGACCTCAAGGAAAACCCCCTTCAACTTTATTCCAGAAGTGGGCGCAAGAAACCATGTGATCTCTGCACGCGTTGTTGATTCCGCTGGAAATACCGGTGAGTCGCCAAAACTAACCTTAATGGTCAACCCACTCTCAACGGTGGTGGGTCGCGTATTAGATGCTGATGATGCGGTGGTTGAAGGTGCGAGGGTCAATTGCGCCGGTGAGATTGGCTATACGGATATATTAGGAACGTTTAATATCGCGAATGTCCCTGCGTTCAATAATGTATTTTGTACGGTGACGATGCGAAGTGATGACGGCAGAATTCGGCGTGGTCAATCAAATGCAATAACCGCCGTGCGTGGAGAACTCGCCAATGTGGGGGATATAAAAACAGACGATGGTAGCGGCTCTAAAAGAGTCGCACTGATTGGGGAATTCAGTAGTTCATTTGCTCAAGTGAGCAAGGATTTTTCAATAAATATTAATGAATTTGAGTTAAATCGACAGCCGACATTTGATCAGCTTTTACAATACGATGCAGTATTGGTTTCGGTAAGGACGAACAGTTTCTATAACTCGACAGCATTAGGCAATCGATTAGCGGACTATGTTGATGCAGGAGGAGGGCTTGTGCTCGCAGCCTACATAGGCTTAGAAGGCAGGATATTTACGGATTCAATCAGTCCACTTGGAATGAGTGACTTCTCACAATGTGGTCGGCTGGGATACAGCTACTTAGATTTGACGTCGGCGGATTACAGTCATCCCATACTGGCACCATTAGATGATGGTCGTACTGCCTTTCGCTACCTGAATGATTGTAGATATGAAAATCTCATGTTAAGCCCAGGTGCGAGGTTATTGGCAAAAGACACGAATGGCCGCAATGTCATTGCGGTAAGCAGTTCAGGTCGTGTTGTTGCGACCAGTATAGACCCGGACTCCGCAAGCAATAAAGGCATTATATTCCGTGCCGTGGACTTTGTTCAGTAAGGGATACCTGTTTTTGAAAAGGAGGCGGCCTGAGCGGCCTCCTAGGATGCTGTCTGAGAACAGTGATCGTTTGGTTTGCACGCTCTCGCACATTCTTGTGCTTCGCAGCATAAGGCCATCCGTGGCCAAATCGAAACATTTTTACTTCAAATGCCCACAACTCCGTACGTTTCGGCGTGGTTGACCAATCCATATCTTGAGTTTTTAAAGGATAAACATCAACTTTTATGGCTTCATATTTTGAAACCATGGGGTTAACAGGGGATGCCGTTAAGGAAATTTTTTGTTCACAAAAGATTCCCGATGATCTCCGCTGCTTTTTTTGCTCCATTGGGTTCTATTTTTACCGTTGGTTTTAATCGGATGATTTTTTTTATTTCATCGACTATGTTGCCATTGAAAAAAGCCTCTTTTGATATTTCTTTGCTTATACCTTTTTGTTGTAACCAGTCGACGAGGTTTTGTTCTTCTGGCCAGTCGTAGCGGCGCACGTATAACACGGGTTTTTGGTTGCACACGGCTTCGACGATGAGGCCATAGCCGGGTTTACTGATGATAACATCGGCGCTGCACAAGATGTCCGTGAAGTCCATATTGATTTTTTGGTAGCTGATGATGTCTTTGCGTTTGATGGAATGCTCCCATGTTGTAAGCCAATGAATGCCGGGTACTTGTGGCCAGGTTTCAATTGGGATAGCAGTGGAGATGCCTCCGGGTGCGATGAGTACGAGGATGTCTTGCGTATTGAGTTGGAAGGTTTTGTTGATTTCTATACGGCGATTATTGCCTACATTGGCAATAGGGGGGATTTTTTTAATCCGTTTTAGCCCAGGCATGTCCATACTGGGTTCGGGATAGAGGTAAACGTTTGCGCTATTATAAGCAGCGAGCATTTGTTGGTAGATGGTTTTCTGGGTTTGCTTGTGGCTGAAGTAGCCGTTGTAGATATGGGCCCAGTTTAATGAGCAGAGTGCGACGGAGGTGAGTGCTAATTCGTTCGCGGCAGCGAGAGAGAGGTAAGGAATGTTGGCAAATAGTAAGTCAGGTTCCAAGGCTTGAATTTTTCTTTTCTGGGTTGCTATATGTGTCGTCCAGTTTTGATGTAAAACAGTGTAAGCTTCATTGCTGGCTGCTACGTCGGTTTCAATCGCGGAGTTCATTTTCATGCCGAAGTCTAAGGACTCTGGAATAATGCGCAGAGGGATATGAATGCGAGAGCGAATTAATTTTTCTGGCAAGGTAGTGCGTAGGGTGATTTTTAAGGATTGATGATGTTGCCCAAGTAGATTAATGATCGGTGCTGTTTGCGAAAAATGTCCATAGCCATGTGATGAGAGATCAACTAATAGATGTTTTTTCATTAATAGGGCAGCTCTAATGATTTGGTTAAAAACTTCATCATCGGGCTGGTTGCTTTGAAAACTTTATTAACTTCTTTGATGAAATCAGGTGTGTGGACTATCTTGTTCGTGGAGTTCTGTAGTAGAAAAAAACTTTTGCGTTTTAAATCCTCTGCAAAAGGATGTTCTTGCGCATAGCCTCGTGGAATACGTTTTAATCCATCGCCTTGAATACCGCCGAGTTTTTTTATTCCTTTGTCGTCTAAAACGAGTTGCCAGGATTTTGGAAATGCAACCATGATAGTACGGATTTTGCCGAGTACAGGGTTGGGTGGCATCCAAACACCTCCGCCGAAAAAAACATTGCCAGGTTCGATGTGTAAATAAAAGCCGGGAGCATGGGCGTCTTTTCCGGCTTCGTGTCGAAAATGACAGCCGACATTGGTTTTGTAGGGATCTTTGTTTTTTGAAAAGCGTGCGTCGCGGTAGATTCTAAACATTGATCCGCCATGGGGCTTGGGGTTTGCAATAAAGTGTGGCGATATTTTTTTTAGCGGTGCTTGCATCGCGATGATGAATTCACCCATGGGTTCTACGATACTGGTAATATAGCGGGGTTTGTTATCGTTGAACCATTCACGATTGTTGTTCTTTTTGAGTTCGTTCAAAAATTTTAGGGTGTCTTGCGGAAATCCATTAAATTTTGTGCTCATTTCAATTGTTAACTATTGCGTGGAAGAGGGCTTATCTTAACACCTTTTCAGGCGTTTTTCCGCCTGGCAAGGGCTTGCCCCATGATTTTGATATTGCCGCTTAGTATTGATGTAAGTCTTTGTAATTATAATGAATAAAATTTTGGCATAAGCTCTGCTATTGGCTTAATACCCGTTAATTAAGTGTTATGTGTTGATTGATTGGTTGGTCGGGAAATTAGCGAGAAACTCAGGAGAAAAGCATGCAAAACCAAACATCATCGCACGAACATTCAAACATGAACTATAAGACAGGTGGCCCAATTTACCGCTTACCGTATTCGTCTGATCAGCTTATGTTATCTCTCGCCCAAGCGCAGGATACCCAGGAATTAGATGATTTATTAGAGGCTTTTTTCAGTGCAGAATTTGTCGATTTTTTAAGTCGTCACTCAGGCTCGTTAATGGCACATAGTTTACTGTGGTCGGCGATGATTCGCCGTATTGTGTTTTCAAGTAAAGATGTGCGTTTCCCGAACAAGCTTTTATTATTACCTCCGATTTATCATCAGCTCGGTTGGACAAGTTCTGCCGGTGATGAATGGGCGTCTTTGAGAAGTGCGATTAGCGATGAGTTTGCACTGCGTCCGATGTTGCCACATGCCATGTTATTACTGTTTCTTGATGGCATGAGCTTGTCACTGGAAGAAGCGATCTTTTTATTTCAGGGTCGGCTTGCTTTTCTTAATGGTAGCTCGAATGAGTTTAAGCAAGGTGAAGGTTTACTCGAAGAGTTGAGTTTATTTGGCTGGCCTACGGCTGGCGTGAATCACTCGAATATGCAAGTGACGATGCAATAAGGGGTCATGCGGCGAAGAGCCGTCGCTATTGAACGAGTTTGATCAAAGAATATATGCCATTAGGTTTGTTCGCAGTAGGTTAGTTTGTTCTCAGGTAAGCTTCTGGAGCCTGTCCGAGAACAGACTCCTAGCTACTCAATGCCCTATCAAGCTTTTCCAGTCGTTCTGGGGTTCCTATATCAAACCATTTTCCCTGATGTACTTCGGCGCTAATTTGCTGCTGCTGCATGGCTTGTTTTAGTAAAGGCGCTAATGGCTTTTTTCCCGGCATCAATCCGTTAAAAAAAGTTTTTTTGTATACGGCAATGCCACTAAAAGTAAATGTTATGGTTTCTTTTGCGCATATTAATCCATTGGATATAGAAAAATCGCCGGTGGGATGTTGCGCGGGATTTGCAACCAGGATGAGATGCGCAAGTAATTTAGGCACTTTGGGTAATGCGCGGAAATCATAATCGGTGTAGATATCTGCGTTGACAACGATGAAGGGATCATCACCGAGTAGCGGAAGGGCTTTTAATAATCCTCCGGCGGTTTCTAATACTTCAGTTTCTTTTGAATACTGGATTTGCACGCCATGTTTTTCACCCGTCCCGAGATGTTGGATTATCTGATCGCCTAGCCATGCGACATTGATCACGAACTCTCGAATACCCGCTTGTTTGAGTGCGGCTATGTGGTATTCGATGAGGGATTTTCCGCCAACAGTTAATAAAGGTTTGGGGATTTTATCGGTTAATGGCCGCATTCTTTCGCCGCGTCCTGCGGCGAGTATCATGGCTTTCATTTTCGTTGTCCGGTTTGCATGTCTAGTAATGGAGTCACTTCGGTGTGAATTAATTGGTTGATTGCCGCGAGTTCGGAGTAGTTGTGTGAAATTTCAAGCACGTAGTTTAATGTACGGGGTATGTCTTTTAAATATCCCGCTTTCTCATCACGATGCTGGAGCCGTGAAAAAATGCCTATCGCTTTCATGTGACGTTGTATACCCATGTAATCAAACCATTTTTGAAATTCGAGTTGTTCCATGGTTGCAAATTTCCCACTGCTGTTGAGGTCTCTGCGAAATTCGTCGACCCAATGGATCACTTGTTCCACTGGCCAGCTGATATAGCAGTCACGGAGTAGGGAAACTAAATCATAGGTGATTGGCCCGAGTACGGCATCTTGAAAATCGAGAATGCCGGGATTATTACGCGCAGTGACCATTAAGTTTCGGGAGTGGTAATCTCTATGTACCCATACCTGGGGTTGCGACAAGGCTTCATTGGCGATGAGCTTGCAGGCCGCCAATAAATCTCGTTCTTGGTCGGCGCTGAGTTTGATTTGCATGTGTTGCCGTAAAAACCAATCCCCGAATAAAGACATTTCTTTCCACAACAGGTCTGCGTTGTAAGGGGGTAGTGGCAGCGCGGTTTGATCAGCGTTTAACTGCAAGATGAGTAGGGACTGCATGGCATCGCCATACATTTGCTCGGCGGTATTGGCATTCAAAGCGGCTAAATATTGAATATTGCCTAAGTCACTGAGTAATAAAAATCCACGCTGGTGGTCTGCTTTGATGATCTCGGGCACATTCAATCCTAAGGCACGAAAGGCTTGGGCTATTTTTACGAATGACTCACAATCTTCTTTTTCCGGGGGGGCATCCATTAAAATATAGCTTTGCTCGTCCACTTGGGTACGAAAATAACGTCTAAAGCTGGCATCTCCTGATGCGGGCGTCAATATAAGGCGAGGATTATTGAGTTGTTCACGAGTCCATTGGCTGATTAAGTCGAAACGTGTGTCTTGCACTGATATTCCTTGATTTATTTTAATAATGGGTGATTTTTGGGTAATTGCTTTGAGTACCATATCGCTAATTTATGTTTCATTGATTTTTGAGATACCTGATCTTCGGGCAGCGGCTGAATTTTTTTGTCATGTATTAATAATCGGTATATATAAAGTATCTTATCGGCAGCGGAATCGGTAGGCTCAAATTCTACCGCACCTCTTTCTTCACCGTATTTAACGCCGGCAAGTATTGCACCTTTTACGAGTTCTGATTCATTTTTGAGCTTTTTCATGGGGTCTCCTCAACGGCAGAATTTAGCAGAACCTCTTAAAGTACACGTAATGACGGAAAAAAGATAACCCGGTGAATATGCTCAGGCTATTTTGTCCGCGTTTTTGCGCAGTAATCCTCGCGTTTAATGACTATTATTTGAGGTTTTTAGAGTAATTTCTGGTTTATGATATGCTGAGCCTAGGAGGCGGTTCGAGAACAGACTGACCTACTGCGACCAATCCATTTTGGCCAGATTTTCCGGTTAAATTCGTTAAATATGCTCAGTATAAGCAAAAATAAAGAGGGAGAAGTGTATGAGTATTAATCAAGAGTTTATTGATGAGTTAGATGCGTTGATTCACTATGACTTAAGCAGTATGCAAGTTGGCGTAAAAGTCCATAAAAATGCGGGGCCGACGATGATTTCGGCCATGCGGCGATTACATGAAAAAGGCCTCGTTACGCAAAGTGATGGTGGTTATCTCACAAACCTGGGTGTGGAAACGGTAGAACACGTGCAAAAACTGCTTTCAACATTAAGGGCAATGAACAAGGAAGCGTAACTTTTCTTGGCTACGGTATTGGCTTTAAATTTATAAACCTAAAATCCGCAGTTGTACGAGTAATCATTTATTAACTATCTACTTAAAAGCACGTATGCAATATTGGGATTGTTTGCAGTATCCAATGCTCAAGCGGTACCTGAAAAATTTTGTGCTATGCCTTTGTTTAATTCTGAGTTACGCCACAGCATTTTACCGAATGCGGGGGAGTATGTATTGCTGGGAGATGAATTAAATCAGCGTGATTCCCACACATTAGAATTATCCGGTAATGCCAGTATAAGATATGGAAATAATATATTGCGTGCTGAGCAACTTAGTTTTGACATAGCAAACAATATGGCATCGTCGCATAGTGAGCTAACATTTGAGCAGGAAGATGTTCAGATAACCGGTCATCAAGCATCGATCAATTGGCTTGCCAATACGGTGGCGGTGCAGAATGTACGTTATTTTTTGCCGCAATCGAGTGGGACTGGTGAAGCACGGGCATTTACTATTGATCAAGCAGACTTTCAGTTACAGCATGCGACTTATTCTACCTGTGACCCTCAGCGACTTGGCTGGCGTATAAGAGCGAATCAGCTTAATTTAAACTATAAAACCCATTTAGGATCCGCTAAGCATGTTCGTATAGAAATTGGCTCGGTGCCTGTGTTTTATTTGCCGTATGTGAGTTTTGCAACCGAGGGTAGGAAAAGCGGATTTTTACCCGCTCAATTGAGCAACTCATCGTCGTCAGGTTTGGGTGTGAGCGCGCCTTTCTATTGGAATATAGCAGCAAACCGAGACGCAACTATTACTCCGCGTTGGTTGAGCAAGCGCGGATTATTGCTGGAAAATGAGCTGCGCTATATGAATCAACGAAATCGTGGGCAAATCCAAGTGGAGTTTTTGCCGAATGATGTTTTACGTGCTGCTGATCGTAGTTTATTCGCGCTTAAGCATGATGCTCAAGTGGGTAAGCGTATTGATTGGCGAGTTAATGTCGCGCAGGTTTCGGATATTTACTATTTTCGGGATTTTGGGAATAACCTTGATAGTGTAAGCCGTTCCTATATAGATAGGCAGCTCTCTGTTCGGATGGGTGGTAGTTTTTGGTCGTTTTCTGGATTGGCGCAAGATTTTCAGGTGTTGGAGACAGGTATTGACGAACCTTATCGACGGTTGCCTCAACTGAGTCTGTATCTTGAAAAAAAATATCGGTATTTCGCGTTTTCTCAGCGTAGTGAGTATTCGTATTTCAATTTAGCAAATAATTTGAGCGCGCAAAGACTGGTGTTGTTGCCGCAAGTAACGCTGCCGATAAGGCGTCGTTGGATGCATTTTGAACCAAAGGTGTTTACCCATGTGAGTCAATATTGGGGTGATGAGGGTATTGCTGGAGATAGTAGTGTGGTTCCGGGTGTATCGCTTGATTCAGGGCTGGTCTTTGCAAGGACGACTGAGGCTAATTTGCAGTTATTAAAACCCCGTTTGTATTATTTATATATTCCACCGCGAGATCAGCAAAATTTGCCAATATTTGATAGTCGGGTGGCTGATTTTCAGTATTCGCAGTTGTTTGATTATCAGCGATATGTCGGGAACGATAGGCTTGGGGCTGCTCATCGATTAACCATGGCCTTGGATTCGTTTTGGTTGACCTCGGGTGGGGTTGAACGCATGTCAGTTGGTGTGGCACAAACGTATTATGTGGCAAATCAGCAGGCTTATTTTGATGCCGAACCTGCTGTTGAGGCCGGATCCGTGCAATCCGCCGGCTATGGTAGCGTGTATCTGTCTACGGATATTTCAGTCGCTGGGAATATTTTGCTACAGAATGATAAAATTCAGGCTGAAAAAGGTGATTTTCGGTTAAACTACTCGGGTAAGTCGGCAAGCGCGAACCTTGGCTACCGTTATCGGGAAATACTGGGTAATCAAATGTCTGCTTCCTCAGTTATAGCCTTTGCGCCATCTTGGTCATTCTCTAGTCGATTATTGTATTCGATTGAAGAGCTGCAAATACAAGAAGCTTATGTGGGTGTTGAATACAATGCCTGCTGTTGGTCTGTGCGTGCGGTTGCCAGCCGGTATATCAATCGTCAAGGAGAGCTAAATAGTGGTGTTGCCGTACAATTAGAATTGAAGGGCTTGACCAGTCTGGGTAGTCGATTAGAGGATAGATTTTCATTTACTCGGCGGTAATTCTTAAGTGCTTCCGTGAAGGTGTTTTTTTGATGTTGTCGTTTTTGAATGTTTTAAATTTTAAGGAATTAAAAGAGTGATGTTGTTACGTGTGTTTATGTTATTTCTTTTCTGTATGCTGAGTTCATCGGTGCTTATTGCGGGTCAGATGATTGATAAAATTGTCGCTATTGTGGATGAGGATATCATTACCATGACTGAGCTTGAGCGCCAGTTGAATGTCGTTCAGAAGCAGATACGGGCACAGAATACAATGCCACCACCGCAAGATATTCTCAGAAAACAAGTTTTAGAAAGAGAAATTGTCAAACGTATTCAGTTACAACTCGCTAAAAATACGGGTATTACCATTGATGATAATGCATTGACGGCGACATTAGAAAATATTGCCGCACAGAATAATTTCTCTTTGGATGAGTTTCGTAAAGTGCTCGAACAAGACGGCTTTAAGTTTGTTGATTTTCGCGAAGATATTAGGGATGAAATGGCGCTTGCGCGGTTAATGCAACGCGAGGTTAATGCACGAGTTGTGGTGACTGATCAGGAAATCACGAATTTTATTTCTACTCAGGAAGCTCAAGGAAATATTGATGATGAGTTTTTATTGTCGCATATCCTCATCTCGGTTCCCGAAGCTTCGAATGCGGAAGCCATTGAAAAAATAAAATCGAAAGCGACTCTAGTTTTGGAAGACCTTAATCGAGGTGCAAATTTTGCGCAAATGGCGATAAGTGTTTCCAGTGCCCAGCAAGCATTAGAGGGCGGAAGTCTAGGGTGGCGAAAAGCGGGACAATTACCTACATTGTTTACCCGCGTGATTTACAAAATGAAAATAGGCGATGTAAGTGATCTCATCCGTAGTCCGAATGGTTTTCATATTATTAAGCTGGTCGATAAAAGAGTTGGTGAGCAACATATTATTACGCAAACTAAAGCCCGGCATATTTTAATCCGGCCAAATGAATTAATGGGTGAAGCAGAAGTGGTTACCCGGCTCGAGCAATTGCGTGAACGTGCGATTAATGGCGATGATTTTTCTGAGTTAGCGCGTTCTCATAGCGCCGATACGAATTCGGCGGTGGTAGGTGGGGATCTTGGCTGGATTGGCCCTGGTGACATGGTGCCGCACTTTGAGACGGTTATGAATAATACTTCAACCGGCGAAATCAGCGAGCCTTTTCAAAGCCAGTTTGGTTGGCATATCTTGCAGGTATTAGATCGGCGAACGCTTGATAATAGAGAAGAATTTGCGCGTAAAAAAGCGCGTGAATTTATTCATCAACGTAAAACGGATGAGCTTGCGGAGTCTTGGTTGCGTCAATTACGTGACCAGACTTATGTCGAAATAAAGCAACAACTTTGAGTCGTTGTAAGCAGCGCCGCATTCTTATTACACTAGGAGAACCTGCGGGAATTGGGCCGGACATTGCCATTATGGCAGCGCAACAGGCTTATGCGGCTCAGCTCATTGTCGTTGCCGATCCTGTTTTATTGACACAACGTGCTACGTATTTGGGTATTCCATTGCAGTTAACTGAATGGCAAAGCGGCTTAGAGAGCAAGCATCAGCCAGGACATTTATATTTTCTCCCGGTTAATCTTCCCGTTGAAAGTGAGTGTGGTCAGCTTAATCAAGTCAATGTGAGCTATGTCTTACAAACCTTAGATGTAGCGATTGAGCATTGTCTGAATGATGTCTTTGATGCCATCGTCACTGGCCCTGTGCAAAAAAGCATTATCAATGATGCCGGTATTTCGTTTTCTGGGCATACCGAGTATTTTGCTGAAAAAACCCAAGCAACTTTGCCGGTGATGATGTTAGCGAGCAAAAATTTGCGTGTTGCATTAGTTACTACGCATTTGCCGCTGAACCAGGTCGCTGCAGAAATTACCGCGCCAAGACTAAGCCAGGTCTTGCAAATATTATTTGACGACTTGCAACAAAAATTTGGAATTATGCAACCTCATGTCATCATCAGTGGCTTGAATCCTCATGCGGGAGAAGGGGGACATCTAGGCTGCGAAGAAGTTGAGATTATAACACCCGTCGTACAGGCGTTTCGGCAACGTGGTTATCAAATTACAGGGCCATTGCCTGCGGATACCTTATTTGTATCTAAACACCTGGCTTCTGCTGATGCGGTGCTTGCAATGTATCATGATCAAGGTTTACCGGTGTTAAAATATTCAGGTTTTGGAAACGCGATAAACGTCACTCTGGGATTGCCCATCATCCGAACTTCGGTTGATCACGGTACGGCCTTGGAACTTGCGGGAACGGGGCAGGCTGACTCGACAAGTATGCAGCTTGCGATTAAAACGGCCATCGAAATGACAAGCCTGAAAGGGCAATCCAGGGAGCGACTATAAATGCATAAAGCGCGTAAACGCTTTGGCCAAAATTTTCTGCATGACCCCGGTGTTATTGATCGTATAGTGAGAGCAATACACCCGTCTGAAAAAGATAATATAGTAGAGATAGGGCCGGGACAAGGAGCCTTAAGCTTTCCTTTGTTAACACTTTGTCAGCATATAACTTTGATTGAACTGGATCGGGACTTGATTCCAATACTGGAGCGAAATCTATCCCCCGCAGGGCAGTTTTCTATGCATAATGAGGATGCGCTTAAGTTCGATTTTTCCACTCTGAAAACCGGTGAAAGAAAAATGCGCATCGTTGGTAATCTTCCTTATAATATTTCTACCCCGCTGCTGTTTCACCTTGTCGATTATGCCGAAGACATAAAAGATATGTATTTTATGCTGCAAAAAGAAGTGGTAGATAGAATATGTGCTGAGCCTAATACTAAGTCGTACGGAAGATTAAGTGTAATGTTGCAGTATCATTGTGCGGTAGAAAAGCTATTTAATGTGGGGCCTGGTGCTTTTAATCCAGCGCCAAAAGTGGAGTCGTCGATTGTTCGGTTACTTCCGTTAGCCACAAAAGGAGCGAATGTTAATGATCTGCTTATGTTTTCTAACGTGGTTAGCCAGTGTTTTAATATGCGACGGAAAACAATTCGTAATTCGTTGAAAACAAAATTAACCGAACAGCAGATCGAGTCAGTGGGTATTGATCCTGTGTTGCGGCCTGAAAATTTAACGCTGCAACAGTTTGCAGATCTGAGTAATTTAGCCAGTGTTATAGCAGGGTCGGGTTCAGCATAGTATCGCACTCGCGTCATTCTCTATTTTTCACGAATCGCTTCTACTTCAAACCAAAGTTTCATGGTGTCTCCAACATTAGGTAGCCCATAGGTGCTACCAAAGTCTGAGCGTTTAATTTCTGCTGTCGCTTCAAATCCACAGGTGTAAGCCTGGGTCAGAGGGTTTGTTCCACACCGGGTTCGATTAACATTCAATGGTATAGACTTGGTTACGCCCAGAATCATTAAATCACCTTCTACTAATGCGGTGCCATTATCTCCGAATGTGATGTTTCTGGATTTGTAGGTGATGTCAGGAAATTCCATGACATTTAAAAAATCCGGTGAGCGTAGGTGTTTATCGCGTTTGGCGAATCCCGTGCTGATTGAAACTGCGGCTATTTTAATATCGATAAAACCGTTTTTTCGCTGATGATCAATCATGAGACGACCAGTGGTTTGGTCGAATCGGCCATACATCGTGGACAGGCCGAGGTGATCAATGGCGAAGTGTGGAAAGGTATGTTCTGGGTCAATGTCATAATATTCTGCTTCAGCCATTGCGGAGCCAGAAAAGATTAGCAAGAAAAATATCGTATATATTTTATGCATGTTGTTTCCCCGTCGTGATTTAGCCACTACATGGTGCAGCGTACTTAGCGTGCCAAATAAGTCAAGAAAATTAACTGGAATTCGTTATAAATTAAAGGCATTTTTAATGGAATCTAGCAAAAACTCAGTATCTTGTGGGCCGTGGACTGAAGTGATTTTTCCCCCATCAGCCGAATAATAAACGGCACTACCAATTAATGCTTGGCTGGAAC
>Ga0256830_1001994_pt1 | contig 13918 bp, 12 predicted proteins | sample 128326metaG_FD_190537 | JGI IMG/M metagenome (GOLD analysis project Ga0256830, IMG submission 190537) | Hydrothermal vent microbial communities from Lau Basin, Pacific Ocean - 128-326 | ecosystem: Environmental > Aquatic > Marine > Hydrothermal vents | place: Pacific Ocean: Lau Basin | collected... | reverse complement strand
GTTGGAGTCGAGGAATCCCGCGTAGATTTTCATCATTCGGCGATGCAGCGTTTTAAACCGTGCGGGGCGAGATTTCAGGATCTCCCACCCGTACTTCAGCGCCTCGACACCATCGTTGATCTTGGCATATTCCAGGAATAAGCTCCATTTTTGCAGGAGCTGCGGATCGTCTCCTTTTACAGCCGGGTTTTCATTTCCTTGCGCCAAACTTGGGGCGGCGACGCTAATAAACCCGCAGGACAGGATCATTATGATAAAAAGGCGTTTCATGATAATTTCTCCTTCCAGATTTTACTCATCACCCGGCCTCGTCTGGAACCACAACTCACCGGCACTGATCGAGAAATAGACGCGGAAAATTGAATCGTACCCGGTCGGTATATTCTCGTCGCCGCGCCACCCATACGAAATGGCAAGGTCACCACGCGTGTACGTGCCGATGGGGAAACCGAATCCGGCGGTGATAAACGTTTCAGTAATAGCATTTCCATCAATTTCAACATTTGTAGACCTGTAATACGTTCCAATTCTATATGCCAACCGGTCGATGAATGACGCTGCCTGTTCCGATGATGGCTGGTACTCGATACCGGCTGCTATAGTATACATGTTTCGCAGTCGATATTGTTCCGGGTTGTCATGCACTGTCGCGCTCCAATCTTGCCCGCTGTACTCCGTACCGATCATCCATCTTGATCCCAATTGGTACGTGGCGCCGATATGAAACACCGCGGGTATGCCGAACTCTCTCGTCCCGACTTTCAGGGTCGTGTCCCGGTCCACGTACGAAAGTTGAAGGGTGCGGTCTTCGGAAATCTGACTGGAAGTGGATACGCTGGCCCCGATGTTCAGACCCGGGACGGCGCTCAGCACAAAGCCGAATGTTCCCCGGGGTCCTCCATGGGAAACCACCAGTTGCTGATTGGTGTCGTGGTAGTTGGCCGAAGAGAAATCAATTACTGCGTCGCGGGACAGAGAGCCGAAGAGGTACTCGAAAGAAGCCCCCACATGGAGCCAGGAAACGGGACGATATGAACTACCAAAGCGTACGAGGCTGAGTCCGCCGGTTCCGCTGTATTTCACCTCCGCCGGTTGATCGTCCAGCATCGTGGTTTTTTGGATCTTGTAGTTGATCCGGGAAACGGGGAGAAATCCGAGCACGAACGTGATGCCCTGTTTGGGAAGCAAAGGTACCGCTACTTGCAAGCCCTGGATCGAGGAGGTCATGCGGGAGAAATCGGTGTTGGTCAAGACGGTGGTTGTATGTTCAACGGAAACCTGCAACTGGATACGAGTTGCTCGCAACGTGGTCCAGGCAGCCGGATTCGCCTGGTTGATGTCATACGAGGAGAGCACGGGCACACTCACAGAACCAAGTCCGATTTGTCGGATCGTCGTTCCCAGCGAAAGTTCACCGATACCGTAGCGCGACAATACCGTCGAGCCGTTCTGTGCTTGGAGGCTGGATGTTAATATAACCACTATGAAGAAAGCGTAGCGGATCACGGTGGGTTTATAGTTGTTTCGTGTAAAGAATCCTGATCGCCGGGCGGAGCAGTGAATCGGCTTTGGAATCGAACAGCCCATAGCGGTCGATGTCACTGTCCTCGTTGAATGATCGTATTATGAATCCGTAATTGAGCTGTGGACGGTTTACCCATTTCTGGACAGCCTGAATCAACGGTTTTCCATAAAAAACAAAAACCCCGGTAGTATCTCGAAACCTGCCGAGAGCGGCTGTGCCGGCCAAGGAGTCCATCTCCTGGCCTAAGCGTTCTACAATGAGGAGCGAATCGACGCCCCGATAATTCTTTACCGTTCGATCGGGGTCGAGTGTAACGAAGATCTCAACGCTGTTTACAATGGAACCGATCGGGATGTCGGTAATATCAAAAGAAAGCGATACGCGATCTGCAAGCCCGCCCTGGACGTAGAGTTCGTCCGGTTGGGGTGGAGGACTGCTGACTGTGTACGTATCGTCGAGAAAATTTGTCGCAATGGTATCCTGGATTGCCCCGTCTTCCCAAACGATCGTCAATTGTGGGGCGTAGTTGATGTCGGATGCGGAGAAGAACGCGTGAATGCTTTGCGTGCTTGCATCAGGCTCGAGAAGCATCCCCAGGATGTCGCGAGTGTCGCCATCTTCAGCCTGTACCAGCCATTTGCGTCCCAGAGCGGTGTCCAGCTCCACGCTGATCCAGTTTGTATCGATGCTACCTTGGAAAAGACCTGCAATGTTCGGGGCGAGGGATAAGGATGCAATGGAATCGGCGGTGAACCCGCTGCTGCTCCAGGGGCTTGTGATCTCGCGGCAAGTAAACCCGAATGTCCCCGCGCGGTTGATACCGTATCCAGCCGGTTTCAAGCCAAGTTTTACCGACCGGATTATTCCACGCTCACCGATGGTATCAGGAAAAATGTTGAAGCGGAGGAGGATATACGCCTGATATCCATCTGCGGAACCAAGCGAGAGAAAAGTGCTCGCTTGATGGGACATGACGTGGCGAAAGGTACGTGTTTCGATGGCTATGGGTTGAACGCGACTGTCGAGGGTGACTATTTGGAGGATGTCTCCCGGGGGAAGCGCGTCATAGCCTGCGTCCGTAGGTGTGTCCTGACAGCCGGAATAGAGTATCGTTGCAAGGATGATGATAACGAGAGAGGAAAAATTTCTCACGTGTTTGTATTCTACAAATTAGCACATAAAAACGTCGCGACATCCGTCACGAAAAAGCCATCATTGAACATATCGAAAATGCGAGGAATGCACAAGGGCAATAGCAGCATCCCCTGTGATCGATCTATTTCTTCATCAATTTCCGGTAGAGGTCGATGTATTGCGCGGCCGATTTATTCCAACTGAAATCCTTTTTCATAGCCCGGACCATTGCGCGCTGCCAGCATCTCTCGTCTTTGAATGCCGTTAAGGCTCGCTTAACCGTGGCCACCAGCTCCCGCGCGTCATATTTTTCAAACATGAAGCCGGTACCTGAATTTGGTTTTTCGTTCAGGTCCACAACAGTGTCGGCAAGACCTCCGGTTTTCCGTACGATAGGCAATGTCCCGTAACGGAGGCTATAGAACTGGTTCAAGCCGCACGGTTCATATTTGGACGGCATGAGAAACATATCGCTTCCCGCTTCGATCAAGTGCGCCAGCTCTTCATCGAACGCCAATTCCAGTCCCATCTGTTTCTTGTTTGCCTTGGCAGCGGTCGACAAGAGTTTGTGGTATTTTTCTTCACCGGTTCCCAGGATGACGAGTTGACATTTCATCGCCAGGATGCGTTTCAGCGCTTTCACAACAAGGTCCAGCCCTTTTTGATCAACAAGACGGGAGACCATACCGATGATGGGGATTTTCGGGTCGAATTTTAATTTGAAATGTTCGGCCAATTCCTTCTTGTTCTCCAGTTTGGGAGCAAGGTCATCAGTACTGTACGTAGCTGGGATCAACTCGTCCGTTTCAGGATTCCAGACGGAATAATCCGCGCCATTGAGGATCGCCTTCGTCTTTCGCCTGAGTTTGTAGAACAAGCTTTCCAAGCCGCATCCATGTTCGGGACTGCTTTGGATTTCTTTGGCATACGTAGGGCTGACAGTGGTAATGGCATCCGAGAACATTAATCCAGCCTTGAGGCAGTTGAGCTTGCCGTTGAACTCGAGGTAATCCGGACTGAAGAGTTCTTCCGGCAGGCCGGTTTTATCGAACGATGATTTATCGAAAACTCCCTGGTAAGCCGCGTTGTGAACAGTGAATACAATTTTGATCTTTTTGAACTGGGGTTCGTTCCGGAATATCGTTCGCGCGTATGCGGCAACAAGCCCGGATTGCCAATCGTTTAAATGCAGAACATCAGGTATCCACCCCAACCGGTGAAGGGTCTGTACCACGCTCCGAGCGAAAAAGATAAATCGATCATCGTTATCAGGATAATCTTTAAGTGTTTTGGGGTCCACGTAGAGTCCCGGCCGGTCGAAATACTCCGGATTATGAAGAAAATAGACTTGAACCTTGGATTTCAGGTTCGTGATAAACGAGGACTTGATACTGCCCAGATGCGTTTCGTCACCGACTTTGATGGGAATATCGGTCAAGCGCTTTATGTCATGGATTTTGAAAACCCGCTCACTGACCGAAGCATATTTCGGCATCATGATGCGGATGTCGTGGCCTGATTCGCGGACTATTTGTGGCATCGCCCCCGCGACATCGGCCAGGCCACCGGTTTTGGCGAAAGGAACGACTTCACTGGCGACATACATGATACTAAGGGGTTTTGCCATTACGTCTCCCGGTTCGGTGGAAAAAAATAGTTCCTTAAAAAATACGAAAATTTAGCCGGAATAACAAAAAAGCCCTTAACATTGGGGCGAAAGGGGGCAAAGGTACAGAAATGCTCAACAAAAGCTCAATACAGGGCTGCCAGGTGTGTTCCGGGGAAGTAAAAAGCCAGGATTCGTTCGAAGGACATCCCGGCGCGTGCTTGTCCGATGGCGCCCCATTGACACAGGCCGACCCCATGCCCTTTTCCCGCTCCTTCGATGACTATTGACGATATCCATTTTTGCGCATCGCGTGTGATACGGAGGTTAAATAAAGTGCTGTGTAATATCGTCTCATGGTTAGGTTCGCGTAAAACGTATCGAATCTTATCAGAACGGAGCGTAAACGTTCGTCTGTGCTGTTTATCGCCGAAAACAATGTCGAGTTGTTTCACCCTGCCGCTTGCATACCGCTTCTTGACGAACAGGCCGAGGAGAAAATCACTGTTGGAAAAGTGTTCGTTACTGTATTCAGCAACGGTTTTGGGCAAGTATTTTCGAATAAGTTGTTCCATCCTTTTGCGTGAATATCGTTCCTTCCATCGGAAGAACGGAGAAATAGAGCACCACTCGCTGTACCGGCTGCGGTCCCGGATGGAAGTCAGGTATGGAATACGCTGCTTCGACGTCCACGCTTCTTCGGGAGATGCCGTTGCGCCGCCACACGTGGAATGGTAATAGACGTGTGCAAGCTTGTCGTTGTAAGCGAGCGCAATACCCCTCGTATTGTTCAACGCTGTCTCGACCAGTGGTCCTGATCCGGCCGCTCCGGTAAAAACCTGGTCGCGTGTATCATCATATACGTCGAAAAGGCGAACCGTGGGAATAATCACTTTTCTTAAGACGTACGTGCGGGCCAGCACTGCCTGCGCCTTGACGGCTTCCGCTTCTCTTTTCTTTCTGTGCCCGATTTCATTGGAAACGACGCCACCGAGGTAGCGCTCTACCGGCAGAACATTGAGAACAAACAGCGTTTCCCCGTCTGTGGTGATTCGCATCGTGTCTGAGTACATGCGCTTTTTGTATCGGAAGAGACGGTCAGGAGAAACGTGTACACAGGAAATTTGACCGGAAAATCCACCTAAATATATACCGTCCGCCGAAACAACCAACAGGTTGTTTTCCCCAAGCTCTACTTTCAGGCGCGATTTGCCCGTCACGCGATACTCTTTTGAACCATGTTGGAGCACGATGTCCCCATCAAGTCCTATTTCAGCCTGTCGAACCCGGTCGCTCAGACATACGCGCACGAAGGGTTCTCCAGCGGGAAATTGGAATCGTAACTGCGGAGGGCCCGCGCAAGAGAGGAGCAGGATTGCGATGACCGCCGAGAGAAAACCGCCGGCAAAATATGCTGGCTGTGATCTCATCAGGGAAGAACAGGGGACAAAAAAAGGGCATCAACAAGTCGTTGTGCCCGCAACAAAGAAACAAGGATACTCATACGCATCAACGAAACATGGCCTTGATGCTGCCCCATGTTCGTTTCACACTACTCACGCTGTGAGAAACATGAACCTCTTTCGAATAGGATGGAGGGGCGGAGGGGTCGATATCCATGATTTTCAAGCGGTAGATGTAAAGCGATTCCGTCGATTTGAATGCCGATTTGTCCACGTAGGAATAATGCGAATTCGGACCTCGGGGTTCGATGCTGGCCAGCATGATGAATTGTCCGTCAACACCGGCTTTCCGCTCTACGACGAAGGCGCTGACGTTATCTTCCTGGTGTGTTTTCCATTCCAAGGTGATGTTCTCACCATCGCTGCGACCGGTGAAGAACTCGATGTACGCCCCGGAAAACAATGGCAGAGCAGAGAAGAGGACAATCAGAACAATAATCTTTTTCATGTAGCCTGGGCTTGTTTATAAATCACAATCACTTGAATTTACGTGATCACAGGCAGAATGTCAAGCACGAATAATTCCATTCCTGTCGTTTGGGTGGTGATAACAGACGTGATTGCAAAAAATAAGAATTATTACTTATTTGCCCCGATGGTTTTTCGCGCGGCATTACGGTTACTCCGATACAGTTTTTTTTCAGTAGCGCTCTTGGCGGTAGGGGTTCCTGCAGCGTTGGGCCAGGATACGTTGATTATCAACGAGATAATGTTTGCTCCGGCAGGGGGTGAGCCGGAGTGGGTTGAGCTGTATAACACGACGTTATCCGAAGTACATATCCGGGACTGGCGTATCGGGGATGAGCGCAGTCTGGTTACCATCGGTGTTGATTCTGTTGTTGCCCCCGGCGGGTTCCTCGTCCTTACGAAATCACGCACCGTAAGAGATTATCACGCGGTTATTCCGGTTCCCGTTGTTGTGATATCTCTCCCGGCGCTGAACAACTCCGGCGATGCTGTCCGGCTCATCGACCCCCGGGGGACGCTCGTGGACAGCGTGTGGTATTCTCCCTCCTGGGGTGGGACGGGTGGAAAATCTCTTGAACGTGTTTCCGCGACGGGATCGAGCCTGGAGAAACAGAACTGGGGGTCATCGATCGACAACGAAGGCAGTACCCCTGGAAGAGCGAATTCCATCTCTCCTCGTCTTTCTGACATTGCGGTAGTGAAACTCGAGAGAAGAGATTCGGCGATTCGCATGAAAGTTGTAAATGAGGGATTGTCTCTTGCAACTGGCGCCGAGGCCTCCTTGTTTCAAGATCGTGATTTTGATGGACGTGCAAGTCCGGACGAACGTGTTTCTGGGCCCTATCCGATACCGGGTCTGTCCAGCGGCGACTCCACGTGGATCACGTTTGCTGTCGATGATACGGTACCCGGCGCCGTCCGGTACATCGGGACGGTGTTCCTCGAAGGGGATCTGCGACGCGAAAACGACACTCTGGCGCTGACGGTGTATAACAGCTATCCCCATGCGTTGGTATTGAACGAAATCCTTTATGCCCCGCTTTCCGGAGGCTGTGAATTCGTAGAATACATTAATACCGGTTCCCGTTCGATCGACGTTTCTGGTTGGTTTATTACCGATCGACCAGGTGCGGACGGCAAACGGACACTTCTGCCTCTTCCGGAAAATCAGACAGTGATCCGACCGGGAGGATTTCTCGTCGTGGCCGCGGATTCCTCTATTTTCACGACCTACGGAGACCATTGCGTGTCGGGGTCGGGTGGAGCAATCGTCATTTTAAACCGTTCATCACTCAATCTCAATAATGATGAAGATGAAGTGGTTTTGCTCGACCGAGGGATGACGGTACACGACAGCGTAAGTTATTCTGACGGTTGGCATAATCCTGCTCTGTCTTCGACAAGTGGTATTTCGCTGGAGCGAATCAACCCGAGCCTCGATGGCAATACACCGGGAGCATGGAGTTCGTGTGTTGCGCCTGAAGGTGCGACCCCGTGTCGAACCAACAGCATTTTTATGGCGTTGACGAACCGGACTGGCAAAGAGGCGGAGTTGACAATTGAACCGAATCCCTTTTCGCCCGACGGAGATGGTTACGAAGACATTACTGTCATTCGATGGAACCTGCCTGCCGCTGTTTCCCAGGTGCGGATGCGGCTTTATGACAGCAGGGGATTGTTGCTCAAGACATTGGCGAACAACCTCCCTTCCGGCAGCAGCGGGGAACTCATCTTCAATGGTTACGATAAGAACAACCGCAGACTGGATGTGGGAATGTACATCGTCGTTCTGGAGGGCATGGATATTCAGTCTGACGTTGTTTCGATGGCGAAAGCAACCCTGGTTGTGGCGAGAACCTTTTAATGGATATCTCGTCGTTGGATTTCTTTTCATCGCTCTGGAAAGCATGAAAATTCACGAAACGGTGTTGGAGGGGAGAACTTTTTTGTTTTTCTTTTTGTTGCCCAATACTGGAACGTTCCTGGCAATCATTTCTTGACAAATAATTTGATACTCGCTTGGTAGGAACAAAGACCGCGCCTTCATCTGGAATATACCTCGGTCTTCAAACATCTATACGTCATGGTGCCGCCACATGGTTTCAGTGCTGAAAATGATTCCGCGATATCATACTAAAACTACTTGTACAATTGATTTAGGAGATCACTAATGAATCTCAAGACCATCACCATCATCCTTGGATTGCTTATTGCAGGGATGATACCTGTGGCCCAGGCACAGCAAGAGACACGGACGGTTCAAAGGTCGTCGGATTACGCTCGTCCGGAGCCCTTGGGCATCGGTTTCGCACTCGGCTTCACACAGTTTGCCGGAGATGTTCAGGATGGAGGAACGTTCCCCGGTGCTGACAATCCCTGGAAAATTGGCGGGAATCTTTTCATCACCGCGAGGATTGTCGATCTCGTAGAAGATTTACTTACCCTTGGAATTCGTGGAAGAGCCGGGTATTACCCGTTGGAAGCGTCGTATCAAGATGCCTCCGGCCAAGGGTACTCGTTTAACAATAACGCGATGCAAATCGGAGGCGATTTGATTTTCGATTTTTTCCCTAAAGCGTCTATTCGTCCTTATGGGTTTGGAGGCGTGGCGCTTTTGTTTGAAAGCCCTGAAAATTCGATCACCGGCGACATCTGGCAAACACGGTGGAATCGTAACAAAGGCGAAGAGGAATCCATAACTGGTACGTTTCCACTCGGTTTCGGTATTGCATGGACCGTGTCGGAAGATTTTGATGTTTTCTTCGAGTTTGAAAAGAACCTCACGTTCAGTGACAATTTGGATCTGTGGAAATCGAACATCAATGATAATTATGCGAGCCTGAAACTCGGACTTACATTTTTCCTGGGAAGCGAAAAAGAAGAAGTGGTCGAGGTCAAACCAGAGGTAAAAGATACGGATGGTGATGGATTGATGGATAAAGATGAAGTTGCGCTGTATGGAACCGATCCGACGCTGAAGGACACCGACGGTGAAGGATTGAACGACGGTGACGAGGTGAAGCGCTATCGTACGGATCCCACCAACCCTGATACGGATGGTGATCGCTTGAATGACAGGGATGAGGTAGCTCTTTACAAGACAAACCCGTTGAAAAAGGACACGGATAACGATGGCTGTGAAGATGGCCTGGAAGTGATCGACCTGAAAACCGATCCTCTGAAGCAGGACACAGACGGTGATGCGCTGACAGATTGCGAAGAGAGAAATACAACCCGCACGAACCCGCTTGTTGTTGATACCGACGGCGACGGCGTGAATGACGGAAAAGAAGTTGAAAACGGAACCGATCCCCTCGTGGCCGATATTTTGAAAGTCACCGAATCAGGCAATATCGTGCTCGAAGGTATTACATTCGAGACCAATAAATCCGAGATTCGGCCCGAGTCGGAGCCGATCCTGCAAAAAGCTCTGAACACACTGAAGGCCTATAAGGATCTCAAGGTTGAAATCCAGGGGCACACCGATGACGTTGGAAGTGCTTCGGCGAATCAGCGTCTGAGCGAAGCACGGGCGCGCGCTGTTCGTACATGGTTGATCGACCGGGGTATCGATCCTGACAGGCTCACGGCAGCAGGGTATGGTGAATCCGAACCAAGAGTACCAAACACCTCTCCGGAAAACCGGGCCAAGAACCGTCGTATCGAATTCCGAATCATCAAGTAACTTTTGTTGCATTCCAGGGCGCACTTGTCGAACGGCGGGTGCGCCTTTTCCATATCATTTCTATTCTAAAGAAAACGATCAAGGAGAATCAACCTCATGAAAGCTCCGTTTTTTGTTCTTCTTACCTGTCTCATTGTTGTGACAATCCAAGCGCAGGAAAAAAAGAAAGTGCCGGAATACGGATGGAATAACAGTCTGGTGATCGGTTTGAATCTTTCCCAGGTCAGCTTGCATAATTGGACCCAGGGCGGTGAGAGCAGTGTCGCCTGGACGTTCCTGACAAACGGTCTGTTCAATTTTACCCAGGAAGGATACCACTGGAAAAGCACGCTGAAATTAACCCATGGAAGAACGAAGATCGCCGATGGTGAATTCGAAAAGACTGACGACGAACTATTTTTCGAAAGCGTGTATTCAAAAAACCTGGGATGGAAAGTCGATCCGTACGCGGCGTTGCAACTGCGCACGCAGATCGCGCCGGGATACAAGATCAGCACAGATCCCCAGACAAAGGTGGAACGGCGTGACCAAACGTCGGGATTTTTCGATCCGGGTTACCTTGTCGAAGGATTCGGTTTCACGTATTCACGCGAGGATATTTTTTCGATGCGATTGGGAATTGCTTTCAAGCAAACGTTTTCGTCGCAGTACGGATTTGCCGATGATCCCAAAACCCCGGGTGAAATCGAGGCAATGCGTTTTCAAACGGGCCTCGAGTTCGGTTCCGCGCTGAGGTGGACGGTCATGGAAAATGTTCTATACACATCGAAATTGAATCTCTTTTCCGCGTTTGAGACACTGGACGTTTGGGATGTACGCTGGGACAACACCGTAACAGCGAGCGTTAACCGGTACCTCAATGTATCGCTAAATGTTCTCCTCGTTCACGAGATTGCGCAGACAAGAAGAACCCAAATCAAACAGGCCCTGGCCGTAGGGTTCAGTTACAGCCTGTTATAAATTCCAGGCGATGCCCGATGCCGAGAAGATGGATGCCCGGGCACATCTTGCCCAAACCACCAAGCACTCGTACATTGACCCTGAACCGTTCGGCATAGCCGGAGTCGTTTATTTACTGGTGAGGATACATGCATTGGCTGAGATACGGGATGGAACGGGCTTCTGAGTGTTTTTCATCGTTGTGCTGCAACCGCAGTCATCATATTCGCGGATCGCGGGTTGGTATACTGGCAGCGGTGATGATAGCTTCCACACTGGTGGGAAACCTTTATTCCCAGGAGATCGACTCGACCAGGGATAGCGTGGATTTCGCCGCGATGACACTGACTGAAGCCAGGATACAGCGATTTGGTTACGGTGGAGGAATAAGCCTCGCGCAGTTCAACGGTGATTTACAGGACGGCGCGAATTTTCCCGGCGCATCAAGCCCGTGGAAGATCGGTGGGTTCATCCACTTCTATTTGCGTCTTGGTTCGTATGGAGACAATCTCGTGCGTTTCAACGCTGAGGCAAAAGGAGAATTCAGCACTCTGGAAGCATCACATCCGACGTATGCGTTTAAGAACCGTATCGTTGGCGGCAGTCTTGGTGTGGAGGCTGCATTTTTTCCTGCATCCACATTCAGACCGTATGTGCTTGCGAGGTTTGGTCTTCTCAAACAGTCCGTCAACGTGTTATATAGCAATCTGCCGGAAGATATCAAGCAGATCGCGGCAAAAAACATCGACGAGATCATCGCGATTCTCCCGCTGGGGTTTGGCTTCGAATGGAATTATGGAGAGCATTTCGATCTTTTCATGCGGTTCGAAAAAGTCCTGACTTTCAATGATTCGATGGACGGTCTTATCGTAAACGTGAACGACAACTACTCCGTGATTTCATTTGGCATCGTGGTCTTTCCGGGCAGCGGGAAACCGGGGCAGTAACACCGGCGCGAAAAGGCATGCCCCAAGTTCCCCTTTTCGATTGATCGCCGGTTACATCGGGTGTCATTTTGATTGAGTTCGGATCGAACGCGGAGTGGTACTGTCTTTGGATCCACCTGCTGCCCCCTTCGTAACCATAATGCGGACAACAACGGACATAAACCGGGTACCGTGAAACGCAACATTTTGTATATCGTCGTTTTTGCCATCGCGATGGCGTACCTGGAGTCGGTGGTCGTCGTGTACCTGCGGGAGCTGTTTTACCCTGAAGGATTCATGTTCCCTTTGAAGCTTCTTCCATCGTGGCTTCTCGTCGCGGAGCTGGGGAGAGAAGCGGCTACCATTGTCATGCTCGGAGCGGTGGCATTTCTGGCGGGAACACGGCGGTGGGAGCGTTTTGCGGTGTTCATCATCGCTTTTGGAATATGGGATATTTTCTACTATGTCTGGTTGAAGGTGTTGCTGGATTGGCCCGCGTCACTCCTCGAATGGGACATCCTTTTCCTCATCCCTCTTCCGTGGATCGGGCCGGTTATAGCGCCGGTCTTAATTTCGGTGCTGATGATCATCGCCGGACTTGTCATTCTCCGGAGGTTGGACGCCGGAAAGATATTCAAGCCGGGCGTGTGGACATGGAGCTTGAGTATAGCCGGTTCATTTGTCATCCTTTTTACCTTTATGCGCGATGTGGAGGCGACGCTGCACCAGGCTTTGCCCCAACCTTTCTGGTACCCCGTTTTTTTCCTGGGCTTTGCGATGCTGGTCGGAGCTTTCCTCGTATCACTGCGGGAATCCGATAAAGCGGAATAGTGTTCCGGTTTCGTCATGTTTCCATCACTTTCTAAGTAACCGGTCTTTTAACCATGAATGAAAAGCGCCCCGTCTATCTTGCCGGATCGATCTCCGCCGGAAGGGATTTTGCCGGGTATTTGCAATACATCGCCGATGTCGTTGAGGAACACGGGTTTTATGTCATCTCGAAGTCAGTGCTCGATCCGGACGCAGATTTATCGGACCGCTCACCAAAAAACCAGCGTTTCATCTTTGAACGTGACGTTCGATGGATTGCGGAATCGGTGGCCATGATCGCGGAAATATCCACGCCGTCACTGGGAGTCGGATTTGAGGTACACGAGGCGCTCGACCGCCGTGTTCCGGTGCTTACGCTCCGGCACGAGTTGCTGCGGGGTGCCACTGAACCCGCCATGATTGTCGGCAATCCCGATCCGCTCCTGCGCTGGAGTTACTACGATGAATCAAACCTTCCGGAAATCATCCAGAGATTCCTCGGGGATCTGTAAATCAGCTTCTCGGGATTAACTGCCCAGAAACATCTTTGCGAGAAGGAGATGCGGCTTGTACCTGCGTTGTACTTGTTCCAGGTAGTACGCGGAGGCGACGCATATCAGGATAATAATGGCCGTCGCCAGCCAGTACTGCGGCTCTGTCAACTTCTCCGACAGTCCTGCCATGCGCGTAACGGGATCCAGCAAGTACTCGGTCAGAAGCTGGTGGAAGATATAGACGAATAGCGCGTGCTTTCCCAGCCATTGCAGGGGCTGAAATCCCGCTGTCGCCAGATTGCTGAAAGCGATGAAAAAGACGAATACCGCGCCAAGGGACGCTATCAGGTATCCGGGAACCGGCGGGTAGATCAATTCGCTGTATCCTTCGCGAATGAAAATTTCGTTCCAGGGAACGGATGCGGGCAATACCGGATGGATCATCAGAACGACACCGGCAGCGATAAGCGCCACTGCCCCGCCAATGATAAAACCCTGTTGCTGCCATGTTTCGTCCTTCGGCGCGTGCAAGCGGCGCAGGGTTCCGCCCAGCACGGCGAAACCCAGCCAGGGAGTCAGCGGGAACCAACCATCGACGAACCACTGGCGAAACATGGGTGTAATAGATTCCGGAAATCCACCGTCTAGTTTCGGCTCCACGGGATAGGCCTGGTACCCGAATGCGCTTACTAGAAGTGGAGATGCAGCGAAAAGGGTAAGCAGGATGATTACCAAGGAAGTTGGAGAAGATTTGCGGAGCAAGTAGAGGAAGGGCAGCCCCAAGCCGATGGTGTACAGGACATCGGCGGTAAAAAACGGGTAAATACGCCAGATTCCGACGTCCACCAGGGCTCCCATGAGAATAATG
>Ga0256830_1001993_pt1 | contig 13920 bp, 8 predicted proteins | sample 128326metaG_FD_190537 | JGI IMG/M metagenome (GOLD analysis project Ga0256830, IMG submission 190537) | Hydrothermal vent microbial communities from Lau Basin, Pacific Ocean - 128-326 | ecosystem: Environmental > Aquatic > Marine > Hydrothermal vents | place: Pacific Ocean: Lau Basin | collected... | reverse complement strand
CAGGCCCAAACTCTCAAGTCGTATTTCGATGTATTGCCCAAAACCACGTTGCCCATCAATCTGAAAAATTTTCTTGGCGTCCGCCTTGTCCGTAAAATCATCCGTTGACGCATAAAACCTGTAATTGTAACGAGCGTCGGTCGCCGACATATCGATCAAAACTGAACGACCAACAATGGAAGAAAAAGCAGGCAACGCTGTGGGAAATGCAATAGCCTTGCTCCCAACCCCGGAAGAATTACCTCCATTCCCCCCTTCATCGCCAGCATGAAAACATGCCGACAACGACAAAACCAAAAACATCGATAATAAAAGTTTAAATCGACTTTTATTAAAAAACATAATGCAACTCCTGTTAATGATTGAATACCACAATTTTGCGGGCTTTATCTCCGCGGCACTCGCATACGATAAATAAGATAGAGGAGAGGGGAGTACAATTATCACTCGATTATTCTTTTAACCGTTGAATCTGCAAGCAAGAAACCATAATTCCACGTAGTCAATATATTGAAATACTGATACATTGTATATTAGCCATAAAGCTTAAGCTTTTTGCTTAGATGGCGTATAAACAAGCCGCAAAACCACCATTGAACAACATTATCAAGAACCGCAAGCATCAACGCCCACACACCACTTTTAAGCTGCAATGACAAACCTTCATCCGAGAAAAAAATGACCGACAACTCGCTACAAACTCGCATTAAAGTGGAACAAATCAAGTTTTTATATCGCCACGTTAAAACTCTGTTAATTGGCATAGTGGTAACAGCAACAATACTCACCGTTATTTTTTACAATTCGGTAGACAATATTGTGCTCTTTTCCTGGCTGGGCGGAATTTTGCTATTAACACTTACCCGCTATTTTGTATTTCGCCAGTTTCATTCTCGCGAGCGCTCGGATGCCGATGTACTACGCTGGGGAAAGATATTCACATTTTTCATGTTTCTCTCGGGTTGCTCGTGGGGTGCTGCAAGCTTGCTGTTTTTTAACCCGGAAGACTCAACTGAAGTACTCATACTTACCATGGTACAAACATCCATGATGGTTGCCTCGCTGGCGTCAATGTCAGCTGTTTTGGCTTCGTATTATTCGTTTGCCATTCCAGTCGGTCTTGCCTTGATGTATGTTTTTATGTCAGCGGGATCATCAGAGTTTTTTCTGTTTGGCGCTTTGGCTGGTATTTTTTTCGCGATTCAATTAAGTTCAGCCAAAGTAACCAATCGGACACTTAACCAAACTGTCTCTCTGCGTTTTCAAAATCTGGACTTGATAGAACAACTTGAAGAAGAAAAATCAAGCTCAATAAAAGCACAAAAAAAAGCAGAAACGGCAAATGCGGCCAAAACAAAATTCCTCGCCGCAGCCAGCCATGATTTACGCCAGCCACTGCATGCACAAAGTTTATTTCTCGGTTTACTTGAACCGCAAATTAAAGATCCAAACCAGAAAAATATTATTCAAAAAATTCAAAAGTCAAATGACGCGCTTGGCGATCTGCTTGAAGGCTTGCTGGACATATCAAAACTGGATGCCAACATCATAGAACCTCAACCCGACAAATTTGCCCTGCAACAACTTTTCACCAGCCTTCATAACGACTTTGAAGCCGTTGCCGACGAGAAAAATTTACTATTGCACTTTGTTAAAACCCAACATTGGATCAATACTGACAAGCATATTCTCGATCGAATATTACGAAACATTATTGGCAATGCCATTCGATACACTAATGAAGGGGGCGTTGTCATTGGTGTACGCAAAAGAGGTAAAAAAATTGCAATTTGCGTTTACGACTCGGGCATCGGCATACCTGAAGATAAACAGGAAGACGTTTTCCTTGAGTTTCAGCAACTCAACAATCACGAGCGCGACAGAACAAAAGGCTTTGGCCTGGGTTTGGCCATTGTTCGTCGTCTGGCGCAACTGCTAAATGCCAAACTGGAAATACGCTCCAGAGAAGGCAAGGGCAGCTGTTTCAGTATTGAGTTTCAACCCGTCAGCAAACAGTATGTCAGTTGTCGGCATACCGATGAAAAAGACCTGGCAAAACAGACTGCCAACAAAACCATTGTAATCATAGACGATGAAATTGACATACTAACAAGCCTGACTGCTTTACTGGAGAGCTGGGGGCACCATGTTATTCCGGCCACATCGGGCAGAGAAGCAATCGAGAAGCTCGATCAGGTTGAACCCCCGCCTGACATGATATTAACGGATTACCGCCTTCGTAATAGCGAAACAGGTGCAGATGTCATCAAAGCGGTAAACAGTCGATACAAGCAGCTCATTCCCGCAACAATAATCACCGGCGATACGGCTCCGGATCGCATTAAAGAAGCTAAAGATAGCGGCTATTCGTTACTACACAAACCGGTATCAGCAAACAAACTAGCCCGAATAATTCACCCGGCCGCCGAAAAACAAGGTTAAGTTGTTATTGACAGATATTATTGGAATATTAGCAAAGTACAAAATGATTAATCGTTATTTACCCAGCCTCGCTGTACAGCATATCGAACGGCTTGCGTTCGATTCGCCACACCGAAAGATTTAAATATGGCCGATACATGAACACGTACCGTGGATTCCGTTAAATGTAACTCCATGCCAATTGCTTTGTTCGACTTTCCTTTCGCCATTTCCCTCAACACGTCACCTTGTCTCTGGGTTAGTTTATATGGCACATTGTTATCTGCGAACGATTCATGTAACACGGGTGATTGGGCATCTCGCATTGTAGCCTGAGGTATATTGGTCGCTTCACATTTCATAATTTCAGGCGGCACATAAATGCCACCGGCAATTACCAATTGCAAAGCGCTCAGCATTATTTTTGCAGACGATGACTTGGGAATATAACCTTTCGCCCCAAGCCGCAATGCGTGCTCAACAATGCTGTGCTCTTCAGTGCCTGATAGCACAACAACCGGCAAGTCAGGAAATTGTTGACGGATATAAATCAAGGCATCCAAATACGTGACTCCCGGCAGCCCAAGATCCAGTAAAACCAAATCCAGCTTATGCTGCTCAGCCAATAGCTGTTTCGCGGCGTTAAAACTTCCTGCCTCAAACGTCTCCAGCGCTTCATTCATCCCCTTAAGCACCAACAAGATACCGTCCCGAAATAACGCGTGATCATCAATCAATAACACTTTCATGGTATGCACATTTTCCGCAAGCAGCTAATATTATAGGGATTATACCAGCCATCCTAATGAAAAGGCGGTAAATCGACGGATTGAGAACAACACACCCCAAAAGACCAAAACACTTAAATCAAAGCACTCAGGCGCCAAAACGTGCGCAGCAGCCAACACCCTCGTCAGCCTCACTGGCAAAAATATTTCCATCAAACGCAACAACACCAATATTTTCAATAACTTAGTAATTTTAAACCGTATTCATTGCGACTTTTGCCTGCTAACAGTATAATTTCCGGCTATTTTGCCTCACATTCCTGCGGTTTCTCACGCAATCGACATGGGTAATACCGCGTGAGCACAGCAAGTTTCAGGTTCAAACGGCGGCTTTCGCCTTAATACATGTACACATTTGGTCAATACGAAATATGAGCAATCAAAAATATAAAGGGCTATACCGCCCTGAGTTTGAAAAAGACAACTGCGGCTTTGGCTTAATCGCCAACATGGATGGCAAACCTAGCCATTGGCTGGTAAAAACCGCCATAAGCTCTCTCGCCTGCCTAACCCACCGTGGTGCGGTTTCTGCCGATGGCAAAACCGGTGACGGTTGCGGTATTTTAATGCGCAAACCAGACAGTTTCTTGCGCTTAATCGCTGAAGAAAATAACTTCATATTAGGTAAAATATACGCAGTTGGCATGGTATTCCTGAATACCGATGATGCCCTTGCCCAAAAAGCAAAAGATACCCTGACAAAAGAACTCACCGCCGAAGGCCTAAAGGTTGCGGGCTGGCGTGTTGTCCCCACAGACTCCCGCGCATGTGGTGAAGATGCCCTTGCGAGCTTGCCGCAGTTCGAGCATGTTTTTGTTAATGCTGGCAATGGTATGGATGAAGACAGCTTTGAGCGTCACCTTTATATTGCCCGCCGTCGCACCGAAAAAGCCATTGAAGGCACTGATGACGCTTTTTATATCCCAAGCCTTTCAGGGCGATTGCTTTCCTACAAAGGGCTGGTTATGCCTGCAAACCTGCCTTTGTTTTACAAAGACTTGAATGATGAGCGTTTTACCTCGTCTATTTGTGTTTACCACCAACGATTTTCCACCAATACCTGGCCACAATGGCGCCTGGCTCAACCATTCCGCATTTTGGCCCACAACGGTGAAATAAACACAATTCAGGGCAACCGCAACTGGTCCATCGCCCGTGGTCACAAATTTGACACACCACTATTACCAATGGATGATATTCGACCAATGGTATCCACCAGTGGCTCTGACTCCAATTCCATGGACAACATGCTCGAAGGCATGATGGCAGGCGGTTTGGATATTTTCCGCGCCATGCGTTATTTGATTCCACCCGCCTGGCAGAATGTGGAAACCATGGACCCGGATTTACGCGCCTATTACGAATACAGCTCCATGCACATGGAACCATGGGACGGCCCTGCTGGCGTGGTACTTACCGATGGCCGTTATGCCGCTTGTGCATTGGACCGAAACGGCCTGCGCCCTGCGCGTTACATTATTACCAAAGATCGCCATATTACACTGGCATCAGAAGTCGGCGTTTACGATTACAAGCCTGAAGACGTGGTTGCCAAAGGCCGCCTGAAGCCAGGACAAATGTTTGCTGTTGATACCGAAAACGGCAAAATCATCAAGCCTGAAGATATCGACAACATGCTTTCCAGGCGTCACCCGTATAAGGATTGGCTGGACAAAAATGTCAAACACCTGGAAGCCCGTTTGTATGGTGACAACCTTGCGCCCTCCATTGCTGAAGACAAAATCGACGTTTACCAAAAAATGTTTCAAGTGTCATATGAAGAAAGGGATCAGGTTCTTGGCGTTTTAGCACAAAGCGGTGCTGAAGCCATCGGCTCCATGGGTGACGATACCCCAATGGCCGTTTTGTCATTAAAAGAACGTTCGCTGTACGATTATTTTCGGCAACAATTTGCCCAGGTAACCAATCCACCAATTGATCCACTGCGTGAGAATATTGTCATGTCACTGGAAACCTGTTTCGGTGTTGAACAAAACCTGTTTGAAGAAACAGAGGATCATGCTGACCGCCTGCTGGTTGATTCTCCCGTTATTTCGCAAGGCAAGTTTGACCAGTTGCTTGCGCTCGATAACCCGAAATACGCTCACGAATTTATCGACCTGAATTACGCTGAAGAGCTCGGCTTAAAAAATGCCATCATCGCCGTCTGCAACGCCGCAGTAAAAGCCATAAAAAATGGCAAGGTTGTACTTGTACTGTCTGACCGCAATATCCAGAAAAACAAATTACCTATTCATGCATTACTGGCAACCGGCGCGGTTCACCACCGTCTCATTGCCGAGGGATTGCGATGCGATGCCAACATCGTGGTTGAAACCGGCACTGCCCGTGATTCACATCAATTTGCCACATTGTTAGGTTATGGTGCTACCGCAATTTACCCTTACCTCGCGTATGAATGCCTTGCCGACATGGCGCGTAAGGGGGAAGTCGAAGATGGCACAAACCCACGATTGGCCACACGCTACCGCAAAGGCATCAACAAAGGCTTGTATAAAATTACATCCAAAATGGGCATTTCCACAATTGCCAGCTACCGCGGTGCACAATTGTTTGAAGCCATCGGCTTAAGCAACGAGATTATTGATTTATGTTTTAAAGGCACAACCTGTCGCATCGAAGGTTCTTCTTTTGATGACCTTGAAAAAGAACAGCGCGCACTGGCCAAAGCCGCCTGGATTGCACGCAAAGACATTAATCACGGCGGCTTATTAAAATACGTGCATGGCGGTGAATATCACGCATATAACCCGGATGTCATCCAGTCCTTACAAGTGGCAGTCAAAAGCGGTCAATACAGCGATTATAAAAAATACGCTGACTTCGTAAATCATCGCCCTGTATCCTCTTTACGGGACATGCTCGCCGTTAACCTGAGCAACAACCCAATCAGCATTGATGAAGTGGAACCGGCAAGCGAGCTGTACAAACGTTTCGATAGCGCCGGCATGTCACTGGGCGCATTATCACCAGAAGCACACGAGTCACTGGCCATTGCCATGAACCGTTTAGGCGGCCGCTCAAACTCCGGTGAAGGCGGTGAAGCCATTGAGCGCTACGGTAATGAAAAAGTGTCCAAAATCAAGCAAATTGCATCCGGCCGATTTGGTGTAACACCCCATTATCTGATGAATGCCGAAGTCGTTCAGATTAAAATCGCACAAGGTGCAAAACCCGGTGAAGGCGGGCAGCTACCGGGTGGCAAAGTCAATAAATTAATCGCCACATTACGCTTTGCAACACCGGGGGTTTCATTAATTTCACCGCCACCGCATCACGACATTTATTCGATTGAAGATTTGGCGCAGTTGATTTTTGATATTAAACAAATCAATCCAGACGTATTGGTCTCGGTAAAACTGGTTGCCGAAGCTGGCGTTGGTACAATCGCGGCCGGTGTTGCAAAAGCTTACGCTGATTTGATCACTATTTCCGGTTATGACGGCGGCACAGGCGCAAGCCCACTGACTTCGGTAAAATACGCCGGCTCTCCGTGGGAGTTGGGGTTAACCGAAACACATCAAACATTGCGAGCAAACAACCTGCGTAACAAAGTGCGCTTGCAAGCAGATGGCGGATTAAAGACCGGCCTTGACGTCATTAAAGCGGCTATTTTGGGTGCGGAAAGCTTTGGCTTCGGCACCGGCCCCATGGTCGCATTGGGTTGCAAGTTTTTACGCATCTGTCACTTGAACAATTGCGCTACCGGCGTAGCAACACAAAACACCATTTTACGCCGCGATCACTTCATCGGTTTACCTGAGATGGTGATGAATTATTTTATCTTTATCGCCCAGGAAACCCGCGAGTGGATGGCAAAATTGGGCGTCAGAAAACTGGAAGACCTGATTGGCCGCACGGATTTGTTAAGCATTATCGAGGGCAAAACCAGCAAGCAAGCCAACCTGGATTTAACACCGTTGCTTTCCGATGGTGGCGTAGCGGCGGAGAAGCCGCAGTTTTGCCTTGAATCGAAAAACGAACCATTTGATAAAGGCGAACTCGCTGAACAAATGATTACCGACATGAATGAGGCAATCATTAATAAATCCGGCGGTGAATTTTCTTACGATGTGTTCAATACCTCACGCTCTATTGGCGCACGTGTATCTGGGCAAATAGCCAAACATCACGGCAACCAGGGCATGAGCGACACACCCGTTACCTTGAACCTTTCCGGTTCAGCCGGACAAAGCCTCGGTGTTTGGAATGCCGGCGGCCTGCACATCAAACTGACTGGTGACGCAAACGATTACGTTGGCAAAGGCATGACCGGCGGTAAAATTGTCATTCATCCGCCACGAATCAGCTCGTTCAAAACACAGGAATCAACCATTATCGGCAACACCTGTTTATACGGTGCTACCGGCGGAAAACTCTACGCCGCTGGCCTGGCCGGAGAACGCTTCGCAGTCAGAAATTCCGGTGCACACGCCGTAATAGAAGGTGTAGGCGATCACGGTTGTGAATACATGACAGGTGGCTGTGTCACCGTTTTGGGTGAAACCGGATTGAATTTTGGCGCAGGAATGACAGGCGGTTTTGCCTATGTGCTTGATGAAAAAAATCTTTTCGTTGACCGATACAATCACGAACTGATCGATATTCACCGCATCTCTATCGAAACAATGGAAGCCTACCGAAACCACCTGCGAGATGTCATTACACAACATGTGAATGAAACCGGCAGCGAATGGGGTCAACATATCCTTGACCGTTTTTCGGATTACATTGGCAGATTCTGGCTGGTTAAACCAAAAGCAGCAGAACTGGACTCCTTACTTGATACTTTACGCAGCGCTGCGTAAATGCAACAAACGGCATAACAGGTTATAGAATTATGGGAAATAATTTTCAATTTATTGACATCAATCGAATTGACCCTTCGAAAAAATCTGCCGAATCTCGCCTGAAAGATTTTAACGAGATTTACGGTGAATTCGACAAAGAAAGCTCGCAAGCACAAGCAGATCGTTGCCTGGCTTGTGGCAATCCCTATTGCGAATGGAAATGTCCGGTACACAACTACATTCCCGACTGGTTAAAACTCGTTGCTGAAGACAAAATCATTGAAGCAGCCGAGCTTTCGCACAAAACAAACTCTTTACCTGAAATTTGTGGCCGTGTTTGCCCGCAAGATCGCCTCTGCGAGGGTGCTTGCACACTCAATACCGGCTTTGGCGCGGTCACCATTGGTTCGGTGGAAAAATACATTAGCGACCAGGCGTTCGCCATGGGATGGAAGCCGGACTTATCAAACGTCACAGATAGCGGAAAAAAAGTGGCGGTTATTGGTGCCGGCCCTGCGGGTTTAGGCTGCGCGGATATATTGATTCGCAACGGCGTGACTCCTGTTGTGTTTGACAAATACCCTGAAATTGGTGGCCTGCTGACCTTCGGCATCCCCGGTTTTAAACTCGAAAAAACCGTCATTGAAAATCGGCGCAAAATCATGGAGGGCATGGGCGTTCAATTCAAATTAAACACGGAAATCGGCAAAGACGTCTCTTTTCAAAACTTGCTTGATGAATACGATGCGGTTTTTCTTGGTATGGGCACCTACAAATACATGAAAGGCGGTTTTCCCGGAGAGGACTTGCCCGGCGTTCATGAAGCATTGCCTTACCTTATCTCAAATACTAACCAGGTCATGGGTTACCACATCGCAGGTGATACATTTGTCGACATGAAAGACAAAAATGTCATCGTCCTTGGTGGTGGTGATACGGCTATGGATTGCAACAGAACCGCAGTAAGGCAAAATGCAAAAAGTGTGACTTGTGCCTACCGACGAGACGAAGCAAACATGCCCGGCTCCAAACGTGAAGTTGCCAATGCAAAAGAAGAAGGCGTTCGCTTTGCCTTTAACCGACAGCCAATTGAAATTGTCGGCAACGGAAAAGTCGAAGGACTTAAAGTTGTTACAACCAAATTAGGTGAGCCAGATGCGAACGGCCGAAGAAGACCCGAGGCCATTGCCGGGTCCGAAGAAATCATTCCGGCAGACGCGGTGATTATCGCCTTCGGTTTTCAACCAAGCCCAGCTGACTGGCTGGCTGATTTTGATATAAAAACAGACGACCGGAATCGCATTATCGCACCTGAACACGCTGCATATAAATTCCAAACAACTAATCCAAAAGTATTTGCCGGCGGAGACATGGTACGTGGTTCTGATTTAGTGGTTACGGCTGTCTTTGAGGGAAGGCAAGCAGCCGAAGGTATTTTGGATTATTTAAACGTCTAACAAAGACAATAAAAGTATAAAAGAGATAATAAAATGACAGAATTAAAAAACGACAGCTTCCTGCGCGCACTGGCAAAAGAGCCCGTAGATTCAACACCAATCTGGATGATGCGTCAGGCTGGCCGCTATTTACCCGAATACCGTGCAAGCCGCGCAAAAGCTGGCAGCTTTATGGACTTGTGTAAAAATGCAGATTTGGCTTGCGAAGTTACATTGCAACCACTGGAACGTTACCCTTTGGATGCGGCAATTTTATTCTCCGACATCCTCACCATACCAGACGCCATGGGCTTGGGGCTAACATTTGAAGCAGGCGAAGGCCCACGCTTTTCAAGCCCTGTTCGCACAGAAGCCGATGTGAATAAATTATTTGTTCCCGACCCGGAAGGCGAATTGCAATATGTGATGAACGCCGTTCGTACTATCCGTCGTGAACTAGATGGCCGTGTTCCTTTGATTGGTTTTTCTGGCAGCCCATGGACACTCGCCACCTATATGGTTGAAGGTGGCGGCACCAAAGAATACGCGCACGTCAAAGGCATGATGTTTGATCGCCCCGACTTGATGCATAAATTGCTCGACACCACCGCACAGTCTGTAACAAGTTACCTAAACGCACAAATCAAGGCTGGCGCACAGACCGTTATGATTTTTGATACCTGGGGCGGCGTTTTAACACCAAGAGATTACAAAGAGTTTTCCTTACGTTATATGAAGCAAATCGTTGATGGACTCATGCGTGAAAATGACGGTCGCAAAGTCCCTGTCATGCTCTTCACTAAAGGTGGTGGCCAATGGCTGGAGGATATGGCTGACACCGGCTGCGATGGGCTTGGTATTGACTGGACGCAGGACATCGGACAAGCCAGACAACGCGTCGGCGACAAAGTCGCGCTACAAGGCAACATGGATCCCAGCATTCTTTACGCCTCCCCCGAGCGTATTCGCGAAGAAGTGAAGACCATTCTTGCCGCTTACGGCACGGGATCTGGGCATATTTTCAATTTGGGCCACGGCATCCACCAACATGTGAATCCGGAGCATGCTGGCGCCTTTATCGCGGCAGTGAAGGAACTCAGTCCGGCTTACCACCAATAAACGCTAAAAACCCGCATTGCAACAAGGCTAAAACAGCCTGTTTTGGCCTTTTTACCGCGTTCGTCAAGCGGATATTGCTTGCAAGGGGCTCCCGGCATAATCATTGATATAGCTTTGAGCATAAACATGGATTTATTCCCGCTCAATGACAAAAAATATCGCCCCAAACAAGCTGTTTATCAATTTCATACACCTGTGTGCATGCTTGCTATTTCTTGCCTTTTCATCAATGGCAAACGCTTCACAGCAACCCCAGCAAACCTATGAAATTGGTATTTCACCGTACTTGTCTCTCCCCCCCAAGCAAAAACCCTTCCTAACCGTGATCAATAATATGGCCAACAGACTGAATCATCGAATTGCGTTTGAGGCAAACGAAACTACTGCCGATTTTCATTTGCATTTGAAACGGGAAAATTACGACATTATCATGGTGCAGCCTTTTGAATACGTGGCACTTCAACAACAATACGGCTACATTCCCCTTGCCGCACTCAAACAACCACTAAAAGGTCTCATCGTTGCCAAAAAAAATAGTGCCATTCAAACCATCCAGAATCTGCTCGGCCGAAAACTGCTACTCCCGCCTGAATCAACCGCAATAAGCTACCTGGTAAAAAAGCATTTACACAATTTCGGTTTTAACCTGAAGCAGGACATTTCAATACAATACGAACAAACCAACATCGCTTGTTTGCAAAAATTATTACTCGGCTTCACTGATGCGTGCGCCACATCGCCTGATATACTGGTCTTTTTTGAACAAAGAATGGAAGTAAGATTCAGGGTCATCAGCCAAACAATTGAAATACCGGATACCCTGTTTGCGGCTCACCCAAGAATCGATGCTGCACGCCGCCAGGCATTTACCAATACATTGCTTAATCAAAAAAATGACAATAACTCGCTCGTCCCTTTTCGGCAAATAGCCGACAGAGACTACAACATTGTCCGAAAAATCAAGCATGAGGTAGATAGCTATTAAATTATTGCATCCACTCATGGAGACTCAACTGCTATAATATCGCGCAGTAAACCGTTTAATACAGAAACAATTGAAACCTTCATGAACTTTTTCAACCGAATCAGCACGTTTATTGACCATTTAAACGATGCCATTGGTAAAACCGCCGCATGGCTTGTCGTACTTATGGTTTTTGTCACTTTCACCGTTGTCGTCATGCGCTACGCATTTAATATGGGTTCTATTCAAGCCCAGGAATCCGTTATCTATATGCATGCCACCCTGTTTTTACTGGCAGCGGCCACAACACTGAAACACGACGGCCACGTCAGGGTCGATATTTTTTATGGCAATATGTCGCCTCGTAAAAAAGCCATTGTCAATTTCTTCGGCAACCTTTTTTTACTGATTCCGGTGTGTGCATTTATTATCTGGAGTAGCTGGGAATATGTTGTCAATGCCTGGGAAATCAAAGAAGCATCACGGGAAGCCGGTGGTTTGCCGGGTGTATATCTTGTCAAATCACTTATTATTGTGTTCAGTGCAATGCTGATTCTGCAAGGCATATCCGAAATAATTAAAAACCTCAGCTCCCTGTTCAGCGCCACAACAAACCACGCCGACAAACCGGAAAACCGTCAGAAGGCCGAAAAATAATGGATTACATGGCTTTTTATATGTTTGCCGCCGTTTGTCTGGTTTTACTCTCCGGCTTTCCTGTGGCTTTTACGCTAGCCGGCACATCTCTGGGTTTTGCCTTGCTGGGATATTATCTCGAGGTTTTTGATGACGCTTTTTTAATGGCTATTCCAAACCGTTTATACGGATTAATGATGAATGAAACCCTGATAGCAGTGCCACTGTTTATTTTTATGGGTGTCATGCTGGAAAAAGCCAGGGTTGCCGAACATCTGCTGGAAAGCATGGCAAGCCTGTTTGGGAGAATGCCCGGTGGCCTGGGGATATCCGTCACCCTTGTCGGCATGCTACTGGCAGCAAGCACAGGCATCGTCGGTGCAACGGTGGTTACAATGGGCCTGCTTGCCTTGCCTTCGATGATGAAACGCGGTTATGACCCCTGTATTTCCACGGGAACCATTTGTGCGTCCGGGACACTCGGGCAAATTATTCCGCCTTCTATCGTGCTTATTTTACTCGGTGATGTGCTTTCTTCTGCCTATCAGCAAGCACAACTGGATATGGGAATATTCTCACCGGAAACCATTTCCGTTGGTGATTTATTTGCGGGCGCGCTGATACCAGGCCTGTTACTTGTTGGGCTGTATCTCGCTTATTTAATTGGTATCGCCATTATTCAACCACAGCGAATGCCAAGCCTGGCACCCAAAGCAAAAGATGACATTCCTGAAAAAAGCATCGGACAACTGTTAAAAAGTTTGCTGCCACCGCTTTTTCTTATCGTGTCTGTTTTAGGCTCCATCATTGGGGGCATTGCAACCCCCACCGAAGCCGCTTCCGTTGGCGCAATGGGGGCAATCTTATTGGCTGCAATACAAAAAGAACTAAACCTGTCCACGGTAAAAAATGTGGCACAAGATACCACGCGCGTAACCAGTATGGTATTTTTAATTCTCATTGGTGCATCGGTTTTTTCACTGGTTTTTCGCGGCTTTGAAGGTGACGAACTGGTTCACGAATTATTGTCAGATCTACCGGGTGGTGTTTTCGGCGCAATGCTCGTTGTCATGCTGGTCATGTTTTTACTCGGTTTTGTGCTCGACTTTATCGAAATCACCTTTGTTGTTGTTCCCATTGTCGGGCCGGTTTTACTGGCGATGGGACTGGACCCAATATGGCTGGGCATCATGATTGCCATTAACCTGCAAACCTCTTTTTTAACCCCGCCATTCGGCTTTGCCTTGTTTTATTTACGCGGTGTCGCGCCCAAAAGCATTTCCACCAAACAAATTTATCGCGGCGTTATGCCCTTTATTGTTATTCAGCTAATTGCACTGGCCACCATTGCCTATTGGCCTGAGTTGGTGACGTGGCTGCCGGGGATTATATATTCCTAGCAGGCTCCAGATTTAAAAAAATCAAATATTGAATTTCAAAGAGACGACTCGGGATAAATCACGTCATCGGTGTTAAATATTTTACCCCTCGTCTCATGAACTTTTCTATTCACTCATTGGGCCTGGCAAAAAACCGAAACATAAGCGGAAATAACAGGAGCAACAAGGACACAAGACCGACACTACCAAAAATACCTTTCTTTTTTTCCGATGCTGGTGCTGACGGAGACGTGACATTTACAACTCGCACTACCTGGCTTGCCGCATTGCCGGCAGAATCTTTTACATCATAAGTGATGGTGTAACTGCCAGCCACATTCGTATTTACCGGATTTGCTATCACAA
>Ga0256830_1001992_pt1 | contig 13920 bp, 8 predicted proteins | sample 128326metaG_FD_190537 | JGI IMG/M metagenome (GOLD analysis project Ga0256830, IMG submission 190537) | Hydrothermal vent microbial communities from Lau Basin, Pacific Ocean - 128-326 | ecosystem: Environmental > Aquatic > Marine > Hydrothermal vents | place: Pacific Ocean: Lau Basin | collected... | reverse complement strand
GTGATGATCCGCAAGCACTGAAACGCGTGTTGGTGCCGACACCCACTGGCGCACAAATCCCGCTGGCGCAACTGGCTGAGCTGAATTTCCGTACCGGCCCGCCGATGTTGCGCAATGAAAACGGTCAGTTGGTGGGTTACGTTTTTGTCGATGTTAACGACAAGATTGGCATCGCCGACTATGTGGCAGCGGCAAAACAGGTGGTGGCGGAACAGGCCGAGGTACCTCCTGGTTATCGCCTCGACTGGGCGGGTCAGTTCAAATACTTCGAGCGTGCTAAAGCCAAGCTCATGCTCGTCGTACCGCTGACCCTGTTCATCATCTTCTTCATGCTCTTCATCAGTCGCAAATCCGTAGTGGAGTCGCTCATCATTCTGTTGGCCGTGCCTTTCTCGCTGATCGGCGCAGTGTGGTTACTCGCGTGGCTCGATTACAACCTCAGTGTTGCCGTATGGGTCGGCATGATCGCCCTGGCGGGAGTAGACACCGCGATGGGTGTGTTGATGATGTTGTATCTCGGCATGGTCTACCGCCAACGGCAGGCCGATGGGCGCTTACAGACACAACAAGACCTGCTGGAAGTGATCACCGAAGGTGCAGGACGGCGCATCCGCCCCATGCTGATGACGGGCCTGGCGTTGTTGTTAGGGTTGATCCCCATCCTCTGGAGCGATGGCACCGGCGCGGATGTGATGAAGCGCATCGCCGCACCGATGGTGGGTGGAGTTGCCTCGGCGCTGATCACAGTTTTGGTCTTGTTTCCCGCTGTTTTCGCCATCTGGAAAGGATGGTCGTTGCGCAGCAGCAATAAACAACTGAGGGAGGAGCGAGATATGAGATAAGTCTTCTTTCTATAAAATGGAAACAGACCGGCTAAAGCCTCGACCTCCAACCCCTCCCGTTTTTGGAGGTCGAGGCTTTAGCCGGTCTGTCTAACGTAACTAGAAATTTAACAAACAGGAAGCAAGCAATGAAACTGAAATCAATAATAGTTGTATCAATGACGGCTCTGCTATTAAACATCACGGCGTTGCCTGCCAGCGCCGCCAAGCAAACCCATCATGGTATTGGCCTCGTCACCGCCATCGATAACAAAGGCAAAAAGATAGAACTCAAACACGGCCCTATCAAAAGCATTGGCTGGATGGCTATGAAAATGTTCTTCGTTGTAGACGATGCTGAACTGCTGGATGAGGTCGAGGTCGGAGATAATGTGGATTTTGATTTTATCGAAACACGGGACAAACGCTATGTGATTACTGACATCGAAGCACAGTGATGAAATAGAAAATAGCTTTTACACTCATTCCCACGGCCCCTCCGTGGGAATGCATACCGAGATATGGGTTCCCACGCAGGATCATGGGAACCAGAAAATACTAAAAGTGAGGTGAGCACCATGATGGATATGATGAACAACGGCCACGGTTCGATGATGAACGGCATGTGGTTTTTTTCAATACTGTTCTGGGTTTTGATTATTGCCGGAGTGATTTTTATGACCAAATGGTTTCTGGAAAGCAATCGAAAAAAAGACGGGTCTGAAATCAACGAAAAAACAGCGTTGGATATTTTGAAAAAACGCTATGCCAAAGGTGAGATTGACCAGGAAACTTTCGAGCAAATGAAAAAAGATATCGAGTCATGAATCCCTATCGCAATCTAATCATTGGTGTTGTCTTGTTATTGACCGGGAGCGAATTTTGAATTTCCTCCTCCCCGTCTAGCCACTGAAACAAACAACTTTAAACGCTTAGTAGGGCGCTTAACTAGTGCCCATCCATAAATTCACGTTTTTCATAACGTTGCTCAGAAATTAAAAATTTCTGCTCGGTAATCGTATTTTCTATCTTAATTCCTGCATTTTAGCCCACAGTGGGATATTCTCACATGAGAAATGATGAGCATTATTGTTTTGGTCACGCTCAAATGGATCTATCCTGTTTCAATTCGAACTAAGTGCATTAAATTATAAGTAATGACCGATGACCAGATAAATGCTTTGGCCCCATCGTGTCCTTTCCACTTTGCCCTACTTAAACCAAAAGCTCTTTTTAATTCTGAAATATTTCCTTCCACACCCGCACGAAAATGTCGCTCAAAAGTTTTAGTTTTAACGCCCATCGCGTGAAGCAATATTCCCACGCGCTTATGGAAAACAACACGCTGAATACCCATTTCGCGACCTACAGTGACATTCGTTTTACTTGCATAGCCACCATCAGCGACGGTAGATTGAGGTAAGCAATTAAATGTGCCTTGATGTGCATTAAGCACTGGTAAGAACAATAATTTATTCGATGGGTTAGCTTCTTCAATAGCTAAAATAAGTGACAAAACCGCTTTTTTCGTAAGATCACTAATAATGTTTAAGATCATCAACCCACTTTTGCTGAGATACCGTTAATAACGGGACATGTTCTATTTGAAATAACGCGCTATCAACTTGCTTTAATACGAGTCGTACTAATTTCAATAATTCTGGATAAAGTACATCTTTTGTTGCACTTTTAGCATTAAATATAGCGAATGTAAGCGATTTTACTTTTTTTACGTTGATTCGTAAAACGAATTTTAACACCGGCATTTTCTCGACTTTTCACTAATAGACGACTCAAAAGGGTTTCTCGCATGCTAAATTCTTTTGGTTTGTTTTTTCGTGTAAATTAAACTTAACGTAACCAAAAGGATTTTTTAACTTTATTTTAATATCTTCCCTTAATTATCAATTGCTTGCCTATTTATGGATGGGCACGAGTTAGTTCAATAGTAAACTTAGTATTGGAATAATTATTTTAGTGGGGTCGTACACCGTTACCGATGACATGTTCGGTTGTGATGATTTAATACCATCGTCTACGGTCAAAAAAATAGCAAAATCACCTTCTATATTGAATACATATTCTACATATGGTGAGCTTGTTATGATGGTAGATGAGGTATCACCAAATCGCCAGCTATAGGTTAATGCATACCCCTCCGGATCGTAAGACGGCGATCCATCAAAGTTTAAATAACTCCCTATTGGTATTGAAGTTTGATGTTTTGCTATACGAGCTGTTGGACTTCTATCCGTATTTGGATTTCTATCCGGTTTACCGTAGAAGGTTTGAACGGTTAGAATATCAGTTTCACTCAGCGTGCCGTCACCATTCCAACGAGGGTTACAATAATTCATCACTGAATCTATATCCCAGTCACCAATTATAACGTGTCCTGTAATATCTGCCTCTTGAGTCTGGCTACAGCCTGCCGGTGTGTCTGGTCTACTTTGCTCATGGAAAAAACCAAGAGCGTGACCAAACTCGTGTACCGCAATGGTCTCTATACAAAATTGCCGATAGCTTTCTGATGTTGATCCGCAACTGGGCTTCCATTCATCAAACGTAAAGTTTAAAACCATTCCCAAGGCATGAAATCTGAGTGCCGATCCAAATGCAAAAACTTGCGGCCCAACAGTGCCAACGCCAATCCTTATGCCATTATCGCCATTAGAGGAATATTCAGCACACTGTCCCCACCCAACAAACCTCACTTTTGACGCAGCTTCCCAAGTATTCGCTACAGCATCTTTTACCCAAGTGAATTCTTCCGCGGATAGCGGGTCAAGATATAGCCAGCACACAGGAATTTCATTTTGTTCCCATATTACTTTGGTATCTACAACTCCCTTTGTGGATGGTTGAGAATAGGCAGCATAGGGACTCAATAAAAACAAACAAATTAAAAACTTTATATAACTAAACTTCACTTACCTTCTCCAAAATGAAAATTTTATAGTATGTCAGTACCCATAATATGTTCGTCCCAGCCTACGGGTTTTTATATAAATCAGTCCAGATCGATTTTGACGTTTACCTTCTTCCCTGTTTAGCCACTGAAACAAACAACTTTAAACGCTTAGTAGGGCGCTTAACTAGTTTAACCTATACCCGTGGCGTTTGAGATATAGGTTTTAGTGTGCGTTATATTCGTTTTGTGGCGCGGCGAAATGACGAGGACGTGTAATAACACCTAAATCTCAATCGCTATGGGTATATTCTATTTTAAGCTATAGATTATGCGAAGGTTTTCATAGCTGATACCTTGCCATGAAATACAATTTCCCGCACCAATTAAATGTGTTTTTTTGCCTGTCGCTAATGCGGTTAATATCATTGACTGCCATGACTTGCCAACAGCTGTAGTAACGTCGAATGCAAAATATGCTGTAGATTCAGAATTAGTTTGATGACATTGTGTCTCAGAGACCATCGCGCCGTCTACGGCAAGTATGCGGGCTACACCGGTATCCTCAACGGTTATATGATCGATAATCACGTTATTATACTGACCTGCAAAAGCTTTAAAAGAAAACATCGCAATTGTAATCGTCAAAGCATAACTTATTTTTTTCATTTTATATTTTTTCCTTTTAGTTAATTAGTTCGTAGCACAGAGAAATTTTCATATCTACTTGTGTCAGCGGCTTTTCCAGTTTGCCCATCAACAAATCGAACCTTTCCATTCTGATTCACTACATTAAAATAATGGCCCATTTGATCAGAGTTCTTAGATCCAAATATAATACCTCTAGTTCCTTTCCCCTCGTCGAGAACGGCATCCCCGATAGAAGACAGACTCGGAAAGCTAACAAATTTCCTACCAAAATGTTTTTCTATAACGCCGGGGTAGACGGCCCCTCCCTTAAGAGCAGAAGCGGGATTACCTCCCAATGTTGCATCCGTAGCGATTGCGCAGTTTCCGCAATTATCCGTATCCCCACCAGCCTTGTTAACATCTCGAATTGAGGGGAGTTTTTTTGCAAGCACTTTTGTAGTAGCAGTCACTAGAATCTTTCCTGCAGCTGCAACACCTCCAGCGACTATCGCTCCAACCTCACCGGCCTGCCCGAATGTTTCATTATTATATTCAATTCGCTCAAGCTGCGGGGCGACTATTGGATTCTCAAGATTACGGCTTTCATATACTGAATCAAATCGTGCTGCTTCTGCTGCCACTATGCCATTCAAAGCATCAATAAAGGTATTGGCAACGCCGCCCGCGAGGTCTGATAACTTACTACTCATGCTATCCTTAGAATTTGAGAGTCCTGCCACTGTTCCATTATGCACTGCTTGGCTGTAGTTCTCGTTCGCTATACTTTTTGCTCTTTCAGCCGCAGAGCTTGCCAATGCCTGCGCACGACCGAACAAAGAACCCCCTGCCGAGGGTGAGTTACCACTCGGATCAGTTAATGACAACGGGTTATTATAAACATAGGTATAACGATTAAAGGCCTCTAAGTTGTCCTTAGTTGGTATTATGGTATCTGCCGTGATGAAACGACCGAGCTTGGCATCATACAACCTGGCATTCATATGGATAAGGCCTACGTTGTCCAAATGCTCATGTCCTGTGAAACCATGATGGGTTGTGTTGCTGCTGAGTTCAGTAGAGGCATCGCTCCAATCACTATGACGTCGATCACCAAAGGGTTGATAACTTAAATTTTCAACAATATCGCCATTTTCTGATGTTATTGCAGTGACAGAACCCAGATGGTCTTTATGTAAAAAATGCAGCTTCGGTTTTATATTCTTTTCAAAAGAAGTATAAATGGCAATCGGAATATTGCCCGCGTTTATAAAATGTTTGTGTTTAGTGACGGTTGCAGACTGCTCTTTTTCGTAATGTACACCCGTATCCCAACGTGGATTAATATACGTTGTGATGTCGCCGCCTTTTAGCTGTCGAACGCGGTTTTGATTTGCATCATATTCAAAGCTCATCGTTTGACCCGCGTGTGAAAGACTCGAGGGTTTGTCAAACGAAGTATAATGAATCAACCGCCCGTCGCCATTGATCATATTGCCATTCTCATCATAATCATAGCTTATTTTGACATTGCCCAAATTAGTAACTTGAGTCACGGCATGAGGTCCGGCGTTATTTTGTCCATAATAATAATTCGTCGCATAATCTGATTTGGATAAGATGTTTCCTATCGCATCGTAATTATATTGCTTGGTTAAATTATCATTCAGAAAAACTGTTTTAAGCCGATTAATATTATCGTAGTCAAAGCGTTCAGCAAGGTTCTGATTGAGATCGCTTCTTGCTTCCAGATTGCCAATACTGTCAAATGCAAATGTTAAATTTTGCACCAGTGCATTATTAGCCCCTGTCTTTATCGCTTCGATACGTCCTGTCCATATATTGTATTGTGTCGAGGTTGATAAACCATTGGAAAAATCTTCTGTCAGTCGCTGCCCTTTTGCATTGAATTCGGTCGCTGTCCAGTAGACCGTATTTCCATTGTAAACGGACTGCAAATAACCACTATCACTATCGTAGCCATAAGTCACCGAAAAACCGGTAGGATAGATGACTTTATTTAAACGACCGGCAAAATCATAATCATTTTCCATCACATAATTAATATTGTTGATGACATGGGTTTCTTTTTCAATTCGACTGTATTTATCATAGCTTAGTGTTTTACGCGAACCCGATGCCGAGGTTTCAGAGATCAGCATTCCAACCGCATTAGGCGCGTTATCATAGACCCAGGTGTCTTTCCCTTCACTTTTTTCACGAGTCAGCAAGCGGCCTAAACGATCATAACTAAGTACTATTTGTTGTTTTTTTGCATTTTCTCTAAACCTTATTTGAGAAAAAGCATCAACACCCAATATTCTTTGTCCAAGATCAGGATCCGACAAAAGTACAGCACGCCCTAATGCATCATAGTTCACATTAATTTGATTCCCGTGGGGATCGATAGTCCTTTTTAAATTAGAAAATGCATCAAACTTATAAAAAGTCGAATGATTGTCCGCATCTTTAATTTGCACTGGCTGGTCTGATAAATTTCGGTACTGCGTAGTGGTCAGCTTCGTCACACCATTTGTCCCAGACCGATTTTGTATTTTGATCACCTGAACACCCAGACCGTTTAAACCGCTGTATTGGAAGCGGGTCGGACCTTCTTCCGGTGTATATAAACCATCTAATCGCCCTAAATCATCATAGCTCATTACAGAGTATTCAGAAACATACCCAGGTGCAAAATAAGGCTCACTCACATATATTTTTCGACCCAATAAATCATAAAGGCTATCTTGATAAACAGTCTGCGCATTAAAGCCTATTGAGCGTTTACGAAGTTCTCGATCATAAATATCAAAATAGGACTCGCTAAATGACTGCCCCGTACTCTGCACAAATATACGGTATACCGCATTTTTTGGACAGTGTAGGTTACACCTGTCTCGGGTATAGCTGGTAAGAGTATTGTCTGGACGAATCTCTTGCGTGAGATCACCATAAATGTCGTATGTCCAAATAGTTTCTAGCTGATTAACATCGACTATTCGAGTTGTATGACCAAAACGAACATCGATATATTCCTTGCTAACGTGATCTTCTGCATTCGTCATTATGACTTCCATTTCAAACGCAGCGACGTCGTCAGCTCTGGGTCTCGCACCCATTATCGGCATATTGATTATTTTAGACTCTGTGCGTGTAGCGACTGGATATTGAGCGCCTGCATCTCCTGAGCGCGTTAGGGAAGTCACTCGTCCGTAATTATCGTAGAAATAATTCGTACGCATGTACAAATCAGCATTATTTGGTTCGATCGTTTCGGATTTTAACAAGTCATCGGGGTAATACGTATATGTTGTACTTCGGCTAATCGATTCAGCAAAGTCAGGGCCTGTTTTTGTTTCTGTCGACGACTTCATTCGTCCCACATAATAATTCTCCCAGACATCATTATTTTCGAGCACCACAGTAAGGTCCGTTTCATAACCATCCGATCTTGTTGTTATGGTATTATGGGGGCGTCCGTAAATATCGTGCTTTGAATAAACCTGACTCACCGTACCAATCAATTCAGCAGTGTCATTGAATGTGCTGGTGGTTTCTGCCTTTTTTATTAACGTATACCACTGGTAGTCATAACTGCCAATGGTATGTTGAACCTTATTAAAACGCCATTCCGTCTCCATCTTATTAATCAAGGTATTATCTGCCAGATGAATCTCTCGCTTAAGCAAGCGATTCGTTAATGGAAATATCTGTGCATAGGTCTTTGTTGTTTTAGTCTTATCTCGACTATCGGATACTGACATTGTTGCAAAACTCAATAACTCCTTGCGTTCAAGATCTGCAAGCAGCCCTGAATATTGATAATCCAACGTATAGCTACCGCCATGACCATCACTAATGTTAACCCGACTTACAACCGTTCTCCCTGTTCCAATATCACGGTAAGGGTATGTGGCCTCGGTGCCTTTTGTATACACACCATTTTTGGATATTTCCTCGTATTCAATATCGAATTGTCTGCCATAGCCGTCGATTATTTGTGAGATATATTGCTGATTCACATTTTCTGCATAGGCATTGCTACCGATTTTTAAACCGTTTTTATCAACCAAAATTTCAACAACATCGGCCGTTCCGTCGCGGTTCACATCAAATGCATAAGAACCATAAGTGGTATCTACAGCACCAAAACCATATATTGTCAGACCTCCGCCTGTGCGCTTTACATTATCACCCGAAATAAAACGCCCACCTTGTTTTAGAAAACGGCCATTACCTCTGCCAAGCAGAAAGTCGGTACTGCCAAAACTAATATCTGAAAACCCATCGCCATTAAAATCAGCAATGGTTGGATTATGCTGCGTTGATTCACATGGCAATGTACTGCCAATGAACCTCAGCTCTTGAGGAATAATGTCGTCATAAACCTTTTTAATGAAGGTGCCATCACCATTACTCAGCATACTTACAATCGTACGTCGAAGATAATCCGGATTTGAAGCCACGTTACCTGTTGGGTTTTCTGAACCCGCAGGCAATATTCCACCATGGAAAACCTGCATGGCAACGATATCGGTTAATCCATCGCCATTGATATCGGCAGTTTGAATTGCCCTACGTGCATTGCTCGAAGCAGTGGGTTGCCATAACGTTGGAAACTCTGTATACGGCCATCGCTGAATAATCGCTTTTTGAAAATTCCCAGTTTCAGTACCAAATGCAATGATTATTTCGGCACCTTTATAAGGATTACCAAATTGCCTACTGCCGTTTGCAAAATGCGTTGCTGCAATATCCGTAATGCCATCGCCATTAAAATCACCGGTAAAAAGCTCTCGCATATTCGTAAATGATGTTGCGATTTCAGACCTTGTGGCAAGCCGTCCTCCATGGGCTTCTGCAAAAGTACCGTCACCATTACCAAGCGCTACAAAGGCAACAAGACCACTGACCTTACTAAATAAAACATCGTTTTTATTGGCCCCATGCCCAATCCCAAAGGCCATGATATCTAAATGACCATCACCATTAAAATCACCGGTGGTTTTTCGATAACTTTTATCATCGATAAAATTTCCCGTAGATACTTTTTGGTATTGTGGCGCGGCAAAGGAACCATCCCCATTGTTGAGTACCATGTATACTCTCCATCCACTGGCACTGCTATTCATCGCGATTAAATCGGTATAACCATCATTATTAAAATCACCGGACAAACGATGATTTAAGATTGCACCACCAATAATTTCTGAATAAGGCGTTCCACCCGCAGAGAAGGTGCCGTCACCTTCTGAATAAGAAACACGTACGGTCATTCGCGAATTGGAACCCTCCTTATGCGTATATACCACCGCCACATCGGTCAAATCATCATTATTATAATCGCCCAAAATTTGGGAATAATAGTTTTCACTTCCCCAACCAAAATCATTGTTATAAGGTTTTGAGGTTTTATAGATGCTTGAAAAAGCCGGCTCCCCTCCCGCAAAATAATCACTGTCTTTTCTACATTGCGAGGTTTCTGGGATTCCTTGAGGCTGTCCATCCCAAGCAAATCGAATGGGTAAGGTGCAACGACCATAAATACACTCTTTAATGCTCTTGACATTATGAATGGGCGCTTGGCCTTTTGCCTGTTTTGATTCGTAATCCACTCGATAATCTTTTAATAAATGCCCACCGAGACTGATAGAAACTTTATCTAACTTATAACGCTCAGCAAGAATAAACCCATCGGTAGCGTTCGCACCATAGTCTTCCGTATAGGAGCTAAAGCGCTTAATAATACTATTCTGTATAACAGATGTTTCCCACTCGTTATACTTAAGTGATTCTGTCCACGTAAAATCGATTTCAACCTCTGAATTTACCCCTTCTAAATTTCCTCGATAACGAATTTTACTTAAATACGAATAAACACGGTCATTGCTGTTTAAGCTCGTCGTATGGTATTCATAATTTACTTTATTGCCATTTCGGTCGCTGATGCTGTCCATTTTCCAGACAAAAATGTTTTCTTTATTCTTTGAACTGACTTTAGAGCCAAAACCAAACTCACAGCAACCATTTTGTTGTTTAGACTTTGCCACACTTCCATACAAAATAGTCTTGCCATCGCCTGATTTTACTTCGAAATGTGAAGGTCCACCTCCTGTCTGGCCAATGGCTTTTATTTTTAAGTTATTTCTAAGTTCGGTGACATATTCGGTACCGTCTTGACCATATACATTATTACTGCCGCCGGGAACCAATATTAATGGCTGTCCATCCAGACAAAAACGTTGGCGTTCACCTGCATCCGATTTAACACCTTGAATAAAGCCATCTTTTGCTTTGCTGGCATTACATAGGGCTATTGAACTTAGGCCTGATAAAGCCCAGCCCATTCGCATCGCACCCCGTCTTTGAACACTACTATAAACAAAGCCTATATCAGGTTCGGTACCATTAATGCCGGGCGGTAATTCCATGTTTATGGTGTATGTTGCGGCTCCATTGTCAGCGACGTTAAACTCACCTTTCAGTGGCGCTCTCATTTTATGGCTTAAATCAGTTGGAATAGCTTCAAAATTATCACCAACACCATTGCCGTTGTCATCTGCTGATTCGTTTGGATCATTAGGGAAGGCATCGCTATTATCACCGACACCATCGCCATCGCTATCCTTTGTTTCGTTGGCATCATAGGGAAATACATCCTTATTGTCGCCTACGCCATCACCATCTGTGTCTGTCCATTCGCTGGCATCGTAATCAAAATCATCTAGATCATTATTAACGCCATCACCATCAATGTCATTATCTTGTAAATCCCCGTAACCATCCGCATCGTAATCAAGACCATAGCCAATTATGTCATTTGATTTATTAAAATAGACAACGATCAAACCTTTTTCTTGTTCATAATATTTATATCTAACTGACCCAAATTTTCGTGCAGTCGTTGAACATTGGTTTTTTTTTCTGTCTCTACCAAGACACCAGCCCTCGGCACCTGGTATCTCAATTGTTAGGTCGTAATTAGAAATTTCATACCAAATGATAGGAATAAAATCGTCCGACATCAAAACCGTATTCATTTTGTTTTCAATGTAATCTTGATTCAACGCATCAGTCGGAGTCGCCAATGCCATATTATGTGCCGCAATTGATGCAAACAAAAACAAGGTTATTGAAAACTGAATAATGCGTTTTGTTGCTTTAAATTTTAAAAAAATATTATTTGTCATGATGATTGGTCTCAAACTACTTTTATTGAAACAGCGAATGAATAAAAAACTGCCCTGTTCAGGGCCTTTTATAAGGTTTTTTGCAGACTTGCCTTTTACAATATTTGGAATGTCAGACTATTGGCCTTTAGTAAATCCAACGGTATTTACTTTTAATAGATCAACGCGCGTTTTGCAATCACCCAAATCTGTATACCAGATATCAATTGTTTTTCCAGTTGCTTTCGCCGTTAATAATAACGATAACTGTTCTTTATAAAGAGGATTAGATGTAACCTCAATAAAGGCATGAGCGCGATGATAACCCTCGCTATCAATGCAATCTGCAGGCTTTGTTGTGAAGCCAAATATAATGTTTTTACTTCCTATCCAGAGCCTGTCAATTGTAAGAGCCCCTTGATAAGTACCTGCGTGACTTGAAAATGGCCATATCAAAAACAAAATTATTACTATTTTTTTCATTTTACTTTTTCCTTTGTACTTCCGTTATTCACTACAAACGATTAACAACATGTCGTTTTATTTAACCATTATAAATCGATTTATCGTTGGCTGACATTGCAACTGCTGATTACTGTCAATATTAAAATTAATCTTTTTTGCTGACATAAATGCACTAAGCATAGTACTTACTAAAGTTTCATAGTTAGGATGTGATTTACTGATGGAAAACCTCTTGCCGTTATCACAAGAACTGAGGTTTTCATTCGTATAAGTCGTATTAAAAACCAAGCCTCCCGAGTGAGGATAAACTGACGTAATCTCTGCCATCCCAGACCACGGGTCAGCCGATGCCGTCCCCGTCCCTAAAAAAAATATAGTGCTTAGTATTAAAAGATATCTTTGTTTCACAATAATGCCCTTTATGATAATAACAAGTCATTCACATACACACGCACAAAATACTTATGTTATGTATATCTGAAGCTGAAAACGTTAGCATTTGAACTTGGTTTTTTCTCAATACGTTGAAATTTCTACACGAAAAATCGAGGAATAAGTATCTGAGTTCAGCTAAATATGTATTTCGACCCGACTTCAAAAAGCTGATCAAAATCTAAAACGGAGTAGATGGACAAGGTTTATTTCTTAAACGAATAAATTAAATGAATCGCGCTATGCTATTCCGAAGGCCAGCATGAATGGAGGTCAGAAGTGCGCCGCAACTGGCGATGAAGCAATGCGTTTTGTAGGAACGTTAATTAAAAATTTGAGTTTGACGAAGTGATTTGTGTGGAGTAAAGAGTCGTTCCGGCGGGAAGGGGTGTGGGTTTATTACCTTGAAAGAGTACTAGCCTGCGGATAATCAGGCAAAACCTTCTTTACTGCATGCCAGAACTCGGTGGTGTGATTTGGCTGTGCGAGGTGTGCTAATTCATGCACAACAATATATTCCAGTGCAGAGAGCGGTGCCATCATGCAGCGCCAGTGGAAATTCAAAACCCCATCAGGTGAATAGGCTGCCCATCGGTTTTTAAGATCCATCACTCTGATGGCCGATGGACTCAAGTCCATCTTTTCAGCGTTTTCATCGATTAGTGCGGAATGTTTCAGAATGAAATAGCCATTTTTTAGCGTCAGATCACGGGTTGCATTTTTATCTACCTGCAATCTATACGTTGAACCCAGATAGGGAAAGCCCTCACCATTCACAAACTCCCCCGCAGACTCCAGCACCTGATATCGTTGTGATTCATTCAGGTCTTTCTGATTAACAAAGTCACCAATCAACAAAACCTTGCTCTCTTCGAATAACTGAATCAAGCGCCGATATCGGCTTTCCAGCCCATCGACGCCAACTGGGTGAGTAATGGCCGCTCTACGAATTGATATTCAGGCATGGAAAATTTCCATCGATATTATGCCCTCTCACCATATTGAGAAAAAACCTGGATATAATCTCTGAAACAAAATATTCGATTACGCCGTTTTCCAGTCAGCTCATATAAAACGCCAAATTTAACAAAATCATTGACCAGCATGGATGCCGTATTTATCTGTATTCCCAGCAGCCTGGCCACCATTTTTATATCAATCGTCGGCGACTTATACAGTTGTTGCATGAGTATCTGTGCGTTTTCCTGCCTGCGCGTACTGAAACGCGGTAAAACTTCACGCTCAAGTTTTTCTTTCAGTTGCAGAATATCCTTAAATACCTGTATTGAGTTCCGTGCTGTTTCAGCCACACCATACAAGAAAAAAATCAGCCACTCCTTTAACTCATTACCCATTCTTACTGCCATTAAGCGGTCAATATATTCCGTTTTATTGCGTTCAAAATAATCAGATAAATACAAAGCAGGTTTATGCAGCAGACCAAAGTTAGCCAGATAGATCGCAATCATCAAACGCCCAAGCCTTCCATTACCATCAA
>Ga0256830_1001991_pt1 | contig 13920 bp, 12 predicted proteins | sample 128326metaG_FD_190537 | JGI IMG/M metagenome (GOLD analysis project Ga0256830, IMG submission 190537) | Hydrothermal vent microbial communities from Lau Basin, Pacific Ocean - 128-326 | ecosystem: Environmental > Aquatic > Marine > Hydrothermal vents | place: Pacific Ocean: Lau Basin | collected... | reverse complement strand
ATCCCTCGTCGTCTACGGCCTTCTCATAGGCCACATCAAAGCCCATTATCCTCAGCCACAAAGCGAGCCTTCCGAGCATGGAGTCGGCAAAAAGCTTCGGCCGACCCACGCTACAACCCCCGTCCTCCGCGACACCGCTCATTTATCCACCTCGACACACCGTCTTTGATACGCTACACCCAGCCGAAGAGCGGGCAGAGCACCATGAGCCCGAAGAGTATGATGAAGAACCCGCCTATGTCGAACAGTATGCCCTTCCTCACCATCGTCAGGATCGGGACCATGCCGGAGCCGTAGACTATGGCGTTCGGAGGGGTTGAAACAGGCAGCATGAAGCCGAAGCTCGCGCCGAGACACGCCCCGAGGGCAGGCGGAAGCGGTGAGACCCCCATGCCCTGCGCCACCGCAATGACCACGGGGATCACCATGTTGGCGGATGCCGTGTTGGAGGTGGTCTCGCTGAGTACTATGCCGAAGAATATCGAAACGGCCGTAATGCTCCACAGCCCGGTGGCGCCGCTGAGTCCTGTAAGGCCGTGGCCCAAGGCCTCGGCAAGGCCGGTCGAGAACATGAGTCTTCCCAGGCTCAATCCGCCGCCGAAGAGCAGTATGGTCCCCCAGTCTATCCGGCCCGCCCTCTTCCAGGTCATGGTAAAGGACCTGTCCTTGACCGAGACCGGAAGGACAAAGAGAAGGGTCGCCGCAAGGAGGGCCACGACCCCGGCATTGAGCCTGGTGGAGAGAAACCTCGCCGCCTCGTGTTCCTTGCCCGCCACGAGCCCGACAAGGCTCGGAAGGATCCACAGGCTCACCGCCAAGCCGAAGGCAAAGGCGGTGTTCACCTCGCCCATCTTCCACCTGCCGAGCCCGGCCCTGGAGCGCTCCACGTACTCCCTGACCCCTGAAAGCTCACCCTTCGTGCGCCTGTCGAAGTAACCGAGGAGCAGGAAGAGGTATCCGAACATCACACAGGTTATCGGCAAGGCGAAGCTCATCCATTCGAAGAAGGTTATCCTGACCCCCGCAAGTGTATCTATCATGCCTATGCCTATGAGGTTTGGCGGGGTGCCTATTGGGGTGGCTATACCCCCTACCGATGCGCCGTAGGCTATCATGAGCATCATCGCCGTTGCGTAGCGGTTGTGCCTGAACCGCCCCACGCCAGATTCCCCGCCTATGTCACGCATGGTACGGAGTATACCCATCCCTATGGGAAGCATCATGGCCGTGGCCGCGGTATTGCTGATCCACATGGAGGTGCACGCGGAGATGAGCCCGAAGGCAAGGAGCAGCCTCAGGGGACTTCTTTCAAGAAACCTCACGGAGAGTATGGCAAAGGAAAAACGCCTATCGAGGCCGTGGCAGGTTATGGCCTCGGCCAGGATGAAGCTCCCTATGAACAGGAAGACGAGCGGATGGGCGAACGGTGCAAGGACCACCTTGGCAGGCGCAACACCCACGAGCACGCTCAGCACCGCCCCGACAAGGGCCGTTACCGGAAGCGGTACGGCCTCTGTCAGCCAGAACACCAGGACGAACCCTATGACGGCCAGAAGCCTGTGCGCCTCGACCGACAACGATGGAAAGGGGACGAACAGAAGCAGGAAAAACACCAGGGGGCCGAGGAAAAGCCCCGTGGTCTTCCTCCACCGCTCGAAGACCTCTTCGCCGTGGCTCAGGACCTCTTTAGGCTCCATACATTCGAGTCGGCGCCCACGACGCTGCATCCGGCTGGGCAGACGCGCACGCCACGGAACCCTGTTGCATTACCCGAAGAACACACTTGCCAGCTTGTATATCTCCTTGTCCACGGTCTTGGTCTCGCCGGTCGCCTCCTTGAGGGAGACGTCCACGATCCTGTTTCCGTGGAGGGCCACCATCCTTCCGAACTTCCCCTCGTGGACAAGCTCCGCGGCCCTTACGCCGTAACGGGTTGCAAGTATCCTGTCGTAGGCCGTGGGGGTTCCTCCCCTCTGCAGGTGCCCGAGCACCACGAAGCGCGTCTCGAACCCGGTCCTCTTCTCCACCTCCTCGGCGAGGAACTCACCGACCCCGCCGAGCCTTGCATGGCCGAAGGCGTCAAGCTCCTTGTCCTTTGTGATCATACCGCCGGCCTCCTTGGGATAGGCACCCTCGGCCGCGACTATGATGCTGAAGTTCTTCCCCCTGTCCTCCCTCTTCTTGACCACGCTGCAGACCTCGTCCACGTCAAACGGCTCCTCCGGGATAAGTATCATGTCGGCGCCCCCGGCAAGCCCCCCGTACGTGGCTATCCAGCCGGCGTGCCTGCCCATGACCTCCACGACCATGACCCGGTGATGAGCCTCGGTGGTCGTATGCAGCCTGTCGAGCGCCTCGGTGACAATACTCACCGCCGTATCGAAGCCGAAGGTGAAGTCAGTCGCCGAAAGGTCATTGTCAATGGTCTTGGGCACACCCACCGTGTTGACACCCCTCTCGTAGAGCTTGGTAGCCACACCAAGGGTGTCATCCCCGCCTATGGCCACGATACAGTCCAGCCGCAGCTTCTTTATGTTGCTTACAAGCCTCTCCGCGTCCTCTTCGGTCTTGAAGGGGTTGGTGCGCGAGGTTCCGAGGATCGTGCCGCCGCGCGGCAAAAGGCCTGATATCGAATCCTTGGTAAGCGGCACGAAGGCAAGGTTCAGAAGGCCCTTCCAGCCGTCCCTTATACCGATGAACCTCAGGTCAAGCTGCTGGCCCCTTCTTACAACGGCCCTGATGACCGCATTGAGCCCCGGACAGTCACCCCCGCCGGTGAGTATGCCTACATTCATCTCAGACCTCCTTATAACAGCAGTTATTGAGACTTTCCGAGCCGATCTCCGTGTGAAGATGCATCGCAAGCGCATTCCCCGAAGCAGGCCACGGGGTAAGCGGGTAAAACGTATCGGATGATTTCTTACACGAAGATATCACCCGTGACCACCGTAGGGGGTAGATCGAACGCATCCAAGGAAGCCCTGCGGTGGTGCGCCTTCAAGAAGGGCTGCCATGATCACCCTCCGTACCGTCATCAACAGCGAGCGGGATCCTCACCGTAAAGACGGAACCCTTTCCTGGTTCGCTCTCTACATCTATCGTGCCCCCGAAAGACTCCACGATCTCCTTGCATATGCTGAGCCCCAACCCCACTCCGCCCTGCTCCCTCGTCCTGGCCTTGTCCACCCGGTAGAAACGGTCGAAGACATAGGGAAGGTCTTCCTTGGCTATCCCGACTCCGGTGTCTTTAACCTTAAGTATAGCCGAACCATTGTCTTGTTCAAGGCAAATTTCTACCTTCCCGCCGGGTCTGGTGTATTTTATCGCGTTATCTATGAGGTTGTATATCACCTGGCCGAGCTTTACCGGATCCGCGGCCACGGTAAGGGGTGTGTTGCGCAGGATATCCAGCTCAACGCCCTTGTTGACGGCCAGCTTCCTGAACTGTTCGAACCGCTCCCCGAGGATCTTGTCGAACCTGACCGTAACCTTTGAGGCGATCTCCCGCTCAACATCGGCCCTCGCCAGGGTGAGGAGGTTTCTTACGATGTAGCTCATCCTGTCTATCTCCTCGAGCACGCTCAGGAGGACCTCCTTGAGCTCGTTCCTAGAGGGGTCTCCCCTGAGCGCGACCTCTATCTCGCCCTTCATTATGGTAAGCGGGGTCTTGAGCTCGTGCGAGGCGTCACCGGTGAACTGCTTTATCTGCTTGAAGGACCTCTCAAGCCGGGCTATCATCTCGTTGAGTGTTGTTGCGAGCCGCCCTATCTCGTCTTCAGGGCCCTTGATGTCTATCCTCTCGTTCAGGTTTTCGGCGCTTATTCTCCTTGCCAGACGCGTTATCTCATCGACGGGCCTCAATGCCTTGCGTGCAAGGAACCAGCCCACGCAACTGGCGATGCCTATGGAGGCGACGATGCCGAACCCGAAGATATACGCCATGTAATGGAATATCTCCTCCATCACCTCGAGCGACGCCCCTACCTGCACAACGGCCACGAGCCCGCGCTCCTTGACGACGACGGGTACGCTGACGACCCTTACCGGATGGATCCCGAACGGCTTGACCGTCTCATAGACGGTCTCCCCCTTGAGGGCCTTGGCATAGACCTCCCTTGATACGGGCAGCTCGAACCCCTCGAGGGTCGAGCTCCTGCCCACTATCTCGCCCTCCGGGTTGAGCACCTGTATGTAGTAGTCCCGCGTCCTTATGCCGAAGAACCTCTCAAGCAGTATGTCGAAGTTCGGCGGCAGGAGCAGCTCACCGGGCGGCCTCACTATGGCGTGTGCGGTCAGGCCGGCCACCGAGTGGATCTGACTGTCCGTGCGGACCATGTAGACCCGCGAGAGGACGTAGAAGAAGCTCAATCCGAAGACAACGAGACTAACCGTAAGAAGGGATACGTACCACAGGGTGAGTCTTGTGCGGATGGAAAAGGTCATGACAAAAGAGGGGAAGGACCCTTGCAGGTGGTGTGTTTGGCAGATATCATTCGACCCCGCCGAGCTCTGCGAGCCTGTCCAGGTGACTTATGATTATCTCTTTTCTCTTTATATCCAGGATACCCTCCTCCTTTAAGCTCTTGAGCAACCTGATGGAGGTCTCCTGCGTTATGCCGAGAAGCTCGGCGATCTCGAGCCGCGAAAGCATGAGGTTAAGCCTTATACCCTCGTCGCACTCCACGCCGTACTCGTTTGCCAGCGAGTACAGAAGATGCGCCAGGTTCTCCCTTGCGTTCATGAGGCCGAGGTTGCTTATACGCTCGTACGCGTGGTGCAGCTCCATGCCGAGGGCCACCATGATCTTTCTCGCCACCGACGGTTCCTTGTTGAGTATCTTGAAAAAGTCAGCCTTCTCGATGAAACACAGATCCGAGTCCTCCATTGCGACGGCGCTGTTCTCATACACCCTGCCGTCATAGAAGACCTCGAGCCCTAAAAGGTCTCCGGGGGAGAGTATCTTTATGATCTGCTCCCTTCCGTCCCGAGAGCTCCTTACCAGCTTCACCCTGCCGGTACGTACGATATAGAGCCCCCTGCACTCATCCCCCTCCATGATTATGACCTCCTTACGCCTGCGAAAGGAGGTCGTTACAACGTCCTTGAAGACATCGAGCTCGGCCTCGGTGAGGTTCGTGAACAGGGTGTTTTCCTTTATGCGGCACCTGCAGATGCCGCATATCGAATCCCGGACTTTCATACCTGTTGTGTGCATCGAATTACCTGACCGGTTGTTGCATCACGCCGTGGAGATGTGGTCCGGCGGCTTGCTTACAACCTTATTAACATACTTCCTGCATCAGGTACCGTACAGGTTCCGGTACAAAGGGACGGTGAAGACATATTCAGCATTTTTATTATACATCAAAACAGTGGCATCATACAAAAAAGAGGTATCTGGCAGAAGCATCGTGCCGATATGACTACCCGTGGTCGAAAAGCACCTCCATGGCCTCCCTGAGTGTTGCAACACCCACGACATCCATGGAATTGCCGCTGTAATCCAGCCCCTTCATGTTGTCCCCGGGCAGAATGCACCTGGTGAAACCCAGCTTTTCGGCCTCTTTTATCCTCGACTCTGTCCGCATCACCGCCCGCACCTCGCCAGCAAGCCCCACCTCCCCGAAGACCACGGTCTTCGGATCGATGGGCCTGTCGAGAAAATTCGATGCCAGCGACGCCACAACCGCGAGGTCAACGGCCGGCTCGTCTATCTTGATGCCGCCCGCCACCTTGACGAAGATGTCATGGTTTACCAGCCCCATACCGGCCTTCTTCTCGAGCACGGCAACCAGAAGGAGCACCTTGTTGTAGTCCACCCCCACGACCGTCCTTCTGGGAACGCCGAAAAGGGAGGGCGCAACGAGGGCCTGGAGCTCGACCAGAAGGGTCCTGGTGCCCTCGAGGCTGGCCAGCACGCAGGAGCCCGACGCGCCTTCGGGCCTCTCGGCAAGGAACACCTCCGATGGGTTCCTGACCCCCTCGAGCCCGGTCTCCTTCATCTCGAAGACCCCTATCTCCATGACAGAGCCGTAGCGGTTCTTCACGGCGCGCAGTATCCGGTATATGTGCATGGACTTACCCTCGAAGTACAGCACCGTGTCCACCATGTGTTCGAGCACCCTCGGCCCTGCGATCGAGCCGTCCTTTGTCACGTGTCCTACAAGGAAGAGCGGCATGTCCATGGACTTGGCCAGCGTTATGAGCCTCATCGCTGATTCGCGCACCTGACCCACGCTTCCGGCCGATGACTCAAGTGCCCCGGTATGGAGCGTCTGCACCGAGTCCACGACCATGACCTCGGGCTCGAGCTCCCTGACCCTTTCCACGATGGACTCGACCGAGGTCTCGGACCACACGAGCAGCCCTTCATTTATGACGCCGAGCCTCTCACCCCTGAGCCTTATCTGGCGCATGGACTCTTCACCCGAGACATAAAGGACCTTGTGTCCCCTGCCCGCGTATCCGCCCAGGGCCTGCAGAAGCAGGGTGGACTTTCCGATGCCCGGATCCCCCCCGACGAGCACGCACGAGCCCGGGACCATACCGCCACCGAGCACATGATCCAGCTCCTCCATGCCCGTGGGTATCCTCGCCTCGGCGCCGTCGTCCATGGACGAGATCGGGCTCGGCACAGCCCCGGGATCGAGCACAACGAGTCCCTTGCCCCTGCCATCGAGGCGCCTCTCCTCGACGATGGTGTTCCACTCCGTGCAATCCGGGCACCTGCCGAGCCATCTGGATGAAGAATACCCGCAGCTCTGGCAGGTGTATACCGTCCTGGCCCTTGCCATCTCTTCGAGCTAAGTATGGTTTCTATTTGACAAAAAACGGGTATTTGTTAAGATTGAACATGCACCGCGAGTGCGCTCCCCCGCGGCCTGGTGCGGGCTTGGTTTGCGAAGTGAAACCGCAAAATTCCGCATACAGAAGATTCTCCGCAGCCTGACGCGGTGAGCTTAAATACCGAGAAGTCCCTGTGTTTTGAAGCTCCCTGCAGCAAGCTGCAGGGAAGCTTCAGATGTAAGGAAGTTTGCACTATATTCACAAGCACTCTCCGCAGCTTGCTTGCGGACGATGCCCGCCTGTGCCGTAATCACGGCAGACAGGCGCTCGCTATGCATTTTCAATATGAAGGCAGACCATACCAACATACTAATTGAACTGAACAGGGCTGTCAAGACACTTCACTTCTACCCCAAGGGACACCCCAACCTCGACAGGGTCCTGAGCCAGTTCTACTCACTCCTTAAGGACGCCACAAAGGAAAACGGCGAGATAAAGTGGAAGATAGACGCAAAGGGCATCTTCGAGGCGGACAAGCCCATAGCGCCTAAACACGCGGCAACTACCGCGCTCGCAAAGCAGCTGTTCCTGAGGAAGGTCAACTCCATAACATTCCTTCCATCCATGACCTCCGACGACATAAAGGGTTTCCTCAAGATCCTCACCATGGAGCCGCAGGAGATATTCGCCCAGGGCGGGGCCGTTGCCGTGCTGGCCAGAAACGGCACAACCGGCATACTCCTGAACGAAACCACCTACGAGGAGCTCGTGGAGCTTAAGAAGCGGATGGAAGAGGAGGAGCGGCTGAGAGAGGCCTGCGATGGACAGGAGCACGCAGAGGGCGGGGTGCAGCCGGAAGAGGCGGCTCAACCGGAAAATGAGGCCGAAGCCCGCGAAGAAAGCCCCCCTGAAGCCGAAGAGGAACCAAGCCTTGCAAGCCTGCTCAAACTGCTCGCCAAAGAAACGGATACCATAAGATACAACGACCTTTCCTCCCGCGTAGCGGAAAAGGTCCAGGGGTTCATGGAAGGCGGTCTTTATGACGAAGCGCTGCCGGCGCTCCTCCTCTTCCTTAAGCATACCCTTGCGAGGTACGTCCAGAAAGCAGAGATAAGAAAGAGGGCCTGGGAGTGCCTGGCCCCGTTCCTTACGAGGGACCTCATTTTGCACCTCATAAAAAGGATCGGACGAAGGGATGAGCCGAACCGTCCGGCGATCCAGTACATGCTGTTGAAGGCCGGAGACGAAGCGGTGGAGCTTCTGCTCGACGCCCTCGTCGAAACGACGGAGGCGCACGCCAGACGGCAGATCTTCAACACCCTGGTAAGATTCGGAGAAAGGATAAGGCCGCACCTCGAACAGAGGCTCGACCACGGGGAATGGTACGCCGCAAGGCAGATGGTGGCGCTTTTAGGGGAACTGGGCGGGGAAGCATCGCTCGATTCACTCGAGAGGGCCTATGCCACGGACGACGTAAGGGTCAAAAAAGAGGTGCTCAAGAGCCTGGGGCGCATACCGTCGGAACGTTCGTCCCGCATACTCGTATCGACGATCAGGGACGGCGAGCGGGCCCTCATGGGACAGGCCATAATATCCCTCGGCATGCTCAAGGATTCTTCTTCAGTCGACCTGCTCGGCGAGATAGCCGTAAAGAAGGAGACCTTCTCAGACAACCTCGAACTCAAGAAGGAGGCCGTAAAGGCCCTGGGGATCATCGGTGACAAGAGGGCTGTACCATACCTGAAGAAGGTCCTCTCCAGGAAGGCATGGTTCGGGAAAGGGGCCAATGAAAACCTCAGGACCCTTGCAGTACTTTCACTGGGCAAGATAGGCGGCCAGGAGGCGCTCGAGGCCGTCAGAGAGGTCTACAGGGACTCCACAGGAAACCTGTACAATATATGCAGAAGGATACTCGAAGGGAGCGGTAAATGACCACGGACAACAGAGAACTGATACTGAGATCTTTAAACGCCGCGCTGCACAGCAAGAAGCTGTACCCGCCGGGGCATCCCTCGGTGGCAGCCCCTGCCAGAAAGGCCTGCCAGCTTCTGTCGAACCACCTTAACGACAGGGGTGAGGTCGGGCTGCTGCTCGTGGAGGAGTCCCTCGTCTTCGACGAAATTCCGGTCGACGACGCCAGGGAGCAGTACGGAGACCTCACGGCCCACCTGGAGAAGAAGCGCATAGAGGCGATAAGGTTCAGGCAGGGGGTCACCGAAGAGGAACTCTCAGGCCTACTGGATATACTGACCATGGAAAAGACCTTCGAGCCGGATGAACTGGAGGAAGAACTGCTGAGAAGGCGTATCACGCACATCACCATCAGATCAGCGCCCGTGGAGAAGAGGAACATGCTCGAGGTCTACAACGACGCCGTAGATGTAGTGAAGAACGTCATGAACGACGTCAGGATGGGCAGGATACCGAAGAGCGGCGAGGTAACGGATATAGTGGATGAGATGACAGACCTCGTATTCGCCGATACCAACGCCATGATCGGACTCGCGATGATAAAGAGCTACGACGAGTACCTCTACAACCACTCGGTGAACGTCTCGATACTCGGCATAGCCCTGGGCAGGTTCATGAAGCTTGGAAAACACGAGATCCACATAATAGGCGTGGCGGCCCTGCTGCACGACGTGGGCAAAACCGGTGTTTCCGAGGAGATAATAAAAAAGCCGGGCGGGCTGAGCTCGGAGGAGTGGGAGAAGGTTAAACAGCACCCGGTGCTCGGCTCACAGATAGTCGAGAGGATGGACGGAATGGAGAAGGACGTCTGCCGCATGATATACGAACACCACGTGCGCTACGACCACTCGGGATACCCCAAGATAGAGCGCTCGATCCACCCCCTGGGCATGATAATAAGCGTGGCCGACGCCTACGACGCCCTCACCACGCTCAGGGTCTACCAGAACCCGCACCAGCCGGTAGATGCCGTAAAGATACTCAAGGACCTTGCGGGCAGGCACTTTGATCCCGCGGTGGTGGATGCCTTTGAAAGGATGATAGGGTTCTACCCGGTGGGCACCATGATAAGGCTCGACACGAACGAGGTCGGCGTTGTCATAAAGGTGAACCACGAGGCCTGCGACATGCCCACGGTCAAGATACTATACGACAGCGACGGCAACCAGCTCGAAGAGCCTTACTCGGTTGACCTCGCGGCCGAAGGGGAAAAGACACGCTCGATCATAGGCGTGGCGGATCCTTTGACGAGGAATATGGACATGGGGGCTTTCTTCCAGCAGGAGGCGGGCTGACCGTGGGTACGTCCTCACATCCGTGAGGTCATGTCTCCATCACACCGAGGGCCTTTATGGCGAGCATCCTCATGGTCCTGTTCCCCTTGACCGCGAAGTAAATCATCGCGTTCTCCGCCCTCTTGTCACCGGATCTGCCGATCACATCGAGCGCTCTTTCCACCACACCATGGTCCTTGCTCCTGAGCATCTGCATCAAGGGACCAAGCAGGCGCTGATCCCACAGGTTGGCAAGCGCCTCGATGGCCACGCGCACCACGACGGGGCTCTCATCCTTGAGGCTCTCCACAACCGCCGGCAACACGCGCTTGTCGCCAATTCTTCCCAGGGATCTCAGGGCAGCCGCCCTGACATCCTCAACCGGGTCCTTGGTGGCCTTCACAAGGAGGTTCAGTACCCTCTCCCCCCTCAGGCCCGAGACCGCGTATATGGCCCTCAGCTTCTCTATCTTGTCTCCCGACTCGACGAGCTTCTCAAAGGCAGGAAGCCGCAGCCTTATCTCGAGCCTCTCGAGTGCCCCTGCCGCGGCGCTTCTTATATGCTCATCCCTATCCCTAAGTGCCTTAATTAGCACCTGTTTTCTTCTGTCCATAGGGCTAAACTACCAAATACACCTTAAAGTTGCAAGATTTTTGTCCACCCATTCGTCAATGGCCGAAAGCGCCCTCTCGACGGTGAGATGCCGTGTCCTTCTGGTGACTGAACCCTCGATTATTCCGAAGTTCGCGTTCATGGGCTGGAAGTCCCTGCGTCCGGGTTCGGATATGTAGGCAAGCAACGCCCCGGTCATGGTCACAGGCGGGGGTGCGACCGTATCCAGCCCGTTCGCCGTCCTAAACGCGTTGATGCCGGCTATTATCCCTGATGCCGCGGACTCACAGTAACCCTCGACCCCGGTGATCTGCCCGGCGAAGAAAACGCCGGGGTCCTCTTTCAACTGGAGCGTCCTCGAAAGCAGCCTTGGCGAATCGATGTAGCTGTTCCTGTGTATGCTGCCGTAACGGGCGAACCGCACTGCCCCGAGCCCCGGGATAAGTGAAAAGACCCTCTTCTGCTCGGGATGGGTAAGCCTTGTCTGAAAGCCGACCATGCTGTACAGGGTCTCCTCCCTGTTCTCGCACCTGAGCTGCACCACCGCATGGGGGCGTACGCCGGTACGCGGGTCTGTGAAGCCCACCGGCCTGAGCGGGCCGTAGGCGAGGGTCTCAGGTCCCCTCTCGGCAAGTGTTTCAACAGGCATGCAGCCCTCGAAGAACGGTATCTTCTCGAAGGAACGAAGCGGCGTCTTTTCAGCCCCGAGGAGTTCTGCGACAAACCGCTCGTACTCTTCCCTGTCCATGGGACAGTTTATGTAGTCCGCTCCACCCTTGCCGTAACGCGAACCCTTGAAGGCAACTCCGAAGTCTATCGAATCCCTGTAGACGACCGGCGAGATGGCGTCATAGAAGTAGAGGTTCTCCGAGCCTATGTACGCCTTGAGCGAGGAGGCGAAGCCATCCGAGGTCAAAGGCCCCGTGGCTATGACGACCGGACGCTCCACGGGCAGCTCCGTTACCTCCTTCCTTACGACGGTCACGCCGGCCTCTTTGAGCGCCCTGGTTATGAAGGCCGAAAACCTCTCCCTGTCCACGGCAAGGGCCTTTCCGGCAGGGACCTTGGTGGCCTCTGCCGCGCGTACGACGAGGGATCCGAGCCTGCGCATCTCCTCCTTGAGGAGCCCCGAGGCGTTATCGAGCGATAAGGACTTTAGGGAATTGCTGCAGACGAGCTCGCCCAGGCCTTCCAGCCTGTGGGCCGGTGAAAACTTGAGGGGCTTCATCTCGTAGAGCGTGACCCTTGCACCCAACCTCGATGCCTGCCAGGCCGCTTCGCTCCCGGCCAAGCCGCCGCCTATGACGACTATCTCCTTCATATCCTGACATATTACCATACAGATCATGTCACAATCCACCCTCCACACCCTCCTCTTGCCCTCAAGCCGATTTTGTGTTAGGTTGAGCCTTATGAAGATGGCGAGGGCGAGGGTTATCGTAGAGGGACGCGTCCAGGGGGTCTTTTTCAGGGCCAATACAGCGGATGTGGCCGCAAGACACAACGTAAAGGGGTGGGTGAGAAACAACCCTGACGGCACGGTCGAGGCGGTCTTCGAGGGTGCGGAAGAGGACGTAAAAGAGCTCATCCTGTGGTGCCGCAAGGGGCCTCCCGGCGCAAGGGTCGATGACGTAAGGGTGAAGTGGGAGGACTACACCGGAGAGTTCGACGACTTCAGGATCGATTACAGTAGGTACTGACACCGGTGACCTTTCGCCTCACAGCGGAGACGGGATATGAAGCTGAAGTACGCGGCCCTGTTTCACGTACTTGTCGTGTCGATCCTTCTTGCGGGGTGCAGCCTTTCAAAGAGAGATGCAAGGCCAGAGCGCCTCTACCTTGAGCCCGTCGCGAGGGACTCAGAGGGCTATGACCGAAACGGAGAGGCGGCCGTCTTTGAGAACGAGGACATAAAGGTAACGTTGAGACCCCTCGGGGAGTGCTGCGGCCGTAAAGACGATGGGTTCCTGAAAGAGCTCTTCGACTCCAACTACGTGATACTCTCGATGGAGATCGAAAACAGGTCCTCGAAGAGGGTCATCTACAACCCATCGCACACGATGTTGCTCGTCGGCGCGCTGGACCTCAAAAAACCGCTCAACTACACCGACCTATACGACATCGTGAGCAGGAATAAGGAGTACGCGCTGCCCGAGAGGCGGCTTTCGTCCCTCAGGGGAAGGTTCTACGACCTCAATACCCGGGTGCCGCCCGGCGGCAGGACCTCGAGGCTTCTCATCTTCCATCCGCTGGCAAAGGAAAGCAGGCCGGGCACAAAGGCTGTGCTCAGGATAAACGAACTCTACGTGGGCACGGATACGATGAGGCTGGTGTTCCCCTTGAGGGTGAAGGCCATGCCCCGGGAATGGGAAAGCACGCTGCGAGGCCAGGGGGGGCCGAGCGGCTAATAAGGTACTCCACTTCTGAAAGCGATCCTACTAGCCAGGCCGATCGATGGTCAGGTGAAAAGAAATCTCACCCCTTCCGCTTCGACCTTCTCCTCCACAACGCAAACACCGTCAGACCTGAGCCCAGAAGAAGATACGTGGACGGTTCAGGGACAGGACTCGCCCCGGGTGTGGTGACGCGTAGATAATCGATACCGAGCGTGGTCCAGGTGCCGTCATACCACCACCGGCTCGTGACCACACCGTCCGCATCACAGCTCGGGCATGTGGTGGAAAAGACCTGCCCCACCGTGGGATGCCCTAAGAACAGAAGCTCCGGACGGCCCGCCGGGAGGGTGGAGGTCCCGAGGACCGTGCCGTCAAGTGTCGCAGTCACGTCTGTTCCAACGACCTCGTACTTCACCACATGGTACTGTGTGTCAGGGCTCTGGCTGTAAGAGGCGGTCCCGTAACTTATGTACAAGGGGTGGCTGGAAGCCGCCCAGAATCCGATACCGGCGAAGTCATTCGTTCCGTCCAAGGCTTTGAAACCATCGCCTTTAGGCGCAAGCGAGGTATACTGAAAGCCGATCTCGAGGGTGAAGTCCCCGCTTACTGGAAAAGGGTCGGCAGCGCTGTAGACGACCGGAAAGTCCAGCGAGCTCGTCCCGGGCTGGCCGAGCTGGAGAAGTCCGCCCGAGGCCGAGACCGCAAAGTAAGGTATGTGACATGAGATGTCTCATCAATGGATGAAGCTCCGTCCGCCAGGCGCACTACTTGGGCTTTCGGAGCCGCCGTGTTAACCACCGTAAAGGACCTACTCCAGGTCCTGCGCCTCCCTTGTGAGCGTCTCTTTGGTCCTCTCGATGGTCTCTTCAACCTCTTTCTTG
>Ga0256830_1001990_pt1 | contig 13931 bp, 12 predicted proteins | sample 128326metaG_FD_190537 | JGI IMG/M metagenome (GOLD analysis project Ga0256830, IMG submission 190537) | Hydrothermal vent microbial communities from Lau Basin, Pacific Ocean - 128-326 | ecosystem: Environmental > Aquatic > Marine > Hydrothermal vents | place: Pacific Ocean: Lau Basin | collected... | reverse complement strand
GCCACAGCCGGCCCAGGCGGTGACTGTAGACCCCGTGGCGGGGGGAGAACACCGGGCGGGGGGAGACCAGCTTGAGGGCCAGGGTGCTGCCCAGGCTGGTGACGCCGTCGCCGGGCACCCCCGCGCTGGTGGCCAGGAAGGCCGCCACGCTGTCCGTGGTGCCGGCGCACACCGTCGTCCCCGGCGGCAGCCCCAGGGCGGCGGCCGCCTCCCGGGCCAGGGGAGCCAGCGGGGTTCCCGGGGGGACCACCTCGGGCAGGGCGCCCGGGGGCAGGCCCAGGGCGCGGATCCAGGCGGGCCAGGCCCGCCGGCGGGGGTCGTAGCCCGTCTTCAGGGCGTTGTTGTGGTCCGTCACCCCCCAGCGGCCGGTGAGGCGCCCGTTGATCCAGTCCGCCTGGTGGACCAGGCGGCAGGGACCGGGCCGCAGGTGTTCCAGGAGCCAGAGGGCCTTGGCCAGCCCCGAGGCGGGGCCCCGGGCCGGGCTGTCCGGGGGCGCGCAGGCGTCGATGCGCTCGGCCTGGGCCGTCGCCCGGCGGTCGCCGTAGAGCAGGGCCGGCCCCAGGGGGCGGCCGGCGGGGTCGCACAGCAGGACGCTGCCGGAGGTGCCCGCCACCGCCAGGGCCGCCAGGCCGTCCAGGGGGTGGCGCGCCCGCAGCGCCTCCAGGCAGGCCCGGAGGGCGGTCCACCAGGCCGCCGGGTCCTGCGCCATCTCCCCCGCCCCGCCCGCGGGGGGCGGCAGGGGCGCCCGGGCGGCGGCCCGGACGTCGCCGGCGGGCCCCGCCAGCACCGCCCGGCAGGCGCTGGTTCCCAGGTCGATCCCCAGGTGGAGGGTGGCCAAGCTCAGGGGGGGGTGGCGGCGGGCCGCCAGCCGGGCCGGCGGTGCTCGGCGGTCACCGTGGTGTAGATCCCCCCGCGGACGTTGAAGCGGGCGGTCAGGCGCATGTAGCGGGGCTCGGTGGCGGCCACCAGATCGTCCAGGATGCGGTTGGTGACCGCCTCGTGGAAGGCCCCCTCGTTGCGGAAGGACCAGACGTAGAGTTTCAGGGACTTGAGCTCCACGCAGCGCCGGTCCGGCACGTACTCGATGGTGAGGGTGGCGAAATCCGGCTGGCCGGTCTTGGGGCACAGGCAGGTGAACTCCGGCACCCGGATGCGGATGGTGTAGTCGCGGCCGGGCTCCGGGTTGGGGAAGGTCTCCAGGCGCTTGCTGGGCTCGGTAGGCATGGGGGCGGGGGATATGCTAGTGTTCCGGCCCGGCATTGTAATGCATCCCTCGGTCGCTCCGCATGCGCCTCAAGTCCGTCAAGCTCGCCGGGTTCAAGTCCTTCGTCGATCCCACCACCATCGCCCTGCCCGCCAACCTGGTGGGCATCGTCGGCCCCAACGGCTGCGGCAAGTCCAACATCATCGACGCGGTGCGCTGGGTGCTGGGGGAGACCTCGGCCAAGAACCTGCGCGGCGACCACATGAGCGACGTCATCTTCAGCGGCTCCACCGGCCGCAAGCCCGTGGGCAAGGCCTCGGTGGAGCTGGTGTTCGACAACTCCGAGGGCAAGGCGCCGGGGCCCTACGCCCAGTACGCGGAGATCTCCATCCGCCGGGAGGTCTCCCGGGACGGCCAGTCCGAGTACTTCCTGAACAAGACCAAGTGCCGGCGCAAGGACATCACCGACCTCTTCCTGGGCACCGGCCTGGGGCCGCGGGCCTACTCCATCATCGAGCAGGGCATGGTCACCCGCATCATCGAGGGCAAGCCGGAGGATCTCCGGGCCTTCGTGGAGGAGGCCGCCGGCGTGTCCCGTTACAAGGAGCGGCGCCGGGAGACGGAGCACCGCATCCGGCACACCCGCGAGAACCTGGAGCGGGTGGAGGACATCCGCAGCGAGCTGGACACCCAGCTCAGGCGCCTGCAGCGCCAGTCCAAGGCGGCGGCCCGCTACAAGACCCTCAAGCAGGAGGAGCGCCAGGTCCACGCCGAGCTCCTGGCCCTGCGCTGGCGCGACCTGGGGGGGCGCATCGGGGCCGAGGACCGCGCGCTGGCGGAGCTGGAGAACCAGCTCGAGGCCCGGCGCGCGGCCCTGCGCGAGGTGGAGGCGGACCTGGAGCGGCTGCGCCAGGCGCGCACCGGCGCCACCGACGCCTTCAACGAGGTGCAGGGGGAGTTCTACCGCCTGGGGGCGGAGGTGGCCAACACGGAACAGGCCATCGCCCATGCCCGGGAGAGCCGCGAGCAGCGGCGGCGGGAGCTGGCGCAGGCGGAGCGCGCCCTGGCCGCGGCCCGGGAACAGCGGCAGGCGGACGCGGGCCGGATCGAGTCCCTGCGCGCGGAGCTCAAGGCCTGCGGGCCGCGCCTGGCGGAGGGGCAGCAGGCCTGGCAGGCCGCCAGCCGGGCCCTGGAGGAGCTGGAACGGGAGAAGGACGAGTGGCAGGCGGCCTGGGAGGCCTTTGCCCGCCTGGCCGCCCAGCCGGTGCAGGTACAGGAGGTGGAGGGGGCGCGCATCCAGCAGCTGGAACAGCACCTGGCCCGCCAGCGGGAGCGCCTGGCGCGGCTGGTCGAGGAGTCCGGCCGCGTCGAGCAGGCCCTGGCCGCGGAGGCCTGGGACGGGGCCCGCAACGCCCTGGAAGAGGCCGGGCGCGAGGTGGCCCGGGGGGAGGCCGCCCTGGAGGACCTGGAGCGCCGTCTGCGGGCCCTGCGGGAGGCACTGGAGGAGCGCGCCGCCGAGATCGAGTCCCTGACCGGTGACCTGCAGGCCAAGATCGCCCGGCGCGGCTCCCTGGAGGAGCTGCAGGCCGCCGCCCTGGGCCGGGAGGACGAGAACCGGTCCGCCTGGCTGGAACGGCGCGGCCTGCGCGAGGCGCCCCGCCTGAGTGCCGGCATCCAGGTGGCCCCGGGCTGGGAGCTGGCGGTGGAAAGGGTGCTGGGGCGGGCCCTGGGCAGCCTGTGCGTGCCCGCCCTGGACGACGCGGCCGCCGACCTGGAGGGGCTGGCGGGCAGCGAGCTCTTCCTGGTGGAACAGGGGGGGCGGACGGCGCCGGCGGAGGGGGGAGACCGGCTGGCGGACAAGCTCGGCCACCGGGAGGTGGACCTGGCGCCCCTGCTGGCGGGGATCTACGTGGCCCCGGACCTGGCGGCGGCGCTGGCGCGCCGCCCCCGGCTCGCCCCCCACGAGTCCGTCATCACGCCCGCGGGCGCCTGGGTGGGTCCCAACTGGCTGAGCCTGGCGGACGAGGACAGCGCCGAGGCCGGCGCCCTGGCCCGGGAGGCGGAGCTGGAGCAGCTGCAGGAGGAGACCGCGGCCCTGGAGGCCGAGCTGCAGGCGCTGCGCGCCCGCCAGGGGCGGGACCAGGAGGCGGCGGAGGCCCTGGAGGAGGAGCTCGCCGACGCCCGGCGGGGGCTCCAGGAGGCGGTGCAGCGACAGGCCCGGGCCCAGAGCGAGCTGGCCCGCCTGGAGGCCCGGCGCGGCCAGCTCCAGGACCGCCGCGACCAGCTCGCCCGGGAGCGCCGGGAGCTGGAGGCGGAGATCCAGCGGGAGGAGGCCGCCCTGGCCGCCGCCGGCGACGCCCTGGCCGGGGCCAAGCGGGAGGCCAGCGATTTCGAGGGGCGGCGCCAGGGCCTGTTGCAGGAGAAGGAGGCGCTGCTGGCCCGACTGGAACAGGCCCGGGCGCGGGAGCGGGAGGCCCGGGACGCCTGGCACAAGGCGGAGCTCAAGCGGGAGAACCTGGAGACCAGCCTGCGCTCCCTGGAGGAGGGGCTGGGACGCGTCGAGGCCCAGGTGGCGGAGCTGGAGGCGCGCCGCGCCGGCCTGGCCGCGGCGGTGGACCAGGGAGACGAGCCGGAGGCGGTGTTGCGAGGGCGCCTGGAGGAGCTGCTCGAGGCCCGCGGCGCCCAGGAGCAGCGCCTGGCCGAGGCCCGGCAGGCCCTGGCAGAGCTGGAGGAGGGCCTGCGGGCGCGGGAGCGGGCCCGCGCCGAGGCGGAGCAGCACATCCAGGAGGCCGCCGAGCTGCTCTCCCAGGCGCGGGTGGCCCGCCAGGAGCTGGTGGTGCGCCGGGAGACCCTGGCCGAGCAGATCGGGGAGCTGGGCTTCGCCCCGGAGGCGGTGGTGGCGGCCCTGCCGGAGGAGGCGGAGGAGGAGGCCTGGCAGGCACGGCTGGAGGCGCTGGAGCGCAAGATCCATCGCATCGGTCCGGTCAACCTGGTGGCCATCGAGGAGTTCAAGGAGCAGTCCGAGCGCAAGGCCTACCTGGACAAGCAGTACGACGACCTGTCCCGGGCCCTGGCCACCCTGGAGGACGCCATCCGCAAGATCGACCGGGAGACCCGCACCCGCTTCAAGGAGACCTTCGACAAGGTCAACACCAGTTTCCAGAGCTTCTTTCCCCGCCTGTTCGGCGGGGGGCACGCCTACCTGGAGCTCACCGACGACGACCTGTTGAGCGCCGGGGTGGTGGTCATGGCCCGGCCGCCGGGCAAGCGCAACAGCACCATCCACTTGCTCTCCGGCGGCGAGAAGGCGCTTACCGCGGTGGCCCTGATGTTCGCCTTCTTCGAGCTCAACCCGGCGCCCTTCTGCATCCTCGACGAGGTGGACGCGCCGCTGGACGACGCCAACGTGGAGCGCTACTGCGAGACCCTGCGCATGCTCGCCCAGCGCTCCCAGATGATCTACATCACCCACAACAAGATCAGCATGGAGTCCGCCGACATCCTGGTGGGGGTGACCATGGCGGAGCCCGGCGTCTCCCGTCTGGTGGCGGTGGATCTGGCCCAGGCCGTGGAGTACGCCGCCCAATGACCAGCCTGCGCCTGGCCCTGATCATCATCGGGCTGGTCGTGGTCATCGTGGTCGCCCTGATCTCCTACGACAAGCTGCGGCTGCGGCGCATCGACCGGCGCCGCGAATCCCGGCCCAGCGTGTGGCAGGAGCCGGTGCTGGTGGAGCGGGGCGGGGCCCGCCGCCCGCCGCCGGCGGGCGACGGCCGGGCGGTGGCGCCCGGGGCGGCGGGGAAGGACGGCGACCTGCCGGAGCTGGCCGAGCTGGAGTACGCCGCCACCCAGGCCCTGGACCTGGACCCCGGCCTGCCGCCGGCCCTCACCCCCCAGCGGCCGGACGAGCACATCGACTTCGTCGCCCGGGTGCCGGGGGACACGCCGGTGCCCCGGGACGCGGTGCTGGGCATCTTCCGCCAGAACGAGTACCTGCTGGACAAGCACCGGCGCATCTACGGGTTCAACCTGGACCGGGAGCTGTGGCGGGACCTGGACCAGGAGCCCCAGGACGCCCAGTTCGGGGACGTGGAGCTGGCCATCCAGCTGGCCGACCTGGACGGCCCCATCGACGAGTCGGAGCTCAACAAGTTCGCCCAGATGGGGCTCAAGGTGGCGGACAGCCTCGTGCGGCCCATCAAGTTCTCCATGTCCTTCGAAGCGGCGCTGGAGCGGGCCCGGGAGCTGGACGCCTTCGCCCAGCGTTACGACGTGCTGGCCATCGTCTACCTGCTGGCCCCCGAGGGGCAGTCCTTCACCGGGCGGCGGATCGAGCAGGCCGCCCGGGCGGCGGGCATGCGCCTGGGAGAGATGAACATCTTCCACCGCCCCAACCCCCGGCGGCGCGGCGGGCCCCACCTGTTCAGCATGGCCAACCTGGTCAAGCCCGGCGAGTTCGACCCCGACGGCCTGGACCGCTTCACCACCCGGGGCCTCACCGTGTTCATGAACGTGCCGCTGACCCCGGACCCGCCGGCGGCCTTCACCGAGATGATGGAGGCGGCCCGGGCCATGGCGAAGGCCCTGGACGGCCGCCTCACCGACCAGAAGCGCCGCCCCCTGGCCGAGGAGGACGAGGCCCGCATCGGCGAGCAGGTGCGCCGCATCGCCATGGAGATGACCGAGCAGGGCATCCCGCCCGGGGGCGAGACCGCCTTGCGGCTGTTCTGACCGTGGCCGTCCCCGCCCAGGTCCGGCGCGAGGCGGCCTCCCTGCGCCGCCAGATCGAGCGCCACAACTATTTATATTATGTCCTCGACGCGCCCGAGATCCCGGACGCCGAGTACGATCGCCTGCTGCGCCGCCTGCAGGCGCTGGAGGCCCGCTACCCGGAGCTGGTGACGCCGGACTCCCCCACCCAGCGGGTGGGGGCGCAGCCGGCGGAGGGTTTCGCCGAGGTGCGCCACGCCGTGCCCATGCTGTCCCTGGCCAACGCCTTCAGCGACGAGGAGGCGCGGGACTTCGACCGCCGGGTGCGGGAGCGGCTGGGCCGGGACGGGCCGGTGGACTACGCCGTGGAGCCCAAGCTGGACGGCCTGGCGGTGAGCCTGCGCTACGAGGGGGGCGTGCTGGTGCAGGGGGCGACCCGGGGCGACGGCACGGTGGGGGAGGACGTCACCCAGAACGTGCGCACCATCCGCAGCGTGCCCCTGCGCCTGCTGGGGGAGGCCCCGCCCCGCGTCCTGGAGGTCCGCGGCGAGGTGATCATGACCCACGAGGGCTTCGCCCGGCTCAACCGGGAACAGGAGGCCCGCGGCGAGAAGACCTTCGCCAACCCCCGCAATGCCGCCGCCGGCAGCCTGCGCCAGCTCGATCCCCGCATCACGGCCACCCGCCCCCTGGAGTTCTTCGCCTACGGCATCGGCGAGACCGCCGGCTGGCGCCTGCCCCGCCGGCACAGCGAGGTCCTGGCGCGGCTGCGGGACTGGGGCCTGCGGATCAACCACCACGCCCGGCGGGTGAAGGGCATCGAGGCCTGCCTGGCCTACCACCGGGAGATGCTGCGGGAGAGGGCGCGGCTGCCCTACGACATCGACGGCGTGGTCTACAAGGTGGACCGCCTGGACTGGCAGGCGGCCCTGGGCAACGTCGCCCGGGCCCCGCGCTGGGCCCTGGCCCACAAGTTCCCCGCCCAGGAGGAGCTCACCGTGCTGCGGGGCATCGAGGTACAGGTGGGGCGCACCGGCGCCCTGACGCCGGTGGCCAAGCTCGACCCGGTGTTCGTGGGGGGGGTCACGGTGACCAGCGCCACCCTCCACAACGAGGACGAGATCCGGCGCAAGGACGTCCGCATCGGCGACACGGTGATCGTGCGCCGCGCCGGCGACGTGATCCCCGAGGTGGTGGGGGTGGTGAAGTCCCGCCGGCCCAGGCGCGCGCGCCGCTTCAAGATGCCCGACCGCTGCCCGGTCTGCGGCTCCCGGGTGGAGCGGCTGGAGGGGGAGGCGGTGGCCCGCTGCACCGGGGGGCTCTACTGCCCGGCCCAGCGCCGGGAGGCGATCCGCCACTTCGCCTCCCGCCGGGCCATGGACATCGAGGGCCTGGGGGACAAGCTGGTGGCCCAGCTGGACGAGAAGGGCCTGGTCCGGGACGTGGCCGATCTCTACCGGCTCGAGCGGGGGCAGCTCGCCGGCCTGGCGCGCATGGGGGAGAAGTCGGCGGACAACCTGATCCGGGCCCTGGAACGCTCCAAGCACACCACCCTGGCCCGCTTCCTCTACGCCCTGGGCATCCGCAACGTGGGCGAGGCCACCGCCCAGGCCCTGGCCGAGCACTTCGGCGACCTGGACGCCATCATGCGCGCCCGCCGGGAGGCCCTGGAGGCGGTGCCGGACGTGGGGCCGGTGGTGGCGGAGAGCATCCACAACTTCTTCCGCGAGCCCCACAACCAGCAGGTCATCCGCAAGCTGCTGCGCGCCGGCGTCTCCTGGCCGCGGGTGCGCCAGCAGGCCGCCGGCCCCCTGGCCGGCAAGACCTTCGTCCTGACCGGCACCCTCGCGGGCATGACCCGGGACGAGGCCAAGGCGCGGCTGCAGGCCCTGGGGGCCAAGGTGACCGGCAGCGTGTCGCGCAAGACCGACTACGTGGTGGTGGGCAGCGACCCCGGGGCCAAGGCGGACAAGGCCGCCGCCCTGGGCGTGCCCCGGCTGGACGAGGCGGCCTTCCTGCGGCTGCTGCGCCGGGCGCAGGGCTGACCGGCGGCAAGGCGCCTGTTCGGGTATTCGGACAGGCCTCCCCACACGGGTGTGGGGAGGGGTGCCCGGCTGTCGGGCCGGGCCGCCGGGGTCAACCGGCGCCGGCGGCCGCCTTCTCGATCTTGGCCTGGCGGCGCAGCTCCTCGAGCTTCTTGTTGATGCGCTCCTGCTGGATCAGCCGGGCCACGTCCGCCTTGACCTTGTCGTAGGGCGGGATCTTGATCTTGCGGGCATCGACCACCCGGATCACGTGCCAGCCGAACTCGGTCTTCACCGGCGTCTTGCCGTAGCTCCCCTTCTTGATCTTCATCACCGCCTCGAAGAAGCCCGGCACCACCATGCCCTGCTGGATCCAGCCCAGGTCGCCGCCCTTGGCCGCGGTGGGGCCCTTGGACTTCTTCTTGGCCAGCTCGGCGAACTTGGCGCCCTGGTCCAGCTCGGCGATGACGGCCTTGGCCGCCTCCTCGGTGGGCACCACGATGTGGCTCACCTTGTAGGCGTACTTGTGGGTGCCCGCCACCTCCTGGTCGTAGCGCGCCCGGATCTCGGCCTCGGTGGGGGCGGGGAACTCCTTGAGGATCTCCCGCTGGGCGGCGCCGATGAGGAGGGCGTCCCGCTGGCGTTGCAGGGCCAGGTAGACGTCCAGCTCCCGGTCGATGTGCTTGCCCTCGGCGTACTGCACCAGCAGGCGCTGGTTGATCATCTGGTCCAGGATCAGCTCCCGGGCCTTGTCCTGGTCGGGGTGAACGGGCTGGCGCAGCCGCGCCTTGAAGAACTCGTAGGCCTTCTCGGTGATGGGCTCACCGTTGACGGACACCAGCACCGGGCTGGTGTCGACCTTTTCTTCCGGCTTCTGGCAGGCGCCCAGCAGGGCGACGGCGGCCAGCGCGGTGATGAGACTGCGGGTCATGGGGGACATAGGTGTTTCCTTCGGGATGACGTCAGGGGTTCATGGATGGGTCATGCGGCGGCGACCGGGGCCGCCGGCGGGTTCAGTCCTCGTCCGGCGCCCGGGCCCGGATGGCCAGCGCGTGGATCTCGCCGCCCATCATATCACCCAGGGCCTCGTAGATCATGCGGTGGCGTGCCACGGTGGGGCGGCCGGCGAAACGTGCCGAGACGATCAGGAGGTCGTAGTGACCGCCGCCGCCGCGGGCGCCGGGGTGGCCGGCGTGCAGGTGGCTCTGGTCGGTGATCTCCAGGACCTCCGGCGCGAGGGCGGCGCGCAGGCGCGCCTCCATGGCCGCCACCCGGTCACTGCTCACGGCAGCACCTGGCGGAAGGGTCGCACGCTGACCTCCCGGAACACCCCGCCGGTGGCGTAGGGGTCCGACTGGGCCCAGGTGGTGGCCGCCTCCAGGGACTCGAACTCCGCCACCACCAGGCTGCCGGTGAAGCCCGCCGGGCCGGGGTCTTCCGCCGCCAGGGCGGGGAAGGGCCCGGCCAGCACCAGCCGGCCGGCGGCCTCGAGGGCCTGCAGCCGCTCCAGGTGGGCCGGGCGCAGGGCGCGGCGCTTGGCCAGGCTGTCCTCCACGTCGCGGCCGACGATGGCGAAGAGCATCAGGCGCCGTCCCCGGGCTCGTCCGGCTGCAGGTGGCGGGCCAGGAACAGGGCCTGGCCCAGGGCGAAGGCCAGGGTCAGCCCCAGCAGCCCGAAGACCTTGAAGTTGACCCAGATCTCGCGGCGCAGGTCCGCGTCCAGGTCGGGTCCGAACCAGAAGGCCACGTAGAGGTTGAGGGCCCCGGCCAGCAGGAAGAAGATCCCCCAGCTCAGGTTGAGGCGGCGCCAGACGGGCGGGGGCAGCCGCATCTGGGCGGCGAGCAGCCGCTCCATGATCGGCCGGCGCCCCCACCCGTGGCTGCCCAGCACCACCGCGGCGAAGACCCAGTTGACCAGGGTCGGCTTCCACTTGATGAAGCGCTCGTCCTGCAGGGCCAGGGTCAGGCCGCCGAGGACGGTGATCGCCCCCAGGGTGAACAGGTGCAGGGTCTCGAAGCGGCGGTGGCGCAGCCAGTAGGCGGCCACCTGCAGGGCGGAGGCGGCGATGCCGGCGGCGGTGGCGGGGTAGATGCCGTAGAGCTTGAAGACCGCGAAGAAGACCAGCAGGGGGAAGAGATCGTACAGGAGTTTCATGCAGCGGTTCCCGGAAAGGGGGTCCCCATTGTCGCACCGGCGGCCGGCGGGGAAAAGGGCCATGCGGCGGGCGGGCCCCTCTGGTACCATGCCGCGTCCCCGCCCGCCGGTACTCCCCCATGCGCTTCGACCTCCATTGCCACAGCGAGTTCTCCGACGGCACCCTGGCGCCGGCGGAGGTGGTGGCCCGGGCCCGGGCCGCGGGGGTGCAGGTGCTGGCCCTGACCGACCACGACACCACCGCCGGCCTGGCCCAGGCCCGGGCGGCGGCCCGGGACCAGGGCATCCGCCTGGTGGACGGGGTGGAGATCTCGGTGACGTGGGACGGCACCACCATCCACATGGTGGGGTTGCAGGTGCGCCCGGGGGACCCGGTGCTGGAGGCGGGCCTGGCGGGCCTGCGGGCGGAGCGGGCGCGCCGGGCGGTGGAGATCGACCGGCGGCTGGCGCAGGCGGGCATCCCCGGCGCCCGGGCGGGGGCGGCGGCCCTGGCCCGGGGCCCCATCCTCTCCCGCACCCACTTCGCCCGCTACCTGGTGCAGGCGGGGCACGCCCCCTCCCTGCAGGCCGCCTTCGACCGCTACCTGGGGCGGCGCGGGCGGGCCCACGTGGGGGGGCGCTGGGCGGCCCTGGAGGAGGCGGTGGGCTGGATCCACGCCGCCGGGGGGCAGGCGGTCATCGCCCACCCGGCCCGCTACCGGTTCGGGCGGGGGCGGCTGCGGCGGTTGCTGGCGGATTTCCAGGCCGCCGGGGGCGACGCCCTGGAGCTCATCTCGGGCCGCCAGCCCCCCGGCACCGAGGCCCGCATGGCGGCCCTGGCCCGGGAGTTCGGCCTGGCCGCCTCCCTGGGCAGCGATTACCACGGACCGGAGCAGGTCTGGCTGGAGCTGGGCCGGCTGCCGCCGCTGCCCGGCGGCTGCCGGCCGGTCTGGCGGCACTGGTAGGTCATGGCCCAGTACTTCCAGGTCCACCCGGTCAACCCCCAGCCCCGGCTCATCGGCCGGGCGGCGGACATCATCCGCGCCGGCGGGGTGGTGGCCTATCCCACCGACTCCAGTTACGCCCTGGGCTGCCACCTGGGGGACAAGGCGGCCATGGAGCGCATCCGGCGCATCCGGCGCCTGGGCCCGGACCATCACTTCACCCTGGTGTGCCGGGACCTGTCGGAACTCGCCCTCTACGCCAAGGTGGACAACCGGCTGTACCGTTTCCTCAAGGCCTATACCCCCGGCCCCTATACCTTCCTCCTGCCCGCCACCCGGGAGGTGCCCCGGCGCCTGCAGCACCCCCGCCGGCGCAGCGTGGGGCTGCGGGTGCCGGATCACCCCATTCCCCAGGCCCTGCTGGCGGCCCTGGGGGAGCCCCTCATGAGCGTCACCCTCATCCTGCCCGGGGACGACCTGCCCCTGGGGGACCCGGAGGTCATCCGCGCCCGGCTGGACAAGCAGCTCGACCTCATCATCGACGGCGGGCCCTGCGGCCCCGATCCCACCACGGTGGTGGACCTCACCGGCGCGGCGCCGGTGTTGCGCCGCCGGGGCAAGGGGGCGGTGCCGGAGGGCCTGTGAGGGGGCGGCGGCCCGGGCCCGAGGGGCTGATATAATCCCGCGATGCCCGAACTGATTCCCGAGCTGAGCCTGGTGCAGCGGATCGTGGTCTGGGCCCTGCCGGTGCTCCTGGCCATCACCCTGCACGAGGTGGCCCACGGCTGGGCGGCCCGCGCCCTGGGCGACCCCACCGCCTGGCGGCTCGGCCGGTTGAGCCTCAACCCCCTGCGCCACGTGGATCCCCTGGGGACGGTGGTGGTGCCGGCGCTCCTGCTGCTGTTCAGCCCGGTGGTCTTCGGCTGGGCCCGGCCGGTGCCGGTCACCTGGGAGAACCTGCGCCGGCCCCGCCGGGACATGGCCTGGGTGGCGGCCGCCGGCCCCGCGGCCAACCTGGCCATGGCCGTCCTCTGGGCCCTGGCCATCAAGCTGGGGCTGGCCCTGCCCCAGGCAGTGGGGCTGCCCCTGGTCCTGATGGGCAGCGCCGGGGTGCTGATCAACGGCGTGCTCATGGTGCTGAACCTGCTGCCCATCCCCCCCCTGGATGGCGGGCGCATCGCCGTCGGGCTGCTGCCGGGCCGGGCGGCGGCGGCCCTGGACCGCCTCGAGCCCTACGGCATGTTCGTCGTCCTGGCCCTGGCCCTGTTCGGCGGGCTGGGGGCGCTCCTCCGGCCGCCGCTGACCGTCCTGCTGGGCGCCCTGGGGGAGGGGCTCCGGCTGCCGGTGCAGTGGTTCTTCGCCGCGGTCCTCTGAATTCCATATTCCATTCACCTTCTGTTTTCCAACTGCCATGACAGGAAGCCCCAAGCCATGAACGACGGGAGTGTGTTGTGATCGCCTCCAGCGACGCGCCGCAGCGGGTCCTCTCCGGCATGCGGCCCACCGGGCCGCTGCACCTGGGCCACTACCACGGCGTCCTCAAGAACTGGCTGCGGCTGCAGAACGAGTACGAGTGCTTCTTCTTCGTGGCCGACTGGCACGCGCTGACCACCCACTACGAGGCGCCGGGGGAGATCTCCCGCTACGCCTGGGAGATGGTGGTGGACTGGCTGGCGGCGGGGGTGGATCCGGGCAACGCCACCTTGTTCATCCAGTCCCAGGTGACCGCCCACGCGGAGCTCCACGTCCTGCTCTCCATGTTCACGCCCCTGGGCTGGCTGGAGCGGGTGCCCAGCTACAAGGACCAGCAGGAGAAGCTCAAGGAGCGGGATCTGGCCACCTTCGGCTTCCTCGGCTATCCGCTGCTGCAGGCGGCGGACATCCTCATCTACCGGGCCGGGCTGGTGCCGGTGGGGGAGGACCAGGTGCCCCATGTGGAGCTCACCCGGGAGGTGGCGCGGCGCTTCAACTACCTCTACGGCCGGGAGCCGGGCTTCGAGGAGAAGGCGGAGCAGGCCATCGACAAGCTGGGCAAGAAGGCGGCCAAGCTGTACCGGCGGCTGCGCCAGGCCTACGTGGAGCAGGGCGACCAGGAGGCCCTGGCCCAGGCCCGGGCCATGCTGGAGGAGCACCAGAACCTCTCCCTGGGGGACAAGGAGCGCCTGTTCGGTTACCTGGAGGGCGGCGGGCGCGTGATCCTGCGGGAGCCCGAGGCCCTGCTCACGGCGGCGCCGCGCTTCCCCGGGCTCGACGGCCAGAAGATGTCCAAGTCCTACGGCAACACCATCGCCCTGCGGGACGACCCCCGGCGGGTGGAGAAGGCGCTGCGGTCCATGCCCACGGACCCGGCGCGCAAGCGGCGTACCGACCCGGGGGACCCGGAGAAGTGCCCGGTCTGGCCGCTGCACCAGGTCTACACCGACGAATCGGTGCACCGCTGGGTGGAGGAGGGCTGCCGCAGCGCCGGCATCGGCTGCCTGGACTGCAAGCAGCCGGTGATCGACGCGGTGCTGGCGGAACTGGCGGCGCTGGCGGAGCAGGCGCGCCCCTACGTGGAGGACCCGGTGCTGGTGCGCAACATCATCGCTGACGGCTGCGAGCGCGCCCGCGAGGTGGCCGAGGACACCCTGGAGGAGGTGCGCCGGGCCATGGGACTGGATTACTATTGATGAGTGCGCCGGTACAGGACGAGTTGCCCTTCGCCGTCATCCACGGCGAGCTGGTGGCGCGCCCGCCCCAGGACCTCTATATCCCGCCGGATGCCATGGAGGTCTTCCTGGACGCCTTCGAGGGCCCCCTGGATCTCCTGCTCTACCTGATCAAGAAGCAGAACCTGGACATCCTGGACATCCCGGTGGCGCAGATCACCGAGCAGTACATGGAGTACGTGGAACTGATGAAACTGGTCAAGCTGGA
>Ga0256830_1001989_pt1 | contig 13933 bp, 8 predicted proteins | sample 128326metaG_FD_190537 | JGI IMG/M metagenome (GOLD analysis project Ga0256830, IMG submission 190537) | Hydrothermal vent microbial communities from Lau Basin, Pacific Ocean - 128-326 | ecosystem: Environmental > Aquatic > Marine > Hydrothermal vents | place: Pacific Ocean: Lau Basin | collected... | reverse complement strand
AGCCGGATACACCTTCGTTCGGTTCGAGGTCGACGGCCGGCCGGTCAGCGTCTACCGCAGGGGCAACGAAATCTACCAGGCCTACGAGAAGGACGGCCGGCTGTTCGACGCCACCACCCGCGAACCTTTGACCGGGGCGGCGCGCGACTACGCCGAAGTGGAGCCGCTTCGCGTGGTGGGGGTCGAAGAGACGGATCCCAAGACCGGGGAGAAGCGCACCCGTTACGTCACTGCCGAGATCGATTTCGACGCCATCATCCCGGGACCGAAGGCGCCCGAAGAGCCCGTCATCCGTTGGAAGCCGAAGGTCGACGATCGCTACGGCAACCGCACGCCGCGCGTGGATGCGATGCCACGCGGCACGCGCGACGTGCCGGAGGCCCCCGCGGATCGGCCCGGAGGCTCGCCCGGAACGGAGATCTCCGATCCCGAACTCGCCGGCATACCGCTGCAGGGCTTCCCGCGCATCGCCGTGTTTCCCGATGGCGGCATACGGGTGCTCCGCAATCCCCGTGACGTCCGGAAGCTCTACGGTGACCTGAAAAGGGCCGGCTGGAACGTCGGCTTCTCCCCCGCAAGCGCCGTGAGGGACCTCGAGGACGCGGGATGGATTCCCGGATCCGCCCGCGACGATCCCGGGGCGGTTCCGCCCCGGTGGGAAGAGCCGCCCGACGCCGTGAAGACGTGGGTGCCGAAGGAGGCGCGACGTCCCCGGCCCCGCCGGCGCTCTCCCGGACGGCCCCGGTCGCCCCGTCTTCTCCACCCCCGCCGCAGGAGGTCGCCGTGCTCCGCCTCGCCGCTCGCCGCCTGATCGCCCTGTCCGCCTGCCTCCTGCTGGCCGCCGCGGCCGTGGCGGCGCCGCTGGAGATCGGCCGCGAGGCGACCGTCGCCGACGGCACCCTCCGGATCGACCGCCTGGACGTGCGCCCCGAGCTCGACGGCCGCGAGGCGACGGCCGGCCGTCGCTTCGTCCTCCTCGCCGGCGCCTATCGACGCGCGGAGACCGCCCCGCCGGCGCTGCTGGAAAGCGCCTCGGAAGCCTTCCGCCTGCGCCTCGCCGACGGCGACGAACTGGCGCCCGACGCGCTCACCGGCGAGCTGCGCGACGGTTGGTGGGGTCCCCTCGACATCTTCCCCGCCGAGGAACGACCGTTCCTGCTGCTCTTCCTCGCGCCCGCGGGCGCCGCACCGCAGGCGCTCACCGTACGGCTCGAGGGCGCGACGGCGGAGATTCCGCTCGTTTCGACGAACGCCGCGATCGCGGCGGCGGAGAAGGCGTCCACCCCCGAGGACGAGACGAGCGCCGATGGAGATGCGGGGACGACCTCGCCCGTGCAGGCGACGAAGGGAGTGGCGGCGCCCACGGCCACCGAACCCGCCGCCGGCGAACGGGAGGCGGCGGAGACCTCCGCCCCTGCGGTGGCCGTGCCACCCGACGACCGAGCGCCGACGATCCCGGCCGCGCTCACGCAGCCGCGCAACCTCCTGCGGCTCGCGGGTGCCATCGCCTCCATCGACGGAGTGGACGCCCGCGGAGCGCTGAGCGACGGCCTGACCGGCCCGGATGCGCCAGTGGCGCGGGTGGCCATCGGCCGGCCGCTCACGATCCTCCTCACCCGTTCCTTCGCCACCGAACGCATCCGCGTGGTGCCGCGCGCGCCCCGGGCCGGCGGCTACCGGTTGCGCCTCGAGATCACCTCGGACGGGCTGCGTTGGGAGACGCTGGCCGAGGCCGGCGAAGGCCGGTCCGCCCGGCCGCTGTCGGCGACCTTGGCGGGACGGCCGGTACGGGGCCTGAGGATCACGGCCACGGCGGCGAGCCCGGACGTCGGCGCCTTGGCGGTGGAGGAGGTGGAGCTGTGGAGCCGCGAGCGGGTGCCGACGTTGCGCTACGATCTGGCCTGGTCCGGCTTCGGCGGCCGGGTAGTGGCGGTGGATCCGCCCGGCGGAGCCGAGAGCACGCCGCTCTCCCGTCTCGTCGACGGCGATCCCGCCACCTGGTGGCAGGCGCCGCCCGGTACCACCCGCACCGAGCTGGTCGTCGGGTTTCTCGAGAACCGCGTCTTCGTGGTCGACGCCGTCGGTCTCGGCCTCACGACCTTCGGCGTCCCGCGCCGGGTGGAGATCGCCGTCTCCACCGAAGGTCCCGATCGCGGCTTCGTGTCGGTCGGAAGCTTCGCTGTCCCGGCCGAGCCGTGGCCGGTGTTCACCTTCCAGCCGCGCGCGGCCCGCTTCGTCAGATTGCGTATCGAAGGGAGCTCGCCGACGGTACCCGTGGGCCTCACCGGGGTGGCCGTCTTCGAGGCCGAGGACGAGGGACTGCCGTCGAAGCTCGCGCGCTTCGCCGCCGTGCCCGCCGACGCGCCGCCGCCTGCGCGCAACCTCGCCGACTGGCGCAACGGCGGGGATCTGCTGGCCTACCCGCCGCTCGAGGGCGGCGAGCATTGGGGGTTGCACGACGGCAATCCGAGTAGCGAACGCACGGTCCGGGCCGGCGAGACGGCCTTCACCCTCGCCTTCCTGGGCGGGCGGCGCGCCCGGGTGGACGAGGTCAGGGTCCATCTGAGCGGTCTGGACCGGCCCGGGCGGATCCGCGTGGAGACGGCGGAGGCGCCCGAGGGGCCGTTCGCGCCCGTGACGGAGGGGCTGTTGCCGCCCGGCCGGGGCTGGCGGAGCCTGCGCTTCGATCCCGTGGAGGCGCGCTACCTGCGGGTGGTGATCCGCACCGACCCGGAGCGGGCGGAACCGCTCGCCATCGGCGAGATCGCCGTGCTGGAACGGCCCCTCCCGGGCGCGCCCTCGATCGTCGAGGTGCCCCCGGAGGAACAGGTGCCCCTCGGCCCCAACGTCGCACTCTCCCTGCTCGGTGGACGGGTGGTGGGCGTCTCCGCCGAAGAACGGCGGCCGGGCTGGTCGGCGCGCCGGCTGATCGACGGCTTCGTGGCGGATCCCTGGTACGCGGCGCGCGGTTCTCTCGGTTTCACCACGCCCGAACGATTCACCTGGCCGGTGGAGGTCGATCTCGAACTCGCGGGCGGACGGCCCGTGCGCATCGTCGGTGTCGGCATCGACCCGCGGATCAAGTTGTACGAGGCCTCCGCCCTCGACCCCGACTTTCGCGGTCGTCCCGCCAACCGTCCCAGGCGCTTCCAGGTGGAGGTGAGCCGGGACGGCCGCGACTGGCAGCGGGTGTTCGAGGGTCTCGCGCGGCCCCGATGGGTGCGCCAGACCTTCCCCTTCGCCGAGCCGGTCGAGGCCCGTTTCGTGCGTTTCCGCTTCTTCGAGCACTACGGCGGCGAACGCCTGCAAATGGGGGAGCTGGAAGTCTACGAGGATCCGTCCCTCGATTCGACCTCATCGGTGCTGGCCGATCGCGAGATCGACATCGCCCGGCCGGAGCTCGGCGGTGCCGTCGTCACCGTCAGCTCCCAGAACAGCGGCGGCGAGGCCTATGTCGGCAACATGTTCGACGGCGATCCCCGCAGCATCTGGAGCCCCGGCGACGGTTGGCGCTGGCCCCAGAAAATCACGCTCGCCTTCGCCGGCGACGAGGTGGCGGAGATCGCGGCGTTGGAAATCGTGCCGCGCGAGCCCGAATACCGCCCGCGATCGGTGAAGATCCGGGTCACCACCGAAGACAACCCGACCCGCCGCCTCGGCCTCGTCGGCCGCTTCGAGGCCCCGGCGGACGGGGCCGTCTGGCGCATCGCCTTTCCCGAGCCGGTGTCCGCGCGCTTCCTCGAACTCTCCTTCGTCGAGGGATTCGGTGCACGCGGTCTCGGCATCGGCGATCTGCGGGTGATCGAGGTGAAACGGCCTGGCTATCGCTCGGTGCTGGCGCGCGGGCTCGCCCCGGCCGTGGCGCACGCGGCACGGATGGATACGGCGCAAACGTGGACCGTGGACGCGCAGCTCGAGGAGCGGGAGCCCAACGACGATCCCGCCGAGGCCCAGATCATCGAGCCCGGGCAGGGGGTGGCCGGACGCATCGAGCCGCTGGGCGAGCGCGACCATTTCCTGCTGCGGGTGGCGACCGAAGAGCCGCGCGCCTTCCGCTTCCTCGTGGAGGGCCGTCCTGCGCTCCGCACCCGGGTGGAGCTCGAGGACAAGGGCGGCGGGGTGACCGCGCTCGACCCCGACGCCGGCAGGGGGCGGATCGAGGGAACCGTCCGGCTCGCGCCGGGCGGGCACATGCTGCGCCTGTTCGAGCCGAAGACCCGCATCGTCCTGGCGGTGGACACGAGCGGCAGCATGGAGGCGTCGGTCGCCGACGTGCGCGCGGCGGTCGAGCGCTTCCTGGCCGGCATGACCGAGCAGGAAGAGGTGGCGGTCGTCACCTTCTCCTCCACGGTGCGGGTGGCTCAGGACTTCACGTCCGAGCGGGAGACGCTGATCGCCCGGGCGCGCGAGGTGATCGGCGCCGCGGGCGGCACGGCCCTCTACGATGCCATGGAGACGGCGGCGCGTCTGCTGGCCGACTGGCGCGGCAACCGGGCCGTGGTGCTGCTCTCCGACGGCGCCGACGGCGGCTCCCGTGCCGGCGCCGCCGACGTCTACCGGACCCTCGCGACGAGCGGGATCCGCCTCTATGCCATCGCCCTGGGCAACGGCATGCAGCGCTACGTGGACGTGCTCGGCACCACGCCGGCACGCATGCTGGGTTACTGGGCGCGGGTGAGCGACGGCGCCGCCCTGGTCACCCCGGATTCCGCCGCGCTCCAGGGGCTCTACGAGCGGATCGCGCGCGATCTTCGCACGGGCACCCGCTACCGTTTCCGGTTCGCCCCGGAGACGGGCACGGGGCGGCTGCTGGTGCGCCAGACCGGCGAGCGCATCGCCGGCGTCGGTGTGCCCGACCGCATCCTCTTCATCCTCGACGCCTCCGGCTCCATGCGCGGCCGCGACCGGCAGGGTCGGGTGAAGATGACCACCGCCCGGCGGGTGCTGACCGAATTGGTTCGGAGCCTGCCCGAGGACGTGATGGTGGGGCTCCGCGTCTACGGCCATCGCTACCCGAGGAAGCCGAAGGCGAAGAGCTGTACCGACAGCCAGCTGGTGGTGCCTTTCCAACGGGTGGACCGGGAAGCCTTCGCGTCCTTCGTGCGGGAGATCCGCCCGCGCGGCCAGACGCCCATCGGCCTCTCGCTGGCGCGGGTGGCCGAGGACTTCGGCGACGTCTCCGGCCGCAAGGTGGTGGTGCTGATCAGCGACGGCGAGGAGACCTGCGCGCCCGAGCCCGACGATCCCCTCTACCCGCCGCGGGTGGTGGAGGAGCTGATGCGGCGCGGCGTGGACGTGCAGGTGCAGATCGTCGGCTTCGACATCGACGAGTCGGAGGTCCGCGCTTCCCTGCGGGAGCTGGCCGAGCGCACCGGCGGCCGCTTCTACACCGCCGAGGACGCCGAAGGGCTGAAACGGGCGCTCGACCAGGCGTTGCGCGCACGCTTCGTGGTGCGCGACCTGCTGGGCGAGCCGGTGGCGGAAGGCGTCTTGGACGGCGGCGCGATCGAACTGCCGAGCGGGCTCTACAGGGTGGAAATCGTCGCCACCAGGCCGTTCGTGATCGAGGAGGTGCGGATCGAGAACGGCCGCGAGACGCGCCTGGACGTCAACCGGGAGGGCGAGGAGATCGCCGTCGACCGCAGCATCGGCGAGCCTTCGGCGTCCCCGGCTTCCCGTCTTCCCGTCGTGCGGGAGAAGGCCGCGAGCGAGCCGCCGGCTGCCGAGGCGACCGCCCCCTCGAAACCACAGGCGACGGCGGCCGAACCGTCTCCCAGCGCCTCGCGCGAGCAACGCATCGCCGCGCTGCTCGAGGAGGCGGAGCGGCTCTACGGCGAGAAGAAACTCACCACGCCCGAGGAGAACTCCGCCCTCGCCCGCTATCGCGCGGTGCTCGCCCTCGATCCCGACAACCGCGAAGCGCGGAACGGGCTCGCCCGCATCGTCGAGACCTACGTCGACTGGGCGACGGCGGCCGAGGACCGCGGCGATCCCGCGAAGGCCGAGCGCTATTACGGCCGGGCGCTCCTGGTCTTTCCCGACAACGCCGATCTCCTGGCGCTGCGCGGCCTCGCCCGCCTTCAGCTCGAGCGCTACCGGGAGGCGGCGGCGGACCTCGAAGCCGCCCTGCGGGACAGGCCCGAGAACGCGGAGCTTCGCTTCCGGGCGGGTTACGCCTGGTTCAAGCTCGGGCGCTTCGATCGCGCCCTCGAGCATCTCGAGCGCGCCTGGCGGAGGGCCTCCGGCGAGCTGCGGGCGAACGCCGGCTATCTCTCCGCCGCCGCTCTGGTGCAACTGGACCGCAACGAGGAAGCCCTCGCACGGCTCGAGGACGCCATCACTGCCCGCGGCAACTGCGAGAGGAAGCCGCTCGACGCCACCTGCTCGGCCATGTGGCACACCATGGCCCAGATCCTGCGTCTCCTCGAACGGGACGACGTGATCATGGGGAGGCTCGTGGAGATGCTCGATCTCGAGCCGCAGGAACCGGACCTCTACACCCTGATCGCCGAGACCTTCAGGGCCAACGGCCGCGAGGAGGAAGCGCGCCGCATCGAGGCGCTGCGACGCACGCGCTTCGGCCGCTGAGGTCCGGCAGCGGGCGCCCGCCGCCGGCCGACGGTGGCCGACCCAGGTAGGGGAACGGCGGGAACGCGACCGGCGGCGCGGGCCTTGCGACCGCCAGCATCGACGCATCGCGGAGGGCCGCGTCGCGGCGGCCATCGACCGGCGCTCCTGCGACGATCAGCGCCGAGACCCCTGCCGCCTTTCCGCCTTTGACCCCGAGCGGGGGTTCGGGTACCCCTCGGGGAAGGGAAACGCGGCGGGGGTCCGATGGGGGAGCCGGACGGCCACGGAGCGAGCGTCGCCGAGCTGGATGCGCTGCTGAAGGCGCTGGCGGCGCGGGGCCGGCGGCTGATCGGCCCCACCATCCGCGACGGCGCCATCCTCTACGAGGAGATCGAGGGGGTCGCCGATCTCCCCCGCGGCTGGACCGACGAGCACGCGCCGGGCAGCTACCGCCTCTGGCGTCGTGCCGACGATGCCCTCTTCGGCCATGTCGTCGGCCCCCGCTCCTGGAAGCATTTCCTGCATCCGCCCGAACGCGAGCTGTGGCGGGCGCGCCTCGCGGACGGCGCGGTCACCTTCGACCCGGCCCCGCCGCCCGTCGAACGGCTCGCGCTCGTCGGCGTGCGGGCCTGCGAACTCGCGGCCATCCGCATCCACGACCGGGTGTTCCTGGACGGCCCCTTCGCCGATCCCCATTACCGGGCGCTCCGGGAACGGCTGTTCGTCCTCGCCGTCGACTGCGGCGAGCCGGCCGCCACCTGCTTCTGCGCCTCCATGGACACCGGCCCGGCGGTGCGGGAGGGGTTCGATCTGGCCCTCACCGAGATCGTGGTGGGGGGCGAGCGACGCTTCCTGCTGCGCAGCGGTTCGCCCGCCGGCCGCGCCCTGGTGGCCGAACTGGGTCTGGCGCCGGCACGCCCCGAGGAACGGGCCGCCGCCGACGGGGTCCGCGCCGGCGCCGTCCGGGCCATGGGCCGGGCGATGCCGGACGTCGACATCCGCGGGCTCCTGCTCGCCGGCCTCGATCATCCGCGCTGGGAACGGATCGCCGAGCGCTGCCTCGCCTGCGGCAACTGCACCCTCGTCTGCCCCACCTGCTTCTGCACCACGGTGGAGGACGGCGACGATCTGCTCACCGGCGAGACGGTGCGCAGCCAGCGCTGGGATTCCTGCTTCTCCGCGGACTTCTCCTACATCCACGGCCATGTGGTGCGGGCCAGCACCGCCGCGCGCTACCGCCAGTGGCTGGTGCACAAGCTCGCGACATGGCACGACCAGTTCGGCAGCTCCGGCTGCGTCGGCTGCGGGCGCTGCATCACCTGGTGTCCGGTGGGCATCGACATCACCGAGGAAGTGGCCGCCTTCGCCGCCGAACGGGCGGCGGTCGCCGGCTGAGGACACGGGCATGGAAACCCACGATCTCGAGGAGATCCTGAGGCGGCACCCCTTCTTCGAGGGGCTGGCGCCCGAGCTCGCCCGGCTGGTGCGCGGCTGCGCCCGCATGCAGCGCTTCGATCCCGGCCGGCGGCTGTTCCGCGAGGGGCAGCCGGCGGAGCATCTCTACGTCCTGCGCCGGGGCCGGGTGGCGCTCGAGCTGGCCGCCCCCGGGCACCGTGCCCTCGTCTTCCAGACCGTCGATGCCGGCGACATCATCGGCATCGCCTCTCTCGTGCCGCCCTACCGCTCCCTCTACGACGCGCGGGCGGTGGAGCGCACGGTGGTGATCGCCATCGAGGCCCGGTGCATCCGCGAGAAATGCGAGAGCGATCCGAGGCTCGGCTACGAGCTCATGAAGCGCCTCGTGCCCGTCCTCTTCCAGCGTCTCAGCGCCACCCGGCTGCAGCTGCTCGATGTCTACGGCCCGCCTGCGCGCTGATCCCGCGGTCGCCGATCCGCTGCTGCCGCGCCCGGTGCGGCTGCGGCGGCGCCGGCGCGAGATCGCCGGTGTCTGGAGCCTCGAACTCGTTCCGGCCGACGGGGGAACGCTCGATTTCGCCCCCGGCCAGTTCTCGATGCTCACCGTGTTCGGGATCGGCGAGGTGCCGATCAGCGTCAGCGGGCGCACGGCCGACGGCGCGGGCCTCGTCCACACGGTGCGCGCGGTGGGGGCCGTGAGCGGCGCCCTCTGTGCACTCCGGCCGGGCGATCTCCTCGGCCTGCGCGGCCCCTACGGCAACGGCTGGCCGGTCGCCGAGGCGGCCGCCGGACACGCCGTCGTCATGGCCGGCGGGCTCGGCCTCGCGCCCCTGCGGCCGGCCGTCGAGGCGCTGGTCGCCGAAGGGGTGCCGCTCCTCCTCCTCTACGGTGCCCGCAGCCCGGCGGAGATCCTCTTCGCGAGCGACCTCGCCCGCTGGGCCACCCGCCCCGGGGTGCGGGTGGAGGTGACGGTCGATCACGCCGGACCCGAATGGCGCGGCCATGTGGGCGTGGTGACGAAGCTCGTGCCCCACCTGCCGCCCGAGGCCGCGGACGGCCTCGCCCTCCTCTGCGGGCCGGAGATCATGATGCGCTTTGCGGCCGCCGCCCTGGGCGGGGCGGGGCTCGCCGAGGAGCGGATCTTCCTCTCCATGGAGCGCAACATGAAATGCGCCGTGGGTCTGTGCGGCCACTGCCAGTTCGGACCGCATTTCGTCTGTCGCGACGGGCCGGTGTTCCGCCTCGATGCCGTCGCGTCCCTACTGCGTATCGAGGAGCTCTGAGATGGCGCGAGGCCGGGCCCGGCGAGGAGGTGCGCGGAAGCCGCGGCTGGCGGTCTGGAAGTTCACCTCCTGCGACGGCTGCCAGCTCACCCTGCTCGATCTCGAGGACGAGCTCCTGGCGATCGCCGAAGTGCTCGAGATCGCCTACTTCCCCGAGGCCACGAGCCGCCCGATCCGCGGCCGCTTCGACCTGTCGCTGGTCGAGGGCTCCATCACCACCCCCGAGGAACGGGAGCGTATCCGCGAGGTACGCCGCCGCTCCCGCCGTCTGGTGGCCATCGGCGCCTGCGCCACCGCGGGCGGCATCCAGGCGCTCCGCAACTTCGCCGACGTCGCCGACTACGCGCGCATCGTCTACGCCCGGCCCGACCACATCCGCACGCTCGCCACCTCGACGCCGATCGCCGACCATGTCACCGTCGACTTCGAGCTGCGCGGCTGCCCCATCGCCAAGCATCAGCTGCTCGAGACCGTGACCGCCTTCCTGGCCGGCAGGCGCCCCCGCATTCCCACCCATGCGGTCTGCGTCGAATGCAAGCTCCGGGGCCATCCCTGTGTCCTGGTGGGCTCGGGGATGCCCTGCCTGGGCCCCGCCACCCGCGCCGGCTGCGGCGCCATCTGTCCCTCCTTCGGCCGCGGCTGCTACGGCTGCTTCGGACCGATGGAGAACCCCAATCCGCGATCGCTGAGCGGACGTCTGGCCGCGCTGGGCACGGACGGGGAGACCCTGCGCCGCCTGTGGCGCGGCTTCACCGCCGGGGCGCCGGCCTTCCGCGAGGAAAGCGAGCGCCATGGCGCGTAAGACGATAAGGGTGGGCTATCTCTCCCGGGTCGAGGGGGAGGCGCGGCTCGAGGTCACCATCCGCGACGGCACCGTCCGTGCCGCCCGTCTCGCCATCTTCGAATCGCCCCGTTTCTTCGAGGCGCTGCTGCGCGGGCGCCACTACGACGAGGCGGTGGACATCAACGCCCGCATCTGCGGCATCTGCCCGGTGGCCTACCAGATGAGCACCGTGCACGCCGTCGAGGACGCCTTCGGCATCCGCGTCGAGGGCCCGCTGCGGGCGCTGCGGCGGCTCGTCTACTGCGGCGAATGGATCGAGAGCCACGCGCTGCACATCTACATGCTGCACGCACCCGACTTCCTGGGCTTCGAGAGCGCGATCGCCATGGCCCGCGAGCATCCGCAGGCGGTGAGCCGCGGTCTCGCCCTCAAGAAGGCCGGCAACGAGATCCTGGCACGGCTGGGCGGCCGCGAGATCCACCCGGTCAACCTGCGGGTCGGGGGCTTCTATCGCCTGCCCCGGAGACGCGAGCTCCTGCGCCTCGTCGATCCCCTGGAGCGGGCGCGCGAGCTGGCGCTCGAGACGGTGCGCTGGGTGGCGGGCTTCGACTTCCCCGACTGCCGGCGCCCCTACACCTTCGTCGCCCTGCGGCACGGGGGGGAGTATCCCTTCAACGAGGGGCGGATCGTTTCCAGCGACGCGCTGGACGTTCCCGTGCAGGCCTACGACGCCCGTTTCGAGGAATACCAGGTGCCCTACTCGACGGCGCTTCGAAGCCGCATCCGCGGTGGCGGCCACTATCTGACCGGTCCCCTCGCCCGCTACCATCTGAACGCCGACCTGCTGCGGCCGGTGGCGAGGCAGGCGGCGGCCGAGGCCGGGCTCGGCGGGAGCTGCCGCAACCCCTTCATGAGCATCCTCGTGCGGGCGGTGGAGGTGCTCCATGCCTGCGACGAGGCGCTGGCGATCATCGCCGGCTACGAGGAGCCGGACCGGCCGGCCGTGCCCGTGGTGCCGCGGGCGGGGGTCGGCCACGGCGCCACCGAGGCGCCGCGCGGGCTGCTCTACCATCGCTATCTCCTCGACGACCGAGGGCTCGTCGAGGAGGCCCGGATCGTGCCGCCCACCGCCCAGAACCAGGCGGTGATCGAGGAGGATCTCGTGGCCCACATCGGCGATGCCCTCGATCTCCCGGAGGAGCGGCTGCGGCTGCGCTGCGAGCAGACGGTGCGCAACCACGATCCCTGCATCTCCTGCGCCACCCATTTCCTGAAGCTGGAGCTGGACCGCGCGTGAGGAGGCCGTCGTGGAGCGGATCCTGGTGATCGGCATCGGACGCATGGAGCGGGGCGACGACGCGGCCGGGCGGCTGGTGGTACGGGCGTTGGCCGGCCGCCTGCCGCCGGTGATCGAGCTGCGGGAGGAGACGGGCGAGGCGGCGCACCTCCTCGAATGCATGGCGGGCCGAACGGTCGCCCATCTCGTCGACGCCTGCCGCTCGGGCGCCGAACCCGGCACCATTCGACGGTTCGACGTCTCCGCCGCGCCCCTGCCGCGGCGCGACTTCGAGCTTTCCACCCACGGCCTGGGGCTCGTCGAGGCGATCGAGCTCGCCCGCGCCCTCGACCAGTTGCCCCGACGTTGCCTCGTCCACGCCATCGAGGGAGAATGCTTCGATCTCGGCGCACCCCCCTCGCCCCGGGTGGCGGCCGCGATCGAGGAACTCGCGCGGCGGCTCGAAGCCGAACTCACCGCCGGAGGGAAGGCCGATGCACGAAACCGGTCTGGTTCGTGACCTCCTGCGCCGCATCGAGGAGGTGGCGCGGCAGGAGGGGGCGCGGCGGGTGACCGCCGTGAGCGTCCGGCTCGGTGCCCTCTCCCACCTGTCCCCCGAGCATTTCACCGAGCATTTCCGCGCCGCCGCCCGCGGCGGCATCGCCGAGGGGGCGCGGCTCGAGATCGCCGTCGACCGGGATCCGCACCATCCGGAAGCGCAATGGCTGCGGCTCGAGGAGGTCGAGCTCGATGTCTGAACCGGCCCTCGTCCCGCCCCCGGCGTCGAGGACTCCGGACGCGCGGCGGCGGCTCGGGCTGCGGGTCACCGGCCGGGTGCAGGGGGTGGGTTTCCGCCCTTTCGTCCATCGCCTCGCCACCGGCCTCGGGCTTGCCGGCCGCGTCGCCAACACGCCGGCCGGCGTGGAGATCGAGGTCGAAGGCGACGCCGCCGCCGTCGCGGCCTTCCTGGACGATCTGCCCCGTCTCGCGCCGCCGCGGGCGGCGATCGAGGGGATCGTAACCCGGCCGTTGCGCCCGGTCGGCGAGCGGGAGTTCCGGGTGGTCGCGAGCCGTCGCGGCGCGGCCGGCACCGCCCTCCCCTCGCCGGACCTCGCCACCTGCGAGGACTGCCTGCGCGAGCTGTTCGATCCCGGCGACCGCCGCTACCGCTATCCCTTCGTCAACTGCACCCAGTGCGGCCCCCGCTACAGCATCGTCGAGGGTCTCCCCTACGACCGCGAGCGCACCTCCATGCGCGGCTTCGCCATGTGCGCGGCCTGCCGGGCGGAATACGAGGATCCGGGCGACCGGCGCTTCCACGCCGAACCCAATGCCTGTCCCGCCTGCGGTCCGCGGCTGTCGCTGTGCGACCCCGCGGGGCGTCTCCTGGCGGTCGGGGATGCCGCGCTCGAAGGGGCGATCCGCGCCCTCGGCGAGGGGCGGATCCTGGCCGTCAAGGGGATCGGCGGCTTCCATCTCGCGGTCGATGCCCGCGATCCGCGAGCGGTGACCCGGCTGCGGCTGCGGAAGCACCGCCCCGACAAGCCTCTCGCGGTCATGTTCGCCGACATCGACGCCCTGCGCGCCGCCTGCCGGCCGTCGCCGGCGGAAGAGCGGGAGCTGCTGGGGCCGGCCCGGCCGATCCTGCTCCTGCGGCGGCGCGGGGACGCACCGCTCGCCGCGGGGGTGGCGCCGGACAATCCCCTGCTCGGCGCCTTCCTGCCCTATTCGCCGCTCCACCACCTGCTGCTGCGCGGCTGCGGTTTCCCCCTGGTGATGACCAGCGGCAACCGCGCCGAGGAGCCGATCGTCACCGACGAGCGGGCCGCCGTCGCGCGGCTGGGCGGCATCGCCGATCTGCTGCTGGTCCACGACCGGCCCATCCTGCGGCCGGTGGAGGACCCGGTCCTGCGCCTCGTCGAGGGCGTCCCCGTCCTGCTGCGGCTCGGACGCGGCTTCGCGCCCCTCGCGATCCGCTTCCCCGGCGCCGCGCCGGGCACCCTCGCCCTCGGCGGCCATCTCAAGGCCGGCATCGCCCTCGCCCTGCCCGACCGCATCCTGATGGGGGGCCATCTCGGCGATCTCGAAAGCGCGGAGGCCCGTGCGGTGCACCGGCGGCAGGCGCGGGAGCTGTGCCGGCTGTTCGGCACGGCGCCGCAACGGGTCCTCCACGACCGCCATCCCGACTACGCCACGAGCCGCATGGCGCCGGATTACGGCGTCCCCGTCCGGGAGATCCAGCACCATCTCGCCCATGTCGCCGCCTGCATGGCCGAGCACGGGCTCGAGCCGCCGGTGCTGGGCATCGCCTGGGACGGCACGGGATGGGGCGGCGACGGCACGGTCTGGGGTGGAGAGGTACTGCTCCTGGAGCGGGACGGCTGGCGGCGGGTCGCCCATCTGCGGCGGTTCCCGCTGCCCGGCGGAGAGCGGGCGGTGCGGGAGCCGCGCCGGACCGCCATCGGCCTTCTCCACGCCGCCCTCGGCGAGGCCTGGCTCGCGCGCGGGGACCTGCCGCCCGTGGCCGCCTTCACGGAGGGCGAGCGGCGGGTCCTTCTGCGCATGCTGGCACGCGGCGTCAACAGCCCCCTCACCTCCAGCGTC
>Ga0256830_1001988_pt1 | contig 13935 bp, 9 predicted proteins | sample 128326metaG_FD_190537 | JGI IMG/M metagenome (GOLD analysis project Ga0256830, IMG submission 190537) | Hydrothermal vent microbial communities from Lau Basin, Pacific Ocean - 128-326 | ecosystem: Environmental > Aquatic > Marine > Hydrothermal vents | place: Pacific Ocean: Lau Basin | collected... | reverse complement strand
CCCGCCCCCCCCCCCGATTCCGAGGAGGAGAGAAGGGAGGCGCCCCAGACCCTCGAGGATCTTCGCTCCGTCGCGCGCCAGAACCGAAGGAAGTCCGAGAAGACCCTGGAACCTCTCCGGATCCCTCAGGAAGAGACCGCGCCTGCGGAGATCCCTGAGGCCCTGCTCGAGAACCCTGCGCTGCTCCTGGAGGAGGGCCAGGACCTCGAAGGCGAGGGTCATCGCCTGCTCGGTCTCGACGACCATCGCCTCCGCCTGCTGCCTCTCGAGGTCGATCCAACGGCGCCGGGCGCTCTCCAGGGCCGCGGGAAGGCTGCGTCCGGGGCCGAGGGCCGACTCCAGCGCCGCGTCGAAGGCCTCTTCGATCCCCGCCCGCCTTCGGGCGGCCTCGGCGAGGAGCTGCTTGAGTTCGGCGAGCCGGCCGGGCAAGACCCTCCACCGCGGATCGGCCTGGCAGAGATCCAGGTAGCGTTCGATCTCCTGGCGGGCCTTCCGGAGCTTGTAGAAGAGAACATCCTCCGAACTCTGTTTCCCCGGCGCGGTCGTCTCGAGGTGTTCCTCGACCTTGGCCTTGGCCTCCTCGAGCCAGGTTCGGATCCGTTTCTTTTCGGTCGCCAGGCGCCGACGCTCGGCCGCCCGGAGTGCAATCTCCCGGATCGAGGCCGCCACGCGGGCCCGGGCTCGGTCGAAGACCTCCTGGACCCCCTTCCGGGTCTCGGGATCGAGAGGAAGGCCCTCGATCCCCGCGATGTCCGGCGCTTCCGGGAGCAGGCGCCGGCGGACCTCGGCAAGCCTCTCGTCGACCGCCTGGAGATCCTCGCGCAGAGGCGCCAACCGCTCCTCCGAGAGCCGCTTCAGCCAGGCGTCGCATTGGGCGAGTTCGGTCTCGAGGACCTTGCGCAGGGTCGTCTTCTGCTCCCGCTCCCTTTCGAGGACCCGCAGTTCCAGGCGGTAGGCGGCCGCGAGCACCTTCAAGATCCTGCGCTCGTTCTCCCCGGGAGAACCCCCTCCTTTAGCGTTCAGCTCGGCTTCGACCCGGGTCAGTCGTTCCCGGACCTTCACACCCTCGGCATTCAGGACGGCGACGGTCCTGGCCTTCGACTCGAGAAGGTGCTCCTGGATCTTCCGCAGCCGCTCCCGGGCCTGCTTCTCCTTCGCCTCGAGATCCTGGATCTCCTGCCGGAGCCGGGATCGCAAGCCCTCGAGTTCGGTCTTCTGGACGTCGAGCCAGAAGCCGGTCTCGCCCGTCTCCATGTCCCCGAAGTCCTCGGGAAGACGGACCCTGCGGGGAGGCAGAGGGAGTTCCCGTTCCGCCTCCCGCTGCCGCACGGACAGCCCCAATTCGGAGAGTTCCCGGGAGAGATCGAGGAGCTTCGGGATGCGGGCGAGATCCTTCCGCCATTCCAGGAACCTCGCCTTGCGGGCCTTCGCGGCCTCGTCGCCGGGTTCCGCGAGGGCCTCGAGTTCCTTCTCCAGGATGCGGAGAACCTCCGCCCGCGGCCCCTCGCGCAGGTCCTGCGGGATCGAGTCCTCGGATTCCCGGACCTTCGCCGGGGCCTCCTCCGCTCCCTGCGGCCGCGGGGCCGCGGCGAGGGGAGAAAGACCCGCGGCGACCCCGAGGAACAGGCTCGCGATCGGACGGCGGAGGAACGGTCGGGCCGGCATGGGCGGGAGGATAGCCCCCGGGGTAGGATGCCGCCATGCGCGCGATGGTATGCGAGCGTCAGGCGAAGGCCTCCACCGCGCCTCTCGTGCTTCTCGACCTCGACGACCCCGAACCGGGTCCCGGCGAGGTCCGCATCGGGGTCCGCGCCTGCGGAGTCTGCCGGACCGATCTCCACGTCGTCGAGGGCGATCTTCCGCTCCGCTCGAAGCCGGCGATCCCGGGACACCAGGTCGTCGGACTCGTGGATGCGGTCGGCGAGGGGACGGACCCTTCCTGGATCGGCAAGCGAGTCGGCGCCGCCTGGCTCCTCGAGACCTGCGGGACATGCCGTTTCTGCGGGGAGGGGCGCGAGAACCTCTGCCGGAAGGCGGAGTTCCTCGGATGGACCCGGCCGGGGGGCTTCGCCGAGCGGGTCTGCGCGCCCGCGGACTTCGTCTACGAACTCCCCGAGGGGTTCCCCGATCTCCAGGCCGCCCCCCTGCTCTGCGCGGGCATCATCGGATACCGGGCCCTCTCCTTCTGCGTCGATGCGCAGGAGGAGTGGGAAGGCCTCCGCCTCGGCCTCGTCGGTTTCGGGGCCGCCGCCCACGTCGCGATTCAGGTCGCCGGGGCCCGTGGCGCGCGGGTCACGGTCTTCACCCGCCAGGTCGAGACCCGGCGGGAGGCCGCCCTCGCCCTCGGGGCGGTGGAGGTCGGCGAACTCTCTCCCAACAACCGGCCGGAGGGCCCCGGCGACCTCGACGCCGTCGTGGTCTTCGCGCCCTCGGGCGCGGTCGTCCCCCCGAGCCTGGACAGGCTAGCTCCGGGCGGCCGCCTCGTTCTTGCGGGGATCCACATGACCGACACGCCCCCCCTCCCCTATCGGCTCCTCTACGACGAGCGGAGGATCCAGAGCGTGCGCAACAACACCCGCGAGGACGGCCGCGCCTTCCTCGCCGAGGCGGCCCGGATTCCCGTCGAGACCCGGGTCGAGGTCTTCCCGCTCGAGGCGGCGAACGAGGCCCTGGCCCGGCTCGCCGAGGGTTCGATCCAGGGGGCGGCGGTCCTGCGCATCGGATGATCGGGACTCTCTACGCCCCGTCGTCTCCTCCGGGTTTCCGCGCCAGGCAGAGACCGCCGAAAAGGAGACCAGAGGGCCATGGCGCCATTCTTCGGCCGAGGCGCGGGGGATTCCACCACGAGACCCCCGGGGCCGGTTGCGCGAGCCCAGGACCGCCGGCCGCCGGGGAAACGACGCCGGGAACCAGGTCCTCTCGGCGAGGGGTTTCAGGTTTCCGGATTCCCGCGCCCTGGGTCGTGGAGCTTCGCGAAAAGCGCCCGCGCGACCTTCCGCGGGAGTTTCTCCTCCAGCTCCTCGAGCGAGGCCTTCCGAATCCCGCGCAGGCTTCCGAAGGCCCGCAGGAGATCCCGTTTCCGTACGGGCCCGAGCCCCGGAACCCCATCGAGGGTGGAGTCGGGACGGTCCCGGAGCTTCCGGTGGTAGGTCACGGCGAAACGATGGGCCTCGTCGCGGATCCTCGTCACGAGCAGGGTCTCGGGGGCGCCCCGCTCGAGGGGGATCGCCCGCGGATCCGAGGGAAGGAAGATCCGCTCCCCCTTCTCCCCCCGCTCCTTCGCGAGCCCGAGCACCGGCAGGGTCTCCGGGTCCAGCCCGCAAGCCTTCAGAGCCTCGAGGGCGGCGGAGACCTGCCCCCTGCCCCCATCGATCAGGCAGAGGTCGGGAAGCTCCTCCGCCCCTCCCCCCTCCAGGCAGAGAGCGAGACTGCGCTCGACCGCCTGGCGCATCGAGGCGAAGTCCTCCCGCCCGCCCCCCCCTCGGATCCGGAATCGCCGGTATTCGGCCTTGCAGGGGTTTCCATCGACGAAGGAAACCCGGGAGGCGACGGTCGAGCGGCCCTGGATCGTGCTGACGTCGAAGGCATGGATCCTGCGGGGAGGCGCGGGAAGGCCGACGAGCTTCCGGAGGGCCTCGGCCTCCCGTTCCGCCTTCCCTCCTCCTCGGGCGCGCATTTCCGCCGTCAACCGGGCGTTCCGGGTCGCCATCTCGACCGCCTCCTTCCGGGCCCCCCTGCGAGGGACGGAGAGCCGGACGCGCGCGCCCCGCTTCCCGGACAGCCAATCCTCGATCGTTTCGCGATCGACCGGCTCGAGCGGCAGGAGGATGGACTTCGGAACGTATCGATCCCCTTGATAGAGCTGGGTCAGGAAGGCGGAAAGGAGCTCGGAGGGCGGAAGCCCCGTCCGGAAGCGATGCGTCACGCCGTCCTCGAGCCCGCCCTCCCTGTATTTGAGCACGGCGATCAGGGCCTCGTCCCCGTCGAGGTGGAGGCCGATCACGTCACGGTCCTCGATGTCTCCGACGACCCGCTGCCTCTCGGTGATCAGGGCGAGGGCCTGCAGGTGTTCCTTGGCGGTCTGCGCGACCTCGAACCGGAGGGCCTCCGCCGCCTCGGTCATCCTGCGCCGGAGATCCGCCTCGCACTCCTTCGTATCCCCGCGGAGGACGGCGCAGGCCCGCTCGACGGTCCGAAGGTATTCCTCCCTTCCGACGAGTCCGACGCAGGGCGCCGGACAGCGTCCGATCTGGTGCTTGAGACAGGGTCGCGACCGGTTCCGGAAGACGGCGTCGGTACAGTCCCTGAGGGGAAGGACGCGATGCAGGAGCGCAAGGGTCCGGCGGACGGCCTTCGCGGATCCGAAGGGGCCGAAATAGAGCGCCCCATCTCCCTTCCGCCGGCGCACGAGCCGGAACCAGGGCCATTCCTCTTTGGGGTCGAGTCGGAGCAGGAGGAAGTTCTTGTCGTCCCGGAGCCTCAGATTGTGTTTCGGCCGGAACTTCTTGATCAGCGTGTTCTCGAGAAGGAGGGCCTCCTGTTCGGTCGTTGTGGCCACGAAGTCCAGGTCCTCGGCCTCCGCCTCCAGGAAACGGATCAACGGGCGCCCGTCCCCCCCGGGGCGCAGATAGGCGACGACCCTCTTCCGGAGATCCTGCGCCTTCCCCACGTAGAGCACCGCCCCGCGCCTGTCCTTGAAAAGGTAGCAGCCGGGTGCGCGGGGTAGCCTTCGAACCTTCGCCTCGATCCTCCGGTTCATCGGAGCAATAGATTCTTCTTCTCGAGGCGGAAGATCTCGTCTCGGATCTCCGCCGCCTTCTCGAATTCGAGGGCTTCCGCCGCCGCCTTCATCTCGCCCCGGAGCGCCTCCAGGGTCCGGAGGAGGTCCCGTCGATCCGTGAACCTCCGTTCATCGGCCTCCACGGGGAGGTCGACCGTCACGTAATCCCGCTCCTCGACCGATTCGAGAAGGTCCTTGATCCGGCTGCGGATCGTCGTCGGGGTGATTCCATGCTCCCGGTTCCAGCGCAGTTGCAGATCCCGGCGGCGGCGCATCTCCGCGACCGCTTCCTTCATGCTTCCGGTCTCCTCGTCGGCATAGAGGATCACCCTTCCCTCGACGTTCCGCGCGGCCCGCCCGCAGGTCTGGATCAAAGAGGTCCGAGATCTCAAGAACCCCTCCTTGTCCGCGTCCAGGACCGCGACGAGGGCGACCTCCGGCAGGTCGAGGCCCTCCCGCAGGAGGTTGATCCCGACGAGGCAATCGAAGACTCCGAGACGGAGATCCCGGAGGATCGCGACCCGCTCGAGGGCGTCGATGTCCGAGTGCAGGTAGCGGACCAGGATTCCAACCTCGCGCATGTGGTCGGTCAGCTCCTCCGCCATGCGCTTGGTCAAGGTCGTGACGAGGGTCCGGAACCCCCGCTCCGAGGTCTCCCGGACCTCGGCCAGGAGGTCCTCGACCTGCCCCGAGGCCGGACGCAGCTCGACGAGAGGATCGACGAGGCCCGTCGGTCGGATGACCTGCTCGACGAAGGCGCCCTTCGTGAGCCCCAGTTCGTACGGACCTGGAGTCGCGGAGACGAAGATCGCCTGTCCCCTGAGGGCTTCGAACTCCTCGAAGCGCAACGGACGATTGTCGACCGCGGACGGAAGGCGGAAGCCGAACTCCACGAGGGTCTCCTTCCGTGAGCGGTCTCCCCGGAACATTCCACCGATTTGGGGCACGGTGACGTGGCTCTCGTCGATCAGGAGCAGGAAGTCCTCCGGGAAGTAGTTCAGGAGACAGGCGGGCGGTTCTCCCGGTTCCCGCCCGTCGAGATGCCGGCTGTAGTTCTCGATCCCCGAGCAGAAACGGACCTCCCGAAGGAGTTCGAGGTCGTACATCGTCCTCTGCTCGAGACGCTGCGCCTCGAGGAGCTTCTTCGCGGCCCGCAACTCCGCGAGACGCTCCTCGAGTTCCCGCTCGATGCTCCTACAGGCCTTTTCGAGGCGTTCCTCGGGGGTCACGTAGTGGGAGACCGGAAAGATGACGACCTCGGAGACCTCTCCGAGGACCTCCCCGGTCAGGGGATCGACCTCCAACAGGTGTTCGACCTCGTCGCCCCACATCTCCACGCGAAGCGCCTTCCGCTCCTCGTAGCCCGGATGGATCTCGACGATGTCCCCCCGCACGCGGAACGAACCGCGGGGGAAGGAGATGTTGTCCCGGCGATACTGGATGCGCGCGAGGGCCCGCAGGATCTCGTCCCGCTCGAATTCCTGCCCCTTGCGAAGCTTCACGGACATCGAGGAGTAGGCCTCCGGGGATCCCAGCCCGTAGATGCAGGAGACGGAGGCGACGATCAGGACGTCCCTGCGCGTCAGGAGGCTGGCCGTGGCCGCGTTCCGCATCCGCTCGATCGATTCGTTGATCGAGGCGTCCTTCTCGATGTAAGTGTCCGAACCCGGGATATAGGCCTCGGGCTGGTAGTAGTCGTAGTAGGAGACGAAATACTCGACCGCATTCTCGGGGAAGAGTTCCTTGAACTCGTTGTAGAGCTGGGCCGCGAGGGTCTTGTTCGGGGCCATCACCAGGGTCGGCCGGTTCAGCCGGGCGACGACCTGCGCCATCGTAAAGGTCTTCCCGGACCCGGTGACTCCGAGAAGCACCTGATCCCGGCGTCCCTCCCGCAACCCCGCAACGAGGGAATCGATCGCCCGGGGCTGGTCCCCCGCCGGGGCATGGTCGGAGACGAGACGGAAGGGCCGGACTTCGACCCGGGTCACGTCAGCCTCGAAATCGGGAGGTCTTCGTTCCATTCCGCTGGCTCGGGGAGGACTGCTCGGAAGGGCATCCTTCCCCGATTCCGGGCCCCGGGCAAGCCGGGGGACCGGAGGTTGCCTGGACGGGGGCGGCTGACCTATTCTTTTGAAGACGCCCCGCGCACCCGCCCTTCCGATCCGGGCGCCGGCCCTCGGCCTCGACTCAAACCGCCCCGGATGGATTCTTCGAAAGGCCAGAACGAACGATGGCGACCCGCAGGCGCCGCTCGAGCGCGGCTCACAGGACCAGGTCCTCCCGGTTTCCGAAAGAAGGACGGTCTTCCTCCGAAGGCAGGCGGCCCGCGACCGGCGGAAGGACCCCAACCCAGAAGGCGGTGGAGCCCGGGCGCGATGGACGCTACCGGCTCGAATGCCCGAACTGCGGAGCGGCCTACGCCGTCCCCGAGACCCATCTCGATTCCCGGATCCTCTGCAAGAATTGCCGATCGGGCTTCCATCCCCGCCAGGTCCTCGAACGCCCCGCCCGCCGCAGGCGGCGCAGGAGCGCCCCGTGGAAGGGACCGGTGTTCTTCGGGGGCGGCGTCCTCCTGCTCGCCGTTCTCCTCATCGCGTTGGGGTCCGGACGGAAGCCTCCCAGGAAGGCCCCCCCTCCGAAGAAGACGGTCATGCTCGACCTCAGCCACCCCGCATGGCTCGCGGTCGAGGAGACCGCGAAGGCGGTCGCCGCGCGGGACGAGGTGACTCTCGCCTCGAGTCTCGATCTCGAATGGATCTGGAATCACCGGGAAGGGAAGAACCGGACGGTTTGGAAGCTCGCAACCGCCGAGGCGAAGCGGGGTTTCCAGAAGGCGCTCTTCCAGGACCTCTTTGAGGGGGAGCGCGGGCGCTTCTTCCGCGAACATGTCCTCGACGGCCTCTACGACACGAAGGCCGTTCCGCGGACCGCCGAGACCCTGACCTTTCAGGTCGAGGCTTCCCCCAGGGCCGAGGGCTGGATCGGAATGGGGCTCATGGAGGTCGTGGTCGGCCGCTCCGGGAATCTCTGGCGGCTCCGGGAATGGACGGTCCGGAAGCGGGCCTCGGCGCCCGTCGCGAAACGGAAGAAACCCAAGCGACACAAGCTGATCCCGAAACCCAAGGCGAAGGTCGTGAAGGTCGGGGAAAAAAAGGTCAAGGTCTGGGTCTCGAAACCCGTTCCGCTCCCCCACCTAGAGGACACGCCCCCGGGGCTCCGCAAGGAGATCGACGATGCGATCGCACTGATCATGGACCCGGAGGCGGACATCCGGAAGGTGCGGGCGGCTCAACGCCGGCTCGTGGAGATCGGAAAACCCGCTGTCCCCAGGCTCCTGACGAGGTTCTACGAGACGAAGGGAAGCACCTTCGAGGAACGCACGTGCCTCCGCCTGGTCATGGACACATTCAACGACATCACGGGGGCCGGCATCACCTACGCCCCCGGGAGGGCGGACGACGTGACCTTCGGGGGGACGGACGACCTGCGGAAAACGGCTCTCGGCCAGGCCTATGCGTTCTGGTGGCGCTACTTCTCAAAGAAGGAATTCCAGACGATGGATCCCGAAGAGCCCTTGCCGCCGCCTCGTCGGGGAGGAAGCCTGAAGCCTCCGAGGCGCGGCAAGTAGACGCGGTGGGAGCCGCCGAATCCCGGGGAGCCCGCGACCTGCACGGATGCATGGGGCGCGGGAGAGGGGTATGCTTGGAGAACAAGGAATTCCCCGGTTCTTCCTTCCCCATCCTGCACCCCGACGAGGTTCAAGATGCCAGAGTCGCGCACGATCTCCTGCGGGAACTGCGGCGCCAAGTACCGTATCCCCGCCAACTTCCGAGGTGCCAAGGCCCGTTGCAAGGCCTGCGGCGGCGTCATCGACATCGAGACCCAGGGTCTCGCCTCGACCTCGACCCCGAAGCCAGCGGCGAAACCCGCGCTTCCTCCCTCCTCCGCCCCGGCGGCGAAGCCGAAGACCGCCGCGGCGAAGCCCGGAAGGAGCGCGCCGAGAACGGCCGGACGCCCGGCGAAGGCGGCGGGAACGGGTCGCGGCGCCCGCGCGGGCGCCGGACGGCGGGGAGCCCGGGCCGGGAAGGAGAAGGAGGATCGCGGAGCCCGCGCCCCGTCCCGCGGCGGAAGGGGCCGGGCGGCGCCGAGAGGAGGCCGGGGGCGCCGCGGTGAAGCTCCGGAGGCCAAGAGCAAGACGCCCCTAATCCTGGGGATCGCCGGCCTGGTCATCGTCCTCGGAGTCGCCGGTTTCTTCGTCTTCTCCGGGAATGACGCGGGGAAGGGGGCCTCGAAGACGGAAGATCGGGTCGCCGCGAAGGATACCGGAAAGGAAACCGGATCCCCCGCGGGCGCGGAGTCCTCCTCGAAGGAAGGTACGAAACCCGAATCCTCCGCCGCGGCGAAGGTCGCTGCCGCGGAAGGGCCCGGCGGGAACACGACGGGAACCGCCGAGGGAACCGCGAAGGAACCAAAGGAAGGCAAGCCCGCCGAGGCCGCGGCCAAGAAGCCCGCGGAAACGAAGAAGCCCGCCGCCGCGAAAAAGAAGAAAAAGAAGAAGAAAAAGCCCAAATGGGGCGAACTCCACCGTCCTTTCGACGCCAAGACACTGCCGGAACTCGAGTTCACGGCCGACACGACCGAGGAGGAGAAGGCGGAGATCAAGAAGCTCGTCGCGAAGGCCCTCGATCCGGATGCCGGCATCTGGGGAACCCGGGCGATCAAGAAGCTCACAGAGATGGGACGCAAGGCGATCCCGGGCATCCTGAATGCGCTTCGGACCGTCGACTATATGAGCCAGGAAGGATCCGAAATGGCCTTCCTGATGAACAAGACGCTCGAGGAGATCCTTCTCGGCAGGAACGCCGGCTTCGTCCAGGTCCAGGGGACCCCGAAACCCGAGGTCGCCTGGTGGAACGCTGCGACGGTCAAGGCCTGGCAACGCTTCTGGAGGGATGTCCTCGGCTCCGGTGACGAGGAGGTCTTCAAGGACTTCCTGAAGAAGCGCCGGGAGAACATCCGGAAATCGAGCGGCCGATAGGGCTCCCCGGCCTTCCCGGCCCGCGGGTTCAAGATCTGCGGAACCGGAACTCGACCGGGATCTCGACCTTTCCCGGTCCGTTCCGGAATCTCCAGGTGGCGATCGTCTTCCGAGCCTCGCGATCGAGGACGGGATAGCCGCTGGACTTGAGGATCTCGACCGACAGGACCTTCCCGTCGGCGCCGACCCGGACGAGGAGGAGGACGGTCCCGGACCAGGCATGCGCCCGAGCCGCTTCCGGGTATTCGGGAGGGGGGTTTTCCCCGGGGATCGGACTCGGGTCGACCCGGGCCCGGGGGGCGGCCGTGTTCCGGGGGGGAGGCGGGGTCTCGGATCTAGGGGGATCCTTCCGGGGAAACAGCCGCGCGAGGAGGGCCGGACTCCGCAAGGGTTCTTCGGGAGCTTCGATCGGGACGGGCTCCGGCTCCTCCGGAGGGGGGTCGGGAATCTCCGGTTCCTCGATCGAGGCCAGCGGGTCGGGAACCGGCGCCGGAGCCTCCGGCTCCTCCCGCGCCTCCTGGGGTTCGCGCTCCTCGGGGGGCGGAGCGAGGACCTCCTCCCGGGGGCTCCAGGTCAGGACCTCGATTCTCGCCCGTCCCGGGGTCGTCCCCTCCGAGAGCCAGACCCCGAATCCCAGGGCCGCGTGTCCGGCCAGAGCGAAGAACCAGGCCTTCCCCTTAGGCATGAGGAAGTACCTCCGGCGCGCCCGAGCCGCGTTCAGGTGTTCGAGGATGCTCATCCAGGACTCGAAAGGGTCTCCATGGAGGGTTTCCCGGAAACCGAGCAAAGGACGTACCCCCGGCCCCGATTCCGAGCGGCCTTTCCTCCTTCCACGGGATCGTTCGAAGGCAGGATCCGAGGGCCGGCGAGGAAGCGAGCCCGCGCCGGACCCGGGTGGTTCCCTCCTTTGGGAATCCTAAGGCGGATCCCGTTCCGAAACCTTCTTGTCCCCCATTCTGGAAGCTTGGGCCAAGGTTCCCGCGAGAGATTCGTAAGACCTAGAAGGCCCCGGCCGCCCCGCCGGACCTGGGGTCGGCGGCCGCTTCGATCCTTCCGTCCGGCCTCCGGAGAACGGCCTGGCAGCGGCCGATCGTCGCCGGGGAAGGGGCGAAGCGATGCCCCCTCCGCTCGAGTTCCTTCCGGACCTCGGGCGCCAGGGCCATCGGCTCCCAGAAGACCTCGACCGGACGCCATTGTTCGTGGATGCGGGGGGCCGAAACCGCGAGGTGGAGAGGGAGGCGGTGATCCAGCACGTTCAGGAGGACTTGGAAGACCGTGTTGATGATCCTCCCACCTCCCGGAGAACCCAACACCAGCACGACCCGCTTCCCCTCGGGCCCCAGGACGATCGCCGGCGTCATCGAGGAGAGCATGCGCTTCCCCGGAGCGATCGCGTTCGCCTCCGCGCCGACCAGACCGAACTGGTTCGGCGCCCAGGGCTTCGCCGAGAAATCGTCCATCTCGTTGTTCAGGAAGAACCCCGCCCCGGGCACGACCTGTCCGTTTCCAAAGCTCGAGTTCAGGGTCGTCGTGCAGGAGACGGCGTTCCCGCGGGGATCGAGGATCGAGAAGTGCGTCGTCTCCTTCGATTCCCGGAGGAAGGCCCTCGGGTTCCCGGCGGGGACCTCGGGCCGGGCGCGCTTTGGGGAATAGCCTTCGAGCATCTTTTTCAGGTAGGCCGGGGCGAGCAGACCCTCGAGCGGAACGGGATAGAAGTCGGGATCTCCGAGCCATTTCGCCCGGTCGGCGTAGGCCCGCCGCATCGCCTCGATCATCCGATGGAGACAGGCCGCGGAACCGAATCCCGCCCCCCGGACGTCGAAGGGTTCCATGAAGGCGAGCATCTGGGAAAGGGCCACGCCTCCGGAACTCGGGGGCGGCATCGACAGGACACGGAAACCCCGGTAGCGGACCCGGATCGGCCTCCTCCAGACAACGGAATAGTCGGTGAGGTCCTTCTCGTCGATCAGCCCCCCCTGGCGGCGCATCCATTCCGCGAGTCGTTTGCCCGCCCGCCCCCTGTAGAAGGCCTCGGCCCCGCCTTCCGCCAGGTCTTCGAGCGTCCGAGCCAGATCCGGCTGCACGAGAAGGGCCCCCTCCGCGAGAGGCTTCCCCTCGGGGAGGAAGATCCGGGCGGTCGCCTCCCATTTCGCGAAAACCCTACGCTTCGCGCGGATCGCCCGGGCCAGGAAGGGATCGATGACGAAGCCCTCCCGGGCGAGGCGGATCGCGGGCGCGACCAGGGATTTCCAGGTCCTCGTACCGAAGCGCCGGTGGAGCGCCTCGAGACCTGCGGGACTGCCCGGTACGCCGGAGGCTCGAGCCGTCCAGAGGCTCGCCCCCGTCCGGACCCGGCCCTTCCCGTCCAGGAACATGTCCCGGGACGCTCTGCGCGGGGCCTTCTCCCGGAAATCCAGGGCATGGTCCTTCCCCGAGGCCTCGTGGAAGAGAAGGAAGCCGCCGCCTCCGAGGTTTCCCGCCTGGGGGTGCACGACCGCGAGGGCCAGGGCCGTCGCGACGGCCGCATCCGCCGCGTTCCCACCCTCCTTCAGGACCTCGAGCCCGATCGCGGTCGCGAGGGGATGGGCGGAAACGACCGCGCCCCGGCGGCCCGTGGCTCGGAGGTCGTTCGGGGTCTCGAGGACCCGCTCCCCCCCGGAGTACCGAGCAGGACAGGCACCCGCCACGGGAAGACCCGAGACGATCAGGGCCAGGAGGGTCGAGACGGCTGAGGATCGGTTCATCGTCCTCCTTTCATCCCGCCGGAGGGAGCGGAGTCACGAACCCTCAGGAATCGGCTTCCCGCACTTCCACGCCGCGCTCCTCCAGGTAGGCGATGACCCTTGCGATTTCGGCTTCCTCGCCCTCGAGTTCGAGATCCATCTCCCCGAGTTCATCCGAAATGGCCGCACCTCGGACATTGGGCACGATCTCGAACTCCTGCCCGATCCGGTAGAGGAGGGGTTCGTGGATGATCTCCTGTGGGAAGACGCAGTGGATTTTGCGTTTCATGGTCTCAGACCCGCGGCCGCGGAACGCCGGGCAGTGTTGGAGGTGGCGACCGGATTCGAACCGGTGAATGAGGGATTTGCAATCCCTTGCCTTACCACTTGGCTACGCCACCCCGGACGGGTCCCCCTCCCTCCCCGGAAGGGAAGCGGGGCACCCCTTCGCCTGTGGTGAGACAGGTGGTCCTGGTTCAATAGCGGGCTTTCGGGTCGTCCCAGTCGTAATTGAAAAGGTGGCGGTCGAAACTGCGGTGGATCTCGTGGAGCCCGTTGTAGAAGGAATCCCACTTCCCCTGCAGATTGTGACGCCAGAAGGCCCAGTAGCGCTGGGTGTTGTAATCCCGCTCGAGGGTCTGGACGTCCTTGACCCCGCGGGCCGCCGATTCGGGATCCACATTCCCTCCCCGGCCGGACCAGGAGAAGGTCTGACAGGAAGCGCTGGCGAACAACGCGGCGACGAGAGCAAACCTGGACAGTCGACGGATCATCCAAATCCTCCGAGGGAAAACCTTACGTCCGGGTTCCGGGGGCTCCGGGACCCGGTCGATGCGGCGCCCGCGGCCCGGATGCCGGAACACCCGGCGGGGCGACCGGACCGCGGTCGGAAGGGAGGATCCTAGCCGCCTCCTCCCCCGGGAACAATCCCGCATTCCCGACCGGGGGGCCGTTATGATGCGCCGCCCCTTCCACGCTTCAGGGTTTCAACATGACCGCCTACCGCGCCCCCCGGGGCACCGAGGATTATCTCCCCGACCGTATCCCCCTCCAGGACCACGTATTCAGGGTCAGCCGGGAGGTCTGCGAGCGCTACGGCTACCGCGAGATCCGGACCCCCCTTTTCGAGGAGACCCGGCTCTTCGTCCGTTCCCTCGGCGAGGTCACGGACGTCGTCGAGAAGGAGATGTTCACCTGCGAGCGCGGCGACACCTCGATCACCTTCCGGCCCGAGGCCACGGCCGGCGTCATTCGGGCCTATCTCGAGCACAACCTGCACAAGATCCGGCCGTTCCAGAAGTGGTTCTACATCGGGCCGATGTTCCGCTTCGAACGCCCGCAGGCGGCGAGACAGCGCCAGTTCCACCAGGTCGGCATCGAGGCCGTCGGATCCC